>Ga0114993_10001299_pt1 | contig 28735 bp, 26 predicted proteins | sample ArcticOcean_MG_C_FD_87042 | JGI IMG/M metagenome (GOLD analysis project Ga0114993, IMG submission 87042) | Marine microbial communities from western Arctic Ocean - ArcticOcean_MG_CB2_150 | ecosystem: Environmental > Aquatic > Marine > Oceanic | place: Arctic Ocean: Canada Basin | collected...
CGAGATGTAGCCGTAGCAGAACGCAAACGCCGTGCCCTGTGGATCGTCTCCGCTGATCCCCGGAACGTGATCTGGCATCAGCATGTACTTGTATCCGACCTCCTGGTAGACCTTGACGATCTCAGTGAAGTCGATGCTGCCCTCGTCCGGGAACGCCTCCATGAAGTCGAGCTTGTGACCTCGAATGTTCCGGAAGTGAACGTTGAAAATCTTCTCCCGACTACCGAACCATCGAATCACGTCGGCGATCTCGGCACCGGGGTCATCGAGCATCTCGGTCACCGTGCCCTGGCAAAAGTTCAGACCGTGGTACGGGCTTTCGTGCATCATCACGAACTTCTTCATGCCTTCGACCGTTCCGAGCACGCGGGTCACGCCCATGTAGCCATCTGGCGTGAAGGGATCGTGGGGGTGGCATGCCAGTCGAACTTTTGCCGATTCGGCACTCGGCACAGCACGCTCGAGGAAGTAGTCGATTCGTTCCCAGTTTTCGTCGACACCAACAACCCCGGCGATAGTTGGCGGGGCGTCTTGATCCATCTTTGACCATCTGAATGTCGAGTTCGACGAACCACCTCGACCCGGCTCACTCTCGGAACGCGGGATACCGATGATGTTCATGTTGTACTTGACTGAAGGAATCCCAACCTCACCGCACCAGCGAATGATGTTCTGTATAACCTCGATCTCACGATCGCGCTCCGGGCTTTTCCCGAGCATGATGTTTGGGGACTGCGCGACGTCGAGCGGTGTCGACGAAAGCGGGATCTGCACCATGTCGAGCGTGATGCCATACGAGTCGAGCTTGTCTTTGTGGCGTGCCAGATCGTCTTTCGTCCACGTGCGAGCGTCACCTGGAGGATCGGAGCAGACATTCACAACGCCGAGCTGTGCCCACTGCTCAAAGTCTGAATCGCTACGTGCAGCGACCTGGGTTCCAACATACATATCTAACGCCTCCGGCTACTACCTGATAAAAGCTGGCGGCAGATTAGCATCTCGAATGATGGTTAGTGCTATTTCACTCACCAGAAATCGCCACGGATATTGCGGCGTTGATGGCGTCAACGTTGGCGCTTGCGAACTGCTCGATCGAACGAGCCGGGGTGCCAGTTATCCGTTCGACCTCGTTGGAAATCATTTCCGCGGTCCCAGAACGAACTTCCTCGTAGATGTCGGAAATATCGCCAGCGCTGGCTGAACCCTCGATTTCGAGCTCGGCCCTGTAAGTAGCTGAATCGGGGCTGACATAGGTGATCTTTCGCCCTGTAACGCTGGCGAACGCTTCGGCCACTCGATTCATCGAGATATTTTCGGTTCCCGTGAGCAGTGCAAACCCGTTGAGTGGATTTCCGCCGTCAAGCAGCGCAGCGCTGGTTTCAGCGATGTCGTAGGGGTCGATCGCACCGATTTTGCCGTCGCCAATAGGGACTTCCATCGTGATGTTGCCGGACGAATCGACTTTGAACAGATCGATAAAGGCATCCATGAAGTAGTTGGGGCGTACTACCGAGTAGCCGACGCCCATCTTCGCAATTGCCTGCTCGATATCGCTGTGAGCAACTGCCCAATAGGAGCGTCTTTCATCGGCATCGCTCGAAGAGAGCTTTACGATGTGCTTGACGCCCGCTTCGACAGCTACACGGGCGGCATCGACTTCCTGACGCACTTGATTCACACCGTCGGCTACCACGAGGTACATTCCATCGCACCCTCTGGCTGCTTCGGCGACTGTTTCAGGATCATCAAAATCACCAATCACCAGTTCGACAGCCATGCCGAGAGTCGCCATCTTGCCCCGTTCAAGATCCCTGACAAGCCCGCGAACGCCAACACCACGACTCACCAGCGATTCGACTACACGATGGCCTGTTTTACCGGTTACTCCGGTTACAAGAATGGTCAATATAAATCCCTAAATCGTTGTACTCGAACGGCGAATCGCATCGAGCCACCCGGCGTAAAGGCTTGTGCGCTCCGACTCGCTGATCGATGGCTCGTAGCGAGCCGAGGCCTGCCAGAGCGAGCTAATTTCGCTTTCAGATCGCCATAGCCCGACACCTCGCCCCGCCAGAAAAGCTGCACCCAGAGCGGTTGTTTCGGTAACCCCGGCAACCTCAACTGGTCGATCGAGAATGTCGGCCTGGAACTGCATCACGAACGGGTTATTGCTTTGACCACCGTCGGCTCTCAGCGGCTGGTTCGAACGTGTTCGACCGCCCTCCATCGCACCTATGACATCTTTCACCTGGTAGGCAGTCGACTCAAGTGCTGCACGAACTATGTGGTGCTGCGAGGTACCTCGGGTCATGCCAGAAATAGAAGCGGTTGCGTACGGCTGCCAGTGAGGCGCGCCCAGCCCGACAAACGCCGGAACGAAGTAAACGCCTTCGTTCGACCCGGCCATAATCGCCATATCGGAGGTTTCTTCGGCGTTCGAGATTATTCCAAGCCCATCACGCAGCCACTGCACGGTCGCACCAGTAACGAAAACAGAGCCCTCGATCGCATAATGCTTTTTCGACCCCACCTGGAATCCCAGGGTCGCAAGCAGACCCGAATCACCCGGCCCTGACTGCTGAATCGGGGGTGTTACACCCCGGTTCGCCATCACGAACGCCCCAGTTCCGTAGGTGCACTTGATCTGGCCATTCTTGAAGCAGGCCTGGCCGTAGAACGCTGCGTGTTGATCGCCCGCCATAGCAGTGATCGGTATTTCGACCCCGAATATCGACTTGTCCGTTACCCCGAAGTCGTCAGCAGAACCACGAACCTCTGGAAGCATGATTTCTGGAACATCGAACAGGCCCAGCATCTCCGGATCCCACTCCAGATCGTGGAGATTCAGAAGCATCGTTCGAGAAGCGTTCGTAGCATCGGTCGCATGCACCGCGCCGTTTGTGAGGTGCCAGAGCAGCCACGTGTCGACCGTGCCGAAGCACAACTCGCCGGCTTCGGCACGCTGCTGGCCGTTTGGAATTGTTGCCAGCAGCCACATGAGCTTTGTTGCGCTGAAATAAGGATTGACCACCAGACCGGTGATCTGACGAATATCGTGAGCATGGCTTCCACGACCAATATCGGCACAAATTTCGGCCGTTCGCCTATCCTGCCACACGATTGCATTGGCAATAGGCCGGCCGGTTGAGCGTTCCCACACGATCACTGTTTCGCGCTGATTGGTAATCCCGATGGCTGCGATATCTTCTGGCGCAAGTTGTGCGCGCGATATGGCCTGTTTCGCGACACTTACGGCTGCTTCAGCAATTTCGATTGGGTCATGCTCAACCCAACCTGACTGCGGAAAATGCTGTGAAAGCTCGACCTGCGCAGACCCAACCGGCGTTGCCGTGGAGTCGAAAACTATAGCCCGGGTTGAGGTTGTTCCCTGATCGATTGCGAGTATGTGTTCTGGCATGTTCGGAACACTCTACAGACTCCACAGGCTCACCGCGTATTGAACTGGCGGGTCACGCGATCTGAACTCATCGGCTCATGCCGATATGGGGAACTACGGATGCGCCATACATGCACAAGTTTCATGCTAATAAGATGGTCAAAACAAAGGGCGTAACCCTCGTCGCACTCGCAACACTCCTCGCAGGATTCGTTCCGTCATGCTCGTCCGCCGAGGCGCCTGCTTTAACGAGCTCACCTATCGCATTAGATCGGGCCGTAGCAACCGTCGCTCCAGCGCCTTCCAGCACTCTAGCACCCACGAGCACTGTCGCCGCACCCAGTAGCACTCCTACGTCTTCTGCCACGCCTAACAGCGCACCCGCGGCGACAGCAACGACTCGACCTGAGCCCACACCGGTTCCCGAAGTCGTGATCTATGATCTGCGACCCGACGCCGGGAACTACTCGGGTCCGACTCTTATTGCGGTCGATTGGGAACTGCCAAACGGCGCAGCGATCTACTACACGCTGGACGGCTCCACACCCGACAAGCTGAGCGGAACTCTGTACAAGGGTGAGTTTGAGATCTATGACGACGCCCAGGTTATGGCTCTCGTGATACTCGAAAGCGGTGTCGTGGGTGCGATAGTGTCATCTCAATACCCGATTGACAAGCCGCCCCTCGATACCCCATTTATCGCGTTGCGAGGCGGTGTTTATATCGGTGACCAGGTTGTCGCGATCGAAAACAACGAACCTGGATCTGATCTTATTTACACTCTCGATGGCACCGCGCCGTCTATCACTAACGGCACGGTCTACTCTGAGCCGATCACAATCTCTTCGAGCAGTTCGGCCAACCTGAAAGTCATCGCATCACGCCCGGGTTTTATTGATTCGGGCGAGTCGTCAGAAACATATCGTGTACTGGGCACCTTCGAGGAAAGTTCCACACCGATCGTTCTCACTGGCGACGATGTACTCGAGATCACCGACACACACTTCCTGCATCGTGGAGATATCACTCTGAGCGGCAACGCGAAACTGATCATCACCGACTCGATACTCGAACACGTCAAAGATTTTACGTTCGAGTACGAACTGAAAGCGACCGAGAACTCCGAGGTGATAGTCAACAACTCTGGAATTGGGACATCGTGCACCGGGTCGTTCAACTGGGCGTTCTTCGATAACGCAAAACTTTCGGCGAACAGAATGGACCCAACCCACTCTAAGTGCAACACGTGGAACTTCATGAGTGGGTCGTCGGTGATCGACGTTACCGACTGGGAGTCGTTCTCGGGAACCGTGTGTGATCAAACTTCGGTCGAGATACATGATTCAAGAAGGATGGAGATCGAGCTTTGCATGCCGTGGCCTACTGTCATGGACACGGAGCTACCACTCGAGTTCGACGAGTACATCTTCGATCAGGGTCCCAACTCGACGATGGAGTTCGCACTTTCGATGTTCAATTCAACTGTCGAAGGTTGGGGCATCAATGTCGGTCCTGGCAGCGATATCACGATTCGCAACACGCCTTCGATCACTGTCGGAGTGGGAATCGGATTCCCATCACAGAACGAGACGATGACCGCGGTTGGTATTCGCCCCGGATTGTGGGAAGACCAGTCATGGGATTTCGGCGCTGACGCGAAGTTGAGGCTTGTGAACACGTACACCTATGGCTGGGAGCTGAACGCCTGGGGTGGCAACACGATGGTCATTCGTGACAGCGACTACTCGGGATCATCCGTGAATGGCAGCGACTCGCACTACTTGATCGAGAACACTACTGCTGCACTGCTGGTGGCGTTCGAACAGGTTGAGATGACTGTTATCAACTCGGTCATAACGGGCGAGGTTGTGGCGAATGACGACACGGTGATCACTTTGATCGACAGTGTTGTCGGTGATGAAACTGGAGAGTCTGGCCGCGCCAACGTGTACGCCTACGGCAACGGAAACGGCAACGGCAGGGTGATCCTACGCAACACGAAGGTACTCGGCGAACTGATCACCGAAGGCAACGGCGAGATAGTCGTCAATGTGCCTTAGGCACGTTTTCAGAGAGATCGAAATCGGTGGGCATGATTGCAGGGGTGTAGTTTCAGGACGCTTGACGTTCTCCGGAATTTAATCAGTCTTTAACGTGGCTCAGCCAACCGCGTCTCCACCGCCAGATCCCTCGGCTCCGATGACTTCACTCGGAAAATCGAGTTGGTGCGGTCAATCACACTTCCCGAAGCGTCACCATCTCATCAGCGCCAACACTCACCAATCTCTTAGAAAACGTGACCTCGTCATTCTTGGTGGAGAGTCACTGAGCGCATTGGTGGTGCGAATTGTTGGGGGGTTAGGTGTATCGCTTCTTTCTGGTAGATCTGGATGCGATATGACCCGGTGTCGGTGATGTACAGCCGCATGTCGCTGTCCACAGCTATTGACCGTGGCTGGCGTAGTCGCTTTTGCGGCTCCAGCACCGCCATGTCACGAATGCGGTTCGGGCTGGCGTTGGTCATCATGTAATCGCGACCAGCCTTCGACAGCGTTGCATCGCCAACGAACTTGTCGACATATCGGGCCTCAGCATTGAACAGCTGCACCCGGTTGTTGCCACGATCACAAACATAGATATCGCCATCGAGATCGACCGCCACGTCCGTGGGACGATTGAACTCGCCGTTCGCGCTTCCTGACTTGCCGAATTTCATTACAAATTCGCCATCGGAAGTGAACTTCTGGACGCGGTCGTTGCGCCAGTCAGCAACGTAGATATCGCCCAACTCGTCGACCGCAATGCCCCACGGCAAGTCGAACTCGCCATCGCCATCTCCGTGACTGCCAAATACGCTGAGGAACTTGCCGTCTTTGGTGAATTTCTGGACGCGGTGATTCTTTGAGTCGACAACGAGAATATTCTCGTCAGCATCGAACACCAGCCCCGCAGGACGATTCAACTGCCCTTCGCCGGAGCCTGACTCACCGAAGCAAGATAGGAATTCTCCATCTTTATCGAACGCAGAAATCCTGTCATTCGCCTCGTCTGAGATGTAAAAGTTCTCCTCGGAGTCGGAAATTATCGAAACCGCCCACTGGAGTTCGCCCTCAGCATCGCCGACCGTTCCAAAATTGCCCTGATCCTCGTCGTCAATCGTGTATTTGCGCACTACGACGGCACCCTCCTGGCGGTTCAGGATGTACATCCGACCCTCGGGTCCAAGCGCAAGATCGACCGGGAAGTTGGTGAGTCGACGCATTCCAAGTGACTTCAAGTACGGGAATCCCGCTCTCAGTAGTCCAAACGGTCTGGCCATGAAAATATTCTCCAGAAGAAAAGCGACTAGGCGGTTTTGAAAGGCTGCAATTGTTCGTACTTGCCGTGGACGATATCGACTGAATCGACGCTCATCCACTGTTCGAGCAAAGTCGCATAAACACCACGGAAATCGAAGGTGTGTGACAGGTCTTCACCATTGGCATAGGTCTTTGGGTCGAGTGACGGGTACTCTGCGTACAGGCCGCCCTCAACTCGATCGCCGATGATGAACGCCCCACCACCTGAGCCGTGATCGGTCCCGCTACCGTTGTCCTGCACCCTGCGGCCGAACTCGGTAAACGCGTAGATAACCACTTCTTCGGCGGCATTATGCTCACGAAGGTCGTCCATGAAGTCTCTTAGGGCACCTGAAAGTTCAGCCAGCAGGTTCTCGTGGGCCGGCATCTCGATAGCGTGATGGTCGTAGCCACCATGCTGAACGTAGAAAATTCGAGTTCCGAGTCCAGCGATGTGAGTTCGTGCAACGTCTCGAAGGCCCTTGGCGATCGGGTTGTCTTCGTATTCGACAGTCGATTCGTACTGACCCGGTACTTCTTGCAATCGATCGATACCCGTAAGCACATCGTCGCCGGTCTGTTTGAGGTAGCTCATCGTTGCGCCACTGCCGATTGCCGGGGTGTAGAAGCGCTTGAAGATATCCATCGCCTCGGCGCGGTCTGCCTCGACCTCAACCGACGTCATCAGCCCGTAGGTGTCGAGGTCGCCAACGGAGGTCACTCGCACCCCTGCTGCTGCCATCGCACGCGGCAATCCTCGTCCAAAACTTACGCCTGTAAGAACGTTTTTTCCTTCTGGATCGATATCGCGGATCGCCTTTGCAAGCCAGCCTTCGGTCGAAATAGTGAGAGGCTCCGCCGTGTGCATGATGTCCATCGCACGGAAATGTGAACGGTTTGAGCTCTCGTACCCAATACCTTGAATAATCGCAACGTCTCCCTTGTCGTACATCTCCTTCAACGGCGCGGCAGCCGGGTGGAAACCGAGCTCATCGTTGATCTTGATGACACGATCTTCATCAATCCGCACCGTCTTGCGATTATCGTAGTAAATCCCAGACGTATACGGCACGAGCGTGTTCATGAAGTCGTTGCCGCCGGTCATCTGCAAGACCACCAATACCGGTGCTTTTCCGTTTCCGTTTACTGTCATTCAGGGTGTCTCCTTGAAGAGAACGTATGGCGAGAGAACGCTTTGGGCGGTTAGGCGTATTGAAAATCGGGTGTTGAGACCATGAGTCGGAGCATGCGAACCACCCGTGATCGAGCTTCGTCACCTTCGGTATTCGAGGCGAACTGAATCAGCGCTTCACGAGTCGATTCTTCAACGTCTATCGGTCCGAGCGCATCAAGGGTGCTTGCCACGAACGATTCTGGTGAAGAAAGCGAATCGCCTTCGACTAAACCATCAATGATCTTCTTGATTCCCGGGGACAGTCCATCACCGATCTGTTCAACTGCGAAGTTGACCCGCTCGGTGAGGTTGCCGCCGTCGATCCACTCTTTTCCGGTGTGCCAGCCCTCAACCGTCGGCGGGTTCAAAAGTAGCTGACCCATGTTGAAAGTCGTCGTCTGAACGTACTCGGCGAGACCAGGTCCATAGTCCGTGTACTCACCGGCCAGCATCAATATTCCGGCTACCAACTCAATCGGGCTCTTCACTTTTTTGAATCGTGCGTTCTTGAACGAGTCGGAGTTGAACATCACTCGAAGTACATCTTTGATCTCGCCGCCGGAATCCAGAAATGCTTTCGACATAGCGTCGACCAGTTCGGGATCCTGTGGAGGGATGTCGTTCCACGTTGGAACCTGTGGCTCGTCGGCCACGAAGAAGTTGTAGAGATGCCTTGAGATAAACGCAGCGCAGGCGGGTTGCTTGACGATGATGTCGATAATGTCGCCGCCATCGAGATTGCCCTTGTGCCCGAGAAATTCTTTTTCGCCGTTGTCGTGATCGTCGGAGTCGAAGAGGAAATCGGCGGGATAGTAGCCGTGCGGATAGACCGGTGGAATCTGTGCAAACGTCCAACCAGTGAAAGCTCGGGAGGCGTGCTTGATGTCGATTTCGCTGTAGTTTCCGACTCCCAGCGAAAACAGCTCAAGAAGCTCTCTGCCCCAGTTCTCGTTCGGTTCGCCAAGATGGTTTTCATTATTGTCGAGCCAGAAAATCATCGCCGGATCTGTCGCAAGGTCCATAAATATGCTGCGAATGCCGGACATGCCATTTCGACGGAACATTTCGATCTGGTTCGTGCCTGATAGTACGTGCTCGTTCTTTATGAGCCCGGTGGCGAACACGCCGTGCCAGAACAACGCCATTTTTTCCTGTAGCTGGTTCCGGGAGTTGAGCATGCGATAGAGCCAGATCGCGAGATAGGCGTGCATGGCTTCTCCGCCCATGTATCGCGTTAGTTCATCCTCTGGAATTCCGGTTTCAGGAGTGGGATTCAGCAGAAACTCAACTGTTTCGGCGTAGTCCTGCTCGGCGAGCTGATCGAGCTGATCCCGGGTGACTCCGAAACCTACTCGACGATAAAGATGTGCCAATAATGCTGGATCTGTTTTCGATTCAACCGCTTTGGTGCTCAATTTCCGGATACTCCCTACTCGACACAGGCCCAAACCATTTGCGCCACATGCCGCTCGCGTATGTCATCGAGTCTGCGGCGCAGTCTAGGGCTGACTGGCGATAAGGGCAATATGCCATCGGCAATTAGTTATCCGTTTTTTCGCGATGGTACAACGTGCCATCACGCCCCAGCCCTATCTAATCATCAAGAATCCCGTTCAACTCTTCCATCTCGTCAGACGTCAATTCCCAGTCGGCAGCCGCGGCGTTCTGGCGAATCTGGTCTGGCGTGCTGGCACCGGCAATCACGGAACTCACGGCTGGCGTTCCCAGCAGCCACGCGAACGCCAACTCGACCATCGTGAGGCCTCGTTTTTCGACGAACACTTCGAGTTGATCGAGAATGTCGAAGTTGGCTTCCGAAAGTCGCCTGCCCTGTGCATCTGGAGTGAGCGCCAGCCGCGTGTTCTCTGGAACAGCCTCGTTGCGACGGTACTTGCCGGTCAGAAATCCATGTGCGAGTGGGAAGAAGGGCAGTGTGCCAAGTCCGTATTTCTCGGAGACAGGCAACACGGCTCGCTCGACACCACGTTCGAGCATTGAGTATTCCGGCTGTGAAGAGATAAACGATGTGTAGCCGTGATGCTTTGCCGTCCACTGCGCATCGGCGATCCGCCACGGATCGAAGTTTGAAAGCCCGATGTATCGCACCTTGCCGTCTCGAACCATATCGTCGAGCGCCCGAAGAGTTTCTTCGATCGGTGTATCGGGATCCTGATGGTGTATCTGGTACAGATCGACGTAATCGGTTTGGAGACGCCTGAGCGAACCCTCAAGTGAATCCATGATGTGTTTGCGTGACCCACCTTTGCCATGAGGTCCGTCTTCCCACACCATGCCAAACTTCGTTGCGATCAGCGCTTCGTCTCGTCGATCCACCAGCGAACGCCCGATGATCTCCTCTGAGTTGCCGTGCGAGTAGATGTTCGCGGTGTCGATGAGGTTTATGCCTTCATCGAGAGCGGCGAAGATAACTTCGCGCGCTTCCTTGAACTCCATGCGACCGCCGAAGTTGTTGGTGCCAAGACCAATAACGCTGACTTCAAGTCCGGAGTTTCCAAGGTGTCGATATTTCATATTTAAACTCTTAAGTTCTGGATTTACGTACGCGGTGCATCATCGTGCCTCATGAACTCGGCGAATTATAGTTGGGGGTTTGGGGTTTGGGTTCTTGATCTGTCATAGGTCGCCGACTGTCATTGCGAGGAGCTCGACGACGTGGCAATCAGTGGTTGAAGCGGAACGCCAAACGACTCAGGGCTGTGTTGACCTGCCATCCTGTGATGGCAAGACAACAGTGGGCAAAATAGTAAGGCAACTCAACATCGACTGCTGATTGCCACGTCGTTCCTCCTCGCAATGACAGTATTAACAAACATCTCTCTCACTAAATCATGACTCTTGAACAACTTGTCATAGGCCTCATTCGCGTCGCTGGATCGTTGCCAGTGCTGCGATGGGCGTTCGCGGGTGCGCTGATTGCGATAGTGGTCGATTTTTCCGACCTATTCTTCATGGGTGTGCTCGATCTTGGCGGTCTTCGTAACTACCAGGTCTTCGACAAGTGGCTCGATCTCGTCTACATGATCACGTTCCTGTGGGTGGCAAATAAGTGGGTTGGCCCAGAACGATCGATCGCCATTGGCTTATTTGCGTTCAGGATGATCGGGTTCGTGGCCTTTGAGGTAACGCAGTTACGACCGGTGCTTCTCGTGTTTCCGAACGTGTTCGAGTTCTGGTTTGTTTTCGTCGCTATCAGGCAGCACTACTGGCCGAACTACGAGATGACCCGACGGCGGATCATACGTTGGCTACTGATCGTGCTGGTGCTCAAACTCGGGCAGGAGTGGGTGCTCCACGGCGGCCAGTACCTCGACAGCTTCACGTTGTTCGAAGCGGTCGAGGCAATCTGGGATTTCGTGATTTTTTGGAACTAGCCGTGATCTGTTATTTCGCGTAGCGAGATACGAGCGACGTGGCAATCAGCGGTCAACGGTCGGCTCGCGCACCGATCATATGGTGACAGTGATCGTGAATTCCGGCGGGTATGATCCCTGTGCGTACAATACGCACGTTATGCAGACAGAGAACACCAACTCGATACCACCTGATTTCTTGAAAGCTATCACTTCGGCTTACAGCGATTTGATGAAACAACAGCGGACTGGCTCGAATGCGTTCGTTCGCTGGCCAAAATCAACAAAAAGGAAGCATGAATTCGTTTGGCTGTGCGAAGGCACGGAATCGCTGTTTACCGATGGGAAGCGAAAAGATTGGTTTCCTCGGATCCAGCTCTCGAATATGTTCGGCAAATGGAATCGACGATACGACTAAATCCTTATGAGCGAGAATTGGTCTACGGATACCCATATGTGGTGGGACGGATTGACGGAATATCGATTCGAGCACCCCTCTTTTACATTCCTGTGAGTGTTTCGAGCAATGGGGCAGCAACTTACATCGATATTGACGATGACAATTCCAGGTTCAACTCCCTGCCGTTTCGATCTGACTACCAATCAGACGTGACAAAGATGCGGCTCGACGATTTCGTGATGAGTGCTCCCGACGTTCCGATCACCCATCAAGAACTTAAGACCCTTTGCAAACAAATTGAACTCGATCTCTCGATCACCTTGCAAGGTGAAATCGATGGCCGACCTGCTGAGCCGAACGAAGTACGTTCCGGTAGTGGAATCTCGATAGTTGATGCCGCTGCGTTGTTCGTTGCACCGAAAACGAACTATTTTATTCATGATGATCTAGATTCGATCGGGGAGGGACCAGCGCTCGACCTTTCTGATACGTCACTTGCAAATTTGCTTGGCTACTCGGCCTCCGGCGATGATTCCGCAAAAACCAGCGGAACTCGAGTTTATTTCCCATTTAGCTCAAATCCGTCTCAACGACGCGTAGCTCGATTGGTTGAAGACCCAACCACTGAATTAGTAACGGTACAGGGCCCGCCAGGAACGGGTAAATCCTTGACCATCGCTAACTTGGCCTGCCACTTGGTCGCCACTTGGTCGCCATTGGAAAAACTGTTCTTATTACCTCGCAAAAGGACAAAGCTCTAGACGTAGTAGATCAGATTCTCAAAACACTCGAAATGCCTGAGATGCCAATGACGCTGCTTCGCCAAGATAGGCACTCGAAACGAGAACTGATTGACCGCCTTGACAACATCGGCAAAAGAAGGGCTGCTGCGGAAACCGCGGCTGAAATAAAGCAGGTCGCTGAGCGATTATCGATCCAGTCGACAGCAAGAGCGGAGGCTTCAGCGCGGTTACATGAGAACGTTGCAATCGAGCACCACACCTATGTCAGAGACGTAAAAATCGCCCAATCTACCGGATTTTCACGAATTCTTGCCAAGATCAGTCGCTCGATAGCAAATGTGCGACTTGGGCACGATCCTGATAGATCCACCCCGGTATACGGCGAGGCTCTTTCGGATTCAAATACAAATATCTCCGAAACATCGCACCGGTTGCTGAAACTGGCAATAGAACATCAGGTCGGTACCGCCGGAAGAAATTCGATACGAGAGCTCCGTCAGCTCACGAGAACTCTCCGTCGTGATCAACGCAGTTCAAAAAACATCAAAGTGTTTGACCAGCTAAAACTAGACCTCGAGCGAGCCAAAACGTTATTAAAGACTTTGTCTTGCTGGATCATGACACCAGACGATGTGGCTCGTTTGTTTCCATTGGATCCAGGTTTATTCGATGTGGTGATAGTGGACGAGGCCTCACAGTGCGACTTGCCTTCAATGTTCCCGACACTGTTCAGAGCAAAAAAACCGTTATCGTCGGCGACTCTCAGCAGATGCAGGCACAGCGATTCGCTTTTACCAGTGCACAAATCGCTCAGCAAGCGTGGGTCAAACACGGCGTCTCGAAATATGACCCATCTTACTCATTGGACCCATCGAAAACCGATTTATTACAGCTCGCTGTGACACAAGGTGATGAAGAAGCCCTGCTAAATGAGCACTACCGATCTCTACCGCAGATTATCAGTTTCTCTAACGAGGAGTACTACAACGACCGACTGAGACTTATGCGCGACGCGTCGCAGAAAAAAATCGGACAACCTGGCTCACCGGTAACCGTTCTGCTGAAAGTCGACGGCGCTGAAGTCACGAAAGGGACTCAGGAAAATCCCAAAGAAGGTGCGGAAGTTATCAGACAACTAATCGATATCGTCGAAGATCCTTTCTATCAAGACTCTTCTATCGGGGTTATCTGCCTGTTCGAAGAGCAAATGCGATACGTTTCCGAGTTGATAGCTAATCGGTTCAGCGCAGAAATCCGTGAGAGTCATCAGATAGTCGTGGTAAATCCTGATGGATTCCAAGGTGATGAACGAGACATCATCATTTACTCGCTTTCATATGACGCAATAAACATGCCCCGTGCAGCCATCGCTGCGCGTCAGGCTCAACGTGAACACGTTCAAGGAATGTTGAACGTTGCATTTACACGGGCCCGGGATGAGGTTCGAATCATTCATTCAGCCGAAATCCAAGAATTCGACGTAGCGACCGTGGCAATTCGTCGCTGGCTGGAATATTGCGATTCTCCTGAGCCAAATGTTTAAACGAATCAGTAAGCGATCCAACTGATAGCAATTTCGAAGCGGATGTAATCGCCAGACTAAGGGGCGAGGGATTGGTTGCCCATTCTCAATTTCCAGCTTGTGGTTACAAAATCGATATTGTTTGTAGCAATGGTGAATCTCGCTTGGCTATCGAGTGTGATGGAGAGTATTGGCATCTTGATGAACATGGAAATCTCTTGATCGAAGATGTTGATCGTCAAGAAGTGCTGGAGCGGGCAGGTTGGAAAGTACTGCGCATTCCCTACCGATCATGGCAAAAAAATCCAGATCATCACATTTCACGCATTCTCAAAGCATTCAACGGCCATGGCGAGGATGATTCACCAAACTCACATGAAGGACATGTTGATTCCGAGGCGGCACGGATCGACGAGTCGGCACGTGTCAACTTTCCGCAGAAAGTAGTGATCGAGTTAGTACTAATGGGGAACGTGATTTCTCAAATATCGTCAAAGCGGGGTCAAAAATGCTGGGTTACAAAAGATCTGTATCTCGGATTCGATCCGGATTAATGGATGCCGCACAGCAACTGAGTCGCCAGGGGTATCTGCATATAGAGGACGGTGAGCTTTTTCCGACTGAAAAAGCTCGGGAGACTCGCTTTGATGGGCTGGAGTCTAGGTTCAAACCTTTCGCACCAAAGCCAAACTACAGGTACGCTCGTCGACGATGGTAGTTAATCTTGAATATCCACCGTCATCACCAGACCCCGGTATCACCCTCTCTCCGCGGATCTGATGCTGCGAACAAAGTGCCGTTTTCGAGATCGACCTGGATTGCGCCTACGCTCCCGGCACCGCCCCAATTACCCGTCAGTTCAACCAGGTGTCCACGCCTTGTTAGGCCCTCGATCACCGCTTCGCCAGCCCGGTCTTCAATCCAGAGCGAGCTTTCATCCCGCTGGGTTACGAAGGAGTTTGTGCCGGGATGATTGTGCGTCCAACGAGGACCGTCTATCGCCTCGGACACGTTCAGTCCGTAGTCGAAAACACTTGTCATAATTTGCAAGTTGGTCTGCACCTGTGTGTCGCCACCCGGCGTTCCGTAGACCAGTTCTAGACTGCCTCCCTGCTCGACAGGCGCAGAGAAAACCATCACAGGGTTCATCGTGTGACGCACTCGCTTGCCGGGGTTCAGGAAGTCGATGTGGTCGGGGTCAAGGTGCCAGTAGGTCATGCGATTGTTCAAAAGGATGCCAGTCGACCCGGCGATCACTTGCGACCCGTAAGCTGCCTGGATGCTCTGGAGTTCTCCAACAGAGTTGCCCCAGCGATCGACAACACAGAAATGCGTGGTGTCGGGTCCGGCATTGTGAAGTCGACCGCCTATACGATGCTTCCTTGATGAGTCGGGAGATCGGTCCATATATGCCCATGGATCGCCTTCAGCGAACGATTCCGCAGCCCGCTCAATATCGATGAGTTTCGCCCGCTCTGCCAGGTACTCGGGATTGAGGAGTCCTTCGATCGGCACATCGACAAAATTAGGATCCGCCATGTACGCCTCGCGGTCGGCGAATGCCAGCTTTTTGGCCTCGATCATCAGATGAGCGGACTCAGAAGTCATGTAGCCGTACTTGGCGGGATCGAACTGCTCGAACATCCCAAGTTCTTGCAACAGCACGTGACCGCTCGAGTTAGGCGGCGCCTCGTACACTGTTCGCCCCCGGTAGTTGACCGAAATGGCTTCCTGCCACTCGACTTTGTGGCGCTTGAGGTCCTCGTACGTAAGCAGGCCATCGCTTTCTTCCGAGAATCGAGCGATCTCGCGGGCAATATCACCTTCGTAAAAGGCGTTTCGACCCTGATCGGCTATCAGCTTGAAAGAACGTGCCAGATCCGGGTTTCTGCGAATTTCGCCGGGTTTCAGCCAGTTGCCGTTAGGAGCGAAAACCGGCCCTGAGGTCGAAGAGCTTTTCAGCACCGGGTTGCTCGCGCTCAGGCTCGCTTGAAAATCCGAGACAGGAACACCGTCTTCGCACAGCTCAATCGCCGGCTCCAAACACTGCGCAAGCGGCAACGTGCCGTACTTGCCATGTGCAGCGAGCAGTGCATCGAGAATGCCGGGTACCGAAGTGCCAAGAATTCCGGTGATCGGTATGCCCCCTGAATACTTGTCGGCTGTTGCCGCCATAGGAGCTGCGCCGGTTCCGTTTACGACCTCGACTTTTTGGCTTCCGGCCATGTGGATCATCACGAACCCATCTCCGGCAATCGACGAACCCTGTGGCTCGGCAGGGCCAAGTGCAAACGCAACTGCAATCGCGGCGTCGACGGCGTTGCCGCCCTGGTGGAGTATCCGCATCCCTGCCTGTGTCGACATCGTGTGATTGGAGACCACCGCGCCTTTGGTGCCGATCTTGGGTGGTCGATATGCCTCGCCGATCAAGCCGTGCGGTGAGAATGTGCTGTCCATGTGTAAATGCCGTACCCGGTTCCTGTTGAAATTCGAAATTTCCAGAAGTTTAGCAGCGACTTCACCGTTCCTTTACCAAACCTCCCCTAATCCACACTCTAAATTCGCTTGACGATTTACTCGGCCTGAGCGTCAATAGGAACGTAAGCCAGTGTGCATGCTGAGGGGGGAAACCGTGGCATGATCGCAGTTGCGAGGGGAAGACATGTCATATTCGGAACTGGCCCGGTGGGGGGCGGCGCTAGCCCGCGCCCTACAGGAATCTGGCCGGACCGTGCTTTCAGTACCGGTCAACGAGTATGGCTCCGATCCCGTGAACACCACGGTAATGCGAGGCGATCCCACCGATTTCGAGTTCGCACTAGGTGCGTGCGATGGCGCAGAAGTCATCTACACCTGCCTCAACGGTCCGGCAAAAGACTGGAAGGCACAGTTCCCGCCTGTGATCGACAACCTGATCAAGGTCGCCGAAGCCACAGGTGCAAAGCTGGTTCACTGGGATCTGGCTCACATGTACGGTCCCACTCGAGAGCCGATCACAGAAGCCACACCTAACTCTGCAAAAACTGAACCGACACGAACACTTATCGAGATTGCCGACAAGATCATCAATGCAACGTGGTCGGGCAAGATCGACGGCGTTATAGGTCGCTCGTCCGACGTCTACGGCCCGGGTGCGATTAGCCCGGAGTTTGGATCGTCGTTCGGTGGGCGCGTTTTCTGGTCAGCACTGGAAGACACCGATTTATCTGTTGTTGGAGACATCGATGCTCCAAGATCCATGTCGTTCATCGACGATGTTGCGTGTGGGCTCATCATGCTTGGGGAAGCCCCCGATAGCGCCGGTCATATCTGGCACCTGCCGTCTGCTCCGCCAATCACGCCGAACGAACTGGCTTCCATGGTGATCACACAGGCTCGATCCGCCGGAGAGGTCGGTTCGTCGCCCAAACACGTTCGTGGGTGCGCGCTGTTGCAGCTCAAGATCGTTCGGGCCGACATCAACGAGGTTCAGCACGAACTGCACACGTTGGATCGCACGTTCGTCCTCAACCACTCGAATTTCACAATGGCTTACGGTGAGAACGTTACGAGCCATGAAGTCGCTATTCGCCAGACGCTGGCATGGTTCACCGCTCACCCGAGACCTGTCGAAGATCCGATCGTCGAACGGGTGTTAGAGCGGTTGCCAAAGGTGGCACGTACTTCTCGATTCGCCCGCAGGCTCGGCGCCGGTGCAGTGGCGATGGCTAGGACTTCGATGTAGGTGGCTTAAAGTTGCTGCCTGACCGTTATCCGGCGCTCGTTCAGAGTGCTTTGATCTCACCGGATTCTGAAACAACGACTCGGTAGCCTTCGAGTTCGTTCGGAAGCTGACCCAGAAGATCGTCGCTCAGTTCAATTACGAGCACGGTCACACACGGCACCCCTTCGTATCGACCTTCAGCGGTGCCAACAACACTAGGCAACGCCATTAGAGAATCGGTGTGCTTTTTGAGAATCTCGGCAATTGCTGGTTTCATTTTTGAAACTCCACGACCATCGTCCGAAATAACGTGGGGTTGCCAACAATAGGCAACCCCACGATTTTCATTCCTTTTTGTGAGTCGAACAACCGCTTATGGGTTTGGACCGCCTACCAGCCAGTCGGCTGAAGAGTCAGGACCATCAACGTAAACAAAGTTGCTGTGCGTTACGTTGTTGACTGTCACAGTGTAGGTCGTGCCGACGATTGCGCTTCGCAGCTTGCCAGATATTTTACCCTGTGAATTTGTGGTGCCATTGAAGTTCCAGCTATTACTGGGTCTCGACAATACGCTCGTCACATCAGCACCGGAAACCGGGTTTCCGCCTTCGTCAACTATCGTGATTGTGAATACGAAGTCTGTGTGTGGACCTCGATGTGATTCAACGAATCCGATGCCGGCAACAGACATCGTGTCCGCATTCGGGTTGGTAACCACGATCGTGGTCGAGTCGCTGCCTGTCTTACCGCCCTGATCAATTACAGATGCAGTAATCGTGTGCGTTCCGGCTGATAGGTTTGTCGATGCAGAGCCTCCAGATCCAAACGCACCGTCAATGCTCGAAGACCAGACGATGTCACTGGTGACGGGTCCATCTTCAGCATACGTCGCACTTCCGGTGAAGGCAATCGTCTCGCCGATTACGTAACCAATAACCAGATCAGCAGGATCGCTCACCGAGTCGATCGAAACGTTTGGCGCGTCGTTCGTCGGTGGTGTCGCGCCACTCCCATCAATCGTGACGGCAAGCTGTCCGAGTACTTCAGCAATCGGGTTCCCAAATGTCGTGTTGCGACCACCTGCGAACAGGAGAGCTACAGGTGCGAAGCTGTCTCCAGCAACTATCAAAGATCCCGAATCACCACCGTCACTGAATTTTCCTCCAGAGACCATTATTTGATTTACAAATCGAGCAACACCGGCACTACCGTAGTCGACGTTAACCGTTGCGTTAACTCCACTGATCTGGCCGTTCGTCTGGCCAGTGGTGCGACCGTACTTCGTTACCGTCAGGTCAAATAGATCAATTGGAGTCGATGTCGGGGTTCCGTATCCGTCCGGCGGCGTCGAGTTACCAACTGCCAGTACCGAACCATTGCATTCATCAACCATCGAAATTTTGGCGATCGCCGCATCAATGACATTGTCCGAGCCGTCGAACTTAATGTCCACACAAGGGCCGCTCAAATTACCGACGATGTTGCCTGAAGGCGTCCCACCGTCCACTCGGCCTGGCTGGTACACAGGATCGCCATCGGATGCCGCGTTTGAATTCGCGTAAACGTGATTGTTGCTAAGAGCGTAGAGATCTGTGCCATCGGTGACTCTCGCGCCAATAGTTCCGGCGGTGACAATCTCGTGCCCGGTCGACACGCCGATCGGCACAGGTCGGTCAAATCTAGCCGTTGGATCAATTCCGCCGCCACCACCGGGCTTACCCTTGAAGGAACTGACTACACCAGTTACCAGCGGCCGGACGATCACTCCGTCAACTGCACCAGGGATGCCTTTGACACCCTGTGCGGTCGTGAGCGCGAGGATGACGTGCCCGCCTCCACTGCCAGCACCGACCGCGGTGCCGATAACACCGTCAATCGCCATCAGGCGGTCGGTGTGTGCTTCTTGAACCGCTATTGCATGACCAAGATCGGTTTCCCCGCCTGCCGCGAGCTACCGAACGATGCGGTAAGAACCAATGCAAGGACTAAAGCGAGAGATAAGTATCGGCGGAATGAAAATTTAGACATTACTCGAATCTCCGAGGGGCATAAATGGTGTGAAAACCCAACCCCTGCCGTTTATGTTGTGCGATTGGGCCGACAATCGCAGCGTTCATGTGCGCGTTCGAACCTCTTTATTTATGCGAGGAGTCTAGCGGTATCAGTATTACGGGTCATTTTTTTTGGTTGCCTGTTTGGGGCAAAATGTGAACCTGTTAGTACGTACCGACAGGGTCAACTAAGTACGATCGACCTGCGAACGCCGAGCCCTAATACGGATCAACCCGGAACTCTTTTAGAACGTCCTCGTTGAGCTCGAACCCGAGCCCTGGTCGATCCGGTACTTCCATCGTCCCGTCTTGCGCAATCTCGAAGTGTGGCAACAGCAGGTCATCCACGAGCGGAGTCGGCGGGAACGCAATCGGATACTCGAAGTACGGCATGTTCGGCGTGACTGCTGCCAGGTGTATTCCGGCTGCAACCCCAATAACGTGGAACCACGTGTGAGGTACGCAGAGTGCGCCGAATCGATAGGCGTCTTCGGCGATATTGAGAATTTCGTGCATGCCGCCAGAGCGAACGGCACTCGGCTGAACAACGTCGAGTCTGCCCCGGCGCAGCAGATCTGCGAACTCGTGGCGAGTCGTAAAGCCCCAGTCGCCAACGGCTATCCTCACATGCGTCGATTCAACAAGCTTCCGGTATCCCTCGATATTGTCGGCCGGTAGCGGTGCCTCGATGAAAAACGGGTTGTACTGCTCAATCGCGTCGATCGTGCGCAGGGCCTGCCCAACATCACGCCAGCGATTCTGCACATCGATCATCAGATCGCGTTTAGGGCCGATAATCGAGCGAGCCTTCTCGATCACAGCAACATCAGTTTCCATATCGACGTTGCCGAACTGGCCTTCCCACTCCTCGATCTTTATCGCTTTCATCCCTCGAGCAACGGCGATACCCATCCGCTCTTCGAGTTCGTCGAGGTTCGCACCGGGCGGGTAGACCGTTGCATAAGGAGTAACTCGCTTTAACGGTTCGGTGTCGCTGGCAGTTGTCGCGAACGAACGCCAGATCAGCTCATGCACGGGCTTTCCGACTGCTTTGCCCGCTATGTCCCATAACGCTGTTTCCACCGCGCCAATCGCGCCAATTACAACTCCCCTACGACCATATACACCGGTTACGTTGTACATCTTCTGCCACAGGCGCTGCACGTGAGTGGGGTCTTCACCGAGCAGCAGGGCTTCAAGCCCCTGCGACGATCGGATGATCGCGTCGATAACAAGGCTGGGCGCCTCGCTCTGGCCAATCCCAACAATTCCCTCGTCAGTGTGAACCCGGACGACCGTAGCGTTGTATGCACCGTGGATTGCGCTCTCGTCTGATGCTTCATCGAACGATGGATTCCACGAAGTTACTGTTCCATCGGCGGGATCCAATAACGCAATTGTTTCGATTTTTGTGATTTCCATATTTGCTCGAAAAGGCGATTTCTAATCGGTTTGTCCTGATAGCTCTCGTATTTCGACTTTTTTCACGCCATCAGGAAAGTAGCCCTGCAGGCGTTCGTACTCGTCGCGCAGTTCTTCTCGCGGCTGCCATTCTTGCCCGTACCGGACTCCCACCACACCGGCTTGCAGCATCTCTTTAGTGCAACCAAAGCAGGGTCGCCATGTCGTGTAGAGGATCGATCCTTCGACAGCTATACCGAATCTTGCTGCGGATAGAAGACAGTTTTGCTCGGCGTGAACACAGATACACAGATCATAACCGGTTCCAGACGGATACTCATCGCGATTTGAACAACGTCCACAGCCGCCTTCGTCGCAGTTCGGCGTGTTATGCGGGGTGCCGTTATAGCCGGTCGAAACGATATGACCATCACGTGCCAGCACGGAGCCGATATGGCTACCCAGGCAGTTTGCGCGCGCGCGAACACCAACGGCGATCGCCATCATGTACTCGTCCATGTCCGGTCGTTTTGAACTCGGCGTTCTCATCTCTGGCAATGGTGCGATAGTCCTCGTGGAATATTTCGGGTGAATAGATAACCGGCCTGCCCAGCGCGCCAGACGCAGTTGACCCGCTTCTCAACTGCTATCCTAGCTTGCGATTGGGCATCTCGCTCCAAATTCAGGTTCTAATTTTCGGACCGAATCACAACGCCTGCGACCTGTTTTGTACTGAAATATTCGATGACATCTTCTTCCTCCAACTACGATCCCGCTGCTGAGTCGCTCCCCAATTCTCTGGGTCGATTCGGCCCCTACGGTGGCAAGTTCGTACCCGAAACCCTCATGGCTGCTCTCACTGAGCTTGAGAATGCCTTCGACGAGGCACGGCAAGACGACTCGTTCTGGGCAGAGTACGAAGACCTATTGACCCACTACGTTGGGCGTCCTTCGGCGATGTACCACGCCAAAAATCTCAGCAAAAAACTCGGCGGTCCGCAGATCTACATCAAGCGGGAAGACCTGAACCACACCGGCGCTCACAAGATCAACAACGCGATCGGGCAGGCGCTTCTAGCGAAGCGACTCGGCAAGAAGCGAATCATCGCTGAGACCGGTGCCGGCATGCACGGTGTTGCTACGGCGACCGTATGTGCGCAAATGGGACTCGAGTGCATCGTCTACATGGGTGACACAGATATCGCTCGTCAGGCGCCAAACGTCTACCGGATGAAGGAGCTCGGGGCGAAAGTCGAGCCGGTTTCCTCTGGCAGTCGCACCCTCAAAGATGCCACCAACGAAGCGATTCGTGACTGGGTGGCGAATGTGGAAACAACCCACTACATCATCGGAAGTGTTGTTGGTCCTCACCCGTACCCGAAGCTGGTTCGGGATTTTCAGGCGGTTATCGGGGCAGAAGCACGAGAACAGGTCATCCAAATGGCGGGTAGGCTTCCCGACTACGTGGTTGCGTGTGTTGGCGGCGGATCGAACGCCATGGGTATCTTCTCGGCATTTATCAAAGACTCCGAAGTTGGGCTTATCGGTGTCGAGGCGTCGGGTGAGGGTCTCGATAAACGCCATGCTGCCACGATGACCAAGGGTCGTCCCGGCGTGCTGCACGGCTCAATGAGCTACCTTCTGCAAGACGATCACGGACAGGTAACGGAGGCCCACAGCATCTCGGCGGGTCTGGATTACCCGGGCGTCGGGCCGGAACACAGTTATCTGAAAGACACCGAGCGTGCGACGTACGTTTCGGCAACCGATGACGATGCGCTGGCAGGATTCAGGCTGTTGAGCCGGTCCGAAGGCATCATCCCGGCGCTTGAGCCGGCACACGCCATTGGATACATGATGAAGTGGGTTCCAACGCTGCCGAAAGACCAGATCGTGTTGCTGCTACTCAGCGGTCGAGGTGACAAAGACCTCGAAACCGTCGCTCGGGCATCAGGTGTTGATCTTTAGGGGAGACCAAAGATCCGAGCTAGTTAAGCGTCTTCAGGTAGCCGATCAGATCTTCGATGTCTGAATCCTTCAGGCTCGCAAACGTCTTCGGCATCAGGTTGCTGAATCCGTCGACTATCACTGCTGACGGATCGACGATCGACTCTCGGATGTAGTCGTCACCCTTTGCGCTTATACCCGCAAGACCGGGACCAATAAGTTTGGCGGAATCCGTGTTGTGGCAGCCAGCGCAGCCAAGGCCTTTGAACTTGCTTTGACCGTTCGCGAGGTCTGGCCCAGATGAAACCGCGTCATAACTTGCAGGAGCCGCTGCTTCACCTTCAGGTACCGGAGTGGTTGTACCGAACGGATTTTCGGTGCCCTCGGTACATGCTGCGAGCGAGAACAGCGTTAGCGCTACCAAAGAAACAATAACGACGATGCTTGAACGTTTGAACACGAATTGGGCCCCAGAATTTCTGCGAAATGCAGGTCAAAAAAAACGCACCGACAAAAAGTAGCTGCGATCAACTCTCAACCATAGGTGAGAACGCACCAGCGCTAAAACTTTCGAGGTGAGAATTGCGTGATGGTGTTAACGCACCAATTTCGCAGAATCCTCACACGGCTTCTGAGTATATCGCCTTATATTCGCTTAAATATCGGGCAATTAGAGAGCAGTCGATTGGCATGAATAGTTGATCTATTCCAGGCCATCAAAACGATAGGACTCCTCTTCACTATGATGCGCCCTGATTCACAGGTATCGACTCATTATGAGAAGCGACTCGGAAGAAAATACAAACCAGGCCTACCGTACTTCCGACGGCATGTTTTCGGTAACAAGCGACCAGAAAATTAAGACATGGAACGCTGCCGCCGAGAAAATTCTCGGGTACCAACAGGAACAGGTAATCGGCAAAAAGTGCTATGGCGTGCTGTGCGCCAACGGAAATACCGGCCGAGTGAATTGCAGCCGCAGCTGCGTAGTAGTACCGAACGCTGCCAAAGGCCGGACTACACGGGATTTCGATCTGGAATGCCGGACTGCCAACGGTAAGCCAATTTCGATCAACATGACCGTGATGCTGCCGGCACAGGGTTCGGGTTCTCGCGAAATTCTTCACTTGTTCAGGGATGTCACAGATCGTCGTCGCGTAGAAAACGCATCGAACTTTGATACCGGTCACGATTCCGCACGAACCACCCGTACTTCACAGCCGAAAAAGATGATCGGTATGTCCTCAACGGGATACCGGCTGCCACCGCTGACGACTCGTGAGGACCAGGTTCTCAAGCTTCTCTCGGCTGGAAAAAACACGAATGACATTGCTGAGATCTTGGCGATCAGGCCTCTGACTGCCCGGAATCACGTCAGTCGGCTGCTCACAAAACTCGGATGTCGATCTCGATTGGAAGCCGTGGCGCTGGGTACAAGGGCTGGTCTTATCTGAGCCGCGCATTCCAACAATATCTGCCACTAGTACGAATGCACCTATATGTGGATTCTGGTGCTGGATAATCTCGGTCTGGTGAAATTGCCCAAGGGAAATTTAAGTACCCGGGCTGGCTTAGATACCTAAGAGAGTTTGTTCTGAACAGAGACACAGTGACGGCGGGAGCCATTTGGATTCTGCTAACAATAATTGCCGAACTTTTCTTCCTGTCGCTGGGCATTTTCGGCGACGCTGCTTCGGAGCAGGGCAAATTCATCGACGACGCCTTCATCCTCCTCATGGTGTTGGCGATACCGATCTTTTACTTTCATGGTAACGATGATCGGCTACATCGTAATCAAGTTCCGAGCAAAACCCGGTGAAATCGAAGATGCCGCCCCAACGCGCACCCACACCAAATGGGTTGGGTTCTGGCTGGCGTGGACAACGATCCTCTGTCTCGTGGTAATTGTTCACCCCGGCTACACAGGGCTCATTGAACTGCGCAAAACGGCTGCCGATGAACCTGATCTAACTGTCAACGTAACCGGCAGACGATGGCAGTGGATGTACGAGTACGAGGGACGATACGTTTCGTTGTTCACGAACGACGAGATGCTGGTTCTTCCGAACGATTCGCTTATTCGGTTCAACGTCACAGCCGAAGATCAGGATGTAGTTCACTCTTTCTGGATTCCGGCCTTCCGAATGAAGATCGATGCGGTTCCAGGGCTCACGACATATATGGATGTCAACACAACTGAGATCGGTCATTTCAACGACGACGTCAACTTCAGGGTCCAGTGCGCTGAACTGTGCGGGTTGGACCATTCCTTGATGTTCACACGCATCGAGGTGGTTGAACCCGCCGAATTCGAACAGTGGATCGCGGAAAAAGCGGCTTAAGGGCCATAAAGTTCAAGGGGGCTTGTAAATGGCATCCTTTATGCCGCTAATCAGAGGTGCAATCTACGCCGCAATCGGGTTTGCCATTGGTGGTGGAATTGCGCAGGGCATCGCTGCTCTAACCAACGAGCCAGCAACTGAGCCCATAGTCGTACTCGGATACGTCTTCGCCGTAATCGGCTGGCTCATGGGTGTTGGGATGTGGAAGACGTGGGGTGACGGATGGTTCGGCAAACCCACCGAAAACGACCCAACAGGCAACTGGTCACGCTATCTGAAGTTCAACACCGATCACAAAGTGATCGGTATTCAGTACATCGTCACAATTGCAGTAGTTTTCATTCTCGCAGGCCTTCTGGCGATGTTGCTCAGAACAGAGCTTGCCGACGCTGGTCAGAACGTTCTAACCAAGACCAACTACAACACGACCATGAGCCTTCACGGCATCATGATGGTCGCCGTTGCGGTTGCGATCATGATGGGTGGATTCGGTAACTACGTGATGCCGCTGCTTATTGGAGCCGAAGACGTTGCGTTCCCTCGAATCAACGCTCTCAGCTTCTGGGTCGTACCTCCGGTCGTCGTGCTGCTATTGCTATCACCGGTATTCGGTGGATTCGACACAGGCTGGACGGCTTACCCGCCACTTTCAGTTCAGACACCTCTGGGTGGTTTGTTATTTGAATTGGCGTTCCTGACATTCGGAATCTCCTCGATTCTTGGTGGCTTGAACATCATAGCCACGATCATCACTCAGAGAGCTCCGCGCATGACATGGGGTCGGCTTCCGATCTTCGTGTGGGCAGTACTGGCGGCATCAGTAATTTCGCTGACAGCCACACAGTGGATCGCCTACGGCCTGCTGATGATCATCTTCGAACGAATTTTCAACATGGTGTTCTTCTCGCCTCCGGGCGGAAACGCCTTACTGTACGAGCACGTTTTCTGGTTTTACTCGCACCCGGCGATCTACATCATGATCCTGCCGGCATTCGGAGCTGAACTCGAAATCATCAGCCACTTCGCCAGAAAACCGCTCTTCGCCTATAGATGGGTGGTCTGGGCGTTCGCGCTGATCGTGGCGTTGAGCTTCGTAGTCTGGGCGCATCACCTGTTTACAAGTGGCATGGGCGAGAGCCTGCACGGACCGTTCATGATCCTCACCGAGTTGATCTCGATTCCAACCGGAATTGTGTTCTTATCGGCGCTTGGAACGCTGTGGCGAAGCAAATTGCGGCTCAAGGTGCCGTTGCTGTTCGCGTTGGGAGTTGTGTTCAACTTCTCGATTGGCGGCCTGACAGGCATTTTCCTGGCAGACGTTGCGACCGACATTGCGCTTCAGGACACGTACTTCGTGGTCGCTCACTTCCACTACACGATTATGGGTGGTGAGATCTTTGGGGCGTTCGCTGCCGGTTATTACTGGTACCCGAAAATCACGGGGCGAATGTACAACGAAACGCTGGCTCGATATCACTTCGGCCTGATGTTCATCATGTACAACATCACCTTTTTGGCGATGTTCATTCCGGGCACGGTTGGTATGAACCGGCGTGTTGCTGAATACCCGCCAGAGTTCGAGTTCTGGAACCTTGTAACGAGTATCGCTGCTTTCGGGCTCGGTCTTTCGTTCCTGCCGTGGGTTTACAACATGCTGAACTCGTGGATTCGCGGGCCAAAAGCCCCTGACAACCCGTGGGATGCAAAGACTCTCGAATGGCAGACCACATCACCTCCACCACTGGAGAACTTTGAAGATTTCCCGACGGTGACCGGTGATGCCTATGGCTACGGTGACGACCTTGTGGTCCATGCCGTGTACGGCTTACGCAAAGGCGAAGGCGTGAACGTGAACTTTGGCCACAACGCAGCACCGGCTGAGGGGGACTAATCAGGTGCACAAAACACTTCAACAAACACTAAACCCTGGCTGGATTGTGATCGGCGTTCTCGCCGTGATGACCGCGGCCGAATACGTCGTCGCAGTAGTTGTCGACGATACAACGTTGCTATTCGCACTCCTGTTGTTCGTTGGCCTCTTGAAGGCGTGGCTGATCATTCAGTACTTCATGCATTTCGGACAGCTGTGGGTGCACATCTCAGATCTGCGGGATGGAATCCTGAGTAATGACCCAGAAGCAGACAGGGAAGAGGACTAAACCTGTGACAGAACATGTACCACAGCACGTAAATCACCGGTTCAGCTCCCTCGACATCAACCGGCTTGGTTTGTGGCTATTCCTCGTCTCCGACGCTTCGTTCTTTATCGCTTTGCTGTCGTCGCGGTTCTTCGTGGTGGGCACAAGCACGCCCGAACACGTGGACCAGTTGCTTGGGTTAGGCCTAACGATCCTGCTTCTTCTCAGCAGCCTCACGGCGTATAAAGCGGAAGCAGCGTTCGAGGATGGCGATATTCCGGGCGCGAAGAAGATGCTGCTTTACACGATGGGCATGGGCATTATTTTCGTGTTCGGAGTGGGTTTTGAATGGCACGAAGCATTCAAGCACTTCCCGCCCTCTACTGGATTTGGCACAGTGCTTTTCACACTTACAGGTGTGCATGTCACGCACGTCGTAACTGGTGTTTTAACACTCGGATTCGTGTTCTTCCGGATTCGGAATACCACCGAGATCGGCGAGAATCAGTTTGCAGTGGAAGGCGCGGTGAAATGGTGGCACTTCGTTGATGTGGCGTGGGTATTCATTTACCCAACGCTGTACCTCATCAAGTAATAAGCCAGCACCACGAATCATCCGTCCCAGACCAGAAACGTTCTGGATTGGAATCTTCTAGGTTTTGTGTTCGTTGTAACACCAAGACTCTCTTCCACTGGGCCGGATGCATGGGTGGTGCATCCGGCCAACTCGCGTCTGGAATTTCTGCGAGTGCGGTTCGACAGCAGCGATGCGAACTCCGCTAGTTGAGAACTGATTTATTCACAAGCCTCATTTTTTCTTCACTCTGATCGTCTGATTCGGATACCACTCTCACGGTTCGTTCACACCCCAAAGATATTGTGATTCAGTAGACGCTATCCGTGGACTGGGTCCCCGAACCTCAATGGGGTGGTAATAACGAATGTTCAAGAAAATACTTGTTCCGCTCGATGGCTCAGAACATGCTCGAAAAATCGTGGGCTGGGCTACCGGGTTAGCAAGAGTGCTGGGTGCAGAAATTATTCTGATCTCTGTGATCGATCCCGAAGACATAGATATTTTCGAGGCAACAACACGCGGCCTCGAAAAACGATCGCCAACGGGGAGCAGTGCGGTCGGTTCGGCTGTACGGACACCCGCCGATGTAATCAATCGGGCAATCGCCCAGGCAGAGAACGATCTCCAAGTC
>Ga0114993_10001301_pt1 | contig 28726 bp, 18 predicted proteins | sample ArcticOcean_MG_C_FD_87042 | JGI IMG/M metagenome (GOLD analysis project Ga0114993, IMG submission 87042) | Marine microbial communities from western Arctic Ocean - ArcticOcean_MG_CB2_150 | ecosystem: Environmental > Aquatic > Marine > Oceanic | place: Arctic Ocean: Canada Basin | collected...
ACGAAGTCGCGTGGCCACCGAATCCTTCGGTCCGCTCAATTCGCTCGCACGCCAACCCGCGAATACAACCGTCGAGCCGCTTCACGCTGCGCATACGAATCGTCAAAATGGACATCCACCCCTGGATTCGCATACCGCCGCAGCCCAGCACCACAACCCAAGAATTAAACTCTAGAACTGTTAGCGGTAGCGCGGATTCCATTTACTTGTCCCCAAGCTCCGCAGCTTGGGAACCCGTTAACGCCGCGAGAAACGCTGGATCGCGCCAACGGTTGTAGATCGGGGCGGAGCCCAATCCCTACAGTGTCGGCACCCGCACGACAGCGCGCGGGGCGTTGCCCCGCCGCTAAACGGCCGACGTGATTGGGTTCATAGCCCGATTAGTTGGCGATCACCTTGACGTTGTCGATGAACAGTTCCGAGTCTTTGGCGTTGCCGAAGAGGCCGGGGCTGCCTTCGGTGTTGGCGGGGGCGTCGGTCCATTCGACCGTCCACTCCGCCGGTTCGTCCTCGCCGCGCTGCCAGACTTTGCCTTTGAGGACGGCCACCGTTTTGCCGTCCTGCTTTTCGAGGGTGGTTTGCAACTTCATGGTGTACCAGGTGTCCGCCTTCCAGGCGAAGGGAACCTTCTTGAATTTGATTTCGTGGGCAACCCACGAATAGAGCTTGAGTTCCTGATCGGCCCCACGAAGTTCGAGCCGATACCGTTGTGCCTGCACGCCGATGTCGGGCATTTTGGCGGGCAATCCAGCCGTCTTCACTGCGGTGGGCGTGCCGTTAACGTCGGCCTGAATGGTGTAGTTTTTCCCATCGGGATGTCCCATCCAACCCTGACTCCGCGCACCGAGCGGAATGGTGCTGATTTTGCACATCACGCCGTTGCCGTCGACTTTGCGCGGTCCGCGATTCGCCGTCAGTTGAATGTTGCCGCTTTCCAGCGTCTTCCACTCGAAATTCGCAACGACTTTTTCTTTGACCAACAATTCCAGCAGCGAATCGAAGGCGGCCTTGGCGTCTTCGACGTTACGCGGCCGCTTGATGCCGGCATCGTCGTCGTCCGATTCCAGATCGAAGAACCGCAGCAGCTTGGTCCACGTTCGGCGAGGATTGTCGTCGTCGAACGTTGCCGCTTTGGGGTTGCCGTTAATGAAACTGGTCATCACATAGACATACAATTTGCTGGCACGCGGGTCGGCCGCTTTCAGCGTGAGATACAGATCGTGGTCGATGGAAATGTGCCGGTACCGTGCCCCGACCCAAGTGATGGGAATGTCGCCATCGGAGAAATCAAAACTCCAGGGGAAGTCGGGGACGACGCGGATTCGTGCCTGGCCGGTCAGTTCGCCGACGGCTGCCGTCACAGTAATGGCCGACGGTTTTCCGCCCACTTTGGGAGCGGAGTATTTTCCGTTCTCGCCAATTTCGCCGTTACCGTCGATCGAGAACTTGATCTCCTTGGCATCGACGGTTCGCAGGTATTGGCCATTCTTGTTGTAGAGCCGTGCAGAAAACTGTTGCCGTTGACCGGGACGCATCAGCGTTTCGACCGGCACCAGTTGCAGGTGGGCGGCGTCGGTGTTGTCGGCTCTCGGTGTGACGGCGGGAAATTCCGGTCGCGGATCGGCCGCCGGTTCTTGATCGACCGTGCCGATGCAGTAGAGCGCCTCGGTTGTCGGCACGTACATCCGACCGTGCGAAACGATGGGCGAACCGTACGATCCCCCGGCGTTCAATCGAGCGCGATGAACGACCTCGACGCCGTCTTCGGTTGGTTTGAGCGTCCACCAAATTGTGTTTTCGGTGCAGATGAAAATTTTGCCATCGACGTACAACGGGCTGCTGCGGACCGGTCCACGAAGTTTGACTTCGGTGATCTTCTTACCCGTTTTTAGATCGGCCACGTGCATCACACCGCCGTCTTCACAGGCATAAATTCGGCCATTAACGTGCAGCGGCGTGCTTTTGCCGACGAACCATTCCAGGTTCCGCCAAACTTCGCCCGTCTTGGTAATGTCACCCGTCTTGGTGCCGTCGAGTGCAAACAGCGAACCCATTTTTGTGCTGCCGATGTTCTCTTCGCTATGGCCGGCGATGACCGTGTTTCCGACAACCAGCGGAGTGGTGTTGATTCCGCGTCGGGAGACGTTGTAGGTGAAAATGTTCTTGCCTGTTTGCGGTTGGAATGCATGCACGCCGCCGTCGCCCGAGCCAAACACCAATGCGTGCTGGCCGTTGAGGACCGTGGTGATTGGAGCGCTGTAGGTGGTGTCGTAGGGCAGCAGACGCGTCTGCGTGAACCAGACCGCTTGCCCGTTTCGCTTGTCGAAAGCGATGAAGCGATGCGCCGGCTTGGCCATTTGGCCCCAACCGATGACGATGCCGCTGATGACGACCAGATTGCCGTGAACGACCGGGTAGTTTGTTCGCCCGCCGTACGTGTTCAACATGCCGTATTCTTCGCTGAGCGAATGCGACCATTTGGTTTTCCCGGTTTTGCCGTCGATGCAAATGAAATAGTCGCAGACACCGAGTGCGTAAATGTCGCCGGTGACCGGATCGCCGTAAACGCTCGACCAACCGACTCGCGTGTCCGGCACGTCAGAGAGGAAGACCTCGAACCGGTTTTCCCAAAGTGTCTTGCCGGATTTTGCGTCAATGCAGACGACGCGTTCTCCCTCTTGAAGTGTTCCCTCTTGATCTCTCAACATGAGGTACAGCTTGCCGTTCATGACGACCGGCGTTGATCGACCGCGAAGATCTTCGCGTTGCCAGAGTACGTTTTCGCCAGGATCGGTGATTTCGCCTTTTTCGTCCTTCACCTGCGGACGCCACTTATCGACGATTCCCTTCTCGCGTGAAATGCCGTTCATTTCCGGCCCGCGCCAATGCGGCCAGTCCATTTCGTCGGCCATCCACGTATAGCTCTTCGTCCCGCCGTTGGCCGATGCCGGCTCGCCGACAATGAGAAATGCCTGCAACACGAGGGTGGCAACACAGCAAGTGAGGGTTGTCATTTTCATCGTGAATCTCGAGATGTCTGAAATCAGGAAACGGTTCGGGACGTTGATGTCCCCTTGTCTAAAGTGACGGGGTGACAGAACGCCCAACGTGCTAAAAAACTAGCATAATGCTGCTCGATTCACAAGTCAAGTCGCGCTGTCGCTTTGCATCCGACCTGAGAGGGAATCAAGCGCACGCGACTTTTCCCACGATAGATTCGCGATTCTTCATGATGACCAACGTGGGGACGCGGGCCGATCCGAGGACGTAGATATGGATCGCAGAACCGCCGACTGTCGCGAGCAGATTCGCGGAACCCGCGGCTAATTCTTCAGACTCAGCGGCAACCAGCAACTGGCTTAACCGGAATTGGGCAACCCGCTGGTTCGCATCGAGAACGGCAGCCTGAGTGCTCATTTTTTGAAAGTGGGAAACGGGTGTCTGGCGTCGAAGCGGCGTTGTCGGATCGCAGCCCGCGGTTTTAAGATTGGAAAATTGCACGAACGCGCGATTTCCCCTGCACCCTGTGGTCATCGATCATGGGAATTGTAAGCGTTCGGCCACGCGTGTCGGCATGCGTGGTGATCGATCGACGGCGTTGTCCATTGGTTGTCGCCGAAGTGGCCCGGCTGTGGCGGATTCGGTCCGTGCGATCGGCAGGACGAAATGCGCGACAAGAACGTGCCGTTCGTAGGAGAGCAGATACATGTGAATCAAATCGGGATTGTCGGCATCCCGAAGCAGCACCGGTCCATCGATGGCAGCCTTGTGGTGATCGATCCACTGACTCTTCTCGTTCAACATGAAACTGTAATACGGGCTGCACGTCGGCGGATTGGCCTGAAGTTCTTCGTACGTTTGATAAAACGGCGGCACACCGATCCCCATCGGCATGTACAATCCCTTCGAGTAATTCTGCTTCGGCAACACCGGCAGCGAATCCAGGTCGATCCCGCCGACGATGATCCGCGTTGTCGAGCATTTGTCGCGACCGACGTCACGGCGAAATCGGCACGGTGTGAATTCGCCGTGCTTCTTCTTTTCGATGCGACTCGGGTCAGCTTGAAACACCAACTCGATTTCGTGCAGGCTCTTATCGGGACTGGAAGGACATTGAACCGAGCGAACAACCGCTTGTTCAAAAGCGGCCAACCGCCAGAATTCGTTCCCCCAAGGCGCATCAACGTGATACCGCCCCGGCGGCAGGAACGTGGCAAAACTCCCCTGGTCCGACGCTTGAACGTCGCTCCAGGTTTGTTGAACGGTCATGTTGGACGACAGAGTTTTCCGCGTCTGTTCGCCATCGTAGGCGATCGGCTCACACGGGTCGTATTGCGCGTCGATCGGCGTTTCACTGCAGGCCGTGCGTAATCGTTCGAGCGCAATCGGCGTCCCCGAGGGATCGAGCCAGTGTTCCATGCGGTACCCGTTCAAGTCGCTGAAGTACGACAGGCCCGTATTCTCTTCCCAGATTCGTTTGTAATGGCCCATCGGAAACGTGAACCAACCCTGGTAATACATCGCCTTCTTGCCGTTCTCTTTGGTGAACAGCAGCACTTCCCACAGGCCGGCGTTCAGGCAGTTTTTGGCGAGCGATGCGACGCGAAGATTCTCAACTTCAAATCCGTCGCCGCCGGTCACTTCGGCATGCGGACCGGGAACGTCGAACTGCACCTGTTGACGGTTCCATTGCCGATCGACGACGGCGATTCGCTGGAGACCTTTGTCGCCGCGCACATATTTCGGCAAGCCGGGCGTCATCAAACTCACATCGATATCGCGAAACACAATGCGGGCAATGCGGGGATCGTCCGACTCGAAAATGAAGTCGAAGTGTCTGCCATCGCAGCCAGCCACCAGCGTAAGATTCCTCCCCTGATAGCAACCAAACTCGCTGCTATGCGGCGAGGGATCTTCCGGGTAATCGGCGGCACAGGTTTCGGTCACCCGTACGTTCATACAATCGGAATACGGCTGCATCGCCGCACATCCGCTGAAGAGCGCACCCGCAATTGCCAAGACCGTCGCAGTCAACGGCAACCGTCGCGCGAAGTGATTGCGGCCCACCGATTCACGATTTCCGTTGTCCCGTTTCGGCAGGTCCACAGTACTCGACATACCCCACGTCTCCTCGGCTGCGGACGCCCACTGGGGGGCGAACAACGCGATCTGGCCCCGATCCCTCTATCGGCTTATCGGTCAATGCCGCCGCGACATAGAAAAATCTCCGAGAAGTAGCGGTTACAACAATCAGGTATGGCGATTCGCGGAATAGATTGTGAGAACCGTATCTGCGTTTTGTTCAACAATTCCGCTGGAAAACCAAGCGGTTTGTGCGACAATGCGCAAATGTCGCTTCTCTATTTGCGAGGCCATGTCGCCTAAAACCCTGTTGGGCAGACTAGACCGCGATTCAAATCCGGAAAAGGACGGCTGATGCCACCAAAACGCCGTTGGGTCTTCTGCTTGAGCATTGGTTATTGGATTCTGTTCGCCAGCTGCCTGTGGTCACCACAGGACTCTTGGGCGCCGAGTTGGTCATCATTCCACGGTATGCGCGGTTACACGATTCGCGATTTTGGCGCCTTTCGGTATGCGACGGAATCATCTGTGTTTCCGATTGGATGGCGACAGCAATACGAGTCTCGGAAAGACGAAATCAAACTTCACCCAAAACCATTGGGCGTCACGATTGTCTTGACGCTCGCTTCGATATGGTTGTTGTTATTCGTTCTCAAGACTCTTTGTTACGATCAGCCTGATCACCGTGGTCCGAAGCCGCATTGTTCAGCGTCCCTGACGTCACCATAACGTGAGGTCCACCATGCGAACTTCCATGATCAAACGGCGTGGTTTCACGACGGTCGAATGTCTGGTGTGTGTCTCGGTGATTGCGATTCTCATTGCCTTGATCGTGCCGGCGGTCCAGCAGGCACGAGAAGCGGCGAGGCGATCGACCTGTAAGAACAATCTCAAGCAATTCGGTTTGGGGCTGCATAATTATCACGACACACATGAAGTCTTCCCGCCGGGCTGGATGCCGAGGCACCCTGCTGATCCGATCGCTGCCGACTCCTGGGCCTGGAGCGTAGTGCTGTTGCCTTACCTGGATTGAGGCCACTTATACCAAGAACTCTGCGGTCGCAGAGACTTCCCCCCAGCGAGTGGCACCGAACACGATCATCACCGTCCTATGACCCTCTGCCCTTCCGATTCCAGCGCCGAGACGAACCGGTTCTATGCCGGCTATGCGACATCGAATTACCCCGCCGTTCATGGTGGCGGTATTCAAGCCGTCAGTGACGATCTTGACCATCAGGGCAATGGTGTGTTCTCTGAAGCCAGCAGCGTCACACTGGATGACATCGCCGGGGGACGCGGCAGCACCTTCCTGCTGGGCGAACGTTCGCTGACACCGACAGGCAACGCCGGAGCAATCTGGATGCGTTCAATCAACATGTCCGGCACCGGAGACGACGGTTCCGCTGTCGCCGGGATTTGTGATAGGTCGGCAATGATAAACGATTTCACCAACGCCGATGCTTTCAGCAGCAGCCATGTCGGCGGCGCCCATTTCGTGATGGCCGACGGCTCCGTTCGCTTTGTGAACGAAACGATTCAATCGGCAATCTACGAAAGTCTTGCCACAATCGACGATGACAAGTGACACGGTTATGCTGTGCTTGTACCGAGACTGACTGACCTTCCCTGCTGCACTCAATCGTAACGAAAGTCTACTTGCGGATGACCGCGACTTTTCCGGAGATTCGATTTCGCGGTCAGTTGCGGCCGTCGCAAAAAGACGTGGTTGAAATTGCCACGCTCAAACTGCAAGAGGGGCGGCGGCGGTTGCATATTGTTGCGCCACCCGGTTCGGGCAAGACGATTCTCGGGCTGTATTTGTGGGCCGAGTGTATCCGTCGGCCGGCGCTGGTGCTCTCGCCCAACTCGGCGATTCAATCGCAATGGGCGGCCCGCGTGGACATGTTCAACGTCACCGGCGGACGGCACGGGTTGGTGAGCACGTCCTCGAAGTCGCCCGAGTTGTTGACGTCATTAACCTACCAGGCGGTGACGCTGCCCCGGCGTGGCGACGATCACTTGGATGACCGTGCGATCGAATTGTGGATCGATCGGCTGATTGAAAAAGGACAAGCCGACGATCCCGATGAGGCGCAAATCTGGATCGACGATCTCCGGCGGCACAACGCCGACTATTTCGACGAACGCTTGGCCGCGTATCGCAAAGAGTTTCGCGACGCCGCAGCGGGAGCGGGTGGCGGCCTCGACATGTTGCACGCTTCCTCAATGGCCACGCTGCAACGATTGAAGGACCGCGATGTCGGCCTGATCATTCTCGACGAATGCCATCACCTGTTGGGCCACTGGGGTCGCGTGCTGGCCGACGCTCACGATTTCCTGGAGGAGCCGATCGTCATCGGGCTGACCGCCACGCCGCCCGATCTGGCGGGAAAAGCGGCGACCGATATCGCGCGGTACGACGATTTCTTCGGCCCGATCGATTACGAAGTTCCCGTGCCGGCTGTCATCAAAGATGGATTTCTGGCGCCGTACCAGGACTTGGCGTACTTCGTGCGTCCGCAGCCAGCCGAGTTGTCGTACATCGCGAATGCCGACGAGCAGTTTCACGCGCTGGTCGAAGAACTCTGCCGACCGCGCGCAACCGGCGAATCAAGTGAGGAGGTCCCGGCCGTCGAGACCATCACGGCCGATGAATCATCAACTCCCGAACCAGAAGGGGACAACGTGTCGGCTCCGGGTCCGCTTTCACTTTCCGAATGGCTGCTGCAGTTGTTGACGACTCGACGTTTACCAAGCGGGCAGTGTGCCGACTGGGCAAGTTTCGAGCGGCGCGATCCCGAACTTGCGGCGGCCGCCTGTCGTTTTCTGCGAAAGCGCGGCGTCGAACTTCCCGAGGACATTCCCGAACTTGAAGAGGAAGACGACGACGATGATGAAGCGGATGTCGCCCTGGAGTTGCCCGCACTGATTCCGTTGTTGGACCGCTATGTTCGACATTACCTGCGGCGTTCGGCCGACCCCGCTGACCGGAAGTTAGCCGAGACGGCTATCGACCGCATGCGGATGTTAGGGGTGCAAATTACCGAAACCGGCTACCAGCGGTGCGCCTCGCCGATGGGTCGGGTGATGGCGTTTTCGCAGAGCAAGGCCGACGCGCTGCTTCCAGTCTTGAAAGCCGAGATGCAAGCGTTGGGCGATACGATTCGCGCAGTGGTTGTGGCCGACTACGAAAAGACGTCAGCCGTGCGGGCCGGTGTCGAGCATCTGTTGGATGCAGAGGCCGGCGGTGCAATCGCAGCGTTTAAGAAACTGTTGAGCGATCCCGAGACCGATGCGCTCGATCCGATTCTGGTGACCGGGTCGAGCGTGTTGGTCGATGACGATTTGCAGGAACGGTTCGCAGACGCGGCAACACAATGGCTACGCGAAGCCGGTTTCACGGTCGAATTGACGTTCGCCGAGGAAGACGGTTTTCACGTGGTCAACGGTCGCGGGGCCGATTGGTGCCCGCGAGTTTATGTCGCGATGATTACCGAACTGTTTCAGCGCGGCGTCACCCGGACGCTGGTGGGAACGCGGGGTCTATTGGGCGAAGGTTGGGACGCCAACAAGATTAATGTGTTGATCGATTTGACGACGGTGACAACGTCGATGTCGGTCAATCAACTGCGCGGACGCTCGATTCGCCTCGACCCGGAAGCGCCGGGAAAACTGGCGAACAACTGGGATGTCGTCTGCATTGCCCCGGAGTTCGTCAAGGGACTGGATGACTACGAACGGTTCTTGAAGAAGCACAAAACGCTGTTTGGCATCACCGACGACGGGGCGATTGAGAAAGGCGTGGGCCATGTGCATGCGGCGTTTACGGAACTGAAGCCGGAGGGGCTGGAAGGTTCGGTGGCGGCGTTGAATGCCGACATGTTGGCGCGGATCGACGACCGCGCCCTTGTTCGCAGTCAGTGGAAGATTGGCGAGCCGTACCATCCCGAACCGGTTCGCAGTCTCGAATTTCGTCCCGGCGGTGGTGGCGGTGGCTTTCCGCCGTTCGACGGAAAGCAGGACGCGTGGAACGATCATTCGTTGGCGTTGGCGATTGGCCAAGCCGTGTTGGGTTCGCTGCACGAGACCGGCCAGATCGCGACCTATTGGGACATTCACGTCGGTGATCGGGCGGGGGGCTATGTGCGGGTGTTTCTCGAACGGGCCTCGGAAGAGGACAGCGTGTTATTCAGCCGCGCATTGCGTGAAGCGTTCGCGCCGCTACGGCGGCCGCGTTATGTCATCCCGCGAAAGGTTGATCGATACTCGGAGACGTTCTGGTCGAGTTTGTTGCCGGCAATCGTCGGTCGTTACTTTCGCCGCCGCCGTCGCGAGATGGTGATGCTACACGCCGTCCCGTCGGACATGGCGAAGAACAAGAAACTGGTGGCGGTTTATCAGCGCTACTGGAATTCGTACGTCAGCCCCGGCGAAGCGGTGTTTGCGCATCGTGGTGCGGGCGAGCGAATGGTGGAAGAGGCGATGCAGAATGGAATGGCACCACGTGGGCGGATTCACGAGAAAGAGATTTTCGTGTGACGCCGCGTCATATGTCGATCAACGAATCGGGTGCCACTGGCGCGTCGCCAGTGCAGCGCGGTAGGCACTGGCGACACGCCAGTGGCACCCATCACCAAAGAGATTCGCAGCTAATGTTTTGCGACTTCTTTCTCGTCCATTGGAAACGCGAAGACGTCAACGCGATCGATTCCCTGCGAGAGGATCGCGTCGCCGATGGCGATGACGTTGCCCGGTACGATGTCGCCGGGGGTGTTCGTTCTTTCGATGAGACTACCGGTGGCGATATCGACAACTGCCAACTGCGCTGTACTCAAGGGGAGATACAATCGTCCGTCACGAATGAAACCTCGTCCGGATGGTGTTGGCAGTGAGACCGGTTTCTTCCAGGCGGCCGTTCCGTCCTTGAGTGACATGGCTTGAATTGTGTTCGCGCCGACCAACAACACCTTGCCATCGACGACACCTGCCAAATACAGACCATCCTGCTTAGTTTGTTTCCATGCCAAAGTACCGTCCAACAGGTTGAGACAAACGACATCGTTGCCCGTTCGCGGCGTCAACAACACTCTGCCATCGACAATCGTTGCGGCTGGGTCGAGCCAGCGCGTTTGATTTGCCGGACGGGGCGGTCGCGGCCGGGAATTGGGCAGACGCGGTCCGGTATTTGTTAGTTGATACTGATAGCCCCACAACAGCGACCGCCGCGTGAGATCGACGGCGATAACGTATCCTGCATCGGTTGGGCAGACCATAATGCCGTCGGCATAAGAGACCGCTGAACCGGAAAGGCGGCGGCGAAGGTCGTGATGAATCGGCAACCCGGCACTGGCCAACGGTTGCGACCAGACGACGGCCTCGGGATGTGCTGGATCGATCACCAGCAGTCGCACTTCGCCGCTGATTTCGGCAAGGCAATAGAGCTGTCCCCCCAGCGGCAGCGGAGAGCCGAGAAAGAACGTGCCGGCCAGCGGATTCACGAACAACGGATCGCCGCCCCTCGGCCCACCCAACGTCCATGCCCGCTGTCCAATGCGTCGGTCACCGCTGATGTCGTAGGCAACTAAAGAGTTCGCGCGCGACGGTCGTAGCGACTGCTGTTGTGGCCGACTCACGGTATCTGCCAGACCGAGATCTTCGATGGCGTATAGAAATTGGCCATCGCTGCTCATTGTTCCGTATGTTGAATCGCCCCAGATGCGCTGCGACACCAGCGTTTGTAGTGCGCGGGAATTTACCGGACCGGGAACTGCGTTTTCGCTTTTTTGCAGAATCTGCTCAGTTGTTGCGTCGAAGAATGTTTCCCACTGCTTCGCCCCGTCGGTGGGGTCGAGTGCCAGAATAGATCCGATCGTCCGCACGTATAGTCTGCCGTTGACCAACAACGGCTGTGCCCGTGGCAGCGTGGACTGCTTGCGTAGTTCCAGCAAGGCTTTGACGTCGCGAACCGTTTGCCGCAATTGGCGGTCGTTTTCTGTTTCAGTAAAGTCGGTTGGAAAACGGGTGACGTCGTACACGGTGGAAACGGGGGTTTGCCAGCCAGACAAATGGCGGTCGTCGCCGCTCGCAATGGCACCGTTGCGGGCCGCGTTGCCTCGCGGCATTGCCCAATCTGGCTCGCCCGATTGCCAGGCGACTTTCCCCGTGCCAAACATATTCTGCAACCATGCGATGGAGTCATCCGTTTCTGCGAAGAGTATGACATCAGCACCGCGAATCTTCACGGTGTTTCGTCGAAGTGTTTCTCGCAGACCAGTCAGCACCGCCTGGGATTTCTTCGGCATCCCGGCACGACTCCAGCAAAGTGCCGTCTTCAGCGACAATGCCGGTTCCCAGTTGGCCGCGGTTGCCGGGCGCAGCAGCAGTTGGTCGAAACAAAGGGCGGCGGCCAGCGGACGAGCGCGGTCAAAATGCACCGATCCCACGTCGTACATCGCCTCGCGTCCGGCTTTGGTGAAGAAAAATCGGCGCGCGACCTCGGCCACAGCGGCAACGTCGTCGGCTGCGAGTGCATCGGCGAGCATCGCGCGAGCTGTTGCGCCGTGCTGCAATTCGTAGGCCCGCAAACCATCGGCAGGCATGTTGCCGATCAACCGCTGCGCTTCGGCCTTCAAGCTGCGGTAGAGTGTTTTCTTTTCCGGGTTCGGGTGGTAGAAACGGTCTTCCGATTTGTCGAGGATGATTTGCAGCAAGATTGCTGCATCGACGAATCTCTTCTGCTGAATGAGTGCGGCGGCCGTTTTCAGTCGCTGAATCATGCGGCGGTCGGCCAGTACCAACACTCCTCCACCGGGACGGGGAATCGGCTGCGCGACAATTCGCTTCACACGGGCAACAACGGCGCGACCGCGAAAAATCCGCCCGGTTGCTCCTGCCTTTTTCGGCGGGGCTGCGCCATTCGGCGGGATTTCATCGGGAAAGAGCCGCGCGACGTCGCGCAGTGTGCCACCACGTTTTTCCTGTGCCACGGCCGTTTCGCTGATCATCTCCGCGCACATTCCTGCGATGGCAAGCAGCGATGTCATTCGCAGAACACGGTGCAGAAACATGGCGGCCTCAAGTTCGCGACCTCAAATTCACTGCAGCATTTCACTTCATCAGGGGGAGAGACGTGATGCAAATGAAACGGTCTAGAAAATACGGTAACCCTAGTTTAACCCGTCGAGGATCTTCTTGTAACGTGCTTCCTGCTCGACGCCCTGTGCTTTCAGGATTTTCTCCAGTTCCTTCTTGCCGACTGCCTGTCCCCAGGTTGTAAGCCATTGGTCGGTTCCTGCCTTTTGAAAGCCGGGGCTTTTGTATCCGGCCGCCGCCGCCAGCTGCAAACTTCTCAAGTTATTGTGCAGCGCGTTGTGATGCGTCGTTTTGTTGTTCCGTTCGCACCACAGGTACCAGGCGATGAGGTTGCCAACCAGTGCTTTCGCGTCGTTCTTCTTCCACTGGATGCCGGGGATGAATAACGGGCCGCCAGTCCACGGGACATCTTTTGCCTTGGGGTCGAACTTGTAGGCTTTGACGACAACTGCGGGAACGGCGTCTTCCCCCTTGGCGGCCAACGTTCCCAAATAGGCGGCCGCCTGCCGACGTACGTTCTGGTTCTTCGCCGTCACCAACGCCAAGGCGAGCGAATCGGCACCCTTGGCGAGAATGGCCGGCGCGAGTGACTTCTGTAGTTGAGGCACGCGGAGTGTTACGTTCAACAGGTCTTCGGCCGTTGCGTCGTTTCCTTTCTTGCCTAACTCTGCAACAAGCCGCAGCCCAATCGGACGGCCCAGTGCCGGGAACTGTGGGATGAGGTTGGCTAGTTTCAACACTTCATCGCTCGACTTGGCCAGCTGCACCATGCCGGCGGCCGCCCAGGTTCTGACGAGCAACGACTGCTTCTTGTCCTGATACATTTCGGTCAGCCGCTTCTCGACGTCTTTGCCGCCAATTTCTGAGAGGCAGACGATTGCCCAGCCGCGCAGGACCATGTTGTTGCCTTCGAGTGCTTCACCAAGCAAATCGGGAACAACCGGTTTGCCGCGAGCGATCAGGATTTCTGCTGCAGCTGCTGCCGTTTTGGGTTCGCCCAATTTGTCGATCAGTTCCAGGTTGGTTGGCTCTTTGGCTGTTTTGTTCTTCTTGGGTTGATCTTGTGCGAAAGATATTTCGCTAGCGCCGAACAACCCGGCGATGAGTCCGCTGGCCAAAAGGAGTCCGACGACTGTCTTTTTCCCGCCGCGTCGCACGCCGATGACCGCGCCGATGCACAGGCAAGAACAGAGCGCGAATGCGAGGCTGGTTCCCACGGGGCGCGACCCGTGGGCTTTGGGGGGATTGGCTCGGGGGGAATTCCGCGCGTCATTCAGGCTCACGGCGCCGTAATGGATCGCGCCGGGTTGAACGGGGGCGGGTTTGAGCGTTTTCGCGTCGTAAAACTCGCGTTTGTTGCGGCGGCCCGGCATTTTGTAGGGGCTGAATGTCAGATTGCGGCTCGCAAGAACTTCGCGGGGAAAACTGCCGTCGATCACCGAAAGCGTCATCCCCTTCAAGTCTTCCAGACCCTGCTTCACCGTCGCGTCGCGTTCGGCCTTCAGCGACGCTTCGTTGAGCTTGTCGATTTCCGGCCCGCGCAAACTCAGCCGTTCGCCGACTGCCAGTAACATCTTTTCGACTTCTTCGTGCGGATGCGTCAACCGGCCTTCTTTGACTGCTAACAAGTCGGCCGCAAACAAATCCTTCGCCGCGCCGTTGTGCTGCGACGGGTCGCGGCGTTGTTTGAGGTTCTGCTTCTGAAACGGTTGCAGGCTGCTTACCGTGCCACCGATAATCCGCAACGGCAACGGATCAATCACGTTCTTCAAGAGCTGTTCGCCGGAAATCTGCCGCACGACGTACTCTTCCGGCACCGAGCGAATCTTCAGCGGCTTGTCGCCGAGAATGTAAACGACGTTGTGCAGGTCGCCCTCATTGAACGTCGAAAGTCGCATCGGCACGACGAGTTGTTTCACCTTGAAGCGGAAACCCATCGCCTGCACGTTGCCGTCGAAGGTGGAACCATCCGGCAGTGAAGAGTTGACTTTGCGCATGCCCGGTTTGGGATCGACGCCCTTCTTCTGGCCGACTTTGGTTTTCACGGCAACAAAGCACCAGCCCTGTTTGACGTAATCGTTGCAGGCATCGTCCATGCCTTTGGGGTATTGAAAGCCATGTTCATCGACCCACTTCTTGAGCGCGGCCGCACTCCCCGCTTCAAGGACGGCAACCTCGTACATGCCGACCGCTTCTTCCTTGGCGACGCGGACCTCGTCTCTCTGCAGCGCCAATCCGGCAGTCCGGTTCTGGGGTCTGGACGAATTCGCGGCAAAGCGACGCGACAGACGCGACAGGACACGAAGTCGAACATCAATGACAATCTCCGGTGGATCGACGGCGGCAGCGATGTGCGGGAAGATGTTGTCGGACACTTTTCGCAAATCGGGAATCGCCGGGAACGGAATCAGCATCCCAAACTCTTCAACCTTGCCTTCAAAGCCGGGCCGAATGACGACCGTTTCGACGCCGTCTTTGTAAAAGACATAGGTCTTCTGTTCGCCAACGCGGGCGATGGGAATGTCGTTGCCGACATACACGGGCGGAACCATGCCGCAGGGGTCAGCGAAGACGGACGAAGCCATCACGCCAAACAGAAGCGATGCCAGGGCGGCCGATGGTTTGCGGCAAAGAGTTGTGGTGCGCATGGGGTGAACTCCTGAAGCGGCTAACATTCCCTGAATTGGTATCGCGATATCGATCATTGAGACAACCCGATAGGTCGCATCGCTGGTGGTCACAACATTCAGACTTCAAGCAATCCGGCCCTGGTTGCCAATCTGGGGCAGACAAGAAATCAAAAAACTCATTCGTTGCATAAGAGCCTCGACCTCAGCGAGAAGTTCCGCGAAATGCTGACTCCAATGCGAAAACCGTCAAGAAAAACGACCATCGCGACTCAGTGTGATCAACGACCGCCTGGTTGGCGACTCAGTATACGGAAATAGTGAAAACGCGTGCCGTTTGCAATCATGCGGCCCCAATTCACGCTTCAGGAATACTACCGGAACGGCCCCCGCAGCCCATCGGCGACCTGTCAGGCAGTTTACAGAGTTTCTGTCGATGGTACGGGTGTTGACGCGCGAACACGAATTGCATTGATTCGCACGGTTATGATGACGACATCGAAGATACGGTTTCGCGGCAAACTGCCGATCGAATCGTGCAGGTGGGAGAGCGACCCCAATTTTGATCGAGGGAGTCAGCGATATGCGAACGGCGACAATTCGTGTTCAGCGCAGCGATAAACGCATATGCGGCTTGGTGTTACTTTACTGGGCTCCGCTGGTCATCGCGGCAACTATTGCGGGAGATTTCGCCAACGAAGCGCAGGCGCAGCAAGTACCAGTGCCGGAGAAGTCGGGCGAAACCGAGCCGACGGCACCGCCGGAAACCAGCATCTCGCAGATTCTTCCGTTCATCGACTATCTGCCCACCTCCAAATCGACAGACCCGTGTGACTATCTCTGCCCGCGTCCAGACGGCGCGCCGTGCAATGTTCCGCCGGGCGACGGCGAGAAGCGTCTTTCCTGTCCGCAGGAAATTCGCCTTGGCAGTCAGCCGTATGTGGATCGATCTTTTGAAGGGTCAATGTACATGTGGGAAGCTTCCCAGCTCTTCTCGAACCCGCTGTACTTTGAAGATCCGGCATTGGAGCGTTACGGCCACTCACATCACAAACTGGTGCAGCCGTTTGTGTCGGCCGGCCGTTTCAGCACGCAGCTGATTGGTCTGCCATACCAGATGACAATCGACCCCATCTGCAAGAAGATGTACGCGCTCGGTTGGTATCGGCCGGGCGAATGCGCTCCGCACAAGCACTATCAGATTCCGTTGAATGCCAAAGCCGCCATCGTGCAGGGCAGCGTCGTGACGGGAATGATCTTCCTGTTTCCGTAGTGGTGTTTTTTTCGATGGCAACGACTTTGGTTCCGACGCATGCGAAGCAGCCGCCGGTCGTCGCGACCTTTTGTTCCAAGGGGACCGTCGAAGATTGCCGTACCGTCCACTGCTGGATCACGGGGCTCGACTTACCTTGGACAATGAGTCCCAACGAGCCTGTGAGTTTTTGGCATTTTGTCATCTTCGAGATAAACCTCGAAGGGAGTTTTGATTTTCTAGCGAGTTCGCTTCCGCAACTTGGAAATTGGGCCTTCGCCGAAGTTGGGGCGACTCCAGGTCCGCCGGGGCAGCACGCCGGGTGATGCTGTGGTTTCCCGGTTACGCCCAATGGGCGTGATGCTCAATTTGCCATGACGACCTCCAGATAACTCAACGCGCAGCGGACAGACTAAGTTGCGCAGTCTCATAAAGTTGTAAGCCAAGACGTGCCATAACGTCTGGGCCTTCGCTTTGGCCAAGCGGCGTACCCGAAATTGACTCAATCCGCGGTTGCGACAATCCGCGTTGGAGAACTCGGCAATCGGCGCGCGACGCTTGTATTTTTCTTTCGCTGCAGTCGTGCCCATCCGCCGGCGATGGGCGGTCATCTCAGCGCGTTCCCCAGGCCTGAGGGCATACGGGTCTTCGCCGGCAGGGAGTTGTTTCTGCTCGGCATGTTGTTTCTGCTCGGCATACAACAGAGGAGCGAACACCTGCGTTCCCTGCTGTTCGACGTGCGTGATGTCGTCCTTTTTGACAAAGCCACCATCGACAAGATCGTCATCGGGCACCACGTCGTAACGCGTGCACACGTCGTCATACATCGGCTGCATCAAACCGCCGTCGCTGGCGAATTGAACGTTCATCGCGGGGCGGGTGCCGCCGTCGCCCATCTTCATCCGACGCGCTTCCGGGTCGGTCGTCGAGGCACGCGGTTCACTACGTTTCGTTCCCGAACGTTTACAGTATTTCTCCTGCATGTCGGCCATCTCGACTTGCGCCTGCTCGATTCGTCCCCGCTTTTCCCGCGCAGCTCGCTTTTGGGCAGCCTGACGGCGGCGGCTGGGTGGCTGGGGTCGACTAACGGGAGCCCCCAGACGAGTGCTTTTATCATGGCACCCACTCCCCCATTGTCTCTGGCTGAAATCTGACGGCCGAACTCTTTTTGCAAAGAGGGGTGTCGGAGTTGATGCGAGAGGCAGAGAGAATGCCGCTGCCGCATCGTTCTGGGGGCTTCGCTGCGCTTCGACCCCCGCGCTTGAACAGCCGCGGGTCGATTGTGCTAGAATGACGGACACGGGTGCCGGCCATTCTCTTTCCCGATTCGACTGAGAGCAGCATGTTTGACGTTGGTAGTTTTCAAGCGAATTCCTGCAGCGGTGTGACGCGGCGGTCTTTTCTTCGCGTGGGGGCGTCGGTGCCGCTTGCGCTGGGAATGGGAAATCTCGCGGCGGTGGCCAATGCCGTGCAGGATCGGCGGGCCAAGTCGGTGCTGTTTGTCTTTCTGTGGGGAGCGCCCAGCCATCTGGATACGTTCGATCCCAAACCCGCCGCCCCGGCCGAATATCGTGGCCCGTTCGCTTCCATCGCAACGAGAACTCCCGGCGTCCATTTCACGGAGCTGATCCCCAAGATCGCGCAGCGAAGCAATCTTTACACGCTCGTTCGCAGTCATGTGACAACCGCTCCGGGACATCCGGATGCCGGCACCGTGGCGTTGACCGGTTTTGAAGAGAACCCGAAGCCGGTCCAACCGAACTTCGGTTCCATCGTCGCCAAGCACCGGGGACGAACCGGAGCGCTTCCGCCGTTTCTATCGATTGCACGCGGAACGGTGATGGATGGGGCGCGGCGAATTGAAGGCTACGGCGGCGGCACGCTGGGATCGCCCTACGATCCGTTCATGGTCGGCTGTTCCGAGTTGGGCCAGGTTGAAATCCCGGCCCTCAAACTGTTGGACGGCCTCGTGCCGAATCGAATCCAGGATCGCCGCAAACTGCTGCGGCAACTTGATAACGTTCCCCGCGCACTGGAAAGCGGCGGCTTTGACGATTGGAATCGCACCTACCAGACGGCCTATGAATTGTTGATGGACCCCAAGGCCCGCAGCGCGTTCGATTTGACACAGGAAACAGACAAGACGCGTGCGGCATACGGGCAGTCGGTCTTTGGGCAGAGCGCGTTGTTAGCCCGCCGGTTGGTGGAGGCCGAGGTTCCCTACATTCAGCTCAACTACAGTCGGCACGTTGAGGCGATCACGCCCGGATTTGAATTCGGGTGGGACACGCACATGTACAATTTTGATCTGCTGCAGGATCTGCACTGCCCAATTCTCGACCGCTCGTTTTCGGCGTTGTTCGACGATTTGAATGAACGCGGATTGCTGAAGGATAATCTGGTTGTCTGCATGGGCGAGTTCGGCCGCACTCCCAAAATTAACAATCGCGCCTCGCGCGACCATTGGCCGCCCTGTTATTTTTCAATGTGGGCTGGGGCCGGGATTGAGCCGGGTCGGGTCATCGGACAAAGCGATCGGCTGGGCGAACATCCGCTGACCGATCCGATCTCGCCCAAGATGGTCGGCACGACAATCGCCGAACTCGCGGGAATCGATACGCAAGCTCGTGCGGAAATGAACGTGCTTGACGGCGGACGTGTGATTGAAGGGTTGATCTGAAATGCAACAACAATATCAGCGGCAGGCACAATGCCATTTGCAGATCGGACTCGTCTGTCTGGCGTTCGTCATCGCATTCGGTACGGCAACTTTAGCCGATGAACCGCGGCGACTGACGAACGATGGGCGCAGAAAACTCTCCCCGAGTTTTATCAACGCCAAAGAACTGGTCTACGTCGATCTCGAAAGACCCGAGTTGACCGCGATAAAACGCCTGCAGTTGTCGGATCTCAGCGTGCAATTGCTTCACGACAAGACGAACGCGCAACAACTCGAGCCGTCCTTTTCGCCCGACGGCGGGCATTGTGTATTTCTGAAGGCGACCGGCACGCTCACCGTGTCGATGGTGATTCGCGACGAAAAGGAAAACACCGAAGTTCTATTTCCTCCGGGCCGCGGCTTTTGCGGATTCCGCAGCCCGCGGTTTTCACCCAATGGGAAGCGTGTCATCTATTCGTATGCCGACAACGGCCGGCAGGATTTGTACTCGGTCAACACACAAGCCAAGGATCGCAAACAACTGACAAAGAGCAGTGGCATGAATTATTGGCCGAACTTCTCGCCCGACGGCAAACGGATTCTGTTCGGTTCGACGCGCGACGGCAATTATGAAATCTACACAATGAACGCCAAGGGAGAAGACGTAAGGCGGCTGACCGACAGCCGGTTTCAGGATGTGCGACCAAGTTTTTCGCCTGATGGAAAACAGATCGCCTTCACCAGCAATCGCGACGGCAACTTTGAAGTGTACCTGATGAATGCCGACGGCTCTTCGCTGCGGCGCGTGACGAATCACCCCGAACGCGACGACTATCCAATGTGGCATCCCGATGGAAAACGGCTCGTCATGGTGTCGGAACGCGAAGGCAGGCACGATCTGTATCTGGTTTCAGTCGACTAACGAGTACCAGTCGGCGCGGGAAGTCCCAACTCGGTCAGCCGATGATTGAGTTGGTCGAGATTCCAGATGAGGACGGCAGTTGGATAGAAGCTGAGGACCGCGATTCGTTTCCCATCCGGCGAAAGTCGCACGAGTGACCGCGGATGATCCAACGGCAGACGGGCGAAGAGGCGAAAGCCATCAGCCTGGCGATGCCAAACGCGCAAGCTTCCGTCGAGGGAACTGGAGATCAAGACATTTCCGTCCTGGCTGAGTTCCAGTGAAATCACTTCGTGGTCGTGATCGGGGAGATCGACAATCGTCGATCCCTTCGGCAGATCGACGATTCGCAGCTTGCCGGCATCGGTTCCCAGCACCGCTGTTTTTTCGTCATCTGCCAGCGCGATGGAAAGGACATCACCGCCCGGCCCTTCGAATTCCGCTTGCAGTTGTCCGCCTTTGACGACCCGCAGCTTTCCATCGCCGCACCCGGCCAGACACCATTCCCTGCCGGCTGCCAGCGATGAAATCGAACTTCTCCCCGAGAAGACCTTGGCTGCTGCGTTGCTCCATTTCGCGTTCACCTCCAACTCGGGGAAATGTAATGAAACGAGTTGTTCATCGCCGTAGACGGTCCAAAGCTGAGATCCATCTCGAGAAAGGCTGATCGGCCCAACCGGGTGATCTTTCGTATCGAACTCATTTGACGGGACCACCACAAAACGATCGATCAGCAGAGCATCCATGTCGCTGGAACTGGCTGCCGATTCCAGGAATACCGTGACTTCCTTTTTGAGATGCTTCGGACGGAACGCCTCAACCCAACACAGTCCATAGCCACTCGCCGAGAATAACATCGCGGGAACGTGTCGCTCGATTCGCCTTTTTCCATACTGTGCACCGGCCACGAATCTGGTGCCGGAGTTTTGTGGTGATTCGATTTTGATGAGAGCATAGACGGCCCACTCGGAGACGTTCCGTGGCAGTTTCAGGTTGGCGATATCCAGGCTGACTTTCCATTTCTTAATGCTTCCCGGAATCCGCAGCGCACGCGTGTTGGATGTCGAGGAATCCTCGACAACAGTGATCCCGGTTTCGGCCGGATCCACGCTAAGATCATCCGCTGGAATCTCGAAATAGTGATTGTTGTTGGGGGCCAAAATGGGCTTACCAGAAAACTCTGGGCCACTGATGTTTGTGACCCAGATCCCTGGACCGGACAGTATTGAAGTCACGCTGCGGTCGTTACTGCTCTGGGCCAGAAGTTTTCGTTCCCGCCCGGGTTCGCGTCTGTAGGTGGTCGCAGTTCGCTCATCGAGCAATTTGCCGTTGTTCGCATTCCAACGCGTGATTTGTTGCCAAAGAAATCGATCCTGTTGCTCATCGACGGGGTCTTCTTCAGAAAGGCAAGTCAATTCAGATCCGCTTTGATTCCATCGCACATCGGAGTAAGGGGTGTTGCGGTGAGCGATTGTGGTCGTGCATTCCCGGCTGCGATAGCGGTACAGCTTCACCTGTTTGTCGGCTCTCACAGCCAGATGGCTTCCGGATGGGCTGAAAACGGCATTATAAACCCCCGCTTCAGACAGGTTGCCCAACAACTTTCCGGTTCGCTTCGAGAAGAAGGAAATCGCCTTCGAGCCGCCGCGACCGCTCATTGCCAAAACTTCATTCTCTGCATTGAAACTCATGTCATACAGATAAGTGGCCCGGAGTGATGAGTCCGGCTGCTCAAATCTGAAGAATTCGACCCCTGTCACTGGATTCAAAAAACGGACAGCCTGCTCGGAACCGCATACGAGCGTATATCCGTCACGGCTTGTAACGAGCGGCCGGAAGAGTGGATCGGTCGGTTCTTGCTCGTCAGCTTGGGGTGATTTCAGATCAACAGGTTGCAGCGTTTTCAAATCGTAAATGCGCAACGTTTCGTCTATGAGGGCCGCAAGAGTACGATCGTAGGGCAGAACGGCGATGTCGGTCGCGTTGAAATCGGGGGCCGTGGCGGTCAGCGATTCCTGGAACCGCCAGAGGCGAACTTCCTGGGAATGGGGACAGCACGCCACCAAGGCATCGTCATCGGGCGAAAACATCAGTTTCCAGATTTCGTCGGTGTCCCCCATCGCTTCGCACATTTTGGCAACGGGTTTGTCTGCTTCTGTATCCCAGCAAACGATGCGGCCGAACCGCGTTCCCCCGGCCAGCCAGCGGCCGTCGGAACTGAAGGCCAGCGACCGATAGCCATCGTGATACACGCCAATTCCTTGGCTGAGTTTTTCGTAGGCTTTGGCAAGATTCGAGAATGAGTAACTGGATTCGAGCTGTTGGGTCTCGACATCGTAAACGTAAACTGTTGGTACCAGTCCGTGTTTTGTCTGACCGACGGCCAACCGTTTGCCGTCTGGACTGAAGGCAATTGCGTTCGATGAAATTTCGCTGGCGACGATGCCAATTTCCTGCAAGTCGAAAGCTGAGAGAACGGTTGCTGTCAGGCTGCGAAGTTCAACCGGATCGGCAAGCGGTGTCTCGATTGCTGCCGCCTGCTTGAGCAACTCGACAGCTTCCCACGTCCAGCCCCATTTTCGGGTCACCGATTTTTCGCGAACCTGCTGAATGAGAGAGACGTACTTCTCGGCTGCCGCAGCCCGCTTTTCCGCCTCCGCAACGCTTTCGGCAGATTTAGCAAGTTGTTCAGCGGATCTGGCGAGTTGTTGAGCTTGGTCGGCTATCTGCCGGGCATCTTCGAAACTACGGCGGTAGCTAAGCCCGACCACCAAAAACAATACAGCGGTCGCGCTGGCCACAATCAGTCCGGCGGCTAGCGGCTTTCTGCGGCACCACCGCCAGATGCGAGCCGTCTGGCTGATGCGACGTGCTCGAATCGGCTCGCCGCGAAGAAGACGATTCAACTCTTCGACCAAGGCCGCCGCCGATTCATATCGCCGTTCGGGTGACTTTTCCAAGCATTTCAGGCAGATTGTCTCCAGGTCGGCATCCACCTCATTGTTCAGCTGCCGGGGAGAAACAGGTTCCTGCTCCAGCACCTGCTTCAACGTGCTCATCATGTTGTAGCTTTGAAAAGGTGGCCGACCGGTCAGGAGGAAGTACAAAATGGCTCCCACCGAGTACACATCGGACTGCGGACCAATCCGGCTGTGTTCACCGGCTGCCTGTTCCGGTGGCATGTAGCTGGGCGTTCCCAGAATCTGACCTGACTGCGTCAGGTCTGAACCCCCTTCAGTCTGCTTGGCTAGGCCGAAGTCGGTCACTTTGGGGTGCCCGCTCACGTCGAGCAGCACATTGGATGGCTTCAGGTCACGATGGATCACGCCCCGCTGGTGCGCGAAGTCGATGGCTTCGGCAATCTGACAGACAAGTTTCGCCGCCTTTCGGGGCGGCAACAATCCGTCGCGCGTGACAATTGCAGCCAGGCTTTCACCTTCGACGTAGCCCATCGAAAAAAAATGTTTTCCGCCGTTTTCGGCCACTTCAAAGATCGGCACAATGCCTGGGTGCTCAAGTTTGGCAGCCGCTTCTGCCTCGGAATAGAACCGCTTCACATCATCCTCAGAGGCGAACCGACCCGCAAGAATCATCTTCAAGGCGACGATGCGGTTGAGTTTTTTTTGCCGCGCCTTGTAGACGACGCCCATCCCGCCACGCGCGATCTCTGCCAGTATTTGGTAATCACCGAAATTGCTGCCAATGACCGGGTCCGCACCAGAACTTGCGCTCGTTATCCCTGTGCTCAATATCACAGTGGAATTCGGGTCGTCAGGTTGTATCGATGCCGTGTTGTCTTTTGGCGACAGAGAGATTGTGATTGTCGCGGAACTTACCAGTCGCGCGAACACCTCAGACAGAACTTCAGTGTCATCGGGGAATCGCTGGGAGTATTCGGAACTGTTGGGGGCTTCGCCATTTTGCAGGCGAAACTCCAACTCCAACGACAGCAGTTCATCGAGCAGGGCAGAACGCTCCGGCTTGGTTGCTTCCGCCAGAAGGCTCTCGATGCGTGCCGGTTGTCGAGAATTCAACGACTGCGCAAACCGCTTGCCGAGAAACTGTATGTGGGTGGGCTTGGATGCCTGGTTGAAATCGGTTTCGTCCTGGGGATCGTTCGGCATGTCAAATTCTGTCAAAGCCCGGTTGTCAACTGTTCGCGAAGCTCATTCTACCAATGGAATTCCCATCGGTCCAAGCAGTTTGCCCACCGGGACATTTTGCGATGCTCTATTCGCCGGCCAAGCCGAAAAGAAAAGCGACGTTCACTCGTCCTCTGTCGCTAGACGGGCAATCATCGCCTGCGCCTTTTCCTTGTAACGGCTGGCGAAACGGGCGATCAGACGAGCGTTCTCCAATGCGCTTTGCTGAAGTTGTTTTCTTTCTTCTTCCTGCACGTCGGTTTGCTTGCTCCGCTGCTCTTGTGCAAGCGCCAGTTCCCAACGAATGCCAAGTCCAGTTGTCGTTCGCGATCGCTCTTTTGCGGCCTCGAACCACTCCGTGGCTTCGCGAATGACCAATACATGGTCTTTGCGCTGGTCGTGATTCAAACAGATTAAGCGAAAGTGCCGCGCTTGATCCTGCAGCGTTTGCAGCGTGCGCGTACTACCCGGATGTGAAAGCAATTCGCCATAGATCCCCAATGCCTTTCGGATGCTCCCAGCTTCCTGTAAGCATTTTGCCTGCAACAACCGCGCGTACAAACCGGCGACCAGACTGCGGTATTTGGCGTGAATCTTCTCGAATTCGGTAGCTGCGTTGGCCAATAGTTTCTTGAATTTCGGATCGCTCTCGTCGTAGGTGTGACTTTCTTCAAGATCGCAAATCGGCAGATTCAATTGAGATCGAAAAAATCTCATTTCGGCTTTTCGTCTGGCCGCATACTTATCGGGATCGGTCTGTCGGTCGATGAACACAGGAAACGCTTTGTACTGCTGTTGATACAAATCGTGCGCAACCTGAAAATATTGACGACCGGACCCGAGTAACTCACGTGCTTGTTGGCGGTCTTTCATTTTCCGGTCAGCGCCTGTTGCCGACTCGGAGTTCACAATCGCAGTACGGGCCTTATCGAGCAGAATCTGCGCCAGTTGCGCATTGGCTTGCGCAAACTCCAAGTGCCTGGAATTGTTCGCGACAAATTGTTCCAACAGCACTTGCGCGCGGTCGATCTGTTTGTTTCTTTCGCCTGCATCTCGAATCGTTCGACTGGATTGAAGCAGGCTTATCGCCTGCTGATATTGATCCCTGGTTTGCTTTTCTTGTGCATCGACCGGAGACATCGGCCCCGAAAGAACCGCCAGTGCGACAACAACCGCGTAGAGAGTGCTCATGTTGATTTGAATCTCAAGATAGAAGTTGCATCGGCCGCGATGGGCCATTGACATTCGGCAGCGCATCGCTGCACGGAGTGTGCTCCGCTACGATCCAGCCACACCCCGCCTCAGTCCTGTTTCTCTTTGAGCCGATACTTCTTGTTAATCTCGTCATACGTCGGCTGAATTACGTTCTTCATGTCGAGCTTGCCGCCGGAGATTTGCTTGGAGTAGGGAATCCGCAAACTGGCGTCGGGCAATTGAGGTTTCTCGGTCGCTGGCGGCGGCCAGACATCTTCATCGACATTTGCCATGCGCACACGGATTTTGTCCTTGGTAATGTTCCACACCATGTAATCAATCGCCAGGCTCAACGGGCCGTCGTATGTCTTCGCGATCCGTCTGCTGACTTCCGGCGTTGTGTCGTAGTCTTTGAAGAAGTGGTAGGCGACAGCCATTCGCGGTTTGATCATCGACATCATGCTGCCAAATGCTTCGGGGGCCGTGTGGATTTGCGTGCCCACCAACAGGGCGCTCTGTGGTGTGAATTTGAATTTCGTAATCATGTCGGGCACGGCGATGAAGCACTCGTGAATCGCCAGGTCGGCATCCTTGGCGTACTCGGCAAACCATTTGTTCGGGAAGGTGTCGCCGCCGAAGACGAACTTCAATCCGTTCCATTCCAGGCTGTAGCTCACCGGGCCATCCAGCGAATGGATCGCCGGAAATGATCGAATCGTCACGCCGTTTTCCTGGTAGACGATCTGATTGATTTTCCGGTAGTCGAACTCGTGTACTTCGAAGTGGTACCCCCGTGGATCGGTCAGCCCTTTGCGACCATCGAGATCCCAGGTCAGCGCTTTCTCCAGATGATCCAGCGCGTACTTCGTGCCGCGCTCCGGCGTATCGCCGCTTGGTCCCCACACGCGTAACGGTTTCTGGCGGCCGGCCAATGCCCCGCCGACAAACAACGCATCCAGATCGCCGAAGTGATCGGTATGCAGATGGCTGAGAAACACTTTGTCGATGTAATTGTAGGGAATCTGAAACGCGGCGATTCGTTCGGCCGAACCCGTGCCGACATCGAAGATGAATTTGTCGCCATTGCCCAGTTCGAGCAGCCAGCACGAAGCCGCCTGCTTCGGTCGCGCCGTCGGCATTCCCGTGCCACAGGCGAGCAACCGCATTTCGTTTGGCCCGAGGTCTTCGCTGTTGGGCGTGTAGAAATCGCGAGAACGCGCCTTCACCGGAGAATACCGCGGTGCAGCGTCGGCAGCGCCATCGGCCGACGCAAACGCTGCCGGTTCTGGTTTCGTCGCACCACTGGCAACGGCGAACCCAATCACAAATCCAATCGCCAGAATCCCCCAAATCCCAAGCTGCTTTCTGGTTTCGAGCGACATGACAATTCCCTCCAATTGAGAATTCTGACAAGATCGAGTTACGAGTGAATTGTATGCGTGCGGATTACAACGATCCACAACCGTATTTTGAGCTTTTCTCTTCTTTGCTCGCATATGCCGATCGAGAGTTCTGGAGCTGATAAGAATGTCAGCAGCTTATTGATCGAGCCGATTCGCTCCGCAGCAACCGAGTCACGCAGGCGCACTAGAATTCCGACGGTCACTCTGTTTTTTAACGGCTACGAATCGAGTCGAAATCGCTTGGAGTAGTCATTGCCCTGTCGAGTTTCGTACGCTATGACAACTTGGATCGCAAACATTCGTCGTTCGGCTAGTGCAAGGATTGGCCCGAACTCCAGCAGCCGGATTGGATGTAACTGAAGAATGCTGACGGACATCGCCATCATCATCCTCGTCGCCCTGGTGGGGAATCTGATTTTCACAAAAATTGGTCTGCCGGGTATTCTGGGGATGATCACCGGCGGAGTGGTTCTCGGCCCCAGTGGGTTCGATCTGATCAACCCGGAGGTCCTTGTGCTCCTGAAAGAGTTCAAGACCGTTGCTTTGATCGTCATCCTCATCCGTGCCGGTCTGGGGATCAATCGAGAGACGTTGAATCGAATCGGCGGGCCGGCGATTCGGATGGGCTTTGTTCCCTGTATGCTTGAGGGTGCCGCTGTGACCGCGGCGGCTTACTACCTGCTGGATTTGCCTTTCTTTGAAGCCGGCATGCTTGGCTTCATTATTGCCGCCGTTTCTCCGGCTGTCGTCGTCCCGCAGATGCTCGAACTCAAGGAAGGCGGCTTCGGCAAAAAGAAAGAGATCCCCACGCTGGTTCTTGCCGGCGCATCGGTCGATGACATTTTCGCCATCACCATTTTCAGCGCGTTTGCCGGCATGGCAGCCGGGGGATCTGTCGATTTCGTCAGGCTGTCGGTCGGTGTTCCCGGCGGCATTATTTTGGGTTGCGCGATTGGCGTCGGGTTTGGCTTTGCCCTTGTGTGGTTCTTCAAGCGGTACCATTTGCGCGATACGAAAAAAGTGATCCTGTTCATGATCATCGCCGTCGTTTTTTACGACGTTTGCGAAATGCAAAAGGTCAAAGCATTCGTCCCCATTGCGGCACTGCTTGGGGTCATGGCAATGGGCTTTGTGATTCTCGAAAAATACGATGTCCTCGCAAACCGCCTGGCGCTGAAATTTCAGCGAATTTGGGTCCTCGCCGAGATCCTCCTGTTTGTCTACATCGGAGCGGAGGTTCGGATTGGCGAGTTGACGGGATCGGTTGTTGGAATCGGGCTGCTGATCTTGGCGCTCGGCCTGACGGCGCGAAGCATTGGCGTCTGGCTGTCGCTGCTCCGGTCCGACCTCAACGCGCGCGAGCGATTCTTCTGTGTGATTGCCTACTGGCCCAAAGCGACCGTTCAAGCGGCCATGGGCGCGGTCCCCCTGGCAATGGTCATGGAAGGAAAGATGACCTCGATGACGGCAGAGAGCGGCCAGATGATTCTCGCCATCGCGGTACTGGCCATCGTGGTGACGGCACCGCTGGGAGCGATCGGGATCAAAGTGGCCGGCGCGAAGCTATTGACGCAGCATCGATGACACCGGTTCTACCTCTCCCACCGTCATTGGTCACAACAGTGGGCGAAGGTGCGACAAAATGAGTCAACATCATTCAGCAGGTTTCGACTCATCCACAGTCAGCAACTGGCCAGCCTTGATTGGCCCGTCCAATTGCTGGCTCGTTCCAGACGGCCAGTGAATCTCGATTGAATTCACCTCACTCGCATCTCCCAGCCCAAAGTAAAGTGGCTGACTGCTCTGCGAAAGATAACCGGACTTGCCGTCATGGCATTGCGTCAGAGTTTTCCCCGACGGCAATTTGACCCTGACGATACATCCCAGTCCATCGCGATTGGAACGTGTCCCACGGAATCGAATCTTAAGCCAATTCACTGTTCGTTGATCGCTGAGGTCGCTGATCAACGCCATCGGCCGTGAGTTGAATTCATTCGTCAGAATGTCCAAATCTCCGTCACCATCCAGGTCGAAGATGGCGGACGATCGCGTTCCCCGGCTGGACCAGACGATGATCTTTCCGCTGCGCCCTTTGCAGATCGGATTGTCCTTGTCGGCCTTCTCGCAATCCAGTTCGAACCACGGCTTCAAGCGATCTTGCGGCGCTCGCGGTTCGACTCCAAGGGCAAATTCGGCCGGAACGAATTGTGTGCCAGCATCATTCAACCACACACTGTTGATCGCATAGCGGCAACTGACAGGTGCGTTCGTAGGGCAGCAGTTGGTATTGGTTCAAGTAGACCAGCAGCGATTTGATTCGCGAGCCGTATTGCACCGACGTTTTCACCTCGGCGGGAAACGCCGCTTCGTTGCG
>Ga0114993_10001307_pt1 | contig 28660 bp, 25 predicted proteins | sample ArcticOcean_MG_C_FD_87042 | JGI IMG/M metagenome (GOLD analysis project Ga0114993, IMG submission 87042) | Marine microbial communities from western Arctic Ocean - ArcticOcean_MG_CB2_150 | ecosystem: Environmental > Aquatic > Marine > Oceanic | place: Arctic Ocean: Canada Basin | collected...
ATGGCTGATCAAATGGATGGCGTCCAGGCCTCGGGTACCGGCCTTGTCGCCAACCAGGTGCGCCACCGCATGGACGAAGTTTCGTTCGACGACATGGGCGATCAAGAGGTCAAAAACATCGCCCAGCCAATCGACGATGAATTCAAAATTGATATTCTCGGATCTCGCCGAAAAATAATTTTCGTCGAAGGCACCGAAAGTAGTCTGGATAAGCCCCTATATAGCCTAGTGTTTCCTGGTATTTCCATCGTTGCTAAATCCAGTAGTCGAGATGTTGTGTACGCTGTAACCGGAATTCGGGGGGCTGATGGTCTGCATTGGGTTCACGCACGGGGAATCGTCGATAATGATCGGCGGTTTGACGAGGAAGTTCGCTCTCTTGAGGAGAAATGCGTCTATGCGCTTTCGGTATTCTCGGTAGAATCGATTTATTATCACCCCGAAATGCAAAAAAGACTTGCTGCCAAACAGGCGAATGTAACTGGCGATGATGCTGACGAAATGGTCAATCAGGCTAATCGAGCAGCAATCGATGCGATTCGTATCAGTATTGATCACCTCAGCATCCGCACTGCGGAAAAAGCGGTGCGCCGAGCGTACTTTAATCATATACCCAATAAGGCCGATATATCCGCTGGGGCAGACTCTATCGATGTACAGATCGACGTAGCCACCATAGTGGCCGAAGAACGCGACCGACTTACCCAGGAATTGGAAAATGAAAATTTGGAATCGATATTCGCATTTTATCCGGTTCGAGAATCTTCGGCACTTAATCAGATCGCCCATTGCCTCGGCTTTCAGGGACGAAATCAGTACGAAAAAGCTGTCTTGAATTTGTTGGTAGAGAGGCCGGAGGGTGGTGAAGGCGGGGAAGAGGACGCAATAACCTTCGTTAGGTCATTGTTCGGGTCCATCGTGGGCGACATAAACGCGGCATAAAATTGGTGGCTGTATTCAAACTTATGATGTTTTTGAAGGCAGTGTATATTTCCAACCGCCACTTGATTTGTTCCGATTTCGTACTATATCAGATTAGCCGCCTTCTTCCGACGCCAATCGCCACAGATTTTCGCCATTACCGGGGCGCATGGGGGTCAGGTTGGTGGCAGCGTAAACGGACTGGCGGGCAGATTTTCAGGCACCGCCGGTCATGTAAAAAAGCGGTATAAACCGTAAGGAACCGTTAGGAAAGCGCGTGAATCGGTATGGTCGTTTTGGCGGAAATATGTCGCACCCATGTGTTCCATCCGGGCGCGGCATACCAGGGGTGGTATGGCAGTTTGGTGCTCCCATCACAGAGCGGTGCCATGACGGACGCCCACATGGCCGACCATGCCATCCCCATGTGGGCTGCGCTATTGCGCCATTACCCGGACGCATGGCTGTCAGCCCGGGGGTGGCGTAACGGGCTGGCGGACGGAATTTTTGAGGACAATGCGCCGCAATAAATGTCCGTGGATGTCCATAAATGTCCATAAATGGTGATGATGTCCATGGCAACTCGGGTGTCGCATGTCGCACAATCGGCCATGCATCCGGCGCATATCTCGGGCGGGGTTCCGCATCCGGGGGAATGGGATTAGAATGCCACCAGCCATAATGAGAGACGGACATGCCGAGGAGATGGGACCATGGATGTAAGTGACGTTAGCAAGCCCGATTTTGAGGCCCAGTTCGCCGATGTGGCGGACATGGACGAATTCTATGAGCGCATCGAAGACATGGGCGTGGTCTGCGGCTGGCGTAAGGGCGGCGATCAGTCCCGGGACGCGGAGCCGTCATCGCCTTACAAATCGGCCCATTGGAAATACGCCCAGTGCCGGGCGGCTTTGGAGGTGGCGGCGACATTGATCAGCGCCGAGGATGCCGGACGGCGCATCCTTAATTTCCGCAATCCGATTCCGGAGAACGATCTCGGCGCATCCAGGACGCTCCTTAACGCCTATCAGCTTGTCATGCCCGGCGAAAAGGCGCCGTCGCACCGGCACACGGCGCACGCGCTCCGGGTCATACTGGATTCCAAAGACATGTATTCGGTGGTATCGGGCGAAAAGACACTGATGGAAACCGGCGACGTGGTGCTGACTCCGGGCGGCATGTGGCACAGCCACGAACATAACGGCGATCAACCCGCCTGTTGGATCGACGGGCTCGACGTGCCGCTGGTCAATCTGTTGCAGGTGCAGACCTGGGAGCCGCATCCGGACCGCTACGAGGTGGTCGAAAAAGTGTCGCAAGTGTCGCCCATGCGCTTCGCCGGCGAAGATATTCAAAGGCGGCTGGATGGAGCGGCGACGGACAAGCAAGGCTATTACGGCCCCCGGGTGCAACTGGAGGCGCCCGACATGCCGACCATCGGCATCAATGTGATGCGCCTCGAAGCCGGGCAGACGACGCGGAGCTATCGGACCAACGCCAATATCTCCTTCGCCTCCATGCAGGGATCAGGGATCACCATTATCGATGGCGAGGAGATCGACTGGAACCACGGCGATATTTTCGTGGCGCCCACCTGGCGCTGGATCGAACACCGGGCCAACGAAGACGTGCAACTGTTTTCCATGACCGATGCGCCGCTATTGGAATTCGCCAAGTACCTCAAGTTTGAAGGCAAGGATTAAAACCCGGGGGGACCTAAGGACATGACGACAGCGGCGGAAAACGAAACCCTGACCCGGGTTGGGCCGGGCACCAAGATGGGCGAATTGATGCGCCAGTTCTGGATACCGGCGGCCATGTCCTCGGAATTGGTGGCCGACGGCGATCCGGTGCGGCTCATGCTCTTGGGCGAAAAACTGATCGCCTTTCGGGATTCTTCCGGCAGGGTGGGCATCATGGATCACCGCTGCCCGCACCGTTGCGCCTCGTTGTTCTTTGGCCGCAACGAGGAAAACGGCCTTCGCTGCGTCTATCACGGCTGGAAGTATGATGTGGACGGCAATTGTTTGGAGATGGCCAACGTGCCGCCCACCCAAGACTTCAAGCAAAAGGTGAAGGCCAAAGCCTACAAGACCGGGGAACGCAACGGCCTGGTCTGGGTGTTCATGGGCGATCAATCAGCTGTGCCGGGCCTGCCGGAACACGAAGCCACGCTGGTGCCCGAAGAGCAGATGATGATCAATTTCAAGCTGCGCGAATGCAATTGGCTGCAGGCCATCGAGGGCGAGATCGATACCTCCCATCTGGGCTTTTTGCATTTTGGCAGCGTCGGCAAGGGCAATTTCGAGGGCGCCACTTTTCGCTCCACCGTCGCCAACCGAGCGCCGGAATATATCTCTAAGGAAACCGATTACGGCGCCGTTTACGCCGCCCACCGCCCAGCCGCCGAACGCCCGGGGCTAACCAATTGGCGCCTCGCCCATTTCCTGTACCCCTGCTTCGCCCTGCCGCCCCTGGCGGCGCTGGATACCAATGTCAGTTTGCGCTGCTATGTTCCCATCGACGACGAAAACACCATGTGCGTGATCCTGTTCAAAAAGGACAACCGGACGGCCGAAGATTGGGCCGAGCGCAACGCCATCGCCGGCGGCGACGATTTCCATTGCCTGCCCAATACGACAGATTGGAAGGGCCGCTTCCGGCTGCAGGAAAACAAGCAAAACGACTATTTGATCGACCGGGAAATACAGCGCACCAAATCCTTTACCGGCATCGGCGGCATTTTGTTGCAGGACCATGCCGTTGTCGAAAGCATGGGCTCCATCAGCGATCGCACGCTCGAACATCTGGCGCCGTCGGACCGGATGATCACCGAGACCCGCCGGGCGTTGTTGCGCGCCGCCGACGCTTACGCCAAGGACGGCACCTTGCCTGCCGCCGCAACCGATCCATCCGCCTTCGCCCGCACCCGCGGCGGCGCCTTTTTCACCGAAGAGGGCGCCGACTGGATCGAAGCCTATGAGGAGATCATGTCGGCGGCGCCCATCGCCAGCCGCATCGCGGCGGAATAATTCTTGTAGGGGCGGGTTTCAAACCCGCCCGCGTTCGGCCCGGCACCTCGTCTGCCTAACGCTCCGGGTTCCAGACGCGGGAGAACAGCGACACCGCGATAACGCCGCCGAACACAAATAGCCCAGCGGACACGAACGCAAACAGGGCCGCCGGGCCGGCGCCGAAAAACGCCACCGCCGCCCAGCCGCCGCCAGCCGCGACGATCAGGCGCAAGGCCCCGGCCGAGAATGGCCAGGCCATGTTGCCGGTGCCTTGGGAGGCGAAATAGAGCGCCATGCCAAGTCCGAACACGCCGTACATGGGACCGGCGATACGCAAATAGATCGCGCCGAATTCAAAGGCGCCGGCGTCGGATGTGAACAGGCCCAGCCAAAGGTTTGGCCAAATGGCGGCAGCGATGCCGATGGCGCCGGTGATGACGAAGATGGCGAGGCCGCCGGTCCAGGCGAAGGCCCGCGCCCGGGCAAACTGGCGGGCGCCGAAATTGGTGCCGACGGCGGCGGTCAACACGCCGCCGGTGCCGAACGCGATGGGGATCAGGATCAGCTCCAGCCGGCTGCCCAACCCATAGCCCGCCAGCGCCGCCGTCCCGTGTTCGGCGGCCAGGCGGGTGACGATGAGCACCGTGGCGATGGTCAAAAAGGCATTGCCGCAGGCAACGCCACCGACCTTGACAATGTCGTGGAACAACGCCGCTTGCAGCCTTGTGCCGGTCAGCGCCAAGCGCACACCGAGCCTGCCGCCGGCCAGGTAAGCGCCGAGGATGATCGCCGCCAGACCGAAGGCGGCGACCAGGGCCACCGCCGGGCCGCGAATGCCGAGCGCCGGCAGCGGCCCCCAGCCGAGGGTGAGGCCGCCGGCGAGGATAATCTGGAGGACGCTGGTGACGATCATCACGGCCGCCGGCAGCGCCATATTGCCGGTGCCGCGAATGATCGAGGCAAAGGTGTTGGCCAGCCACATGGCGATGCCGGCGCCAAACAGAATCTCGGCATAGGCGACGGCGCCGGTCAGCACCGCACCGGAGCCGCCGAGCAGACGGAACAAAGGCTGGGCGAAGATTGCGGCGATGATCAGGTAAGCCGCCGCCATGAGGAAAGCGATGACGATGGCGTGCAGGACAATGGCATCGGCGCGGGCCCTATCGCCGGCGCCGAGGGCGCGGGCAACGGCCGAGGAGATGCCGCCGCCCATGGCGCCCGCCGACATCATCGACATCAAGGTCTGGACGGGAAAAACAATTGCGAGGGAGGCAAGTGCGATGATGCCCAATTGGCCGACGAACCAGGCGTCGGCGATGGTGACCAGGGTTTGGATGGTCATGACCACGATATTGGGCGCCGCCATGCGACTGATGAGCGGCGCGATGGGAGCATTCAACAGCGCGCGCAATCGGGGATTATCCGCTGCTTGCATGGAACCGTAGCCTTTTTAAGGTTTTGGCGGCACCAGAACCAGCGCGCCGCCGAACAGGGCAGCAGCGATTAAAGGCAACACATCGGGCAGGGTCAACAGCCATGATGCCACCGCCGCCGCTCCGAGCCATGCCAGGGGCACGAAGCCGTGGAGTGCCGCCGCCCGGCGCGGGACCAGGAGAAAGGCGCCGAGGGTCAATAGCGCCAACGGCGCCGGCGACAATCCGAGGCCGGGCTCGATGGCCAGGCCATGTCGGTGAATAGACCGAGGGTTGGATAGAGGAGCAATGAAGCGGCTATCAAAGTCAGCCCGCACCAGCCGCGAAGGCTGCGCTGGAAGCGGAATTCGAGGCGGCTCCTAAGGGCGCCGGAGAAAGCGATCAGGCAGCCCTCGGCGGCGAACAGGACGGCGAAGGCGGGGGCGGCGAAATTGATGGGAGCGTAAAGGATCCAATGAAAGGCAAGCCCGGTCCATATCCAGAAGACGGCGAGGATGGTGGCCACCGTCCGCCCGCTGCCTGGACCGGGGCGGAAAATGGCGAAGACAAGCAGCAGCCCTAAGCCATAGGCGGCAAACTGGGCCGGCCAGATGAAGGAATTATATTGACCGAGAATACCGAGATATACCTCCCGGCTGAAGGGGATCATGGCCTAAAGTTTTTCCACGTCGGCCAGCATGCGGCGGCGAAAGGCGGCATCGGGCAGCGGCCCCCGCCCGGCACCCATGTTCTCTTCAATGTGGGCAAGCTGGGAGGTGGCCGGGATGGCCAAGGTGACGGCGGGGTGGGAGACCACGAATTTGAGGAAAACTTGCGCCTAGTTTGCGGCGCCGATTTCCTTGGCCCAGCCGGGCAGGGGGCTGGATGCGTAGGCATCGAACAGACCGCCGCGCTGGAACGGCGGTTGATGATTACGCCCAAGCCCTTCTCGGCGGCCAGCGGCAGCAGCCGTTGCTCTACCTTGCGGTCGATCATGTTGTAAGTGAACTGGACGAAATCGATGGGCTTGGTGGCCATGATCTCCTCGAAATCCCCATGCCGGCGGCCGTGGCTGGTGGTGATGCCGATATAGCGAACCCGGCCCTTGGCCTTCCAATCCAAAAGGGTTTCCAGATGGGCTTCCCAATTCAAGAGGTTATGAATTTGCAAAAGATCAAAGCGCTTTTCGCCCCACAGGGTTTCCGATTTTATCATTTGCGCGATGCCGTGGCTTTGCAGCGGCGTCCACACCTTGGTGGCGGAGAACAGGCGGCTCCGGTCGGCGGCGCGGCCAAGACCGTAGCCGATCACGGCTTCCGAAGACCCATACATGGGCGACGAATCCACCAGCCTGCCGCCGCCGTCGAAAAACGCCTGCAGGACAGACGCGCGGGCATCGCGCATGGCCCGGTCCCGGCCGACGTTGAAGGTGATGTACGATCCCATGCCGATCACCGGCAATCGCTCGCCGCCCGCAGATATGGGCCTTGTGTGCATGGCGGGCTTGGCGGCCAGAGCAGGGGCCCAACTGGCGGCGGCGGCCAGCGAACCAAGGAATGTGCGGCGGCTCAGATATCGCATCCTTCCAGTCTGCCACGTCCGGCGTTCGATTTGAAGGCGCGGCACCGGATTGTGATTGGGGACTTAGCGTCCGTTTTCGTCGATACGGCGGGCGGCAAAAATATCTTCCGCCGCACCGGCTTTGGGAGGGTAGATCCGTTGCTCGTTGATCATGCGCTTGCGCGCGTTGGCCTCGGCCCCGGTCGTTTTCACTTGCCGCTCCCAGCCTTCGGAATACATCGCACCGTATTCCCCGAGATCGATACAGGTGGTGTAGTTTGGCTGCCGGTAGGGACGCAAGGGCAGCCCCAGCAAATCCCGCGCCGCATTGTATCCCGCGTATTTCCCCATGGTCCCGGCATGCTGACACGACATCAGCGCCACATGGGTGTCATCGGCGGCGGCGTGGGCCATGTCGCCGGCGGCGAAGATATCGGTCCGGCCTTTGACCGAGAGGTTATCGTCCACATGCAATCGGCCCATCTCATCCAGGGTCCCGCCGATGTCCGCGCCCAACGGGCTCGCTTCCAATCCGGTGGCGACGATCACACTTGCGGTCTTGATGCGGGTGCCGTCGTCCAGGGTCAGATGGTCCGCCGCCGCCGCTTGGACCTGACGCCCCAAAAGGGTTTCAACTCCGGCTTCGTCCAAGGCTTCAGTAATGACCGGGCGGGGATTGTCGCCGATGTCGGGACCGATCACCGGCGCCCTGTCTATGAGGACAATTTTTGCATCCTTGGCGGCATCCGTATTTCCGTGGGCGTCGATGCGGGTGCGCATTTCCAAGGCCAATTCGATGCCGGTGATGCCGGCCCCAATGATCACGAAAGTACCGGAACCGGGCGCCGAGCCGCCGTTGGTTATGCGCTGCAAGTGCTCATCGAAAGCAACGGCGCCGTCATAGCTATCGATATTCCAGGAATTTTCGGCAAAGCCCGGCACCGGCGGCGATTTGAGCCGGCTACCCGCCGTCAAGATAAGCCGGTCATAGGAAACGGTTTCAGGTTCCCCATTAGGGGCGTTGAGTTGCACCGTCCGCGCCACCGGATCGATGGCGCGTGCCTCGGCGCACTTAAAAGGAATTCCGGCGGCATCGAAAATCGGGCGCAAGGGCTCGCGGAGGTTTTGCGGGTTTACCTCATAGAGCCTGGGCCGCATGGTGATGTATTCGGAATTGGACACGACGGTGACGGCAGTTTCGCCGCCATGCTGGCGCACCTGATCGGCCCCATTGAGCGCCGCGCTAAGCCCGGCAAAGCCGCCCCCGATGACGAGGATGTTTTGCATGCTATTTCCTTTTCCCTACGAATCGGTGCGCCGCGCCTGGGCGCGGGTTTCGAACCAGTCGCGGGACGCCTGTTTGATCTGAGCCGGCACAACTTGGCCGACGCTTTTGTCCAGATCGGCGAGGCTGCGGGCGCCAAGAACGCCCCGCATCTTAAGCTCCGCCTCCTGCATCAAGGCATGAATTTGGCAGACGCTGCTGGTCACCCGGTCCGGCGGATTGCCATCGTAGAGGATGCAGTTGCCCCTGATCTCCTTGCATTTGAACAAAGGCTGGCCGCCTTCGACGGCGTCGACGACCTGGAGGACGGATATATCGCCCTTAGGTTTCGCCAGCCGAAAACCGCCGCGCACGCCTTCCGCCGAAATGACCAGCCCGGCCTTTTCCAGTTTGGTGAACAATTTGGCGACAAAGGACGGCGAGATGCCTTGATACTCGGCCAGGTCCTTGGCGCTCGGCGGCGCCCGGTCCGCTGCCTCGGACAGGTGCAAAAGGCAATGCAGCCCATATTCAACGCTACTGCCATAGAGAGCCATGAGCGGACCTTAAATTATTAACTACGATTAAATTAGTCGTAGTTAATAACCGAATGTGACTTGGACCGCAAGAGCGTATTTGGGGCGGGCCTTAAAACGGCTCGAAATCTTGCAGCGCGGGCATGACTTTTTCGCCGAACAGGCGGATCGAACGCATCAGGTCATCTTCCGGCAAGTCGGAGAAATTGAACTCGCCCATGAAGGTGTTGAACAGACCCTTGGCGGCGGCATCGTGCAATTGTTCGGTCACCGTTTGCACCGAGCCGACAAACACAAGCTGGTTCGCCAGCAAATATTCGGGATCGAACAAGTTGGCCATGATCTTGGCGGCGCCGTCTTCGCCGCGGGCATTGAAGCGCTCGGCGTGGATGGCGACCCGCTCTTCGAAGCTTTGATCGCCCTCGGCCGGCGCCAGGAACCCTTCGTAGGCGCGGCTGGCGCGAAACAGTGCCGTATCCAGGGCCTTGTCGTCGCTCTCGTCTACATAGACCACCGTCGAATAGGCGATTTTGGGCCGGTAGTCCCAGCCCGCCTTGTCCCAGTCTTCCAGATATTTGCGGTAGCGGGGCGCCGCTTCGTCCCTCGGGAAGACCAGGAAATAGCCGGTGTTCATGCCGTTGGCGGCGCAGAACTCCAAGGTTTCGGGATCCCGGCTCTGCATCCACATGGGCGGGTAGGGCTTTTGCACGGGCTGCACCGAAAGGGTCGCGCTTTCCGTTTTGTGGTTCTCGCCGATGAAGGTGAAGGGCTGCTCCTCGCCATAGGCGGCGCGCAGGTAATCGAGATATTCCAGGGTCGGCGATTTGCGGTAATTGTAGTCGAGGCCGAAAGGCTCGAAATATTTGGCGTTGATGCCCGGCACCAGACCGACCTCCAGCCGCCCGCCAAGCATCTGATCGACGATCGCGATTTCCTCGGCGAGGCGCAGCGAATTGTAGAGCGGCACGACGTAGCCCATGGGGCCGACGCGCATATGCTTGGTGCGGGCGCCGGCGCCGACCGCAAACAGGCTGGGCGACGACATCCAGCTTTCGTGGGGAACGAAATGATGCTCGACGCAGAAGGCGTAATCGAAGCGGAGATCGTCGCACAGCTCCAACTCGCGCCAGAGCTGCTCATATCGGTCGTGCGGTGTCATGCCGGGCTTGCCCCAGACGTGGGAAAAATGGGCAAATTTCATGGCGTCCCCCCTTATTGTAATCGCCAGTTACGCTTAACGTTTTTATTGGGCGGGTTGCGCCGCCTCCGCTTCCCTGGCCAATCTCGGTACCGGGTTCTCGTTGATCGGAAAATGCACGAAAGCCGCCGCCACGCCCAGGAATATTCCGCCATAGAAGATGGGATTGTAGTTGCCGATGCTGTCATAGACCACACCGCCGAGCCAAATGCCCAGGAAGCTGCCGATCTGATGGCTGACGAAGGTAAAGCCGACCAGGGTCGACATATATTGGGTGCCGAATATCTGCGCCACCAGCCCGGTTGTCAGCGGCACGGTTCCGAGCCACAGCAACCCCATGGTCGAGGTGAAGAAGATCACCGTCAACGGCGTGATCGGCGTCGTAATAAAGACCAGCATGGCCATGGCGCGGAGGAAATACAAAAGCGACAGCAGTTTTTTCTTGGAGAAGCGATTGCCCAGCATCCCCCAAATGACACAGCCGGCGATATTGAAACCGCCAATCAGTGCCAATGCCAAGGCGCCCATATAGGCCGGCTGTCCAAGATCGGACAAATAGGCGGGCAGGTGGGCGCCGATGAACATGGTTTGCGCGCCGCAGACGAAATAGCCCGCGACCAAAAGCTTGAAGCCGCTGTGACCGCCGGCTTCGCGCATCGCTTCGCCGATGGTCTGGTTGGAATGATCGTCCAGGGCGCGGGTGTTGCCGCCGGACAGGGCATAGGACAACGGCACGATCACCGCCGTCATCAGCGCCAGCACCATCATCGAAACCGACCAATGGCTGGTGTTGGACAGCATCCACTGGCCGAACGGTACCAGGATCACCTGACCGGACGATCCGGCCGCCGAAACCACACCCAGATAGAAGCTTCTTTTGTGGGGCGCAACCTGGCGCCCGATCACCGACAGGACGATGGGAAATCCGGTCATCGACATGGCGAAACCGGTCAGCACGCCGATACCCATGGTGGCTTCCAACGGCGCCGAGGCTTGGCTCATGACCAGCAGTCCGGCGGTATAGAAAATGCCGCCGCCGGCCAAAACCCGGGCCGGGCCATAGCGGTCGGCGATATAGCCCACCAGCGGCGTGGTGACGCCCCAAACGATGCTTTGCAAGGCGATGGCAAAGGAAAATACGCCCCGCCCCCAGCCCAGATCAGAGCTGATCGGATCCATATAGAGGCCGAAATTGACGCGGATGCCAAACGCCAACATGACGATTACCGATCCCGACAGGATGAGAATCAGCGGAGTCTGCCAGGCGCGCATGGTCATGATTGGTTCTCTTTATTTTTGTCGGCACTTGGCGCCGGAATAATACACATTACAAAGAATGAACATAGTCAATGCGAGCGTCAAGCACAGCCGGTTTCGCCGCACATCCATTCGATGAGCCTCAGTGCCACTTTGGCGCCGATCTCTTCACCACAATATAGGAGCCGAAATTGCTGTTTTCAATCCCAGCCGGAATATTGGAAAATGCCCCATGCGACGCAGCACCGATAAAATCCTGACCACCCATACCGGCAATCTGCCCTGGGCCGATGCGCCCGATGCAAGCGACGCCGATTTCGAGCCGCGTCTGAAAGAGGCGGTCAACCATATCGTCAAATGGCAGCGCGAAACCGGCATCGATATCATCAACGAGGGCGAATACACCAAAGGCGGCGACTGGCTGTCCTTTATGGATGGCCGCATCGGCGGTTGCGAGGTGCGCACCGATACCGACAACCGGGCCGCCGTGTTCAAGGGCCGCGAACAGCAGGTGTTCGCCGATTTTTACAAATATGCGGCGGAAGCGGGCACTTTGTTTTATTTGGCCGACGGCCAGATCAAGGTGCAGCGCAACTACTGGCTCTGCACCAGCGCCATCAGCTATACCGGCCAGGACGCTTTGGCCAAGGAAATGGCATTGATGAAAGACGCGGCGGGCAGCGAAGATGTGTTCCTCACCACGACCGCGCCGGCCAGCTTGGAGCCTTATTACGAAAACGAATTTTATGAAACCGAAGAGGCGTTCCTGTTCGCCATCGCCGATGCGCTGAAAACCGAATACGAGGCCATCGTCGAAGCCGGTTTCATTTTGCAGGTGGACGATGCCTGGCTGCCCGCCCTTTGGGACCGCATCGGCATCGATATGGGGCTCGAAGCCTTTCAGAAGCGCTCGATGTTACGTGTCGAAGCGCTCAACCATGCTCTGTCGGGCATCCCGGAAGACAAAATCCGCTATCATCTTTGCTGGGGAAGCTGGCACGGACCGCACGTCTTTGATCTGGAGCTCATTCATCTGATGGACGTCTTGCTGGCGGTCAATGCCGGCGCCTATATGCTGGAGGCCGCCAACGCGCGCCATGAACATGAATGGGCGGTGTGGCAGGACACCAAACTACCCAAAGATAAAATCCTGATCCCCGGCGTCATCACCCATTCCACCGATCTGGTCGAGCATCCCCAATTGATATCCCAGCGCATCCAGCGCTTTGCCAGCGTGGTCGGGCCTGACAATGTGATCGCCGGCTCCGATTGCGGTTTTGGCGGGCGCTCGCACCCGCAGGTGGCCTGGGCCAAGCTGGAATCCATGGTCGAGGGCGCGGCCCTGGCCTCGAAAGCTCTTGGCAAGGGGTAGAGAAATATCGTGAGCACATCGGCACAATCGGAGCGCACGCCTATCCCTGTGCCGGAGCCCGGCCTGACGCCGGAGACGCTGATCGAGCGCGCCATCGCCATGCGCGAATTGATCCGCGAGGACCAGGACGCCGCCGATGAACGCGGCTGTCCGGCGCCTGAAATTCAGGAGCAGTTCGTCAGATGCGGCTTTTACCGGATCACCCAGCCGCGCCTGTTTGGCGGCTATGAATTTGACTACACGACCTTTTACCGGGTGATGATGGAGATTGCGCGGGGCAATCCGGGCACCGGCTGGTGCCTGGCGCTGGGCGCATCCCACGCCGCCGTCATTGCGGCGCACTGGCCAGAGGAAGCCCAGGCCGAAGTGTTCGGTGCAGACGGCCATGTCATTGCCCCGCACCGGGTTGGCGTTCCGGTGCCGATCACGCCGGTGGCGGGTGGCTACGAGGTGGACGGCGAATGGGGCTATGCCTCGGGCGCGTCCTATTCCACCCATTTCGTCGGCACCGCTTCCATCGAGGAAGACGGTAAAATGAAGGGCCTCAGCTTCATCGTGCCGCGCGATGATTACGAGGTTTTGGATGATTGGGGCGGCGATTCGGTTTTGGGCATGCGCGCCTCGGGCTCCAACACAATCCGCGTGAAAGCGTTCGTTCCCGAACACCGGGTGATCGCCAGCCAGCCCGGCCTTTGGTCGGCGGCGGATGTATCGGACGGCACCAACGGCACCCGCCTGCACGGCAATCCGATGTATCTCGGCCGCCTGATGGGGCCCTATCACGCCTCGCTGGTGATCCCGGTGATCGGCGCCGCGCGCGCCGCCATGGACGAGTTTGAATTGATCGCCAATGCCCGCGATGTGCGCCACCAGCCGGTTGGGAAATGGGTCAACAGCCCCGACGTGCAGCGCCCGTTCGGCGAGGCCATGATGAAGACCGACAGTGCCGAGGCGCTGGTGATCCGCGCCATGGACATGTATCTGGAATATTGTCAGCGCTGGGCCGTGGACGGCACCCAATTTTCATCGGAAGATTCGGTGCGCCTCTGGGGCATGCTGCAGAACGCCGGCTGGCTGGCTTGCGATGCGGTCGAGCTGATCTTCCGGGCCGGCTCGTCCTCGGCCTCGAAAAAAGGTCAGCGGATCGAGCGTTATTTTCGCGACGTGGCCATGTATCGCAGCCATATCTCGGCGCAAATGCCGACCTTCGCCGGCGGCCTGGCGCGGTTGCATTTCGGCCTGCCCATGGAAATGTTCGGCATCTAGGAGATTGGCGTGACCAAAATCCCGCGCGCGGATGTTATCGGCAGCCTGCTTCGGCCGGCGCATCTGATCGAAGCCCGAGCGGAATGGCGGCAGGGAAATTTAAATGATGGCGCGTTGCAAGCCGTCACCGAGCGCGCGATCATCGAAGCCGTCGCCTTGCAGGAGGCTGCTGGGCTGGACACCGTCACCGACGGTGAGTTCCGACGCACCAATTTCATCGCTACGATGGGCGTTCGTGAGGCCGAATATGGCTCGCTCAGCGGTTTCGAGACGGTGCAAGCGGATGCGGGCTGGCTGCGCCTCTGGAAAAATCCGGATGGCTCGCCGGGCGGGTTGATCACCGAAAACACCGGCCCCCGCTCCTTGGTTACCGTCAAGATCGGTGTGCGCCGCGATATCGTGGCCGAGGAATTTCCGTTTCTCGTGGGCCAGGCCAAGAAGGCGCGGCCCAAATACACCTTCCCAGCGCCGAGCTGGCACCGGGCCGGGTGGGAGGCAGAGCATTCCGCCGGCGCCTATCCCAACTGCCGGGACTTCCTGCTCGATATTCGGGATTATATTCGCGGCGTCGTCGAGCAACTGATCAACGAAGGCTGCGAATATATCCATCTGGATGCGCCCAACTATGCCCAGTGGCATCTGGACGATGGCATCCGGGCAAAGTTCAAAAGCTGGGGCCGTGATCTTGATGCGGAATTGATCGAAGATGCGGAGATCGACAATTCCGTTTTCGACGGCATCACCGGCATCACGCGTGCGCTGCATCTTTGCCGCGGCAACGCCCCGGATGGGCGCTTCCTGGCCGATGGCGGTTATGGCCGCATCGCTGCCGATTTGTTTCCGCGGCTGACCAACTTCGATTGCCTTCTGTTGGAATATGACACGGCGCGGGCTGGCAATTTCACGCCCCTGGACAAGGTTCGGGATGATACGGTGGTGGTGCTCGGCCTGATTACCACCAAGGACGGCCGCCTGGAAGACGGCGATGTGATCGAAGCGCGCATTCGCCAAGCCGCCAATTTCGTGCCGCTGGAACGATTGGCGCTCAGCCCCCAATGCGGCTTTGCGTCCGGAGAATATGCAACCACCATGACCCACGCTGAACAAGAGGCAAAACTGCGCCTGGTCGGAGATATCGCGCGGCGGGTCTGGCCAAATGGCTGAGAGGGAACACTTCCATGACTGACATTGCGTTCAAATCCGCGAAAAGTCTGGCCGCCATGGTGCGCGCCAAAAAGATCGGCTGCACCGAATTGCTGAGCCATTTTCTGGACCGGGTGGAGCGCTATAACCCATCCCTCAACGCCATCATCCAGACCGATATCCCGCGCGCCAAAAAGCGCGCCCGCGCGGCCGACAGGGCCTTAGGCAAAGGCGATATCTGGGGGCCGCTGCACGGCGTGCCGATGACCGTCAAGGAATCCCACGATGTGGCCGGGCTGCCATCCACTTGGGGGCTTCCGGCCATGCGCAAAAATATTGCCAACCAAGACAGCCTGGCGGTCAAACGCTGGCTGGATGCCGGCGTGACATTATTCGGCAAAACCAACGTGCCATATTTGCTGGCCGATTCTCAAAGCTGGAACGAGATATACGGCAGCACCAACAATCCCTGGAACTTAGGCATGGTTCCGGGCGGCTCGTCCGGCGGTGCCTCGGCGGCGTTGGCGTCGGGCATGACCGGCATCGAGATGGGCAGCGACATCGCCTCTTCGATCCGCAATCCGGCGCATTTTTGCGGCCTCTTCGGGCACAAGCCGACCTGGGGCATCTGCCCGCCGCGCGGCCATGCCCTTGGCGGCGCCGTGGCCATGGCCGATATCTCGGTGATCGGGCCGCTCGGGCGCAGCGCCGCCGATGTGGCCCTCGGCCTTGCGATCATGGCCGGGCCGGACGAGATCGACGCCAGGGGGATCAAGCTGCAACTGCCGGCGCCGGCCAAAAAGTCCTTCGCCGATTACAAGATCGGCATCATCTACAGCCATCCAACGGCGCCGGTGGACCGGGACGTGCAATCATTGATGCGGGATCTGGCCAGGTTCCTCGGCGGCCAAAAGGTGCGTATCGACGAAAAAGCGCGCCCCGATATCAATATGGACGATATCCACAGGACCTTCGATATCCTGCTGCGGGCGGCCACCTCGGGGCGCGTCAATGATGAAGACTATGCGCGCTTGTTAAAGAGCGCCCAGCGCCTTCGCTCCGGTGATGACAGTGTAAAAGCGCGCGGCATCAGAGGCGCCACCATGCGCCACCGGGATATGCTCCAGCTCAACGAGGCGCGCCACCAGATGCGCTGGAAATGGCATGAGTTTTTTCAAGACTTTGATCTCTTACTGTGCCCGGTCATGTGCACCGCCGCCTTTCCCCACGACCACAAAGCGTCGTACGACCGTGTATCCACCATCAACGGCAAGACATATCCGGCCATGATGGAAACATTTTGGGCGGGCTATACCGGCCTCACCTATCTGCCCTCGACCGTGGCGCCCATCGGGCTCACCAAAGCCGGGCTTCCCGTCGGCGTACAGATCGTGGCGCCGCAATATGGCGATCGCACGTCGCTGCATTTCGCCGGCCTGTTGGAGCGCCATTACCGCGCCTTCCAGCCGCCGCCCGGATATGAATGACGCGTATAAATAAGGGCGGGGCAGCCATCAATGCCCCGCCCATATTATTGATCGGCTTTAGAATTTAAGCTTCGAATAAACCCGATCCCAAAGTTCCTTTGAGAGCGCTTCCTTGGTGCGGCCGACGCGGTCCACGATGCCTTCCGCGAGGTTGGCCTTGACGGGATAGCCTCGGCGCTTTTGACGCCGCGCTTCTCGTCTATGTAATAGCCGGACACGGTCCGGGAAATGGCCAGCGGCAGATAGGCGGCCGCCGCCATGTTTATGACGCATAGGTATAGGCAATATTGGACGCATGCGGGCGATTAGGCGGGCGGATAAGTTGCTATTTCACTCTTGCCCCCAAACCCGAAAAAATGCCATGCTTTGATCATCGTCAACAACCGAAAGGAGGTGATCTGATGCTTAGTGAGAAAAAGGCTTTATCGTTGGCCGCCGCGCCTACATTGCTGGCATCCGAGCAGCCTCGGGGTCACGCGTAACCGGCGCTTAAAAAGCCATAGGGCAACGATGAGCCCTCACAAACGAAAGGCCGCCCCTAAGAGGCGGCCTTTCTAATGAACTTCGGCTTCGCCGGGATTACAGGTTGGCGTGCGAGCCGTCGCAAAAGGGCGGATTTTTTGTCGTTTTGCAGCCGCACATGTGGACGGTTTCATCCTTTTCCGCGACCAGCAGGACCGGCTTGAAACCGAATTCTTTGTGGGTGCCGTCGCAGAGCGGCTGACTACCGCTCCTGCCGCAGGCGCACCAAGCATATTTCTCGCCTTCCTTTACGTCGATCGCATAGGGACTTGTTTGCGCAACAACTGAATCAGACATTTGACCTCACCTTCCTGATATTTGCGGGAACTGCTTATTCGAATGATCAAGCCCCGACAGTAGAGGAGCCGGCCAAAGGCGGCAAGTCCGCTCCAAAACTTCGCGGATAAACGCCTTGTGAGCCGCCCCTAATCCGATAACTGGCGGCGCAGCATGGCGAAGAAGAATTCCCAATCCCGATCAGCGGCCGCTTTGTCGAAGATATCCCGGTCGGGGAGCGCATAGCCGTGCGCGGCGCCGGCATGAACGATGTGATGATATTTCACATCGGCGGCGCCCAGCGCCTTGTCCAATGCGGCAATCACCTCGGGCGACGCATATTGATCCTTTTCGCCAAAGCCGCAATAAATCTCGCCCTGGAACTTATCGGCCAGCAGGTGCGGCGAATCCTCCTTGTCGGTGGCGAGGTACGTTCCGTGCAGGCTGGCGGTGGCGCGAAAGTGGCCCGGATGATGGCCGGCGGCGACGAACACGTGCCGTCCGCCCATGCAGTAGCCGATGCAACCCATGGCGTCGGTCGAGATATTCTCGTCGGCGTCCAGATAATCGACGATGGCGCCGGTGTCTTTGGCGACCATGGAATCATGCAAGCTTTCCCAGACCGCGAAGGCCTTGTCGCGAATTTCGGGGGCCACCTTGGGGCCCGACTTCATTTTGCCGTTTTCGTCGCGGTCGTCGAAGCGCATCTTGCCGGCCCGGTAAAAGGCGTCGTGGACAACGCCCGTATAGCCGACCGTGGCGATGCGCCGGGCGATGTCGTAAAGCTCTTCGCGCACCCCCCAAATATCCATATAGACAATGACAGCAGGGAACGGCCCGCCGCTTTCGGGATGGGTGATGAAGGTCTCCATGGCGCCGTCATCCGTGGGGATATCTACGGTTCGCTCGATCATCGGTAGGTTGTCTCCTCGGCCCGGGTTTTAAGGGTCATCTTGTCGATCTTGCCCGGCCCCTTTTTGGGCAATTCGTCCAAAATTTCAATGCTCTTGGGTTGTTTGTATTTCACCAGATTTTCGGCGCAATAGGCCATCAGCGCGTCCACATCCACCTCGCCGCCGGGCGCCAGGGCAACGAAGGCGCGCACCACCTCGCCGGAAAAATCATCCGGCGCGCCGACGGCGGCGGCCTCGAATACGGCCGGATGCATGGTCAGCACTTCGTCGATCTCGCGCGGGTAGACATTAAAGCCGCCGACGATGATCATTTCCTTTTTGCGGTCGACCAGGAACATATAGCCGTCCTCGTCGAAATATCCGATATCGCCGGTATAGAGCCAGCCACCCCGGATGGCGGCGGCGGTCTCTTCGGGCTTGTTGCGGTAGCCGATGGTGAATTGCGGGCCGCGGAGGCGTATCTCGCCCCTCTCGCCTTGGGGCAAAACCTTGGTGCCGGTTTCCAGATCGACGATATCGATCTCCGTCCGGGGTGAGGTGATGCCGGTGGACAGGCGCTTCTTGATCCCGTGGGTAGGGTTGGAATTGATCGGCGCGCCTTCCGACATGCCCCAGCCTTCCAAAATCTCATTGCCGGTGCGCATATGCCAGCGGCTCAGCAATCCCTCCGGACAGGCGGAGCCGCCGGCGATGGAATATTCAAGCGCCGACAAGTCCGTATCATCGATGGTATCGGCGGCCAGGAGGCCCAGAAATATCGCCGCCGGGCCGCCGGCGAACACGGTGACCCGGTTGCGCTCCAATTCCGCCAAGACCAGCTTCGGTGAGTAATGGGGAACGATCACCATGGTGGCGCGCAAATATAGCGGAAACACCAGGGTGAACTGATGCCCCCAGACGTGAAACATCGGCGCCACGTTGAGGATGGTTTCGACGTCGAAGCGAAACGTCCAAACCGCATGGATCAAGGGCGCGTATACGGACAGACTGTGATGGGTATGCTCGGCCCCCTTAGGGCTGCCGGTGGTGCCGCCGGTGAAAAACATGGCGGCGCGGCTGCCCGGTTCCGGCAATGGGTCCGGCAAGCAATTGTTCACATCAATCGCCCATGCCCAGATATCAAAATCCGACGCCGCCGAGCGAACATCGGCAATGCCTAGCCCGGCCGCCAGGCTGCGGGCGCGCTCCTCGGTGCCGGCGTCACATATAATAATGCTGGGGTCCACATCCACGAGCAGCGGCTTCAGTTCCCGGTCGGTGAGCGCCGGGTTGAGCGGCGCGGTCTGCGCGCCCGCCGCCATGGCGCCCATCAGCGCCACCGCCATGTCGATGGAATTGGTCATCAGGACGGCGGCGCGGTCGCCTGGTTTGCACAGCTCGGCGATCATCGCCGCCATACCGCCAACGGCGCGCCGGTAGCCGGCGTAATCGATGCTGCTCTCGCCGCACACCAAGGCGGTTCTGTCCGGCACCTGGGCGCCTGCATAGTGAAGCGCATGGATGACGCTCGGATATTCCAACACGTCGTCGGGCAGATCGAAAGTCGGGCGGCCGACTTGCATAGGTCCCTCTCCTTGTTGCCAAACGCGGCAAACGATTATATTTCCGTATTCACCATTGGAAAAGCCGGCTGGTCCGGCGTATTAACCGTGATCGAAGCATGACCGAACTTAATATTACATGGATTGGCGTTACCGCCGCCTTCATCATCGGCGGATTTTCGGTCTATATGGATCGCCAGCCCTACGTTCCGGGCAAGGTCTGGTATATTCCGTACCGGGTTTTGCTGCTGCTTTCGGTGCTGGCCATCATCCTCGCCGCGGCGCATCTGATCACCCTTTATACCGGCTACACCCTGCCGGGCCGGCGGGCGCGATGACTCTAACATGCTTGAATTGGCTCTCGAATAGACCACCATCGACAAGGGGTAGATGTTGGTTTTCCAATGGCTGGTCATAACCAATCCTTCTGGAAAATAATCATTAATCGCCAAATGGTTGTCTGGCAATTGGCGATTTACCGAAATACCTCCATCATATAAGTATCCAAGTTACCCATCCCACGGGGAGATATTCGAATGTCCGACAAACCCGTTCTCGTTGTTACGCGAAAATTGCCGGCGGCAGTCGAAGAACGCTTGCAAAGGGACTACCGACCGAAACTCAATCCCGACGATAGATGTTATTCCGGTGACGAATTGATTGAACTCTGTAACGGGGCAGATGGCATTGTACCCTGCCATACGGAACAACTTTGCGCAGACATCATTGAGCGCCTGCCAGGTAGCATCAAAATAATCGCTAATTTTTCTGTCGGCGTTGACCATTGCGATCTCGACGCCGCAAGGAAACGAGGGATCACCGTTACCAATACGCCGGAAGTATTGAATGAAGCCACCGCTGAAATCGCCCTATTGCTGATCCTCGGCGCTAGCCGCAGGGGCGGTGAGGGGGAACGGATGGTGCGTTCCAAGAAGTGGCGGGACTGGAGCCCGGATTTCATGGTCGGCGTTCAATCCACCGGCAAAAACTTGGGTATCATCGGCATGGGCCGGGTCGGTCAAGTGCTGGCCCGCAAGGCGCGAGACGGGTTGGGTATGAATATCCACTATCACAACAGGAATCGGCTATCCCCCGATCAGGAGGCCGATGCCATTTTCCATGACTCGGTTGAGGAACTGCTGCCGAACTGTGACGTTCTGTCCCTCCATTGTCCGGCGACGCCCGAAACCATTGGCCTTCTCAATTCTGAGCGTATTTCCCTTTTACCTGACGGCGCCGTCGTGGTGAACACCGCCCGCGGCGCGTTGATCGACGATGCCGCTCTGGTTGCTGCACTTTGCTCGGGTAAATTGTGGGCGGCAGGTCTGGACGTCTACAATAATGAGCCGGTGGATATCCATCCCGGCTACCGGGACCTGGACAATGTGTTCCTGCTGCCTCATATCGGCAGTGCCACCCGTGAAACTCGTGATGCAATGGGTTTTCGGGCACTGGACAATTTGGATGCTTATTTTGCCGGCGAAGAACCGGGGGATCGGGTCGCCTAGCCGATCCAGGTCATTTTTTTGTCAGATGCCGCTGACCGCAGCCATCTTAATGGTGGTATGTCTTCAAATCTTTACATTTGCGTCTTGTTCTGCTCATCGGGTTGTGGATATATTCGAGTGTTTACGGTTAAGAGTACGTATATTTGCAAGCTTTAATATGTCATCGACGAAGCCATATCGGGGTTGGTTCTCTGATTTCGTTCAGAATTTGATGTTAGATCAGTTCAATACCGGATCGTATTGTTGAAATATTCATAGGTTAAAATAAGGGAGTGAATTGTTATGGTCGAAAAAAAGACGAAAGTTTCACGCCGCAAGTTTCTTAAGGGCGGCGCCGTTGCTGCTGGTGCTGGTGCTGTAACACTTGCCGCGCCGAATCTCGCAATCGCGGCAACGAAGGTGCTTAAAGTTCAGGCTGCTTGGGGCGGCGGTATTTTCCTCGAGAACGCCAAAAGCTATGTTGATCGCGTGAATTCCATGACCGGAAAAGGATTTAGGATCGACCTGCTATCGGTCAACTCGGTAGTCAAAACCAGCCAGATGCAGGATGCTGTTCACCGCGGCGTTTTGGATGGTGCTCACTATGTGCCCGCCTACTGGTATTCCAAGTCGCCTGCGGCGTCTCTGTTCGGAACTGGTCCATGCTTTGGCTGGTCCGCGCAGGAAATGCTCGGCTGGATTCATTATGGCGGCGGCAAAGAGCTTTTCAATGAGTTGATGGGTTCTCTCGGCCTCAATCTGGTCAGCTTCTTTAACAGTCCCATGCCGGCACAGCCGTTAGGCTGGTTCAAGGAAGAGATCAAAGGTTCAGCTCAGATGAAGGGTCTGAAATACCGGACCGTTGGCTTGGCTGCAGATGTATTGACGGAAATGGGAATGTCGGTTGTGCAATTGCCGGGCGGCGAAATTCAGCCGGCGATGAAAAGTGGTCTGATTGATGCCGCAGAGTTCAACAACCCAACCTCTGACAGCGATTTCGGAATGCAGGACGTTTCCAAGCATTATCACCTGGCCAGTTTCCATCAGTCCCAAGAATGCTTCGAAGTAACCTTCAATAAGAAAAAATTCAATTCTCTGTCAAAAGAGATACAGGCCATTTTGCAATACGCGTCCGAAGCCGAAAACTCTAACTTCTATTGGAACAATACCCTTCGTTATGCTGACGATTTGATCAAACTCAAAGAAAAGCATGGTGTCAATGTGTACCGGACACCCGACTCCGTCATGTCCGAACAGTTGAAGGCGTGGGATGTCGTTATCAAACGGATTTCGGCAAAAGATCCTTTCTTCGCCAAGGTGGTCAAGTCGCAGAAATCTTACGCCAAAAAAGTGATGAATTACTTGCTTCTGAACCAGCCTGATTATGGTTTGGCCTATAAGCATCACTTCGGTTAATCAAATCAAAATTTTTGCGAAACGGTTGCGCAAAAAATGAATAGTTCTGGGGGGACAACCCTGTGGTTGTCCCCCTGTTGTTTACCAAGATTGTCTTTCAAGGCCAAATTGCGAGAGAGGCAGCTGTGACCTACGTAATTCATAATATTGAACGGCTTAGTATCTGGGTTGGGCGCGCCTTCGGTTGGTGTATCCTAATTTTGACCCTTTCGGTCGCCTACGAAGTATTCGTACGGTACGTGCTCAACGCGCCCACACTATGGGCCTTCGACATGATGGTTCAGATGTATGGCGCTCTGTTTCTGATGGCCGGGCCTTACGCCCTCGCCCAGGATACCCATGTGCGCGCCGATGTTCTCTACCGATTCCTGTCGGTGCGGTGGCAGGCCCGCGTCGATTTTATCCTATTCATCGTCTTCTTTTTTCCGGGCATGTTCGCCCTGGTCTGGTTCGGTTGGGAAATTGCCATGGATTCATGGCGCTACAAGGAAGTTAGTTGGAACAGTCCTGCCCGTATTCAGATTTATTATTTCAAAACCTTGATCCCGCTTGCCGGCGGGTTGTTCATCCTTCAGGGCGTCGCGGAATGCATGCGATGCTATTTGGCGATCAAAACAAATCAATGGCTGCCGCGGCTGGAAGACACCCGGGAGACCGAAGACATTTTGAAAGGCCAGACGACCGAAGTTGAAGGAAGGTAACCCTGTCTAATTTTGAACACCCCCGGTTTTACGGAGCATATTTAAGATGACCAACCCCGAAGTAGCCATTTCAATGTTGTCGATTTTCATCGTGATGGTGCTGCTTGGGTTTCCGGTCGCATTTACGCTCCTCGCTATGGGCATTGGTTTCGGCTACTACGCCTATTACGAAGCCGGCAGCATCGAAGTGATCGCCGATGTTTTCAACAACAAGATATTCTATCTTCTGAACCAAAACACCTATTCGGTGATGGAGAACGACACTTTGGTTGCCATCCCGCTCTTTTTGTTCATGGGCTATGTGGTTGAGCGCGCCAAAATCGTCAACAGGCTGTTCTACGCCTTGCAGATGGCGGCCCGTAACTTACCCGGCTCCATGGCGATTGCGGCTTTGATCACCTGTGCCGTATTTTCCACCGCCAGCGGGATCGTCGGTGCCGTCGTCACCTTGATGGGTCTATTGGCCTATCCCACCATGGCCAAGGCGAATTATGACAAGAGTTTTGCTTCTGGCGTCATCTGTGCTGGCGGCACACTGGGTATCTTGATACCGCCGTCGATCATGCTGATCGTCTATGCGGCCATTGCCGAGCTTTCGCCGCTCCGTCTTTACGCAGCCGCCATTATGCCGGGGTTCATCCTGGCCGGAATGTATATTCTCTATGTCATTGTCCGGGTGATTATCAATCCGTCGATTGCGCCCAAGCCGCGGGCCGAGGATGTGCCTCCGAGGCGCGTCATCTATTGGCAGCTTCTAACGTCTTTTGTGCCATTGACGGTCTTGATAATGTTGGTTCTGGGATCGATTTTGGGCGGTCTCGCGACGCCGGCGGAAGCGGCCGCCATGGGTGCCTTTGGCGGTCTTGTGTTGGCCTGGGTCTATGGTTCTCTCTCCTGGACCATGCTCAAGGAATCCGTCTTCCTGACGGCGAAGACGACGGCAATGGTCTGCTGGCTGTTTGTGGGATCGTGGACCTTTGCGTCGGTATTTTCTTATCTCGGCGGCCACGAGATTATTGAGCATTTCGTTATCGGCTTCAATCTGGCGCCCTGGCAATTTCTGATCCTGGTCCAGGTAATTATTTTTCTTCTGGGTTGGCCCCTGGAATGGTCGGAAATACTGATCATCTTTGTGCCAATTTTTCTGCCAATGCTGCCGGTTTTCGGCATCAACCCGTATTTCTTCGCCATGCTGGTGGCGCTCAACCTGCAAACATCGTTCCTGACACCGCCCATGGCCATGTCCGCCTACTATCTAAAAGGCGTTTTAGGGAAAATGATCGAATTGACCGATATCTTCAAAGGTATCATTCCCTATCTCGGCATTGTCATATTTGTCATGGTCATGATGTATCAGTTCCCGGAGATCGCGCTGTGGCTGCCTGATTACTTTTTTGGCAAATATGTGCCTTAGGAATGGGATACCTTAGGATTAGAGTGCAGTACTGGTATAGGGAGTATTGATTTAATGCCTCGAATTTCTCTTGAATTGATATTCGGGATTATCGGAACGTCCTTGGTCACCATTTTTGTGCTTGGGCTGGCACAAAGTATATCTGCCGGCGCAACCGGATTTTGGCGCGGCCTGCCGTTTTGGGTGATCTGTATCGCCTGCTTGGTACTGGTGTATTATGATTTTTGGGATTCGTGCCTGCGGAATAAGTCCTCCAAATGAGCCCATGCTATTTTGCTAGGAAGAGGCCGGCGCGATGGAATTAGCGGAATTTGGGGCGGCCCAACTGGCGGGTATGATCGAGAACGGCGAGATTTCGTCGCTGGAACTGGTTGAGGCTTGTATTGGCCGGATTGAAGACAAAGAAGAAGGTATAGGCGCCTGGGCGCACCTGGATCATGACTTTGCCCGGGAGCAGGCGGAAAAATGCAACCTACTTCACGCCAGCGGCAATCCTTGCGGCCCGCTTCATGGTATTCCCGTAGGCATCAAGGATATCTTCGACACGGACGATTTCCCCACGGAATACGGATCGGTAATTTACGCCGGCCACCGCCCCAGGGTGGATTGCACTGCCATCGGTCTTCTCAAGGCGGCTGGCGCCGTAATAATGGGCAAAACCGTTACCACGGAATTTGCTGTTTATTCTCCGGGTAAAACCCGCAATCCATTCGATTTGGAACGCACCCCGGGTGGGTCATCCAGCGGTTCCGCCGCCGCCGTGGCAGCGGGTATGGTGCCCTTGGCCATTGGTTCCCAGACCAATGGATCCGTCATACGACCGGCTTCGTTTTGCGGTATTGTTGGGTTCAAACCGACCCACGGCGCTATCTCCCGGCACGGTGTGCTGACCCAGTCGCCACCGCTCGATCATGTGGGCGTATTCGCCCGTTCGATCGAGGATTTGGCTCTGATCGCCGATTGCCTGACCAGCTATGATGATCGGGATTTGGCAATGACCGCCATGACCGCGCGAAACTTTGCCGCGGTGGCGACAGCATCTCCGCCGATGCCGCCGAAGCTCGCTTTTGTCAAATCGCCGTTTTGGGATCGCGCCGACGAGGATACTCAGGAAGGGTTCGCCGAATTGGCGGAGTCGCTGGGCGAGTTTTGCGAAGAAGTGGATCTCCCGCCGCATTTCGCAGATGCAGAAGAGTGGCATCGCACCCTTCTGGGCGCCGATCTGGCCAAGAACTTCGCCGGATATTACGAACGCTCCAAGGACCAGCTCAGCGACAATCTTTGTGCATTTATCGAGGCAGGACAGAAAATATTGGCAGTCGATTACAACCAGGCAATAGATAGGCGGGAAATGCTGAATGACGGCCTCGACGATATCTTCAACGACTATGACGCCATATTGACGCCGTCAACCGTCGGTCAGGCGCCGCCGATTGAAACGACGGGCGATCCCATATTCTGTACATTGTGGACCCTTTGCGGTACGCCGGCGGTCACCTTGCCACTGCTGCAAGGTGCCGACGGGCTTCCCATAGGCGTTCAACTGGTCGGTCAGCGCGGCGATGACGGCCGGCTCCTTAGAACCGCCAATTGGCTCGCCAGTTTTCTCGCCGGCGACGAAACTGAATAGGATATTTCATTGGTTGATACTTTCGCGCACCTGGTGCTTCAAGATTTTGCCCATGGCGTTGCGCGGCAGGCTATCGGTGAAGACCACGTCCCGGGGGCGCTTGAAGTTGGCGATTTTGCCCTCGAACCGGGCCAGGAAGGCAACCGCTTCGACCACCGCGCCGGTATTCATCTGCACAACGGCAACCGGCACTTCGCCCCATTTGGCATCTGCTTTGCCTACCACCACGGCATCGGCCACATCGGTCATGGCGTGCAGGATCATTTCCACCTCCGCCGGATAGATATTCTCGCCGCCCGAGATGATCACATCTTTCTTGCGGTCGTGAACCCACAGATATCCGGCATGGTCCAGGTATCCGATATCGCCGGTATAGTGCCAGCCATCTTGCAGCGCTTCCGCCGTCGCCGCTTCGTTGCGCCAATATTCGGAAAACAGGTTATCGCCCCGGATTAAAATCTCGCCGGCTTCGCCCGCTACTACGGCCCCCCCATCGGCATCAATGATGCGCATCTGGCAGTGCTTCGCCGCCCGGCCCGCCGAGCCGGCTTTGGCGGCAGCCTCACCGGCGCGCAAATAGGTGGCGTAGGGCCCGGTTTCGGTGGCCCCATATACCTGGCCCATGGGCACGCCCTTGGCGGCCATGGCTTCGATCAGCGGCCGGGGCACGATGGTCGAGCCCGATATCACAAAGCGCAAATCCGGAAACACCGCCGCCGCCCAATCGGGCTCGGCCATCATGGCCTGCTGCATGGCCGGCACCAGAACAGCGAGGGTGATGCCGCGCGCCTGCAACGCCGCCAGCGCGCCGGCGGGCCCAAAGCGGCGATGCAACGTAAGGGTGGCGCCGCAATAAAAGGCCGGCGTCGACAACACGTTTAGCCCGCCCACATGGAACAATGGCAGCACGTTGAGGGCATTGTCGGCAGCGCTCATATCATTGGCATGGATGGCGTTGAGCGCATTGACGCCGAGCGCGCCTTGGCTGAGCACGGCGCCCTTTGGCCGCCCGGTGGTACCCGACGTGTAGACCAGCAACACCGGATCATCGGCGCCGCCGACCGGCGCTGGCGCCTCGCCGTCCTCACCATCATCGCCATCCACTGGGGCCCAAAATGGCGCCCAGCCATCGGCCTCGAAATCGCAGGCGGCGAGGGTCAGCGCCGGCGTTTCGGCGCGCAGTTCCTCGGCGCGGGCCCGGTGATCGGCATCGGCGATAAGCAGCTTTGCTCCGGAATCACCTAAGATGAATTGATGCTCGGGCGCCGCCAGCCGCCAGTTCATGGGCAGAAACATGGCGCCGATGCGGGCGCAGGCGAACAAAAGATAGAACGCATCGGGCAGCCCCAGCCCAAGATAGGCCACCCGGTCGCCGGGCTGCACATTGTATATATTTTTGAGCGCCCCCGCCGCTGCCCGCACCCGGGCCGCGAATTCGGCATAGGTGACGGTCCGGCCCTCGAACAGGATGGCGGGTTTGTCCGGCGTCTTCTCTGCATGCCGCTCGATCCAGCGGAATATTCCGGTCATTTATCGGGGCCAATTCTAAAGGTTCTGTGCGCCCGGGTGATTGTGCCAAGGCGGGCGCCCGAGGTCCACCGGGAGCGGTGAAATTTCGGCCTACCAATTGCGGTGATAAATCTATAGAACTGGGCCTCCTGCGGAGGGGTGGCCGAGTGGCTGAAGGCGCTGGGTTGCTAACTCAGTATAGGGTGTAAGCTCTATCGAGGGTTCGAATCCCTCTCCCTCCGCCACCGCTACCGTGCTTTCCCATATTAATCGCGGCCGCGAGGTGACCGTGCAGCTCGAGCTCGAATTGCCCGCGCTTAGCGCCCGGATTTGCAATAATCTTGTCGACCAATCCCCTAAGTGCCACCGTGGCCTCTTCACGGACCAAGTCGTCTCGGTTGAGCGTCGCCTGCAGATCATCGATTTTGCGCTTATAGAGCTCGACAGCATTAGGATGCCACTCGAATGCTATTGCATTATCGTCCGGTGGGCTGGCAAGTTTCGATAGCTGTTCCTCAAGTGCCCGCAACTTGTCGCCAATGGCTGCAACGTTGGATGCTGATCCATCGGCGATGGCATCGACGAGACGTTCAATTTGAGCTTCGAAGTCATTTCGCTCTCGCTCGGCAGACCGCCTCTTTAGTCTCATGCCCCTTTGCCGCCGCTGCAGCTCTGCATGGAACTCTTCGATAAAGGCTTTGACCATTTCAGGCTGCATCATGCTCTCTCGAAGTCCACTAAGAATGCGTGTTTCTACCTCCGGCGCCGCCATAGTGCGTTTGTTGTCGCAGATGCCTTTCTGACGCGCGCCCGAGCAACC
>Ga0114993_10001309_pt1 | contig 28635 bp, 25 predicted proteins | sample ArcticOcean_MG_C_FD_87042 | JGI IMG/M metagenome (GOLD analysis project Ga0114993, IMG submission 87042) | Marine microbial communities from western Arctic Ocean - ArcticOcean_MG_CB2_150 | ecosystem: Environmental > Aquatic > Marine > Oceanic | place: Arctic Ocean: Canada Basin | collected...
GACACGGTGCCGACCAGCACCTCCATGGTGGAGCGGGGCGAGCCCGATATCGCGCCGGAAATGTGGCTGAACTCGACGCGCGCGGTGATCGACCGGGGCGTCCGCGAGGGACGTCTGAAAATGGCCGGTAACATCCTTTCCGACGGCGGCGAGGAAGGCTGGTGGTTGCCCAAGGCCTTCATCGCCAAGCATCCCGAGCTGACTTCTCTGGCGGCGGTGCTGAAACGCCCCGACTTGTTCCCGGACCCGGAAGAGCCCGGCAAGGGGCGCTTTTACGGTTGCCCGTCAGGCTGGGGCTGCCAGATATCGAACGACAATCTGTTTCGCGGCTTTAAGATGAAAGAGGCCGGCTTCGCCATGTTCGATCCCGGCTCCGGCGAGGGGCTGGCCGGCGCCATCGCCAAAGCGGTCAATCGGGGCGAGCCGATCTTCACCTATTACTGGGCGCCGACCGCCTTGCTCGGCAAATATGCCATGGTCAAATTGAGCGGCATGACGCACGAGCCGAAGAACTGGCCCTGCATGGTCAAGCCCGATTGCGCCGCCCCGGCGCCGAACGGATTTCCGTCATCCGAAGTGGTAACCGTTACCACCAATAAATTCGCCGCCCGGGCGCCGGGCGCCTTCGCCTTCGTGGCCAAAGTCTCCTGGTCCAACGCGACGTTGCAAAAAATTCTCGCATGGCAGGATGAAAACCGCGCCGATGCAGAGGAAACGGCGGAATATTTCCTGAAAAATTTCAAAAAAGTCTGGGCAAAGTGGGTGCCGGCGGCCTTGGCGGCGCGGGTTACCAAAGGTCTGTAAGTCCGGGCGCCCCCCCAAAAAAAAGCCGCCGGCAGAACCGGCGGGCTTTAAGTTGGTGACTGTATTTTATTCGAATTTTTTCTAAGCGGCTGCCTTAGCTTCGATCAGCCTTGCTGAACAGCCAGATAACGATGCCGAGGGCGATCAAGCCGATCAGGCCCTGGGCGCCGAAGGCATTCAACAATTCGATCAGGTTTTTAACGACGCTGCCGAAAAAGGCGACATTGGCGCCGAACAAAACTTGAATGGTAATCGCCAAGGGGATCAACACGACCACGATCTTGGTAAGCTGGTTGATCCATTTGGTAAGCGAATCTAAAAAATTCATTGCGTCCTCCTTATGCTGAAATCCCCAAAAAACTAGTCGCTCTGGTTACGAGCCGGTGGATAATTCAACGCAAAAAGTAAACAATAAGTAAATTTGAGTAAAGGCCTGATTTTTACTGGCTCAATAAACAACCATATTGCAGGCGTGGCCAAGCCCCCAAATTATGCATTTGGGCGGCGCCGGTTATAGCGTGTTTATTGCTGTGAGGCCGGCACAATTACTTGGGTAATTCCATTTCCACCAGCCGCGCCCAGAAACTGGCGCCGATCGGCAATATTTCGTCATTGAACTCGTATTTGGAATTATGCAGAGGCGCCGATGGCCGTCCCTCAAAGGCGGCGCCGATGCGCACGAAGCAGCCCGGCCGGGCGTTCAGCATGAAGGAAAAATCCTCGGACGCCATGGTTCTGGGATAGGCGGGCTCCAGCCCCGCGTCGCCGAGCACGTCGCGCACCACGTTCCGGGCGATCAGGCTTTGATCCTCGGCGTTAACCAGCACCGGATAGAGATGTTGGTATTCGAATTTTACGGTGGCGCCGTGGGCGGCGGCGGTGCCTTCGGCGATGCGCTGGATGAGGGCAGCGACGGAGGTTTCCGAATCTTCGGCGAAGGAGCGCGCCGTGCCTTTCAAGGTGACCCGATCGGGCAGCGCATTGATGGCGTCGCCGCCGTTGAACTGGGTGACGGAAACGACGATGCCTTCGATGGGATTGGTCACCCGCGACGATATGCTTTGCAAGCCGGTGACGATCTGCGCGCCGACAAGTATCGGATCGATGCCCTGATGGGGCGCCGCCGCGTGGCTGCCCAGCCCCTCGACGATAATCTCAAACGCCGCCGCCGAGGCCATGCCGAGGCCGGCGCGGATGCTCATGCGCCCGGCCGGCATGTTCGGCCAATTGTGCATGCCATAGACCGCATCGACCGGGAACTGATCGAACAAGCCCTCTTCGACCATCACCCGGCCGCCGCCGGCCATCTCCTCGGCGGGCTGGAATATGAACTGCACCCGGCCTTTGAAATTCCGGGTTTCGGCCAGATATTGGGCGGCGCCGAGTAACATGGTGGTGTGCCCGTCATGGCCGCAGGCATGCATTTTGCCGGGCGCCGTGGATGCGTAGGGCAAACCGGTATGTTCGGGCATGGGCAGCGCATCCATGTCGGCGCGGAGGCCAATGGACGGCCCATCATTGGCGCCGGAATCATTGACCAGGGTGCCGACGACGCCGGTCTTGGCCATGCCTTCGGAAACTTCAATACCGAATGCACGCAGTTTTTCGGCAACGAATGCCGCCGTGCGCGTTTCTTCAAAGGCAATTTCCGGGTGCGCGTGCAGATCCCGGCGCCAGGCGGTCATTTCGTCGTGCATTTCGGTCATTCGTTCGATAATGGGCATGGCCAATCCTCCTGATACCTCCGGTGCTAGCAAAGCGCTCGGGTCCGGTCAATTGACTTGACTTAGGGAATATTAAGCCCAAATGTTTATTTAGACGGGCGCGCCATTGGGCGCGCCCTACCCGAATGGGACCTAAGGGTACGATGATTGACACCGTCTTCGAAGGCAAACCGGGCGGATTGACGCCGGAAAACCTGGATCCACTGATCGATCTTGAAGCCGAAATCCACCGGTTGCGGGCCCAAAAGAACGCCGTGATCCTGGCCCATTTTTATCAAGACCCCGATATTCAGGATATTGCCGATTTCGTCGGCGATTCCCTCGACCTGTCGCGCAAAGCGGCCGAGACCGATGCCGATATCATCGCCTTTTGCGGCGTCAAGTTCATGGCCGAGGGCGCCAAAATCCTCAGCCCAAACAAAACCGTGGTGCTGCCCGACGCCGACGCCGGCTGCAGCCTGGAAAGCTCCTGCCAGCCCGATGATTTCAAGGCCTTCCGCGACGCCCACCCCGATCATACCGCGATCACCTATATCAACTGCTCGGCCGAGGTGAAGGCCCTGTCGGATGTCATCGTCACCTCGTCCAACGCCGAAGCTATCATTCGCCAAATCCCTGAGGATCAGCCGATCCTGTTCGCGCCCGACAAGCATCTGGGTGCGTACCTGGCGCGCCAATCGGGCCGCGAGATGACAATATGGCCGGGCACCTGCATCGTGCACGAACAGTTCAACGAGCGCGAATTGATCAAATTGTCGATGCGCCACCCGGACGCCAAGATCGCCGCCCACCCGGAATGCCCAGATTCCATACTGCGCAACGCCGATCATGTGGGCTCGACCTCCTCTATTCTGAAATACGTTACCACCGATAGCGCCGAGAAATATATCGTCGCCACCGAACAGCACATCATCCATCAGATGCAGCTGGCGGCGCCGGACCGCACCTTTTTGGCGGCGCCCGGCGCCGATGGCGGCTGCGACTGCGCCAACTGCCCGTTCATGGCATTGAATTCCCTGGAAAAGCTGTATCTGGCCCTGGCCAACGAAGCGCCCTACGTGGAAATTCCCGAAGATTTGCGCGTCGCCGCCCTGGCGCCGTTGCAGCGTATGCTGGATTTGTCGCCAGCCAGCCCGCGGGCGAGAAATGCCGCTTGACCTGCCAGCCGGGCTCGATGCCGCCGAAATTCAAACGCTGATCGATACCGCCATCGCCGAGGATATCGGCGCGGGCGATATCACATCCCAGGCGGTGATCCCGCCCGGCACCAAATTCGATGGCGTCATGTCGGCGCGCCAGGACATGGTCTGCGCCGGACTGCCCATCGCCAAGGCCATATTCGAGACCTTCTCACATGATATCATATTCGAGGCTTTGGCCGCCGACGGCGATCGTCTGGCCGCCGGCGCCCATCTGGCGCGCCTTGGCGGTCCGGCCCTGGCGCTCTTAACCGCCGAGCGGACGGCCATCAACATGCTCCAGCATCTGTCCGGTATCGCCACCCTGACGGCCAAATATGCAGACGCCATCGCCGGCACCGGCTGCATCCTGCTGGATACCAGAAAAACCACGCCGGGGCTCCGTAACTTGCAGAAATATGCGACCCGCATGGGCGGCGCCACCAATCACCGCATGCGCCTCGATGACGGCGTCCTGATCAAGGACAACCATATCGCCCTGGCCGGCGGCGTCGGCGAGGCCATTGGGCGCGCCCGCGCCGGCGGACTAAGCGATATCGAAGTGGAATGCGACACCTTGGAGCAGGTCACCGAAGCCTTGGACGCCGGCGCCGACAGCATCCTTTTGGACAATATGGCGCCGCCCCTGATGGCCCAGGCGGTTGCCATGATCGATGGCCGGGTGCACACCGAAGCGTCCGGCAACGTCAAGCTGGAAACCATCCGCGAAATTGCCGAGACCGGCGTCACCTATGCGTCGGCCGGGCGCATCACCTATGCGGCGCCGGCCATCGATATCGGGCTCGACTGGTCGGCGGCGCCTTAAGGGCAGGCCCAAATTCATGAGCGAAAAAGCGAAAATCGCCGATTACGTCACCGACGTGGCGATCATTGGGTCGGGCGCCGCCGGGCTGACCGCGGCATTTGCGCTTGATGCCCTCGATCAGCGCGAAAACCGGGTGGTCACGTTCGCGGCGCGCACCGTAATTCTGGCCACCGGCGCAACCACGGGCCCGACGATCCTGACCCCCGAGCACCGATCCTGACATGGCGGGCAGCAAACATTGGCGCCGTCTGGGCATGGGATTGGCGACCCTCATGGGCGCCAAGCCACAAGGTTTTTTCATTCCCTATCGGCACGCCGCCAGCCTGCCCCAAGCCGGAACTCTGCCCGCCTATGCGGGTATCGAGAAGGCGTTCACGGCCCGCCAAGACGCCTTTCAAGAGCTTACAAATAGCTTTAACGAATTCGCAGAAGATTTTGATAAAATTGGAGAAAACAATCCACCCCAGCCCCGATGGGATCAAAGCTGGTTTCCCCGGCTGGACGCGGCGGCGGCCTATGCGCTGGTCCGCAAGGAGCGTCCAAACCGCATTGTCGAGATCGGCTCCGGCCATTCCACTCGTTTCCTGGCGCGCGCCATTGCCGACGGCGGCCTCGCCACCCGGCTGACCACCATCGATCCCGAGCCGCGCGCCGTGATCGCCGGCCTGGATATCGACATCCAGCGCCAGCCTTTGCACGAAACATCGTATGAGATATTCGAACGCATCGAGCCCGGCGATTTCCTGTTCGTGGATTCCAGCCATATCCTGATGCCGGGCAGCGACGTGGACCATATCCTGAACCGCATCCTGCCCGCCCTGCCCGCCGGCGTGATGGTGCATTTCCACGATATCTTCTTGCCCTTTGATTACCCGGCGACGTGGGCGTGGCGCGGCTATAACGAGCAGCAGGGCTTGGCCGCGCTGCTCCAGGGCGGCGCCTACGAGATTGTATTTGCCAGCAATTATGTCATGGCCCGGGCCCCGGAATGGCTGGACGCAACGCCCCTCGCCAATATCCCGCTGGCCGATGGCGCCTTTGAAAACAGCCTCTGGCTCAGGAAAACCGGGAAATAATCAGCCCGCCGCCGCCTCGTCTGGGATGAAACCACCGCCGGCGCGGTCCGTATTGGCGATGAAGTTCATGTCTTCGGCGCGCGCTGGCCAGTCGGGCATCATCAGCCATATGCGCAGCAAAAGCCGCTTCAATTCCGGGTCCGGATCATCCCGGTAATCGGTGCGCGCATGGAAGATGACCCGGTTGTTCAAAAACTGGATATCGCCGGGCTGGAATTCCATATCCAGATAGACATCCGGGCGCGACGCGATCTCGGTGATCTTGTCGAGCGCCGCCTGCTCATCCGCAGCCAAGTCATAGCCTTCTTCTTCGGCTTGACGGATGGTCATCGGCAACAGGTAGCTCTGCATGGCGCCGCCGCTTCGCGCAAACACCGGCACCCGGTGTTCGGTAACCTGGCCGCCATGGGCACGGCGGCTGTAATGGTAGCCGTTATAGAGATGGCGAAGCAATTCGGGGCATTCATCAAGCATGATATTGTGCACCGCCTGCGCGCTGATGATCCGGCTGGCGCCGCCTTCGGGAGCGGCGCGCATACACAACAAACCAACCACATCCACCGGATCCATATGCGGCTCGATAACGCCGCCGGCGGTGTAGTAGCGGTCGGTGGCGCCCTTGTCGATAACATGGCCAAGGCGGTCGCCATCGGCGCTTTGCGACACGCCGATGCCGAGATGGGCGCCGATGGCCCAGAGGATGGCGCCGATCTCCCCCGCCGAATAATCACCGATGGGCAGGCCGCGGATCATCACGAACCCGCGTCCCTCGCCCAACTCGGCGCGCACGGTTGCCAGAACCGGGGCAAGGCCGGGCAGATCGAAATCTTCTTTTTTGGCGTCTTCGAGGCTGATGCCGCTGCTGCGCGCATTCGCTGCCGCGGCTTCCAATTCGGCGCGGGAACCGGCGTCCAATTGCAATATCCAATCCCGGTTTTCGCTGAGCGCGGCGCCATACCAAACCGCCGGCGATACCACCGCTTGCATTTCCATCATGGCCTTTGCCCCCATATCAATTCCCGGCTGCAATGCCGGACGCAGCGATTATAACCGCAAATATCAGGCCGTGCACACCGAAGCCGCCGGTATCGCCCGGGCGATTGCCTCGGGCGCTTCCAATTCGGCGCGGGAATCGGCGTCCAATTGCAAAATCCAATCCCGGTTTTCGCAGAGCGCTCCTCCGTACCAAGCCAAAAAAGTTCATGGAGCCAGACCCGGCAGTTTAGATGCTGAAAATATCCCGTCTGCTAATGCCCTAAATAATATTACGATATTACGTTCATTGTACTTAGGGCCTCCCTACAGGCCTCAATAGTTTGTGTCGCCTTTTCCTTGTTTCCAGCTATTCTCAATTCCATGTCTAGAGTAATAGTCCTGCGAAGAGCGACGGCTTCGTTAACGGTTAAATACCCGAGCTGCGATGCGATTGAAGTCAACATCGGCTCAGAAGCACCCAGTTCCTCGGCACTTGAACTATCATTCAAATATCGCTGAGCTTTCTCCTTTATCGCGACGACCTCGGCAGCAGCAATTGCAACGATAGATTTTCGATTCCGTTTACCATCCATTACTCTCGTAATTATCGTGGCGATCAACGTACCAATTATACCTATGGCGCCGCCAACCATGACACCAATGAGCTCTGCTGACATATGCACCTCCGTGGTTCGAACCTCACAACAGCCGTTGTACCATAATCAATGCTGCCATGAGACGGCGTATCGGGGAGAGGAGCTCAATCGCAGTCCCATAGTTGAGAACAGCAATATACCTGTCCCGCCCACTTGCGCGGTTCATAAAACGTTCTATATAGATACCCAAGGCCGGCATCAAATTCGAGCCGGCAAAATGTCGTTGAATTTGGACAAAAAGCATGTCGGGTCCACGCAGCGGAAATTGGATAAAAACCGGTATAAACCGTAAGGAACCGTAAGGAATGCTCATGAACCGGTATGGTCGATTTCGGCGAAACATGTCGCACCCGTGTGTCGCACTGGGTTGCTGCATACCAGGGATAGTATGCGGGCCGTGGCATGAACGGCGGGCGGGTCTTGATCGCGCGCCATGGGATTGGTCTGCAACAGGTTGCCTTGTAAAGGCAGGGCCAGCGGGTTAGGTCGAACGATGGAAAGCTTCCAATTTATCAAGCGGCACGGGCTGTGGAGCGACGAACAGGCGCGCCAGGCGGTGGAACTGCAACATCGCATCGAAGCCGGGGATTTAAACCTGATCCGCGTTGCCTGGCCCGACCCGCACGGCGCCATCCGCGCCAAGGCGGTCACCGTGCCGGCCTTCAAAGACGTGCTCGAAAACGGCTACAACATCAATATCGCCACCTCGACCCTGGACGGCTCCGGCGCGCGGGTGTTCCAATCCTTCACCGCCGGCGGCGGGCTGGGGCTGGACGAGATGACCGGCTCGCCCAACCTGACGGCGGTGCCCGATCCCGCAACCTTCCGCATCCTGCCCTGGGCCCCCGATATCGGCTGGGTGCTGTGCGACCAATATTTCCACGATGGCCGCCCCTTCCATTTCGCCACCCGGCATCTGTTGAAGCAGCAACTGGCGCGCCTGGAAGAACGTGGCCTCAGCCATGTGGTGGGCCTCGAGACGGAATGGTATCTGTCGCGCATTGTCCAGGAACATCTGGGCCCGGAGAATATCGGCGTGCCCGGATTTTTGGGCAAACCCATCGCCACGGCGCCGGTGGAGCGCGGCTATTCGTACCATTCGGAAACCAACCTGGACATCATGCAGCCGGTGTTGAGCGAGCTGACCGCTACCTATCAGGCCCTTGGCCTGCCATTGCGCTCCATGGAAAACGAATGGGGTCCGGGCCAGGTGGAATGCACCTTCACCGCCGATGACGCTCTGGCGGCGGCCGACAACTATGCCCTCTTTCGCACCGCTACCCGCCAAGTCTGTCATCGCCTTGGCTACTTCGCCACCTTCATGTGCCGGCCAGGCATCGCCGGGCACTATTCGTCGGGCTGGCATCTGCACCAGTCGGTCAAGGACAAGATGGGCGTCAACCAGTTGATCCCCAGCGAAACCGACGGCCACCTGTCGCCGCTGGGCCAGAATTTCCTGGCCGGGCTTTTGGATCATGCGGTCGAGGGGACCATCTTCAGCACCCCCACAATTAACGGTTTTGGCCGCTTCCAGCCCAATTCCCTGGCGCCCGACCGGGCCGGCTGGGGCTACGATCACCGGGGCACCATGATGCGCGTTTTGGGCGGGCCGGAAGATCCGACGACGCGCATCGAAAACCGCGCCGGTGAGCCCGCCGCCAATCCGTATCTGTTTATCGCCGCCCAAATCGCCGCCGGCATCGACGGGCTCGAGCGCAAGTTGCCCTTGTGGGAGGCGGACGATGATTCCTACCAGGCCGACCGGCCGTTGTTACCGCAAAACATGGGCGCGGCGCTCGGCGCCCTCGACCAGAGCCAATTGTACCGGAAAGAATTCGGCGATCTGTTCGTCGATTATTACCTGGCCTTCAAGTCTGTCGAGTTGGGCCGCTTTGAGCAGTACCTCGAAGAAAACGGCATTGACCCGGGAACCGGGGACGTGACCCAATGGGAACAGAATGAATATTATGATTTCTTTTAGAGCGGTTCCGGAGGCGCTGAAATGACCAAAATCGATAAAATGTCAGCCGCAGCGGGCAGCCTGGATGCGGGCTATGACTGGGACCGGATGATCCAGGAAGACCGGGTTAGCCGCCAGATCTATACGGACCCGGCGATCTTCACAGCTGAAATGACCAAGATATTCGGCGCCGTCTGGGTCTATATCGCCCACGAAAGCCAAATCCCGGACAACGACGATTACGTCACCGCGCGGCTGGGCTTGCGCCCGATCATCGTGACCAGGGATTCCGAGGGCCGCATCCGCGCCCTCTACAATCGCTGCACCCACCGGGGCGCCACCATCTGCCGCCATGACAGCGGCTCGGCCAAAGGCTTCACCTGCCCCTATCACGGCTGGGCGTACGCCAATAACGGCAAGCTGTCGGGGGTTCCGTGGCCGGATGGTTATGCCGATGATGCGCTCGACGGCGACCAGTTCAATCTGGCCCAGGTTGAGCGGGTGGCCAGCTACCGGGGCTTTATTTTCGCCACCCTGAATGCCGATGCGCCGTCCCTGGATGCGTATCTGGGCGGCGTGAAGCAGCCCATTGATGAATGGCTGGACCGCCAACCGGGCGGCAAGGTGGCCATCTGCAACGCCAACCGGCTGAAATTCGCCGGCAATTGGAAACTCGCCTACGACAATTCCGCCGATGGCTATCACGTGGTGTTTTCGCACCGATCCTTGCTGGCCATGGAAAACCGCATGGCCGACGACAAGGGCATGACCTACTACAAGGAAAACCCCGACGGCGCGCCCATGTATGTGCGCTATTTCGGCAATGGCCATCACTTCAAGGACAAGCGCCCCAACATGGAAGTGCGCCCCGGCGCCATGTGGGAGATCGAAAGCCTGCATCCGGGCATGGAGCATGTAGAAGAAGATTTCCGCCGCCGCCATGGGGAGCGGGCCAATGCGCTGCTCGATCTGGCGTCCTCGGAGCCGGTCAATATCAACGTGTTTCCGAACCTGATGCTGCTCGGCAACCATATTCAGGTGATCCAGCCTTTGTCGGTCACCGAGACCGATACCACCTGGTGGGGCACCGCCGTGATCGACGTGGATGGCGATATCGGCGACGATCTGGAAGCCATCAACGCGCTACGCATGCGCACCCAGGAAGGCTTCCCCAATTTCGGCGAGGTCGACGATCTGATGAATTTCGAGCAGATCCAGGCCGGCCTCGCGGCGGAAGAGGACGAATGGATCTATATGCACCGCGGCCTCGGCATCGAAGAGGGCCGGGTTACCGTGGACCAAGGCGGCGTCATCACCGGGCCCGCCACCGACGAGTTGTTCATGCGCGAAACCATGAAAGTCTATAAGCGGCTGATGACCGATGATCCGGCGATCGGCATCACCCGTGATCCCGATGCGAAAGGCGCATAGAGACATGAACCACGATCCGTCGAAAACCTCCCACTACGTGGATGCCGGTTTTTATGAAAAACTGATCGCCGATTTCCGTGGTTGGCAATCGGACGCGGCTGAACAAGGCGATGCGGGTTTAAGGGATTCCTGCCGCCGGTTTTTGGAGAAAGAGGCGCGCTTGCTGGATCAGGGGCGCCGCGCAGATTGGCTCGGCCTGTTTGCACCGGATTGCCTTTACTGGGTGCCGGCCAGCCAAGATGGCGGCGATCCCAGGCGCGAAGTGGCGGTAGCGTTCGATGACCGCCGCCGCATGGAAGACCGGGTATTCCGGCTCGATACCGAGCATGCCTGGTCGCAGCAGCCGGTCTCAAGAACGGCGCGCATGGTCTCCAACGTCAGCGTTTATTCGGCCCAGGAAGCCGATGTCTTCATGGTCCGCTCCAACTTCCTGACCACCGAATTTCAGGCCGGCGACAAGCGCATCTATACGGGCTGGTACGGCCACCAGCTCCGGCGTGTCGGTGGCGAAGCCGCCTCCGGCGGCGGCGAGACGTGGCAAATTCTGGTCAAGCAGGTGAACCTGATCGATTGCGACCAGAACCTCCGCAATCCAAGCATCGTGCTGTAGGAAAAGCGTTTAGGCGGGCGCGCGGCTGGCGCGGGTAAGGATAAAGATCGCCACCGGCGTCATTGCGGCCATCATGATTGTGGGCGCCATCCAGCTGCCGGCGCCGATGACGGCGACGATGGCGACGCTGAGGCTCATCATCGAAACCGCCATGACTTTGGCCTTGGGCGGGATCACTCGGTGCCGCTCCCAATTGATCAGGGCCGGGCCGAACAATTTGTGGCTATAGAGCCAATCGTGAAAGCGCCTGGATGAGCGGGCAAAAGCCCAGGCCGCCATGATGATAAAGACCGTGGTCGGCAGTCCCGGCGTCACCACGCCGATGCCGCCGAGGGCAACGCAAAGCCAGCCGAACGCGATCAAAAGGGGGCGCATAAAGGGCTTGGCCGCAGGTACCGGGCAATAGTCGGGGATGATCAATCGGTCAGTCATAATATTTAATTTGGCGATCACACCATGGGATTACAAGAGGTGTTTGAAATTGATCGGCATCAATTATTTGTAGGGATCGGCGGCGTCGCGGAGGCCGTCGCCGAAGAAGTTGAAGGCCAGCACGGTGATGATCACCGGCACGGCGGGCAGGAGCAGCCAAGGATAGAGCGCCACGGCTTCCAGGTTCTGGGCTTCCACCAGCAGCACGCCCCAGCTTGTGATCGGCGGGCGGAGGCCCAATCCAAGGAACGAAAGCGCCGTTTCGGCGAGGATCATCGATGGGATCGAAAGGGTCGCCGATGCGATCAGATGGCTCATGAAATTGGGCAGCAGATGACGGGCGATAATGCGCCTCGGCCTGGCCCCCATGAGCGCGGCCGCGGTGCAGAAATCTTCTTCGCGCAAGGCCAGCAATTTCGAGCGCACGGCGCGCGCCAGCCCCGGCCAATCCAGCAAGGCCAGGATCAGCGTGATGCCGAAATAGATGGCCACCGGCGACCAGGTGACCGGCAAGGCCGCCGATAGCCCCAGCCATAACGGCAATTCGGGCATCGAACGCAGAATTTCAATGGCGCGCTGGGAGAGGTTATCCACCCAGCCGCCAAAATAACCGGCCGCACCGCCGATGGTGATGCCGAGAATGAAGGAGAGGATAATGCCCACCAGCCCGACGGTCAGCGATATGCGCGTGCCGTACAGAATGCGCGACCATACGTCGCGTCCCAGCCGGTCGGTGCCCAGCCAGAAAAAGGTGCCGCCGGCAGACGCGCAAACCAGATGCACGTTCGACTCGAACCCTGCCCAAAAATCATATTTGTCGCCCCGGCAGAAAAAGCGCAACGGCTGCACAGCGCCCTTGTCGATGGTGTATTCCCGCTTCAGCGTCGACATGTTGAGCTTGTAGTTGAGACCGTAGACGAACGGGCCGGCAAATTCGCCTTCGTGGAAGAAATTGACGCTTTGCGGCGGTGCGAAAATATGATCGGTGTGGCGCGAGGTCAGCCCATAGGGCGACAAAAACTCGGTGACCAGGATCGAGAAATAGAGAACGAAAAGGATGGCGCCGGAATAGACCGCCAGTTTGTGTCTTTTCAAGCGCCACCACATCATGCGCCATTGGGACGCCAGATAGAAACGCTCCTGCTCGGGAGATAGGGCCTCGACCTCGTACGGGTCAAACGGCTCGGAGGTGACGAAATGGTCCAGCTTGTCGCTCATCGGCTGGTGCCCCCTTCAAGCCGGATTCGGGGATCGAGCACCGCCAGCAACAGATCGGAAACAAACATGCCGACCACGGTCAACACCGAGACAAACAACAGAAACGAGCCGGCCAGGAACATGTCCTGGGCGCGCAAGGCCTCCAAAAGGATCGGACCGGTGGTCGGCAAATCCAGAATGACCGAAACAATCACCGAGCCCGAAACCACCTGCGGCAACAGATTGCCGATGTCGGCGATGAACGGATTGAGCGCCATGCGCAGCGGATATTTGACTAACAAGCGCATCCGGGGCAACCCTTTGGCGCGCGCCGTGGTCACATATTGCTTGTGCAACTCATCGAGCAGATTGGCGCGCAGGCGGCGGATCATGCCGGCGGTTCCGGCGGTGCCGATGACGACCACCGGAATCACCAGATGCTCCAGGATCGACAGGGCCTTGGCGAAGGACATGGCCTGGTTTTCGAATTCCGGGTCCATCAGCCCGCCGATACTGGTGCCGAAGAATTTCTTGGCCAGGAACATCATGATCAGGGCGAGCAGAAAATTCGGCGTCGCCAGGCCGAAAAACCCAACCAATGTCAGCCCGTAATCGCCCCAGCTATATTGGTGGGTGGCGGAATAGACGCCGATTGGAAAGGCGACGATATAGATGAATATCACGATCGAAAAATTGAGGATCAGGGAATTAACGAAGACATCGCCGATCACCTCGGAGACCGGCAGATTGTGTTCGATCGAGCGGCCGAAATCACCCTGGACGATGCCCCCCGCCCAGATCAGATATTGCTGCCACATGGGCTTATCCAAATGATATTCCTGCTTCAGGAATTCGATCTTTTGCGGATCGGCATTTTCGCCCTGGGACTGCAACTCGGCGATATAGCTGGTGAGGTAGTCGCCGGGCGGCAATTGGATGATCACGAATACCAGCGCAGAGACCACAATCAGGGTCAGGATCATGACAAGGATACGCCGGGCGAGGAATTCAATCATGGGTGCGGTTCTTTGTTGAAAGCAGGCTTAATTCATTGATCAGGAAGGATTTTTCTTAGGCGCGAACCAGAAAACGTCGGGCCGGTAGACGCCGAAATGAGCGCCTGGATCCCAATTGTAAATGGCTTTTTCAGGTACGTTGCGTAAATTATTGCGGACCACGACAACCTGCGGAACGCTGGCCACCAAGCCGATGGAATAGGCTTGGTCGGAATAAATATCGAGCATGCGGTCCCATATTTTCTTGCGCTCCCCGGCCGAGCCGGCATTGCGCCAATCGATGTTCAACTGGAACAATTCTTGCGGCAGTTTCATGTCGATAGGCTCGCCCGATTTGCCGCGGGTCTCATGCCACTGGCCCCATTTCGGCCATTGCAGCTGCTGCTGCGAGGTGGGCGCCAATTCCTTGGGGCTGAAGCTTTCGCTCGGAATGCCGTTTTCGAGGCCGAACCACATGGCCATCTGTACGAAACCGCTGAAGATACGGGTGCGCATCACTTCGCGGTTCATGGGTTTGGAAAACACCTTGATGCCGATCCGCCGCCAGGAATCGCGGATCAGTTCCAACAGATCGGACGGCTCCGATTCTTCGGTGGAAAACACCACCGTCAACTCCAGCGGCTTGCCGTTTTTCATCAGCCTCGTGCCTTGGGAATTGCGCCTTGTCAGGCCCATGCCGTCGAGCAATTTGTTGGCCCGCTGCACATCATATTCGGTCCATCTTTTGGCAAAGGCGGGATCATAAAGCGGGCTTTCGGGAAGCACCGAGTTCCCGGTTTCGCGGGCCAATCCATAATAGAGGACCTGATTGATCTCGTGCCGGTCGATACCCATTGACAACGCCCGGCGGAACCGCACATCGCGGAACAGGGCCCGCCAATCGGGATTGTTGACATGCATATTGGGAAACAAAGCCCAGCGCGCGCCCTTGGCGGTCCGCCACAAGCGGGTCTTATAGCCGAACTGTTTTTCCGATTGTTTAAGAACAGTGTAATTGTTGAAGTTCAATCCGCGTCCCTGCAAATCGGTTTCGCCCGATCCCGATTTGATCGGTATCAACTTGCTCGACGTGATGTTCAGCCTCACCTCGTCGATATAGGGAAGCTGACGGCCATTGACGTCAACCCGGTGGAAATACGGGTTGCGCAGAAAGCGGAAATTCTTCGACGGCGGCTTGGTCTTCAGCGCCCAGGGCTGCAAGGTGGGCAGATCGGGATTGTTGTTTTTATATTGCTGGCCAACCACGTAATGGAGCGACACCCAGTTGCGTTGCTTGCGCTTCTTGACCCGCGCCTTTAGTTCGTCCGCCCGGGCGAATTTGGCGTTGAATTTCCGAAGGTAATGGGCCGGCTGGTAGATATACATGGGCCGTGCACCGGCCAAACGCGGAAGAAAAAACGGGTTCGGCTTGGGCCAGGTATAGCGCACCGTAAATTGGTCGATCACTTCGAATTTGGGCGGTAGGCCATCGACCAGCATATCGGCCGGCAGGGACATATTCTTGACCGCCTTGTTGGTCGCCGATTCTTCGAAATAGTAGCGGAAATCTTCGGTGGTAAAGGGTGCGCCATCGGACCAGCGATGACCTTTGCGCAAATGCAGGGTGAATATCCGGCCTTCTTTTTCCTCGACATCTTTCAAAATATCGGGAACCAGATTGAAGTCGGTGTCGTACCCCACAAGCCGGGCATAGCCATAGACCACCATCTGGCGGATGTCTTTTTTGCGGCCCATCAGCAATGTAAGGACGCCGCCGTGGCGGCCATTCACCAGCGTCTTGCCATCAAACCGGGCGATTGCCGGCTCTTGCGGAAGGCGCTGGTGCACCGGCGGCAATTTGCCGGCGGCCACTTGATCTTGCAGCGACGGCGTCTCGACCAAACTATTGGGCTGGCTTTGCGCAAAGGCAGCCGGCGCCGATACCACAACAGCCGCCGCCAGGGCCACGCCGGCGAATACGCTTGTAGGGATCATGATGCCTCCTGCAATTGGGAGCCATCCCCTTCGATGCGAACCAGATGATTTTCGGCAATCTCGGTCAATTGCGCGTGGCCATCTTCGGTGATCGTAAACGGATGCGGCCACGCCGCCGGCTCCGAGGCCTTGCCCTCCATCAGCGCGCCCAAATCGAGCTTTCGGTCCGGATCGGGAAACGGCACGGCGCTCAACAAGGCTTTGGTATAGGGATGCGCCGGGTTGCCGAACAACGCGGCGCGCGGCGCCACCTCGACCAGGCGGCCGGCGCACATGACGGCGATGCGGTCGGCAACGTAATCGACCACCGCCAGATTGTGCGACACAAACAGGTAGGTCAGGCCAAGTTCGGACTGCAAATCCTTCAACAGGTTGAGGATTTGCGCCTGCACCGACACATCCAACGCCGATACCGGCTCATCGCAGAGCAGCAGATCGGGCTTCAGCGCCAGCGCTCGGGCAATGCTGATTCGTTGCCGCTGGCCGCCGGAAAAGCTGTGCGGATAGCGGTTCAGGAAGCGGGGATCGAGGCCCACAAGGTTCATCAATTCCTTGACCATTTCGGTCCGGTAGTCCTGATCGCCGATTTTATGAATAACCAGCGGCTCGGAGACGATATCGAACACCGTCATGCGCGGATTGAGCGCGCCGAACGGGTCTTGGAACACATATTGGTATTTGGTCCGGTATGGAATGAGTTGCCGGCCTTTGATGCTGGTCAGGTCGACCACGTCGCCATGATCGTTAAACAGGATTTTGCCTTCGTCGGGATCAAGCGCGCGCATGACCAGCTTGCTCAACGTGGTTTTGCCGCAACCGCTTTCGCCCACCAGGCCCAAGGTTTCGCCGCGCATGATATCGAAGGAGACATCGTCGACCGCTTTGAATTTTCCGCCCGATCCACCGAACAATCCTTTTTTGCGCTGGGAGAATTCCTTGGTCAGGTTTTGCACGCTCAAGAGCGGGCGCTTATCGTCCACCGGGCCCAGCGCAGTTTCCTTGGCGGCCATCAAATGGCCGGTGGTCGGTTGAATTTCGCGGATCGGTTTCAGGCGTTCGCCGGGCTCCATATTGAAGTGCGGCACCGCGCGCAAAAGCGATTTCAGGTATGGATGCGACGGATCGCGAAAAATATCGTCGATGGTCCCGGCTTCCATGACCTTGCCGTTATACATCACCACCACTTCCTCGGCGACGTTGGCGACCACGCCGAGATCATGAGTGATAATGAGCACCGCCATTTGCAACTGGTCTTGCAGATCGGCGATCAATTTCAAGATTTGCGCCTGGATGGTGACGTCCAGCGCCGTGGTCGGCTCGTCGGCGATCAGCAGGGCCGGCCGGCACACCAGCGCCATGGCAATCATCGCCCGCTGACGCAGCCCGCCGGACAATTCAAACGGATAGTTATCGACACCCTTTTTGGGATCGGGAAAGCCTACCGTGGCAAGCATTTCCTCGACCGCTTCCATGGCGGCTCTCTTGGTCACGTCGGAATGCAGCAACATGGCTTCGCTGATCTGATCGCCGATGGTATGCAGCGGCGATAAAGATGTCATCGGCTCTTGAAATATCATCGACATGCGCCCGCCCCGAAGGCGCTGCATTTGCCAGCCATCGGGTTTCATCGCGGCAATATCGACCACCGGATCCATTTGCCGCGCATGGCCCGCATGCGCATCGGGATTGGGGTCGGTAAACTTGATGGAACCGCCGGTTATCTCCGCCACGTTCGGCAAGATGCCCATAATCGCCTGCGCAATTGTCGACTTACCGGACCCGGATTCGCCGACGATAGCCACCGTCGAAGCCGGCTTCACGCGGAACGAAACGCCTTCAACCGCGACGATTTTTCCGGCCTGAACGCGGAATTCGACAGTCAAGTCTTCAACATTTAGCAGATCGGTCATATACGGCTATTCTCGTTGGGATCACCAAGCCCGAGGGCGCTTAAGTTCTGGATGGTTGCTTCGTCAAAGGCAAGACCATTTGTTGACACCGCCGCCGCCGCCGCGCCGACGATTTCGTTAAACCCTTCCAGCTTGGAGACGATCCGCATTGTTTTACCCTTGCCCCGCAATTTGAGCTGCATCCAACCCTTTGCGCCACTGCGCCAAGTCGTGAAGTAGGCCAGCGAAAACTCCTCGACGGCGCTCCAATCCATCCTTCGTTCAACCACCGTGACCAGAGATATTCCATGGGGATCGAGGATGATCCTCGATATGTGCCGCACCAGTGTTTGTACAAGGAAAAGTGCGAATGTCGCTCCGATCACAATCATGATGACGGCCACGAAAGTTACCGGCCGCACAAACATAAATGGGAACGCGGCAATCAAAATTCCAATGATCGAGCGAAAATAGTCGCCGCTGAGATCACTGAAACCATATCCATATTCCCTGTTCATGGCGATGGTGATGGCGCGCCCTTTTTTAAGGCGTGCCCTTCAACGACAGTTGCTGGCCGCCGCCGGACAACAGATCTTTGATCTGCGCGTCCGGATCGGTGTCGTCCATGGGCCGGTAGGTAAAGGCGCAATCGCCTTCGCACTGAATATTGTGGCTGCCGATCTCAATGGGCGAGGAAAGCGCGTTGGTAATTCTTTGCGCCAGCAATACCGGGCTGTCGTTGGGCTCGATCGGCGTTACGATAATGGCAAAGTTGTCTTTATCGATGCGGCCCGTGCTATCGGTCTCACGGGCGCAAGCCACCAATCGGTCGGCAATCGCCCGCAACAGATTGTCATGTTCGTCCGGTGTCATTTCTCCGTTGAGCTTGAAGTTCTCTTTGACATTGAAAAGCAAGAGCCCGGCATTGTCTTCAAAGCGTTTATTGCGGGCTATGATATAGCGCATGCGGTCGGTGAACAGACGCGTGTCCGGCAAATTGGTAACCAGATCGCGCACCGCAGCGGCGGCCGAAAGATCGCGGGTGGTACGCTCCAGCCGGTCGGCAACCGAGCGGGTCAACTGGGCGCTCACATCCTGATCTTCGGAAATCAGTTTGAAGAAGATATCCTTAGCGATACTCATCACCGACAGATCGGACGCGGCGCGCATGGTCGCGGTTCGGGGCGCATCGCAAAGCAAGGCGAGCTCGCCGAACATGTCGTTGCGGCCCATGGTAACCAGGGTTTTGGGCCCGTCCGTGGTTTCCAGCACCACATCGACCTTGCCGTCGATAACGACGAAAGCCGCATCGCCGATATCGCCTTGGTGAAAGACCTCGGTCCCTTCATCGAAGGAGAAACGCTCTGACGCGAACGACAAAAGTTTCAAGCGCGAACGGTCCAGGCTGGCGAACATGGGTATGCTCGCCAGGACATCAATTTCCTCGCCGAAACCACCCTCCTGCTCGGCAGCCTCGCCGTCTTCGGAGGCAACCGTTTCGGTGCCTTCGCCGCCGGTAACTTTACCGCTGGCCATAGTGAATACCTGATCGAAATCGCCCTCCACTTGGGCCGAGGAAGGCAGCAGCATGAGACTTCGGCCCGCCTGCTCCTCGCGCAGGCGAAGGGTGATCGCCGATTGGCTGTCGGCGTCCAGACTGGACATGGCTTCGTTCAGAATCAGCAAATCTGGCTGTTTAATCAGGCTGCGGGCCAAGGCAACCTTCTGGCGCTGGGCCGGCGACAGGCGCGAGCCGCCGATGCCCACATCAAAGGACAGTCCAAGGCCGATCACATCGTTCCTGAGTTTGGCCTCAGCAACCACTTCGGCCAAGACCACACCGACCCGCTCGGCGCTTTGCGCCCGCTCGCAGGCCAGCTTTCCGAACAGAATATTATCCTGGATCGATGCCGCCGCGTTGTAGCTATCGGCATCGAAAAACTCGACCGATTTGCGCAGATCGTCGGATAGCCCGGCTTCAAAGGCGCGCCGGGCTTCGAGCATGCGGTCCATGAAATCATCTTCGATCAGGCCGATATGGTGGCGCGCCGGGATCAGCTTGAACGGCAGCGCCAGCAGGCGGCTGCGGTCTTCGGCCGGGATCACTTCCAAGCCGCCCTGGCTGATGCGCGCCAGGATCGATTCGAAATCCGGCAGGTCGTCGGAACCAATGAACGAAAAGCGCTCCCAGAATTCGTGATCGGCGGGCAGGCCCTTAAACAGATCGACCATAATCTCAGCCAGCCGCTGGCCTTTGTCGAGGAACTCATCGGTTAGCCCAACTTGGTCCAAGACGCTGAGAACATAAGCATTCTCGCCTAGATTATCGATTTCGAACTGGGCGCCGACGGGGGTGCCAAACAGGATATTTTCGGCCACCGAGGCGTTGGTATTGAATTTGTCCTTGTCGAAGGATTCGACGAAATCGGCAATGTCTTGCTCTTCGAGACGAGACCGCAAGATACCCCGCGCCTGCAGGATTCCAGCGGCCAGCTCGGCGCGGGCTTCGGGATCGATGGTGCGCCGAAGGCCGATTTGATAGACATCCTCCTCCATGCCAACCACTTCAAGATAGTGGACAATGCGCGGCATGACATCACCGGAACCATCGGCACCGGACTTGCTGTAATCCACCCAGTCGGCATTGAAATCGAAGATGCTGTTGCCCGACCCTTCGGCCTCCGCCAGGGCGGTTTCCCGGGCCGAGGCCGCTTCATCATCGTAATCGGCGTCGCCCAGGGGACGATGTTTAAGCCCGTACAGCAAATTGTCCTGCATGGTGCCGCCGAATATGTAGGGGTTCTGGTCGGTGTAGGATATGCGCCGCCCGGTCACGGCTTCCGGCAGCTCGGCAATATCCTTGTCGTTGATGGTGATCTTGCCCGCCGATGGGCGAAGCAGCCGCGCCGTCATCTGGGCAAACTCACCCTTGCCGCTGCCGCCGGGTCCGAGCAAGGCAAAATGGCTGGGCAGTTGAATAACCATGGAGGCGCTGTCGATAACGCGCAGCCCGTCATCTTCCACATAGCTGATATTGGCCGCCGTCAATTGCCCGGTCAGCGGCGCGTCATCTTCCGCGTCACCGGAAATCAGGTCATCGCCGATCAGATCGGCAATTTCAAACTTCTCGATCAATTGGCTGTATTTGATGCGCGAATCTTCGAGCCGCTGATAATAGGTCAGCAGCATTTTCCACGGCGCCGACACATCTTTATAGGCGCCGAGAACAGCGATCAGCGCGCCCACGGTCATATCGCCCCGGATCACCAGAATTCCGCCGATGGAATAGAAGAAAAACGGCGTCATCAGCGCCAAAAAATTGTTCAAAAATTTGATAAAGAACTTCTTCTTATATATGTCGAACCGAATGTTATAGATTTTGCCAAGCCGGTCGGAAAAATCCGCAAGCTCAAATTGCGAGGTATCGTTGGCATGAATTTCGCCGGCGCCGGTTACGGATTCGCCAATCCGCTCAGACAAGCGGCGCACCGCCTGTACCCGCTCCTTGCCGAGCGCATTCACCTTGCGCTGGAATTTGGGGATCAGCCAGCCTTGGACCGGATAAAGCGCAATCGCCGCCAGCCCCAGCTTCCAATCCTGAACAAACATGAACACCATCAAGGTCAGCAAAAGCCCGCCCTGATAGGATGGCAACGACAGCGCATCGCCAAAAAATCCGCCCAATGGTTCGGTTTCCAAGGTCACCATGGAAACCACTTCGCCCTGGGAAGTTTTGCGGAACTGCGGCAGCGGAAAACGCATAACCCGCTGCAAAAGCTGGTAGCGCAGCCGGCGCAGCATGCGTTCGCCCGCGGCGCCCCGATAGACATTTATGTAATACTTGATGCCGCCATTGATGAACACCAGCAGCAGGAAAAGCGAGCAGAGAACCAGAAGGAACGGAACCTGTTCCAGTTCCAGCCCGTAATAATTGTAAGGAAAGGTGATACCCTTTTCGGCGCCCTTGATGGCATTATCGACGATTTGCTTCGGCAGATCCAAGGAAAAAAAGTAAAATGGCAGCGACGCCAGCGCCATCACAAGGAGATTGATCTGCTCCTTCTTGCTGTAGCGAATGACGTATTGAAATATGCCTTTTTCCATGATCTCGGCCCCCAAATCCTATTTATTACCGGCGCTTATGGAGACGCCGGGCTGTCCCTGTATCCGGGACCAAATCTAGCCGATATTTATTTAGGTTCCAAGCCGCCGGGCGAGCAGAGCGGCGGATTTGCGGGCTCCATCCATATCAATGGCAGCCGCCCGGGCGGGCTTCGGAGGCCCGCCGGCGTCCATGGCCAGGGAAATTTTTTCAATCAGGCGGTCCTTGGTCAATTCGCCTTCCGGGATTTGATGGATCAGGCCGCGCTCTTCGAGCAGCCGGGCGCGCAAGGTCTGCTCGGTCTCCTGGCCGCCGGCGTAAGGCACCGCGATACCGCGGGCGCCGGTGGCCAACACCTCCATCACCGTGTTGTAACCGCCGAGGGAAATGGACAGGACGCAGTTTTTGAGGAGATTGATAAAATCGGGGCGCGCCCGCTCGACAATCACGCCCTCCGAGGCGCGCCGCTGCAATGCCTGAAACGAAACTTCGTCCAGGGAATAGCCGGCCAACAGCCGCCACCGATAATCGGCGAGGACCGAGCCCGCTCTGGCGTCGATGGCGGTGTTCAAGAGCAACGCGCCGACGGCGCCGCTGCCCGACGAGACAATCACCTCGCCCAAGCCTTGATCGCCGCCGGCGCTTGAAATCTTGTCATGCTCGACCACGTAGCCGGTGTAATGCATCAAATCGGATATTTCGGCGGCCGCTCGGAAGGTTTGTTCGAACGGGATCAGGCCGGGATCGCCATGGATAAAGATATCGTCGAAATATTGGCGGGCCGCGGCAACCATCCCGGCATCCCGTTCGGGCCGGTTTTTCTCCACCAGAATGTCGCGTACCGAGGAGATGATGCGCGGTCTTGGGCTTAGCGCCCGCGCCGCTTCCAGAAGCGGGATAATCTCAAATCGCAACTGGCGGCGGCCGAATGGAAACAGCTCGATCATCAAGGCATCGGGGCGCAATTTGGCAAAACATTGCAGCAAGATATCCCGGCGCTCATCTTTCAACGCGTCGCTGACCGGCGCGCCCGCTTCGTCCACCAGGGCGCCGAAATTGCGGTCGGACGCCCGCACCGGCGGCAACTGCACGAAATCCATGCCGCCGGAATCAATCACCTGGATGTCCGCGCCGCCGGAAACCACGGTGACCTCCAGCCCCTCGACTGCCATCGCCCGCGCCAAGGTGGTGGCCCGCTTTACATGGCCGATCCCCAATAGATGCTGAACATAAAATAAAACCTTCGGCGCGCTCATTCCGGCACCAGCGGAATGTTCAGCCGCGCCACCTTCGGGACCCCGCCGGCGCCCAATTCAAAGTGATGCATGCACCCATCGCGCAATTTTTCCGGCGCCTTGTCGGTCATATCCCAGCCCGTGGCCATGGCCTGGACGGCGCGCATAACGCCCTTGTGGGAGACCGCCAGCACGTCGCGCCCGGCGCCGGCAATCTCTTCAAACAACGGTGCGAGGCGGGCTTGCACGTCGCGCGGACTTTCGCCGCCGGGGCCATGGAAATCGAGGCCCTTGGCTTCCCACGCCACCAGCAGATCACCAAGATCGGCGCGCAACGCATCAAGGGTCCAGCCTTCCCATGTGCCCCACGCCATTTCGGCGAGGCGCGCATCGGTGGGCGGCGTCAGGCCGGACAGCGTGCGCGCCGTCTCTTGCGCTCGTTGCAAGGGGCTGCATAACCACTCGAAATCGGCAAACTCGGGCGGCACGCGCCAGGCGGCGATTTCCGCCCTGCCCTCGTCGCCCAACGGAACATCGGTGCTGCCCTGCACCAGCCCTTGAATATTCCAATCGGTAATACCGTGCCGAATGAAGCCTATGGAACTCACCGGACAACCTTTCGCAATTCTTCATCCAACAGGCGCGACGCCGCGTCCAGCCCATGTTCGCGGGCGCAGCGCTGCATCGCGGCATCACCCATCTTGGCTCTCAAGCCGGCATCGTCCAGCAATATCTGCAAGGCGGCGGCGAATTCGGGCGCATCGCCGCTTTTCGCCAATAACCCGGTTTCGCCGTGGGACACAATATCGCCGACGCCGCCTGAATCACCGGCCACCGATGGCAATCCGGCTTGCGCGGCTTCCAACAAAACCATGCCGTAGGCTTCGTTGATGGCCGGCCAGACAAAGATATCGGCGGCCCGGTAATATTGCTGAAGCTCCGCCGCCGATTTGCGCCCGGCAAAGACTGCGCCGGTACCGGCGAGGGCAGCGCGCACCTGGGGCGCCGCGGGACCATCGCCGACGATCAGCAGCCGCCAACCAGCGCTCGGCAATTGGGATAAGGCTTCACCCAGCAATGAATACGATTTGAGCTTGGCGTCATCGCGCATCATGGCGACCGCCAGAAGCCAGACGCTGCCTTCATCCAGATCCCATTCCCGCGCCAGACCCTGGCGCGCGGTTTCGATGGCCATCTCCGGGACAGGGGCCGCCTCCAGAAACGGCGGCACTGGAACGTACCGGGCGCCCGCTCCCAGCAGCGGCAGAACACAAGGCGCATTGGCCGAATTGATGCCGAAGATAAGGCGCGCCGCGCTGATCGCATCGCCCGCCGCCTGATGGCCCGCCTGCCACGGCCCGCCGGCGCGCTTCGGCGCGAACGACGCCTCGGCGGCCACATAGGGGATTTCCAATTCCCGGGCAACCATGGGGCCAATCCAATCGGGCGCCTTGTAATATACGTGATAGGTAAACCAGACATCGGGCCGCCGAGATTTCGGGCGCGAGCGGTAGCGGCGGATCAGCCGCCCCGCCAGGCGCTTGCCGGTTGCCGCCAGCCGCTGCTGGCGGGCGGCGTCGCCGGCGGGCTCGCGGCTGCGGAAGATCGATGCCAGCTCGACATTGTGGCCCCCCTGTTCCAGGGCGGCAATCAACAACCGGCCGACGCGCCGGTCCCCGGACGGGATCGGCGAGGTTGGCGGTTTCAGCGGCGCATAGAAGGCGACATTCATGCCACCTTTTCTACCTTGCGGGCGTGGGTAAGTCCAAAATGGGGTAACACATTTTCGATGCAGCGGCCGAAATCGAAATTATCGGCGGCGCGCCGGGCGGCGGCGGCGCCCAGTAGCTGCCGCAATTCCGGCTGCCGGATCAGCCGTTCAAGGGCGGCGGCGATCGCATCCACGTCGCCGGGCTCCGCCAACAGGCCGTTGACGCCGTCCTCGATCAATTCCGGAATCGCCGAAACCTTGGTGGCGACGGAAGGCAATCCTGCCGCCGCCGCCTCGACCAGCACGTTGGGCAACCCGTCCCGGTCGCCGTTGGCGGCGATGCGGCTGGCGAGCGCGAATATATCGGCGCCGGCGTAGGCGTCGATCACCGCATCCTGGCCCATGGCACCCAGCCAGGCCACGCGCCCATCCAGCCCCAAGTCTTTGGCGAGGCTTTGCAATCGCGCCAGATCGGCGCCGCCGCCCACATGGGCGAAGCGCCAACTAAGGCTCGCCGGCAGTTTGGCAAGCGCGCGCAACAGATCGGGATAGCCCTTTTTGGCGACCAGGCGGCCCACCGACAGGATGTGAACAGGCGCGTCGGCATCGCTTCCATCGGGCCGGCTCAGGCGGGCTCCGGCGGCGGCGAAACGGCCAACATCGGTTCCGTGATAGGCGAGGCTGATCTTGTGCGCATGCTCGGTGAGCCCGCTCAAATAGCGGCGATTGGCATCGGTGCAGGTGAGCAGCCAATCCATGTCCGCCAATTTCCCGGCGATTTCCCATTTCGGCGTCGTATAGATATCGACCGCGTGCGCCGAAACGCTCCATTTGAGGCCAAGGATCATCGCCGCATAACGGCTCACCGACGCCGGCGTATGCAGGAAATGGGCGTGCAGGTGACGAACGCTGGCAGGCAATTCGGCGGCCATCACCAGCGCCTGGCCAAAGCGCCGCACCCGGTTTGGGCTGGGCCCCCGCACCAGGTCTTTCAAGAATGCGGACAACGCCGTTTTGTAGGTGCCGAGGCGCCGGACTTTGCGCCAGGCGGCGAAGACACGGCCCGGCTCCCTATACAAATATTCCGGTAGATAGATAACCGGCGCCGCGATATCGCCGTGCACCGGATGCACCTCGGCATCGGTAGGATGGCGCAGGGAAACGATGACAAATTCCAGGCCGTGCTGTTCGAGGGCGCGCATTTCCTCGGCAATAAAGGTTTCCGAAAGCCTGGGATACCCTTTCAGAATGATCGCCGTGGATTGGACCACCGCTCAGGCCCTTTAGGTCTTGTTGGCGACGACGGCCAGATCGGCGGCGCGCCCTCTGCTCAGCCACTGGCCGGCAAGCCGGTTGGTATTTTCGAGCCCGTCAAGCAGGCCGGGCAGCACGATCTCGGACGGGCGCCGCTGCTGGGTCAACTGGCGCAGCGCCGTCGCCATCAATTGCGGATCATGACTTTCATCTTCGTCGAGCATGGAAATCAGTCCCAATTCGGTGGCCCGCGCGGCGCGGATATATTGTTCCAGGCGCGGCTTGGTCCGGGGCACGATCAAGGCCGGCTTATCGAAGGATAGAATCTCGCAGAAGGTATTGTATCCACCCATGCCGACGACGCCGACGGCGCCCTGCATCAGATGCTCGATGCGCGCATCGAAGGTGATGGCTTCGACCGCATCCAGGCGGCCAATCCGCGCCAAAAATTGTTCCTGCGCTTCGGTTTGCATGAACGGGCCGAACACGATCAACGCCGAATGGGGGATACCGGGATCGCTTTCATAGGCGCGCAGCACCCAATCGATCACCGCTTCGCCGTCACCGCCGCCGCCGGCGGTTACCAGAATATAGGGTTTTTCCAATATCGAGGGATGCGTCACGCTGGAGGCGTCGGGAACGCCGTAGCGCAAATACCCGGTATAGACCACTTTGCGCAGCACCGTTGCCGGTATTTCCACGCCCGACAATGGATCATACACCTGTGGCAGACCGTAGACCCAAATCTCGTCATAAAGGTTTTCGAGCGCCGGCATGACATTCTTGCGCTCCCATTCCGGGGCCAGCAGGCCCGGCTCGTCCATCACGTCGCGCAATCCAAGGATCAACGGAACGCCGCGCTTCTTCAGCATAGCCAAGGTATCGGCAACCTCGCCGCGAAGCCCCAAGGGCTCTTTGTCGACAATTATGAGGTCGGGATCGAACACATCGGCGGTATGCTGAATGATCGATCCGCGCAACTGCATGGTGTCTTCGATATCCAGATGCAAATTTAGCGACGTGTAATCGCCGTTGCGCAACTTGATAACGCCGGGGACGCGCACGAAATCGACGCGGGCGCGAAAATCAAACGAGCCGATGATCGGCGAGCCCGATAATATGAGGACGGAAATCTTGTTGTGTTGCCCGACAAGGGCATGGGCAATGGCACGGCAGCGGCGCAAATGGCCGAGCCCGAAACTATCATGGCTATAGATTAAGACGCGCGCGTCGCCCCCTGGCATTTGCCCAAAAGCCCCCGTTATTATTAATCGCGCGCACTATGCACACATTGGTTACAGCGTGGAAGCCAAAAATTAGTCTCACATATAATAAGTATAGGTAAATTCGCACCGCCCGGCGTTGAATAGCCCTGCCGAGACCGGATTTTCACGGATTTTTCACGATGATAGCGCCCACAATGATGAATTCCTACCCGCCACCCTGACCATTTCCGCCTATGACCAGCCTGGTTCAGGCGTACCCCCAGGATATTGAAGAACGCGGTTGGCGGGGAGCCGACGATGGCCATGATGGCCGCCTTGCGCACCCATTTGCCCATGAAAATTTTGTTATTCGTCGAGAGTACTGGCGGCGAACACCTCTTCCATTTTTAAGGGCCTGGGCGTCAGGCTCTGCTCGGCCGAATATTCGATCGCCGCTTCGATTTCCTTTTGGTTGGCCTTCAGGCCGCATTCGATCAATGGCTCGTCCAGCGCGCCCGCGGCCTCGGCGGATAAGAGCCCGGTATGCCGATAATAGGCGATATGCTGCATCCGTTCGGCGTTGGCGATGTCGTTGGCCCGGTCCATGGCCTTGTAAACATTCAAGGCCGCCCAAGGATTATCCTCGACGATCGAACGCCGGATAATCATCGCGTGGTTGATCGGAAACATGCCGGTTTTCTGGTAATAGCGAACGCCTTCGGCGATGGGATCGGGAAACAGGGTCTTGATATCGGGATGGTTGAGCAAATCGACGCTGGTCCGGTCAATGATATTGGCGCCGCCGCCAAACCATAACAACGTTCCGTCCAATTCACCGGCCAGCATCATATCGCCGATATTATTATCACCCGGTATCTGATTGATGGTGGTGCCGGGGGGCGCCTTGAAGCCGGTGGCGCCGCCGTGGGAGTGTTCGGGCGTGCGCTCCATCCACCATTCGATATCGGTCTGATCGACGCCGAATTCGTGCAACAAAACACCGCGCGCCCAAAGCGCCGCGGTCTGCTGATATTCGGGAACGCCCAGGCGCTTGCCTTTGAGGTCTTCGGGCTTATCGATGCCGGCATCCCGGCGCACCAATATCATATTGTGAAAAAAGCGGTGGGTGGTGAAAACCGGCAGGCCGATATAGCGGTCATCGCCGCCGGCCAGGGCAATCAGCAAGGACGACAGGGACATTTCCGAAACGTCGAAATCGCCGAAACGAAGCTGGCGCCAGAACAATTCCGACGGCGAAACCGGCGTGCAGACAAAATCGATGCCGTCCGGCGACACCCGGCCATCGAAGATCGCCTGGTTGCGCGGATTGGGCGACATGGCAAAGCTGAGCGTTAAATTCATAAGACCTCCCATGCCGGC
>Ga0114993_10001317_pt1 | contig 28584 bp, 26 predicted proteins | sample ArcticOcean_MG_C_FD_87042 | JGI IMG/M metagenome (GOLD analysis project Ga0114993, IMG submission 87042) | Marine microbial communities from western Arctic Ocean - ArcticOcean_MG_CB2_150 | ecosystem: Environmental > Aquatic > Marine > Oceanic | place: Arctic Ocean: Canada Basin | collected...
CGGCGGCATGTAACCGACCGTACTAACCATGACCTTCTCCTGAGTAAGACGGGAACGGTCGAGTGAGAGTGCCAGGCCGAAGTCGCCGATGCGAACAGTGCCATCATCCGTGAGCCAGACGTTGCCGGGTTTCAGGTCCCGGTGAATGATGCCCTTAGCGTGGGCGAACTACAGACCACGACATATCTCAATGCTAATGCGCAATGCGTCTTCCAGAGATAGCTTGCCTTCATCTGCGCCCGAAATCAGTGCTTCTACATCGCCACCGACCATGAGCGGCTGGACCATGTAGGGCTGGCCATTTTCTTCACCGAGATCAAATATCGGCATGAGATTAGGGTGGTCGCCCAATCGTGCCATGGCCTGTGCCTCACGGGTGATCCGTTGGCGGCCTCAGCCTTGATGAGGCCAAACGCCACGTCCCTGTCCAATGTGGTGTCATGGGCGAGGTAGACCTTCTTCTTACCGCCCTCACCCAACAGACTCTTGACCTCGTAGCGGCCGCTGGCGAAGGAGATGGGTTCCCGAAATTCCGTGGGGACGTTGATGGCATCATGCTCAAGCCCCTCGGTCGGCTCCGGCTGATCAATATCTGACACCTTTAGACCATGTCGAGCCGCTTCGACGAATGCCTGTGCGTCCGGGTTGGCTGGATCGAAGTTAAGAGCGACCTCCGCAGACTCAAGCGCCTTCTGCCAATCCTGAGCTTCAAGCGCTTCATCTGCCTGATCGAGGAGCCTGTCCACTCGACGCTGAACGCGTTCAGATGGCATTGATTAAGCCTTCAATATTTCCCGCTGCCCCAGCACGCGCTCCAGCAGCGGCTTCATACCTAGTTTGGTGGTGATGGCGATGGCTTCGTTCTGGAGCTCGGTGGCCTTTTCGCGGTCACCGGGTGCATCGCGGTCAATGAGGAATTCTGCGAAATCTGAGGCTGCCCAGGCGTTTTCTGGAATCGAATTGTTCTCTCGGCACCAATCTAGCGCCTTACTGAATGAAGCCTCCGCCGCGTCAGCATTCCCAGCGGTTGCATATCCAAGGCCCATCAGCCGGTCCGAACATACGATTGGCGACCCGGGCGTGTTGGTAGGAAGCGAACTCAATTTTTCGAGGGCGTTGTCGGCGAGGCCGGCATTATGGGATTCTGCGGCAACCACTAATCGGGACAAATGAAGCAGGATTTGGTCATTTTTCAAGCCATCAGGATCAAGCAGATGCTCGGCCACCTCAAGCGCCGCGTCGAGAAGTTCCTTATCACCAGAGATTTGACCTGCAATTGCAGCGATCAGAGTGTGGCCAGCGGTTGCAATATTGTGTGGGACCCTGTTCTCGACGATGTTTCTGCACCATTCGAGGATGACTTCCCGTTTTCGGAACTCACCGTAGTGGAACTCGTCCAGAATATTCACATCGACTACGCTACTCAAAACCAGATCAGGCACATCGTCAAAGAGTTCCCGGCCGCTCTTTCCGGCATTGATGTTGGCGAACAGCATTTGCATTGAGCCAAAGATCATCCATAGTCTGACGCGGATACGTTCTGCCACATCGAGCGATTCCTTCGCCGCCTTCCTGTGGAGGTCGGGCCCCGAAAGGCAGCCGACTGCAAAGGCTTTAAGGGCCAAGTCGCGGACTAGGGTCTGGAGATCCCCGGACTCCGCCGCAATTGAGGCCGCTCGATCTAAGTAGTCCTGAGCCTCTTTGTAATTCGCTTCGCTGTAGTACACGGCCGCCATCGCCGTGAGCCCGGCACTTTCTTGGTCTCTATTATCCAATTGCGTCGCGATGTCGATGCATTTCTCAGCCGCGATCAGCGCGGCCGCCGAGTTGCGAGATTCCCACAATAAGGCCGCCGAGAGCCGCTCCTGAATACGCGCTTCCTCGGCCGATCCGGGCGTTGCCTTCTCAACAAGGCTCGCGAAAAGCGCGGCGGGGGCAGCGCGATGCTCCGGTCACCGAAATGCGGATCGTTGCTGTCTCCACCGCAGACGCAATATCCCCTGCGTCGAGAAACATATTGACGGCTGTTTCAAGCCGATCAAAAATACCCTGTGTTTGCGACGAATCAGTGATCATCGCTGCCTCCGCCTGAGCGAGTATCGCCAGAAAGTCAGCATGTTCGGGAGATGAGTCACCAGCCGGGAGCAATCCCAGCGCACGAGTGGCGATCCGCGCCGCTTCTTCATACGCATATCCGGAAAGTGCGCTCGCTGCAGCGAAACTCGAATAATGGATCAGCCGGTCTGAGCCCAGAACGGTTTCGGCCTCCGCAAAGTGCGTAATGAGTTCTGTGGCGTGCGTCTCGGCTTCGTCCCCGTAGAACTCCTTAAGCGCCACCGCAATGCGAGCGTGAAGACGGACCGTGCGCGTGGCGGAAAGCTCAGATGTCAGCGTCTCCTGCATCAAGGCATGTGCGAACTGATAAAGGCCGACTTCGGAAGGTACTTCTTCTACGATGCGAGCCTCAAGCGTTTCATCGAGTGCGGCCAGGAGCATGTTCTCAGTCACATCATCAACCAGGTTCATCAGAACGCCGAACCGGAACTGCCGGCCGACCAGAGCCGCAGTGGTGAGGGTCTCATTGCATCGCTCGGAGAGTCTGTCCAGTCGTCTGCCAATAACTTCTCGAACACCTTCGGGTATCCGAATCTCCCACGAAGATGTTCCACCCTCCGTTTGAGCCCCAGACGTGATGTCCCCTTCCTGAATCAGGAGTCGGACTGTTTCTGTGACGAATAGCGGGTTGCCCTCTGTTTGCGTGTGCACTGCATCCACCAGCGCGCCTGGCGGATCAATGCCTGCGGCGACCTCAATAAAGCGGTGCACATCACGCTTCTGGAGGCCACGTAGCAATACCCGTTCAAACAGGCGCCCACGAGACAGTTCACCAAGCGTGATCGATAACGGGTGCCTCCGGCTGAGTTCCATATCCCGGTAGTTACCAACGATCATCACCCTTGAGTTACCGATCTCCCGTGCCACGAACTCCAGCAGTAGCAGAGACGGCTTGTCCGACCAATAGAGGTCTCCAGCATGAGGACGATAGGTTGCCCCCCTGAGACTGTCTTCAGGAATGTGGTTATCGAATCAAACAGCCTGAAGCGCGCTGAATCAGGGTCGTCTACCTCAAGCGGAGGTTGAACGTCAGGCAGACGCTCTTTCACGTCCGGCACGATCTCTGAGATCACCGATGCGGTACTGCCCATCTCGCGCCGAATCGTCTCAGCATCTCTATCGGTGACGTAACTACGTATCGCCTGAACCCACGGATAGTACGACGGCGCACCTCGCCCTCATAGCAACGGCCCCAGAGAACCTGCCCGCCCCGCATAGATGCATAGGTCGCCAGTTCCTGTGCGATGCGGGTCTTGCCGATACCTGGTTCACCCACCAGTGCCACCATCTTGCCATGGCCGCCAAGCGTCTCCTCGAAAGTCGCCTTCAGGGTGTCCATCTCGCGGGGTCTTCCAACAAAGACGCCACCGGACATTGAGTCAAGCGATCCCTGACCTTCTTCATGGGCGACGGCGGCATCAGACAGATCAATTGCTTCCAGCGCCTGCAATACATCTGCGGCGCTCGATGGTCGTTCCGCAGGGTCCTTCGCGAGCAGACGCATGATGAGCGAATCCAGGGTCTGCGGCAGTGACTGGTTGTGCCAGCTTGGGGCCACAGGCGGCGTATTTACGTGCTGGCCGATGATGGCGATGTCGTCATCGCCCAGAAACGGTGGCCTGCCGGTAACCATCTCGTAGAGCATCGCACCCAGTGAATACAGATCCGCCTGCACCGTTACCTCTCCGCCAGTGGCCTGCTCTGGCGGCATGTAGCTCACCGTCCCCACCATCATCTTTTCTTGCGTGAGACGTGAGCGGTCTATTGAAAGTGCGAGTCCGAAGTCTCCGATGCGGATAGTACCGTCGTCGGTGAGCCATACGTTGCCGGGCTTGAGGTCGCGGTGGATGATTCCTTTGGAGTGGGCGAACTCCAGTCCACTGCAGATTTCACTGGAGATTCGTAGTGCATCTTCGAGGGAGGGTCGGCCATCTTCCGCATCTGCAATCAGCGCCTCAACATCGCCACCGACCATGAGTGGCTGGACCATGTAGGGCCGCCCGCTCTCCTCACCGAGGTCAAATATCGGCATGAGGTTGTGGTGGTCGCCGAGGCGCGCCATCGCCTGTGCTTCGCGGTTAATTCGCTGGCGTCCTTCCAGATCCAGACCTTCTGCCTTGATCAGGCCGAACGCGACGTCACGATCGAGGGTAGTGTCATGGGCAAGGTAGACCTTCTTTTTGCCGCCTTCCCCGAGGAGGCTCTTGACCTCGTAGCGGCCATTGGCGAATGACGTGGGAACTTCGGAGGGACCGACAGATGGAACAGAAGCCATCGGATTGCCTTCGCCAGCCGAGGAGGGGTGGTCGTCTCCAGCTATCTGGAGGAAGGACTTTGCGTCTTCGTTATCAGGATCGACCCTGAGGACAGCGTCGGAAAGCTCCCGAACGCGATCCCATTCCGTGGATTCGACCGCTGTCTCGGCCTGATCCAGCAGGTTGTCAATTCGCCGCTGTACTCGCTCAGAAGGCATAGTGCCGAGCATGATAAGCGAAGTAAGCTGAGCACGTGCTGCTTACCGCACTTTCACAGTCCCCTCCAAGGTCATCCCAAAAGGCTTAATTGCGCATGAGCAGTTAGGAAGGCTAACTTCGATGGCGAGCAGATGGGCTAATCCCCGCGGCCTCACCGCCAGTAACAGCTCCGCTTCTGCTACGTGCTGGCGGCTGGTGCCTCGATGACTTCGTCCGAGTTGTCGGCGATATCGTCGAACGAAGAATAGTTCGTCGTCCAGAGGCTCGCGTAGAGGCCGTCAAGCTCGATCAGCTCATCGTGTGTGCCGACTTCAGCAATCTCACCGGCCTGCACGACGATGATCTTATCGGCGTTCCTGATGGTTGAGAGGCGGTGTGCGATGACTAGCGCTGTTCGACCAGTCAGCAGCTTCTGCAGCGCTTCCTGGATGACCTTCTCTGTGTAGCTGTCGATGTTGGCCGTGGCCTCATCAAGGATCAAAATCTTTGTGTTCGCAACCAGCGCACGGGCGAAGCTGATTAGCTGTCGCTGACCAACCGACAGGTTGGAGCCGCGCTGCTCGAGAATCGTGTCGTAGCCATCATCGAGCTGCATGATGAAGTCATGCGCGCCTATCGTCCTACAAGCGTTCACCACATCCTCGCGAGTGGCATAGCGAGTGTTATAGCGGACGTTCTCCATCACGGTCTGTGAGAACAGAAACGGCTCTTGAAGAACCATGCCCATGGCATTCCCAATGGAGTCTTGTTTGATATCGCGAACGTCTACCCCGTCAAGCAGAACCTGCCCACCTTGAACGTCATAGAACCTGTGGGCGAGCGCCATGAGACTGGTCTTGCCTGAGCCGGTTGGGCCCACGATAGCTACGGTCTGGCCGGGGCTTGCCGTGAAATTGATGTTGCGCAGGATGGGCCGTTCCGGATCGTAGCCAAACGTAACGTCCTTGAACTGCACTTCACCCTGAGGGTCATTGAGCGTCACAGGTTCTTCTTTGTCTTTGACACCAATTGGGATATCAAGCAACTCGAAAATGCGGTGTCCAGAAGCCACGGCGCGCTGGAGAATTGCGTAGTGCATCGTGAGCGTCCTAATCGGCTCAAAGAAGCGCTGCACGTAGAGGAGGAAGGCGATCATCGTGCCGACTCCCATCTCGCCGTCAAGCACCCGCATTCCACCAATGATGATGACCAGTGCCAGCGCTGTTCCGGTGAGTAGTTCCACCGTTGGCATAAGCACGCCACCAAGCCGAGCCGCCTTGTTGGCAGACATGAAGAATGTGCTGATCTTGCCGCTCATGATGTCTTCGTTGGCAGTCTGTCGATTTGATGCCTGGATCACCCGGATTCCGCTGACGTTCTGATCCAGGTAGACACCCACAATGGAAGAGTTGCGTCGCATACGCAGGAAAGCTTTTCGAGCAAGAGGCTGCCAGACGACTCTGATCAAGAAGAGAAGCGGCATTACGGACAGCGCGATGAGCGCCATCTGCCAATCTAGAATCAAGAGCACTAGGATGATGCCAACGATGGTCAGAAGGTCAGCAATCACCTCAAGCGAAGATTCAAGCATCTCCTGAAGCGCTCCAACGTCACCAAACATTCGTGCCATCAGGCTTCCCACAGGCGTCTTGTCTGAGAAAGACATACCAAGGCGCTGAAGCTGCATGAACATATCCGCCCGAATGTCATACAAAACTTCAAGCGCGAGCCGGGTCATGAGAATTCGTTGCAGGTAGTTGGCTACCCACTGAATCAGCGCCGTAACGATCAGCGCGATGCCAACGATTGCCAGCAGCGATGAATCTTTGTTGGCAATAGCACTGTCAATGCCAATTTTTACGATCAGCGGTACTGCCAGGTTGGCAAGCGTGAAGCCAAGGACCGCGATAGTGGCAACAAGCAGAGCACGCTTGTAAGGGGACGTGTAGTAGTAGAATCGCTGGAATACGGTTGAGTCCAACTCAGCGAACAACTCATCATCAGACTCGTGAAGTCGAGAGTGTTCCTCTGCCGCGTTGGCAGGTCGCTCGCGATCTTTGTCAGACTTCCCAGGAGTGAGTTTTCTAAAGATAGATGCCATTACTCGTCTATCTCCGTGGCCTGCTTCTGCTGCAGGCTCCACAGTTCGGAGTAGCGGCCACCCAGAGCAATGAGGTCATCATGATTTCCTCGCTCCACGATGCGGCCGGTGTCAAGCACCAGGATCTCCTGCGCGTGCATTAGCGAGCTGAGACGGTGCGCAATGATGATCGTCGTGCGCCCCTTTGCCACCCTGCCAAGCTCCTGACGGATACGAGCGTCAGTTCCGGCGTCCACGCTTGAAGTGGAGTCGTCAAATATAAGCACCGGTGGGCCAGTGAGGAGAGTTCTGGCAATCGCTACCCGCTGTCGCTGACCGCCTGAGAGGCCGGTACCGCGCTCGCCAATTTCTGAATCGTACTTCAGTGGAAGCTGATCGATGAAATCATGGATCTGCGCAATCTTGGCGGCCTCAATGACAGTCTCATCTGAGGCTTCCATCTCGCCGTAGCGAATGTTGTCTTTGATGGTGCCGTCAAACAGGAATGGATCCTGCTGGATGAGGCCCACAGCGCTTCTGACTGATCGTGTGGTGACATCAGTCAAGTCAACGCCATCAACTGTAATGTGACCGGAGTCAGGATCGTAAAACCGAGGCAAAAGATGGGCGATTGATGACTTACCGCTACCGGGTGCGCCAACAATGCCAATTGTGTGATCCGGACGCGCTTCAAAGCTAATGTGCTCTAGTGCTGGAACGCCGTGGTACCCGAATGAAACGTCCTCAAATTTCACGACACTACCCGTAATGTTCAGCGGTTTGGAACCGGGCTTGTCTGCAATCGCGGGATTAATGTCCAGTACCTCATAGAGGCGGCCACCGGCGCCAGCCGCACGGGCTACCGCGTTGACCAGCATTGGGATCATCCGAACCGGGAACTGGAGAATTGCCAGGTAGGTAAAGAACTGTGCGAGTTCGCCAACCGTTAACTCTTGTTGAATGACCTTCTCACCGCCAAACCAGAGCACGATCGCCCAGGCGACGAGAAAGGCGAAGGACATAGCAGTACCGCCACTAGCCTGAATCTTGGCGGCCTTCATCCTCAGGTCAACGACCTCACGGGCGCCGACGTCAAATTTCGCTTCCTCATATCGCTGGGCAGAGAATGCCCGGACTACTTTTATGCCAGATAAGTTTTCTTCCATGGTGGTGGAAAGGTCCCCAAGTGCATCTTGAATCTGCTTCCAGATCACTCGGAGTCGCAGCCGCATCATTGCGCTGCGGAGCACCAGGAATGGAACAAAGCTCAAGCTGATGAGAGCGAGCTGCCAGTCCAGAAATGACATCAATATTGCCGCCGCCACGAGCATGATGACTACGCGGAATACCTGCACCATTCCGCTCTGCACGAACATGCGAACGCCTTCAACGTCCGAAAGTCCACGGGACATCAGCTGCCCTGTGTGAACCCCGTCGTGAAAACTGAAGCTGAGCGCCTGGAGCTTTTCGAAGTAGATCAAGCGCATGCGTGATGCAACTCGCTGCGCCAGCGTTTCGCCAAGATACATCTGGAAGAAGCCGAACGTACCGCGCAGAGTTGACACAAGAATCACCAGCAGGGCGACTGTGATCAGATCTCCCTGCACATCGGATCGGGTTATGGTTTCATCTTGGATGGCCAGAAAGGCCTTGTCCACGCCTTCGCCAAGCAGGCGCGGAATGAGCAGAAAGAGAATTGAGGAGATTATGGCGGCGAGCACGGAGGCACCAAAATGCCACTTATATCCCAGCGTCATTTTGGCGATACGCCAAACAGCACCGGCCCCCGTAAGTTCGGAGTCAGTGATGCGTATCCGCTTGCTTCTACGTTCGCGGGCGGCCTTTGAGGCCGGGTCCTGTCCTGATGCTGCTACTGTCGTGACAAATCCTCGTCTGCATCTAGATCAGGCTATCGCGTCTCGTCAAAACCGGGCGGGGCGCTGGTAGCACTACTTCAACACAATTTTTCAGTATACGCTCGTGTATCTCGATTAAGTATAAGAGTCAGAATTGAGTTGCACCATCAGCGTTTTGGTCAAGTTTTCGTCAAAAAGGACACTCCCAGATCGTCTGAAAGGTGGCAGGTTTCCCCGTGCACAGCCGGATGCCTGAAAAGTTATGATCGGGCCCTGGCACTCTCAATCAGGTGCGTTTGCCATCTGCATGAGCACGAAGCAATCGGCACTGTTTCCCCACCGCAAAACATCGCGACATGACCGCGTCAGCCCAGATAAGTATTTAGCTACCTGGCGAGTTACGTGCTGGCGGCAGGAGCGCCCATCATGTCGTCCGCATTGCCCGCTATATCGTCAAATGACGAGTAGTTAGTGGTCCACAGCCTGGCGTAGAGACCACTGAGTGCCAGGAGCTCATCGTGAGTGCCCTGCTCGATCAACTCTCCGGCTTCAATAACCACAATCCTGTCAGCATTTCGGATCGTGGATAGACGGTGGGCGATCACCAACGCAGTACGCCCGGACAGGAGTTTTAGCAGCGCTTCCTGAATGATCTTTTCTGTGTAGCTATCGATGTTCGCCGTGGCCTCATCCAACACCAGAATCTTTGGATCAGCAACCAGCGCCCGGGCAAAACTCAGCAACTGACGCTGCCCAACCGATAGGTTCGTGCCTCGCTGTTCCAGTACGGAATCGTAGCCATCATCAAGCTGCATAATGAAATCGTGAGCGCCAATGATTTTGCATGCTTCAACGGCAGCTTCGCGGGTGGCGTGCTGGGTGTTGTAGCGGATATTCTCCATCACGGATTGGGAGAACAAGAAGGGCTCCTGCAGCACCATCCCCATCACGCTGCCAATCGACTCCTGGACAACGTCTCGCACATCAATTCCGCCCAGCAGCACAGCTCCGCCCTGAACGTCATAGAAGCGATGGGCCAGCGAGGTAAGGCTCGTCTTGCCTGAACCTGTTGGTCCTACGATCGCGACGGTCTCACCCGGATTCGCTGCGAAACTGACATTCCTGAGGATGGGGCGACTGGCGTCATAGCCAAATGTAACGTCGCGGAACTCTACAGATCCATCAATATCGCCAATGGGTTCGGAGTTTTCCTTGTCGGCAATCTCAACCGGAATATCCAGAAGCTCAAAAATCCTGTGACCGGACGCCACAGCGCGCTGAAGCATTGCGTAGTGCATGGTCAACTGGCGGATGGGTTCGAAGAAGCGCTGCACGTAGAGCAGAAACGCGATCATCACGCCAACGCCCATCTCGCCCGAAAGCACCTGCCCGCCACCAATGATGATGACCAGTGCCAGGGCCACGCCTGTCATCACTTCAACTGTGGGCATGAGAATGCCACCCAGACGAGCTGCCCTGACCGAGGACCAGAAGAACGTGTGGACCTTGCCGTCCATCTCATCGTGGTTCACATCTTCGCGATTGAGCGCTTGGATAACCCGGACCCCGCTGACGTTTTGGTCCAGGTAACCGCCAATGATTGCTGAGTTTCTGCGCATCACCAAAAAAGCTTTTCGGGCGATCGGCTGCCAGAGAACTCGAACCAGAATGAGAGCGGGCATGACTGCCATTGTGATCAACCCGAGTTGCCAGTCCAGATACAGAAGCACGGCGACAATTCCAACCAGCGTCAGCAAGTCACCAATCACTTCAATCGACGACTCAAGCATCTCTTGAAGCGCACCAACGTCACCAAACATTCGTGACATCAAACCGCCAACCGGGGTCTTGTCGGAAAAGGACATTCCCAGCCGTTGAAGCTGCAGAAACATATCTGCCCTAATGTCGTACAAGACTTCCAGCGTGATCCTGCTGATCAGGATGTGTTGCAGATAGAGGGTGATCCAGTAGCCGAATGCCACCACACCCATCGCTACTGCCAACACTGCCAGCAGAGACTTGTCGCCGTCTTCAATGGCACCATCAATTCCAAACCCAATAATGAGAGGTATCGACAGGTTCGCAACTGTGAAGCCGGCTACCGCCAGGAGGGCGATGAGCATTTCGCGTTTGTAGGGCTTTGTGTAGTAGAAGAACCGCCTGAACACCGTGCTATCTAGCTCGGCAAAAATTTCCTCATCAGACTCATGGAGAGTCTGGTGCTCCTCTTCTACTTCCGCCGGACGTTTGTTGACCTCAGCGCGCGGATCGCGCTGGTTCGACGGCCTCTTCTGGTCTTCATTTGACGGCACTATTCGTCGATCTCCGCGGCTTGAGTCTGCTGCAGGTCGTACAGTTCACGGTACCGACCATCAAGGGCCATCAACTCATTGTGGTTGCCCCTCTCGACAATTCTTCCGCTGTCCAGCACCAGAATCTCGTCGGCATGGGAGAGCGAGCTCAGACGATGAGCCACAATGATCGTCGTGCGTCCTTCGGATACCTTCAGAAGCTCTGATCGAATGCGTGCATCAGTGCCAGCATCAACGCTGGATGTGGAATCATCAAATATCAACACCGCAGGATTGGGCAGCAACGTACGCGCAATCGCAACTCGCTGACGCTGACCGCCTGAGAGGCCCACGCCACGCTCACCGATCATTGCGTCATAACCTTCAGGCAGGCCGACTATGAAGTCGTGAATCTGCGCCATCTTTGCTGCTGCAATGACGCGCTCATCGCTAGCGTCGTTTTCGCCATATCGGATGTTGTCGCGGATTGAACCATTGAAGAGAAATGGATCTTGTTCAACAATTCCGACAGAGCGACGTACGCTGGTGACACCGGCCTCCCTGATATCTACCCCATCCACTGTTATGCGGCCGGAAGTAGGGTCATAGAACCGAGGCAGCAGGTGGACGACGGATGTTTTTCCGCTACCCGGCGGACCAACGATGCCGACCGTATGATCTGGCCTTGCCTCGAAAGAAATGTGTTCAAGTGCCGCCGTATCGTCGTAGTGGAATGAGACATCCTCAAATCTGACCACACTGTCGCTAATCTCCAGTGGTCGCGCATTTGGGCCATCGTTGACCGAGGGAGGGATGTCTAATATCTCAAAAATGCGCCCCCCAGCGGATGCTGCGCGCGCTGTGGAATTCACAATCTGCGTCACCATTCGCACTGGGAACCTGAGCAGTGCCAGGAAGGTGAAGAACTGAGCCAACTCACCAATGGTCATGTTTCCATCGATGACTTTGGAGCCACCGAACCAGAGCAAGATCGCCCACGCCATGATGAACGAGAACGAAATGAATCCACTGCCGCGTGCGTGAACCCGCTCCGCCTTCATTCGTAGGTCAACAAACTCCCGGGCGATAGTGTCGAACTTCTTCTCTTCATAGCGTTGGGCGGAGAAGGCGCGAACAACTCTCACGCCAGCCAGGTTCTCCTGCATGCTGGTGGAGAGTTCGCCAAGTATGTCTTGAATCTGGCGCCAGAAAACCCTGAGAGATAATCGCAGCTTGGTACTTCTGAACACCATGAACGGAATGAATGAAAGGCTAAGGAGTGCCAGTTGCCAGTCCAGCAAAAGCATGAACACGGCGGCCGCAACAATCATGAAGACTACGCGGAATATCTGAACCATCCCCATCTGCACGAACATCCGCACACCTTCAATGTCGGAAAGACCACGAGACATTAGCTGGCCGGTGTGCACGTTGTCGTGGAAGCTGAAGCTGAGCGCCTGAAGCTTGTCGAAGAAGATCATCCGTAGGCGAGTGGACACGCGCTGCGCTAGTGTCTCACCAAGGAACATCGTGCCGAAACCCGTTGTGCCCCGCAGAAATGACACCAGGATCACGAGCAAAGCGGTGTCCCAGAGGAGTGAGCGGATCTGGTCTTCGTTTTGACCACCGTCTTGAATGAGCGTGAAGGCCTGGTCAACGCCCTCACCCAACAGGCGCGGGATCATCACTTGAAGTACAGAGGAAATTATCGCTAGAAAGATTGCAGCAAGGAGATGCCACTTGTAGCTCGCCGATATTCTGACGATTCGCCATACAGCACTGGCGCCAGTCAGGTCTGATCCAGTGATCCGGGTACGAGTGCTACGACGCTTGCGCGTTTGCTGGCGTCGCTGATCTTCTGAGAGGGTCGATGACATCGCTTTTCCTCTCCCTGATTAGCGGTTGTCCAATCACGTATTGGCCGAAAGATAGCGGGACGTCCAGCGGCACAAACCCGGAGTATACGCTTCGAGTAGGTGGCATAGGCTGGAGTGCGGCGCATTAGTCGCATCTGTGAGAAATTGTTACGAGTTCCTAGGGTCATCTGCATCTAAGTTGAACACGGGTGCAGAAAACGGCAATTTATAGTGGTCTGACACCTCTAAATTGCCCGCCACCTTTCACATAGCAATATCAGGATGAGGGAGAACGATACAAATGCCTCGATTAACAGACTCTGAGATATCTGAACGGATCGATTCTGTTCCCGGCTGGGAAATCGGTGAAGAGAATGGAATGAATCAATTAACTAAATCATTTGAGTTTGGGGATTTCGCAGCGGCTTTAGAGTTCACAAACAAGGTGGGAGCGCTGGCTGAGAAGGAGGATCACCACCCGCGAATCGTGACCGAGTGGGGCCGGGTTGCTGTTTCTTTCTGGAGCCACGATCATGGCGGCGTCGTAAAGAATGACTTCAAAATGGCAGGACTAGTCAACGAACTATGAGCTCAAACTCCGTATTAGAAGCGATCCGGACACGCCGCACCGTGCGGGACTACACGGATAAGCCGATCTCCAGAGATCTACTCACCGGATGGCTTGAGGCAGCATGCTGGGCGCCCAATCATCGCCTCACCGAGCCGTGGCGGTTTATCGTCCTGGAGCACGGCGGTGCAAAGCGAGAAGAAGTTGCGCAAATGTGCCGAAATCACTCCTTCGCCACATCGGAACAACTCCCTGAACCCAAGCGCAATGAAACGGCGGACGCGTCTCGAGACGAGATCCTGAGCGCCCCGGGATTTGTGTACGTATATTCGCTGGTTGGCGACGATGAAGTAACCAGAAAAGAAAACTACGCGGCGACCTCATGCGCCGTGCAGAATCTCTCGCTGGCCGCGCATGCCGATGGGTTTGCGGTCGGCTGGTCCACTGGGCGCGCAACGCAACTGGAAGGCCTGGCCTCAGTTATCGGAGCGGACGAATCATGGGAGATGGTCGGCATCCTCTTCATGGGCGAGCCTGAGCGCGTGCCACGCGCCCAGCGCCAGCCGATGGAAGATGTTGTGAGCTGGATCTAGAGCCCAGAACCGAAAGACCTGAACTAGGTTCGCTGCTCCCAGTCAGATCCAAGCTGTTGATACCGTCGGTGTAGTTCGTCAACAACGGTGCCAGGGATGTCCACACCGGCGTTAGCCATCTCGATGTTTGATGCCATGTGGGTGTCGTTGGCGGTGCCTACGATTGCCACACTCACCTCGGGATGTGCAAACGTGAAGCCAAGTGACGCCAAGATGGCGTTGTCGGGCTCGCCATCGATCGCACCCAGATCGGTCATCTCCAGAGCACGGTCGAAGTACACAGCGCCGTAACCGGTCACTTCGCCTTCGTGCCCCTCGCGCCGCGCCACACCCCAAACGGCGTTCGCGATGGGGCGTTTGGCGATCACGCCCATGCCGCCGGCCGCGGCCTTCTTCAGCAACCCCGACGTATGAGCTTTTTGCTCAACAAGATTGAAGCTGGTCTGGAGCGTGTTGAACTTGCCGCTGTCCACAGCCCAGTGCGCCGCATCGTTGTCGCCGGAGTAGCCGATAAACCGCGTCTTGCCAGCATCACGTGCCTCCTCAAGTGCTCGAATCACGCCGCCCTCTTCGAGAACGTCTATTTCGCAGGAGTGAAGCTGAACCAGGTCAAGGTGGTCCGTCTGAAGCCTCCGAAGAGATGCATCGATAGATGACACGACAATCTCGTAAGTCCACGGTTCACCAGTGGTGTGCTCGTTTGCATGACCGGCTTTCGTTGCCAGGAAATACTCGTCACGGCGAGAGGACACCGCGCCACCAACCAGGTCCTCGCTATCGCCATAGCAAGTTGACGTATCCAGGAAATTGATCCCTGAATCCAGCGCCTTGTTGAGAACCTGAGAAGCCTTCTCCGGCCCTGCTCCGCGAATCTCAGAGAGTCCTACGCCCAACCTTGTCGCACTGAAGCCGGTGCTTCCAAACGGAACTGTCTGCATTTGACGTCTTTCCTTTTCGTTATTCAGTCTTCGAATGTGCTGATGTTGGCCCTAGCATAGCGTCAATTCCCGTAAGCTATTGCCGCCCACATCGGAAACCCATACTCGATCAACCCCGCCGCGTAACCACCCGGTACAGAATGACCAGCGATAGCACGCACCACCCTCCACCACGGCGAATGCCAGACCAAGATCATCGTTGATACCCGTCGTGACAGTGCCTCGCACCAGATCGCCCATGTACTTGATGGGTAGCCCCTGATGGATCTTCTCCACTACCCACGGGAGTCTGTCGTTTGGGAAGTATATGGGTGAGAAAAGGAACAGCGAGAAGATCAGCACGTTCGTAACCACGCCGGTCAGCACCTGAGAAGGACTCAGGTGTGCCAGCGACGTGCCCAGCGCCACACCCGTGAGCGCCGTCAGCAGGAATGCCGGAACGATCAGAGGCGATATCTCCAGGCCAAAGTCGTACCGCCACGAAGCCACAAATAGCGTCAGAACAACGCTTGGCAACACCACCGCCAACCAGATAGTGAAGTCGGCCGCAACAAACGCAAAGCGCGATATCGGAAGCGCCCATATGTACTCGAACGTCTGCTTCTGCTTCATCTCAGAGACACCTTGCGGCACGAACACCAACCCGAGCGTTATCAGTGACAGCGTCGACGCGCCTGTGGCGAAGTATTTGCCGGTGATGGAGTCGATATCGGGCAGCAAGAACGAGTAGCCGATCACGGTGCCGACGCCAACCATAATCTGGATGACCATGATGAACGGCAGGATCACCTTCAGGTTCAGTGCCTGCCACTTGATCATGAGTCGATACTGCGCGAACCAGTTCATGATCCGCCCCCATTTGAGGCTCCACTTTCGAGTGGCACCGCGTCCGGACCAACCATCTTTACGTAGACGTCTTCCAGTGTTGACGGCCCCAGCGAGTACTCCTCGACGATGCCTTCTCGCTGGTACTTTCTGGCCCACTCCAGCGCGCCAATAATCTCGTCACCTTCTACTGTGGCGATGAGGCGTCGGCCTACCTGCACGTAGTCGATTTGCGACGGTACATCTGAAATCACTGCACCCGGTTCCAGGACTACTTCTATGCACAGACTGTCTTGCGCGTCGCCCTTCAGTGACGCCGGCGTGCCGGTGGCTTTCACCGTGCCCTCGTTGATGATTGCGAGCCGGTTTACCGCCCGCTCAGACTCCAGCACATTGTGCGTCACCAGCAGCACAGACTTACCCTGCTCACCAAGTTCCGCGACGATGGCCCACAAAAGTCGTCGGCGCAGCGGGTCGATATCGTTCGTCGGCTCGTCTAGGATCACCAGCTTGCCGGGATTCACCACGGCCATGCAGAAACCAACGAGCCTTCTGACACCGCCAGAAAGATTCTGGCCGGAGCGGTTGCTCCACTCTTCAATGTTGAGTCGCTCAATAAGTTCGTGAGTGCGATTCCGAATCGTAGTCTTGTCGCCGCCCCGAAGACGCCCGATCATTTCGATTGCCTGAACGGCGTGAAGCCATCGATCGGAACATGCCCCTGTGGCTGATACGAGCAGCCGCGCCAGGAGGCGTCAGGCTCCTGCACCACATCAACACCATCAACACCATCAACACCATCAACACCATCAACACCATCAACACCATCAACACCATCAAGCTTGATCGTCCCAGATGTTGGCGAAAGCAGACCAATCACCTGATTGACCAGCGTCGACTTCCCCGCACCATTTGGGCCAAGCAGTCCGAACACCTCGCCCTCTTCGATATCAAGCGAAATGCCATCGTTGGCACGGGCGCCACCTTTGTACTCTTTTACGAGATCTCTGATCTCAAGTAACAAACGGCGCTCCTCAATGGTGGGTTGGCAAACGAAAAAGGGGTGACTGGTGCTGCGAATTTAGCACATTGGAAACACTGGATATTGGACGCTGCGACGTGACTACCGCCCAGCATGTCATCCTGAGCGGAGGCGGCTCCGCGCCGCAGTCGAAGGATCTAAATAAACTCACACACCAAGAGACAGATCTGCCCAAGCAGGGTTCAGCGCTCCAATGAGTGCTTCTTTCTTACTCCTCCGCCAACCTTTCAGTTGCTTCTCACGTGCAATCGCACTATAGATATCCCTCGTCTCCTCGAAGTAAACAAGGTATTGCAGGTTGTAACGATTCGCGAAGCCACTCTGAGTTCCAGCACGGTGCTCGAACATTCGTCGCTCGAGGTCGGAGGTGACACCGGTATACAGGGAACTATGCGGAGGGTTCGTGAGGACATATACGAAATACTGGTTGATGTTCAGTCCTCCAATGCCAGGTTTTTAGATCCTCCGACTACGGCGCGGAGCCGCCTTCGCTCAGGATGACATACTCCCCGTTGAATCCTTAGGCACAGGTGTCAGAGTCCGAGAAAATCAACCTACCGAATACACCTATTAGGCACGGCGGAGTCAACCTAAAACGGCAACCCCACTGCCCGCGTCAGAAACCCAATGTACGGAGACACATTCATGCAGTCCTCGGTCCACTGGTCGATGAAGTCTGGCGAGATCACCTCAGCTTCTGTGTACTTGCCGATGGCAAAGTGATCTTTCTTCTTCAGATCGTCTATCAGTGGATGATCGGGGTCGAATCCCCTCGGCGGCCGTTTGAGCGAATCGCCTTCGAGCGTGTGTCGCTCAAGTACTCCGGCATCTGTTTTGGTTTCGATCCACTCGTCGTCGTTATCAATGATGAACTGGCGAATCTTGCCAAGCGTTTTGGAGTCCGGACGCCAGATGCCACCACCACCGAACGCTGAGCCGGGTTCAACGTGCAGATACAGCCCAGGCGCATGGGCGTCCTTGCCGGCCTCATGCCGAAACTGCATTCCTGCGTTGATCTTGTACGGCGTCTTATCCTTGGCAAACCTTGTGTCTCGGTAGATACGAAACATTGAACCGCCATTGCTACGGGTATCGGCAACCAGATGCGGGCTGATCGACTCTATCCGCTCATCGAAATCAGCGATGAAGTTGAGGATTGGTTCTTTGACATCGGATTCGTAGCGACTCTTGTTGTCGGCGAACCATTCCCGATTGTTGTTATCCGCAAGATCGACCAGGAACTTGAAGATGCCCGGTGTGAAGTGACCCGTTGCTGCCATGTTTGTGCCTCCCAGCGAGATCGCAGTGTAGCGATTAGCGCTGTATTCGAAAACTGCCGCGTGACGAGCGGCGAAAAACTCTTATACTGCCGCACGTACCTTCGACGATTAGTCGAAGGACATTTCGACATTGTCATTATCGGTGGGTTTTTCCACCGGACGAAACAGATGAAGCTTTCAAAGAACGCCAGAAAGATGCCAGGGCTGGAAAATTGAGCAACTCTCGATATGACGTAATCGTGGTCGGATCAGGATCTGCCGGAGGCGCGCTTGCGGCGCGGCTATCGGAAGATCCTGAGCGTTCGGTGCTTCTGCTGGAGGCCGGGCCGGACTACTTGAGTGTCGACAATCTCCCTGACGAGATCCGGAATGGACTTGCCACGGGGGCTGATCTGGCGGTTGGCACGGACCATGATTGGCAGTTTGTTGGGCGGGCCACGGATGATCAGCCTAATATGCACGTGCCCCGGGGCAAAATTCTTGGCGGCACAAGCGCCATCAACGGCCAAGTCTATCTCCGCGGTGTTCCCGATGATTACGATGATTGGGCAAGTTGGGGCAATGACGAGTGGTCGTACGAAAAGCTTCTGCCGTTCTTCCGCAAGCTTGAGTCAGATCAAGATTTTTCTGACGATTGGCACGGCAACGACGGCCCCATCCCAGTCCGTAGAAACCAGCGTGACTCGCTGACCCCGGATCAGATTGCGTTCCTCGATGCTTGTCTCGCTGCCGGATATCCGGAATGCGCAGATCACAACAACCCGGATTCATGGGGCGTTGGCCCGCTGCCACTCAACGACGTCGATGGACTCAGGTGGTCGACGGCAATGGGCTACATCGAGCCAATTCGTCATCGCTTGAACCTCACGATTCGTGGCGATTCGACGGCTCACAAAGTGCTGTTTGACGGCAAACGTGCGGTTGGGGTCGTGGTTAAAACGAGTGGCGAAACTTTTGAAGTGAGGGGAGATGAGATCGTCCTGAGCGCTGGGTCAATTGCATCTCCGCAGCTACTCATGCTGTCGGGAATCGGACCGGCGAAACATCTGGCTGAGTTTGGAATTGATGCGTTGGTGGACTCACCTGGAGTTGGACAAAATCTTCGCGACCATCCAACGGTGCATGTGTCCTACAAAACGCCGGATGGATATGTAATCCCTCCCGACTACCCCGGCGCCCAGAAGGTGGCACTGCGGTACACGGCGAAAGGCTCCGAGGCTCATTTGGACATGATCACGGTGATGCGGTTCCGCTATGAAACCAGCGAGGCAGTCCTCAGCGCTGGGCTGTATTTGGAGCGCTCTTCTGGTGAGATTCGTCTGCAATCAGCCGACGCCGGCGTCCAACCGTATGTCGACTACAACTACCTCTCGGATGACTCGGATCTGACTCGGCTGCGCGATGGCCTCAAGCTGAACATGGAGTTGGCGAAGCAGGAGAAGTTCAGCGATGTGATCGGTGACTTGGTCGACCCCGCACCCAGCATCGTGGAAGACGAACCAGCGCTGAACCAGTGGATTCGAGAGAACGTCGGCACCATGCACCACACCTCAGGCACCGCAAAGATGGGCCCTGACTCTGACCCAATGGCAGTCGTCGATCAGTATGGCAGGGTTAAGGGCGTGGAAGGTCTGCGCGTCTGCGATGGCTCAATCATGCCGGACTGCATCCGCGCCAACACAAACGTCACGATCATGATGATTGGCGAGCGTATCGCCGACTTCATGCGGAACCCATAGTGGCGATTCGCGCCTGATGTCTACGGCGCGAAACGCCCACGCTCTTCCTGAACCGCGTGCAGGTTGCCTTCCGGATCGTGGAAGAACGCCACCCACAACTCGTAGTTGTCGGTCGTGAAGATGGCGTGCGGCTCACCTTCCATATCGACTTTTGCCGCCTTGAGCGACTTATATGCGGCCTGAACATCATCCACCTGGAAGTGGATCGTGGAGTTATTCGCCTCACCCTCAGTGGTGAGCATCAGATGGGTGCCATCGCAATCGAAAAACGCGAGTCCCGGCGGGTCGAATACAGCGATGAACGGCAAGCGCAGCTTCTCGCGATAGAAATCGATCGATTTATCTAGGCTCCTGATCCCGTTGATTGAGATCTGCCCGATTTTCCCGAGTGCTAGTCCGTTTGATGCCATTAAATTTCCCTCTCTTCTCTTTAGCAAAAAGGGGCTAGCCCCCGAAGCCCTTGATCGCGTTGGCGTGGAAGTAGTCCATGTTTATGTCGATGCCCAACCCCGGCTTACCACTGAGCTTCAGTGCGCCGTTGGAGTTGTCCATCGGCTCCTCGATGAACGCGTTGTAGCTACTCAGGTCCTGATTCGCCGTCTCTACCCGGTAGAAGTTTGGCGTGGTCATCATCACGTGCGCGCCCGCCACAACGTTGATGGGGCCGATCGCGTCGTGCGGTGAAACAGGAATGTAGTAGGCCTCCGCCATGGTTGAAATCTTCTTCAGCTCCGTAATGCCGCCAGTCCACGTAACGTCCGGCATTACGTAGTCCGCGAGCTTGTTCTCGAATATCGGCACGAACTCCCAGCGAGTGTGAATGCGCTCGCCAACAGAGATAGCAACATTCACCTTGTCGCGTACCTGACCTAGCGCGTGGTGACTCTCCACCGGCACCGGCTCTTCGAACCAGTCAACCTGCCCTGCATCTTCTAGTGAGTTGCAGAGTCGAATCGCCGTGGGCACATCGAATCGCCCGTGAGCATCGATCAGCAGCTCCATCTCATCGCCGGCATCTTCGCGAATCTTCGCGGTCATCTCAGCGGCGATGCGCTCACCCTCAGCCGGCATCTTACCGCTCAAGTAGCCATCGTTCGCGGTCGACTGCTCACCCAGGTGCGGGAACGGGTCGAACTTCATGGCCGTGTGGCCTGAGTCGATGATCGCTTGCACTTCCTTCTGGATGCCCTCGTCGGAGTCGAAATTACTCTGATCAGGATGCGTGTAGAGCGAGATTTCATCTCGCACCTTGCCACCCAGCAACTCGTAGACCGGCAGACCAAGCATCTTGCCTCTGATGTCCCACAACGCAATATCGATTCCGCTGATCGCGTGAGTAGATGCGCCCCTTGGGCCCATGTACGTGAACGACCGGAATATCTTGTGCCAGAGCCGCTCGATCTCAGTCGGGTCCTCCCCAACCAGCATGTCATTTAGCTGCTTGATGATTCCCGCAACAGCTCGGTTAGCTACCAGCGTAGTGGTGGTGATTTCACCCCAGCCGGTGATGCCTTCATCAGTGTTGATTTCGATGAAGAAATACTCCCCCCAATAGGTGTTTGGAACTTTTACGAACCAGGGTTTGATTGCCGTAATTTTCATTTTGGTGATGCCCTGCCGAGCTTATTCGCCTCTGAACTCTTCATCCGCATTGGCGCGGAAGAAGTCCATATCAGGAGTGACACCAAGGCCCGGCTTGTCAGAAACGTGCAGCTGACCATCTTTGATGACCAGGGGTTCGTCGATGAAAATATCGTATGCATGGAGGCTGTATCGAGCGGTTTCCAGCTTGTAGAAGTTGGGCACCGTCATCATCACGTGCGCGCCGGCTAGAACATTGATGGGTCCGCTGGCATCATGCGGTGACATTGGAATGTAGTAAGCCTCTGCCATCGTTGAGATCTTCTTCATCTCAGATATTCCACCGGTCCACGTGACATCCGGCATCACATAGTCAGCCAGTTCATTCTCAAATATTGGCACGAATTCCCAGCGAGTGTAGAGACGCTCCCCTACTGAGATTGGCACTTCAATCTGGTCTCTGACCTGCTAGAGCGCGTGATTGCTTTCCGGTGGTACCGGCTCTTCCCACCAGCCCAGATTCCATTCGTTTAGCCTGCGAGCGAGCCGAACAGTCGTAGGCACGTCGAACCGGGCGTTGGCGTCGATTAGCAACTCCATGTTCGGATCGGCGCCTTCTCGAATGGCCGCTGTGACGTCTGCTCCAACCTGCTCGAATTCTGGGCTGAGCTTGCCGCTCATGTAGCCGTCCTGCTCTTCCGGCATGGTTGGGAATGGGGCGAACTTCATCGCCGTGTGACCGGACTCAGCGATTTCCTTCGCTTCCTGTCGGGCCTGATCAGGGCTGATGTTGGGGTTGGGGTGTGTGTACAGCTCGATGGTGTCGCGAACCTTGCCGCCAGCAGCTTATAGATTGGCTCGCCAAGCATCTTGCCGCGGATGTCCCGCAGGGCGATGTCTACGCCGCTGATCGCATTGGTGGAAGCGCCTCGCGAGCCCATGTACGTGAACGATCGTCGATATGCACGAGGGTGAGATTGATATCACCAGCGAACTCGGCGTGGGCACCAGCGTGTTCCTGGAAATACCTGGTGTGATGGATCAGGCGGACGCTGAAGCGGAACTCGCAGTGATTGATCAGCCAATGACCCCCCGCTCTCGGCTTGAGACGCTGGATCAAGAAAACCCAAGAGCTGCATGACGTAATTTCTTCCCGCGTCATTTATGATTCCGCCTACTGACTCATTTGCAGGGAGGAATCGCAATGATCTGGGTGGACGACCTGGGCAATCCTGAAGGCCCCGTGCTGCTGCCTGACGACAGCTGGGCGCTGGTGGAGATGCACGCCGACCGCGGCTGGCTTCTGCACTTGAGCGTAGATGGCACCCAGCGTGAGGTGATGGTCCAGACTGGCCGCCCCAACGGTCTCTGCAGGGATGCCAACGGAACCTTCTGGGTGGCTGAGTCGATAAATCCCCCTTCGCTGCTCAAAGTGGAGTGGAATGGCGATGGCCCAGCGACATCGGAGGTGTTTCTGGACGACGACGGCGATGGCCGATTCCTTTTCCCGAATGACCTGGCGTTCGGCCCCGACGGCCTTCTCTACATGACGGACTCTGGCGTTGATCACGGTGAGTGGCGCAACACGAGTCCGAAAGAGCGGGTGAAGAAGCAGGCTGACGGACGGCTCTACCGCATCGACGTTGAGTCGAAATCGGTTGAGAAGCTCGACTCTGGATTGCCGTTTGCAAACGGCATTGCGTTTGGCCCTGACGACGCCATTTACGTCTCCACAACTCTCGATGGCCAGGTCTACCGCTATGAGTACACCAACGGCAACATTGGCCCGCGGGAGCACTTCGCGGACCTGCTTGATCCTGCGAAGTCATCAGCAGACTTTCGGGGTGGCGATGGCATGGCGTTTGGCGCTGACGGTAATCTCTATGCCGCCGTTGTTGGCCAGGGCGATGTGACCGTGCTTGGCAAAAGCGGCGATGTCGTCGACCGAATCCAGCTTGCCGGACCGGCGCCAACCAACGTTGCGTTCGGCCCGAACGGCAAGCACAAGATCTACGTGACAGAACAGGGCGTCGGCAACTTTGAAGTGCACGACGTTGAAACCTCCGGAGCAACTCTTTATGACGGCAAATAAGCCAAGTCCCCAGCAACCCAACATCCTCGTAATCGTCTCTGACCAGCAGCGACGCGACTCGCTGGGCTGCTACGGCAACGACTGGATTGAGGCGCCCGCACTCAACGCACTGGCAGACCGCAGCTACGTCTTTGAGAACGCCTATGTCATGCAGGCTGTCTGCACCCCCGCCCGCGCCACGCTCATGACCGGCCTCTACCCGCACTCCGCCAAAGTTGTTCGCAACAGCCAACCCGGGAGGTTCATGAGCAACCTGCCCGCAGACGTCAAAACCATCGCAGAAATGGCCCCGGAAGAGTACGTCTGCGCCAAGTTCGGCAAGTGGCACCTGGGCGACGACCTCATCCCGCAGCACGGTTTCGAGGAGTGGGTGTCCACAGAAGACGCGCATGATGCCAACTACCCCAACTTCCAGACTCGAGAAGGCCGATTTAAGCAGTCCGACTACTTTCACTATCTGGTCGAAAACGGCTATGAGCCTGAGGGCGAATCTAACGGCCACTTTTCGCACACCCAGACCCAGCGTGGCTTCCTGCCGGAAGAGCACACGATGGCGTCGTTCCTGGGCCGTCGTGCCGGTGACTTCATCCGCAAGCAGGCCGACTCTGATCGACCGTTCCTGATGTACCTCACCATGTTTGAGCCGCACCCGCCGTACAACGGCCCGCTCAACGATCTCTACGACCCTGATTCGATTCCCGACGGCCCGCTGCTGAACACCCAGCCAGCCGCCAACACGCCGCTGTTCAGCCGACTGCGTTCCGACCAACACACGGCCGAAGCCGAGGCCACCGGCGACGCCACGAAGTACTGGCGTGAACTCCGCGCCCGCTACTACGGCAATGTCACAGTGCTTGACCGCGCCGTGGCGACTGCGCTGCAGGCGCTCGAAGAGTCCGGCCAGGCGGAGAACACTGTGGTTGTGTTCACAACAGACCACGGCGACAGCCTTGGCGACCGCGGCATGATCAACAAACGCTCGTTCTACGAAGAGGTTTCACGCGTGCCCTGCATGATCGCTGTACCGTGGATGAGCGACCAGCAACACCGCGTCAACGGCAACTTCGGCCAGGTCGATATCGTGCCAACGCTGCTGGATCTCATGGGCGTTGAAGCACCAGACCACCTGCAAGGCCAGAGCGTCGTGCCCGATCTTGAGGGCGAACGGCAGCTTGAACGCGACGTCTTCATGCAGTGGCACGGCGGCGCAGCAACCGTGCCACTGGGTGGTGCCGCGATATCGCAGATGTCCACAGTCCCCTGGCGCTCAGTAGTAACCGGCGATCGCTGGAAGCTGAACCTCTCACCTGGCGACCAGTGCGAGCTTTACGACCTAAACACGGACCCGCTGGAGCTGACGAATTTGTTCGATGCGCCAGAGCACCGAGATCAAGTCCGTGACCTCGCTGCACGGATTCGCATCTGGCAGGCCGAGACCGAGGACGACCTGGCGCTGCCCGCGGTCTGAGTACCCGCCGTACGGGCACTGGCCGCGGGGCGGCGAACAGCCCTTGACCCTCATCGTCTTCCGATGTGCCCGTGCGGCAGGCACCCGCCAAAATTGTCATCCTGCGGCCGCTTCGTCCCGCGGGATCTCAGCAGAGAACGCGGGCCACGCCCGATCAAACGATGATGCTGGTTGATCAGGCGTGTCGGTTGGCGATGCTGAGATCCCGGCCACAAAGCTGTCCAGGATGACAACGCAGGGGTGCGGCTGCGTAATTTACGGGTGGTGATATGCGTGTGTTGTGGGATGAGGTCCCTACGCTCCTACGTCGCTCAGGACGATGAATGTCATGTACTCCTCGCATTGAGGCGAGGTCGCTACATGCGTCATCCTGAGGAGGGAGGCTCTGCGATCTTAGCCTGCCCTGAGCGTAGTCGAATGGGTGAGGATCTCATCCCCCTCGCCGCATCAATAAAACGGCGCGGCGAATTGGCCTTTCTTCAGGTCTCTCTTTATATGTGCCTCCACGGCAGGTGGCCGCCGAGGTGTGCGTTTCGTAGGACCGTGTTTAGCGTCGGATGGAATGGGGTGTTTGATCAATGAGCGTTATGGAGGCGAGAGAGCAGCCCAAGAGAGGCATTTGGCAAATTGATGAACAGACGTGAATGATATGTACTTACCCTGTCGAATAGGATGCGAAGGGATACGAGACTTTGTCGGCTATTCGATCTCAGACGGAATTAGTTTCAGTTTGAGCATCTCGGACGGAACCGAGGCAGACCCGTAAATCAGAAATTAAGGCATATGTCCAACGAAAATATTGACCGCGCGGACGCAATTTTTCGCAACGCTAGTGCCACGGGCGAATTGCAGTCCTCATTTGAATCTCTCGGAAACGAATTACGTCTGCGTTCACTCGCACTACGAGGTTCAAATCTGGAACACGATCCCGAGCTTGATCGCTCTGATTTGGCTCGTTACTTTGCCTCTGTGTCTAACCGACTCTCGGACGTTTTTGCCCGCCTCCTGTATCTGCACTGGACGGAGCAAAAATTGATTCCTGAAGATAGTGATCAATCTCAATCCACTTGGGCAATGTTCTCAAGCTTGGGAATCAAGGATTTTCATGCAGATGTCGCGTCGACTATGGACTCAATCGCACCCGTTATCATTGGGTCGACTATTGGATTGCGCGGAAAAGATATCCGAGATCTGCCAAGGTTCGCGCGGATCTCAGATCATAGCAATAGTCGAAATCGCAAAGAGTTGCCCACCGATATAACGGTAATAATTGACTCCGCTAATCAGTGGTGGCCTGCGGTGAAAACAATACGAGACTCAGTAATTCATCGTGAACACGATCGGATTATTTTCGGAAAACTTGGCGACCCACTGGAGTTTCAAATCTACGATAAGTCTAAAAAGCCACTCATGATCGATCCCCGTTTGCTCGTGTCAAGGGCACACAATGTTGTTGATTTCAAAACGTACTCTGCGTACGTAATTGGCAATCTCTGGATACTATTGGATGACATCGCTTCAGTGATCGGAGCTCACCTAGGGATATCTGTCGATAGGGCGACTCCATCATTCCGATGGGGAAGCTGGGAGCATATCTCGGAAGGACTAGTCGACATCGCTGGCTGAGGGATTTCGGACTTAGCTAGTGCTCCTAACTCGCAACGATGGTCGTCAATAGTGCCCGACGTCGAGCGAGCAAATTCAATGGAATCGCGTCTGATCTCCGTAATTCGACCATCCCAGAGTCTGGAGAGCACCCGAACTGGTGGAATTCCCGGGTTGTCTCGATTGTGTTTTCTATTCCTGCGTTAATATCGAATTCGCGGCCATATCATGATGCAGGTACGATCTCACGACCTTGCCCGAGGGGTGACTGAGTCTTGGCAGAGGAGGGGGCCGCAGATATCTCGGCTACGGCCCCCCGCCATCCGCCCATTGACGAAACTCCTCATCCATCCGACGCTAAGTACACGTCCTACCAACACGCAAACCTCGGCGGCTGACCGGAGTATGCGATTCAGCCGGTAGGACACCAATAGTTCACGTGAACACGTGAAGTAGAGCCGTGCGGGCGCGTCGAAATTGGGAATTCTTTGTCCCCCTCTTCCAAGTGCCTCCATGGCAGATGGTCCCGACGGATCGAGACTTTCGTAACGATCAACGATCCCAAACTCGTTTAAATGCCGTGTGGCCTGGGGGAACCCTTCCCGATGAACCTCTGTGATAACGGAAGTGAATCAGGAAAAAGAGGACCACCGAACGAGCGCAGGGACCGGTTCCACCGGAGGATATTGAAAGCAAATCCTGATCCGGTCGAAGGGTGGCAAGTAAACCATCCGGGTGCGAATCGGCTTAGCCGTTCCGATGGTGTGGGAACCAATCGAAACGTATATAGCTCGTGTTGTCAGGCCCGCCTCAGGTCGCACTCAGGCAGGCCGATCGCACGATATGACCTACATGCACCCACACGGACCACGTCCGCACGCCGCACCCGTTCTACGGTGGCTCGATCCCCGAATGCCACGCAGCGTGATCGGCAAAGATTAACGCCCACCCTTTTCGAACCTGAGACGCCAGAGGGCGATCAACTCGAAGACGCCGGAGCGGTTCTTAGCTGTCCGTGTGGAACACAAAAACAACAGGCATAAGCGTGCAAGCGACTGCCTCGATTCGTCTGGACAGCCTGCCCCCCATTTTCCATGGAGGCACTTAGAAGAAGAAACCTGAAGAAAGGTCAATTCATGGCGCCAATTTCGCTCTGCATCCGGCACGAGGTTCCTGCGTAGCACGACGGTCAGGATGCGTGGCGTACGGCCGCATTGTCACCCTGAGCCCCGCGTGAGGGTCTCTGCCGGTTGTGAGATGCCGTGGTGGCGCATCAAGCACATTCGAGACGCACGACGCTAGGGTTTTGGATCCATGCGATGTTTATGAACGTCACGACCGGCAGAGACCCTCACGTCAGTCGCGGGGCTTCTTCCTCAGGGTGACATTGTGGCGACGGGTCAAAAGGTTACCCGCTTCCCGTTGTCGCTCATCCCGGTATGATGCGTCGCATGAATCGGAAAGAGAAGCGGGCGGAGCGGCGGCCACGGAAACAGCAGGAGGCGGCTGTTCGTGAGGTTGAGGATCGCCAATTTACTTTGAAGCGGTTTGTTGATCGGGCGTTGTTTCTCTGGGTGCCGGTGGTGATTACGGTTGTGTCGGTTGTGATGCTGATCATCTGGCAGACGCAGTAATTGGGATTTTGAGGGGGTTGAGTGGATGACGGTTGAAGACAATATTCGTGTGGTGCGTCGGTTTACCGATGACGTTTGGACTCAAGGCAAGATGGATGTGTTGGATGAGATCATCGCGCCGGCGTCGTCTGACTCCGGGATGGGGATGATCGCGTCTGGGCCAGAGTCGGTTAAGAGGCAGATTGGGGAGATTCGCGATGCATTCGCTCCGATCCATCGGGAAGTGCACAATATTGCTGCGAATCAGACTCATGTGACGGTGCACTCCACTATTAGTGGCACACACAGCGCTCATTTGTCACTGTTTCCATACCCGGTGAGCGGGGCGGAGATCTCCATGCGGGGTACGGCGACGTTCCGGATGGTTGATGGGCTGATTGTTGAGGAGCCGTGGAGTGCCTGGGACTGCGGAGGCATTGCGGGTCCGATGGCGGGAGCAGCGGTGCGCCGGTATGTGGCGGATATCTGGAATGCTGGAAACCCTGATTTACTGGGCGAGTTTGTGACTGACGATCACGTGCGCCATCAGCCGGGCGGCGATGTGGTTGGTATCGATGCGCTTGCCGAG
>Ga0114993_10001323_pt1 | contig 28543 bp, 22 predicted proteins | sample ArcticOcean_MG_C_FD_87042 | JGI IMG/M metagenome (GOLD analysis project Ga0114993, IMG submission 87042) | Marine microbial communities from western Arctic Ocean - ArcticOcean_MG_CB2_150 | ecosystem: Environmental > Aquatic > Marine > Oceanic | place: Arctic Ocean: Canada Basin | collected...
GACGGGCGTGATTCATCGAGCCCGTACGGGGGCAGATATGGAGAAGAGAGATGCGTGAAACAGCTTCGATTCTTGTTGTAACCGAGATATCTGATCGGTTGTTCGGAAGTCCTGAAATCCTGGCCGAGCTGCTCCGGATAGAGGGCATCAACGACCTTGACACCGCCCCGCTCGAAAGTGTGACTGAAGCGCTGCTCGCGGACAGATATCTTGTTATTCTTGGCCCCTCCGACCCGGCCCCTGAAATCGTTCAACTGCTCCTTGACCGCGTTGATTCCGGAATGGGTCTCATCTGTCTCGCACCTGGCGAAGCTTTTTCCAAGAAACTCGGCCTCGAACCCGGGTTGACCGGCATGATGCATCCGCGGATAACTGTTCCCCTCCCGGGCTATCCAGATACAGGACTGCCCGTTAAAGGGTGGGCTCAGGATTACAAATGCGGGCCGGAATTCGAAATACTTTGCCCGCTTCACGATACCGATGGCAAGCGGACAGAATCACCGGCTGTGATGGAGTCGCACAAGGGTAAGGGCAAGATCACCGTGCTCGCCTACGACATCGCCTCCTGCGTCTATCTCCTCCGCCAGGGCAATCCCCTTCTCGCGGGGGTCCGATCAACCGGATTCTCGCGCATGCGCCCCTCGGACCTGTTCCACAACTGGCAGGACCCGGTGGACGCGCGATATCCCGTGGCCGATCTTCACACCCATCTCTTCAGGGAGCTCATCCACCGCACCTGGCCGGATGGAACCGTATTGCCCTGGCTCTGGTATTTTCCGGACAACGCGGATACCGTCTTCGCGCTGACTTCAGACGACGACTGGAGCAAGAGGGAACACTTCGAGGACCTCATCGAATCCTGCGAGCGAAACAGCGCCTCACTCACCTTCTACCTCGTCAAAGAAAACAGTGTAATGGATCGACCGTGGCTGGACGACCTCTTGGCCCGCGGCTTTGACTTCTCCATTCATCCAGACTTGCGTCCACCCATCCACCCAACCTGGGACGATCGGCTGACAAGCCACATCGCGCAATTCAAGGAGGCGTACGGAAGCTCACCCAGTCGCTCTGTCAGAAACCATGCCATCACCTGGTCCGGTTATATCCCGGGCGCCAGGATCGAAGCCCGTCATGGATTCACGTTTGACACCAACTACTTTTCGATACTCCCTCTCGCAAAATATTACATGACGGGATCCGGTCTCCCAATGCCCATTGCCGATCCCTCGGGCGAAGTACTTCCGATATTCCAGCTACCCACACAGTTCTCCGATGAAACGACGCTGGCCGGCCAGGGGTTCGAGTGGTCGCTGGACCTTACGCCAGAACAAGGGGTCGACCTCGTCACCAACCTGATAGACGAGAACGCCAAAACGAATCACAGCATGATGTGTGTGAACGCGCACCCCGTATCGTTCTCAACCTACAGCGCACCCCTCTGGGACCCGGTCATGGCGCACGCCAAGAAAGTCCAAGTCCCCGTATGCAATGTCGACGACCTCAGCAGCTTCTGGCACAAGCGGAGAGAGATTCGCCTCCGCCCTGTAGCGGTCAACCAGACAACGGTCGAAGAAATCGGGAAAGCGCATCCGGGAATGACTGCGATGATTCCTACGTCGCACGCACCAACCGGCCACGCGACCCGCTCCTCAAGTGGAAGGACATTTGTCGTAAGTCCCCTCGACTGAGACTATCGAACACGAGAGTTGCTGTCACTGGGGGTAAAAACTAAAACCGGCACGAACGCAAATTCGTGCCGGTTTTTGAAACTGACATTTTACGTGGAAGCACAAACCCTCTCAGACCCTCCTCAGAAACCAAACCTCGCTGCCCTCAATTTCAAAATGACCTAAAATCGAAGTTTGTAACGGTAGCAATCCGCCGACCAGGTATCGTCTCCGCCCCCTCTTTCGCCGAGCCTGGTCATATACATCTCGAACTCCTGCGTTTCCCGATCCTCGTGTAAAGAAAAGTTCGAAAGCTGCACGTGTTCCGAATCACGATCCAGATCGCGATCGTCAATCAACGTCAACGTATCCTTTTTGAGCGCCACCTTTTCTTCGTCGATCTCAACAATCTGCAGTGGATAACGCGGTGAGTTTCCATCGGGTGCGGATTCCGTAATGTTCCCTACGAAATAGAGCTTCCCAGTCTTTGTGCTCCGAATCACTCTAAAAATGGAAGCCGGAGAATAGAGCTGCTCCCCGGTATCGTATCGAATATCCGTTATTTCATCCCAGGTCAAGCCACCGTCCTTCGACACAGAAAACCACTTTCTGGGAGGACACGCTGCAGGATTCAGACCTGAATTCGATCCCCGTCCCATCAGCAGCAACCTGCCGTCGGAAAGCTCGTCAACCGTCAATTCCACAAGCCCTCTCGTGGACTGCTTCCTGGGCAGGAACATCTTGCTCGAAATCTCCCAATCGTAATCCGCTTTGTCCGCGTCCCACTTGCCCACGAAAGAAACTGCGCCTGCAACTGAACCTTCCCGATAGTCATTGGGAAAAACGGAAGGCACTTTCTCGTCCTCCGCATCCCGGTAAACCACGGGGATGGTGGAACTGATCACCACGCCACCCGTGGACAAGGCCGCTCCCGATCCGATGTACATCTCATTGGTTCGAAAAAACTCCGGATTCCCCCAATCATCAATGATCGAAATCTGGACCCTCCTCATAATTCAGCTGGCCTCCCTCCGACCAGGTTCGACCATCATCCTTTGAGAGCTGATAGAAACCGTGATCACAGAACAACCTGTTTCCTTTCCAGAGCTCCGACATCGCAACTTCGGGACTTCCCTTTATAACCCGTTGGAAAACCGGTTTCACCAGACATCCTGAGGTCCGATCAAATGGTCCTGTGCCCCCGGGACCTGGACCACCCGATTGCGTGTACTCTCCCTGGGTCGGCGCCTCTTCATAGACCAGGTCCCAATCCGACCAACTCTTGCCATTGTCCCCAGAGTGTCTGCACCGGACATGATTGGACCAGTCGCTGGAGCGAACCTGTGACTGTGTCTCCTGCAACCGCAGGCCCTCACCGATGTAGGTCATACTCACACTCGTAGCCACCCGTGACTCGGGTGAGGGCACGTAAATCTCTTTCTGGACTTCACAGATTTCCATTTCAGAGACTCCTTCGAGATATTTATCGTATGCGGGACGGAAGGTCAGCCACAAACCGAAATAGTCAGCGTCAATACTCAACTTCTGATTTAACACTCAGCAATGGCAACGGCTTCTGACCTATTCCAACACGTGTTCAGACACGCGATACTTCTCCACAGCCTGGTGATTCAGGGTGAATCCCAGTCCGGCTCGATCCGGAGTCAGGAAAGCGCCGTTCTCGAACGCGAAATCCTCATTCAACAGGGTATCTTCCCAGGCCATTGGACCCACCATATCGTACGGCTGTGTCAGATTCGGCATACACGCTGTCACGTGCAAACCCATTGCCGCGCCGGGTCCATAGGAAACCGTCTGACCCCATCCCCCCATGCCCAACTGATGGGCGAGATGCGATTGGCGCAGGGTTTCCAGATGGCTGAATGTGCCCACGATCGCGTAATCCATCGCCCTCGCCTCAAACACCTTCACCAGCTCCTCGGAATCGGATACATGATCAGCGATTGGAAACGGGATACTCTGACGAAGCCTCGTCCACTCTGAGAAAGTGCCAGACGATGCCCGTCTCTCGATCGGACTCTCGAAACAGTCTATTCGATGGCCATCGAGGCGGCGTGCCAGCTCCTGTGCAACCCAGACCTCCTTCAGCCGCCATCGGATATCCGGCCGCACCACCATATCCGGCAGCACCCGGTGGATGGCTTCGATCCGGTCCGTCACATAGCAAATTCTCTCCTCGGGCGTCGTCTCATTTTCCGTGATGCACTTCATTTTATAGGCCCGGAATCCGTGTTCCCAGCCCCACTGCGCGTCTTCCGCGGTATGTTCCGGTGTCTTGTAACCTGTGCACTGTGTAACCGGTGTGCTATCCCTGAGCTTGCCGCCCAGCAATTGCCAGACGGGGACACCCAACGCCTGACCTCTGAGATCCAGAACCGCCTGCTCGAGGGAAGCCACCATCGGGGGCTCCAGTTGATTCAGGTTTACCGCCATCACATCCAGACTCAGCCAGGACTCGAGACCTGCAAGAATTGTGTCCAACGGCGTCATACGCTCAATTTGCGTAAGCCCGGTGAGCCCCTCGTCGGTCTCGATCTCTGCGACCCCGTGAACGTCCCTCTGGTGAAGCGGTTGACCATAGGTATCATCGGACCACCACCCTTTGCGTTCGGGAACATTCACCATATGCAGCTTGATTCGGGTGATACGCATATTCGAGTCTCCTGTGAGGACGCAGCCGCAAAACAACGCAGGTTAAGAAAAAGACGACCACAGGGGGTCGCCCGGACTATAATTTTGTCACAACACAAACATGAACCGGTGCCGGTCAATGAGAGATGGTACCCACTCAAACGCTCACTGCGCTTCGGTCTCCGCTGAATCAGGAGCGATTTTCAACCTGAGCCATATCCGGATAACGTTCCCGACAACACATCCAAGGACAGCGGCAACGAAAGTGAGCATCCCGCCGCCGAGAAGCACAAAAAGGACGGCACTGATCCCGATCACCAGACCCCAAAATACGCCGGCCCCCATACTCCAGTCCAACAAAATGGTCACAAGGCCGAAGGACATGGCCGAGGGAATGGCCACAACAAATCCAACAATCATCCCATCTACCGGCCCCCAGTAGATGCCAGATCCAAGCGCCATACCAAGCACGGTGCCTGCAGCCTTGCTGATATCGCCCTGTAGTCCCACCATCAATCCAAGGGCGATTCCCCATACAAATCCAAGCAAAAGATCGGGCCACGAACCGACCAGATCTACCACCCAGCTCGAGAACGGACCGGAAACCAGAGCGAAAATTACGAACGCATCGAGAAATCTTGCCACATAACCCAACTTGCTCACCGACACCTCCAGAGATTCACTATTTGATACGGGGTGTTCCACAAGATAAAAAAAACAGGAAGCAAAGGTAAAGTACCTTCACTTCCTGTTCTCCGGTTGAAAATTCAGCTTCAGATATACTCAATATCCTTCTGCATAATGTATCAATCGTTGTCCTTGTCCCGGGTGTCTTAATTTGTTGAGTGCACGCTCCTTGATCTGCCTTACGCGTTCCCGTGTCAGTCCGAAACTCGTACCGATCGCCTCGAGCGTCATCTCGTCTTCATCCTCATCCAGACCAAAATATAACCGGATCACCTCTTCCTCCCGTGCATCGAGCGATCCGAGCACGGAGGCCACCTCTGCTTTCAGGGAGCCAATCATCACCTGAGTATCGGGCGATTCCTGTCCTTCGTCCGTCATCATATCCAACATACTGTGTTCATCATCATCCCGGAATTTGGTATCCAGCGACATAGTAGGCTGACCACTTGCCAACACATCCTCCACCTGGGCTTCTGAAATGCTTAACTGCTCGGCGATCTGCTCCACCGGCACCCGATCAGGATTGTTGCCCTTGATCGTAGATGCACATCGAGTAATTTTATTGAGCAACTCCACCCTGTTCGATGGCAATCGAACCGTCCGGGAATGTTCAGAAAGTGTCTGGAGGATCGACTGCCGGATCCACCAAACCGCATACGTAATGAATTTAACACGCCGCGTTTCGTCGAATCGTTCTGCGGCTGTAATCAAACCCACATTTCCAGCACTGATCAGGTCTGAAAGCGGCACTTCGCGATTCTGGTATTCACGTGCAACCCGTACAACGAACCGAAGGTTGGCCTCCACCAGCTTGTCTCTTGCGGAAATGTCTCCCGCCTTTATGCGGCACGCAAGAACGGCTTCCTGCTTTGCGCTCAACGGCTGGGAATCTGCTACTTCATTCAGGTACGACTGAAGCACATCTTTGGTGAACCTGAACGTATTCGACCCTTTCATATCCCTCACCTCGCTCTATGACTGCCGGGACTGCTTGTTTTTTTGCATATGCCACTTATTCTGCTATGCCATATACCCATTGCACATTCTGTGCCGAAACCGCCAACGCACGTTTGAATTCCGACTTCATCCAATTTAACATTTTGTTATTAAGCGCTTTGGGCGTATCTTTCCATTTCCATTGCGGGCGCACAAAACCGCAGATTTTTCCGCCGATCCGGCGGTTTGCGGCGGAAGTGGCCCAAATCTACCAGACGATTGGATGGAATCTGACATTTGCCAGGAGAGGAGACCAAATGACACCGGATGAGATTACCGAGCACATTACCCGGATGCTCCAAAAAGGCATCAGCGAATCTATAGAACAAAGGGACATCCAGCCCATAAAGTCTGCTGCGATAGAGGCTTATCGATTCAGGACCGGAAATCCGGACCTGAAACCAGATGACGCGGTCACCCACCACATCTTTCCCTCGGACGTGGAGCAAACCCTTCAGCTCAGTCTGCAAATCGTTGAAACAGACAAGGAAAAGGCCTCTGTTCTTTACAAGGGGGCTATCGAGCAGATTATGAATCGTCTCGCGGTCGTCCTGCCCAACGAGCAATCCAGGTCGTCCTCCTCCTGGAAATTCTGGAAACGCAGTGGATCGTGAGACTACATGCCAGTCCTATAACACAACATTCATTATTTACAACAGTTTAATTATCATTATGACGATTTCCTCTCATCTACATCCTCGCCAAATTTTCGGTTCCAGTTTCAACTTCAGGCTTTTCATCCAGACCTGAATTTCTGCTTGACACGATATGAATTCTCCGTACATTTATCCTGGTTCCCGAACATCATCTCGATGCCGGGCGGGAACCCACATCGGCTCTCCCCGATCCGATTTTCTATCTCCCCATTGTTCATAAACCGAACTCCCGGAATACCCCAACCTGATCATTGTCCCCTGACAATAAAGGCCATCTCATGAGCGTACGTTTGCCAATAGATGATTGTCAATTGCTGAAACTGCTTGCGACGGGCGTGGGTGAATGCGCCGCTGCAAAGCAAATGGGCATTCCATCCAACGAAGTCACAACCAGAGTCAAAAAATACCTGGAGCGTGGCATCCTGCAGTCCAAGGGAGAACACGATACCGTGGACTGGCGCGCATACGGACACTGGATGCGAAATGGAGAAACCTCCAACGCCATTTAGCAGTCCTCCAACCGAATAGAGAGAAGGCTTATGCTACCCGCATAGGCCTTTTCTGTTTTCTGGATCACCGGCAATAGACCCTTTTGATCAGGTTCGAAAATCGTTACCTTTTGACAGTCTTGGTAGGTCTCGAGTTGGTTCAGTCGGGTGATACCAGAACCGGGGAAAATCCAACTGTCACCCCCCTGAGGCCGGCCTTAACCTGAGGAGGACTCTTGCCGAAACACAGCGCAAACAGATTGCCATTTCGATGGTGGCCGGGCGCGGCCATTCTCGTGCTCGTGGAGGCGGCAGTGACCGCACTGTGGTCACCACAGATTCCCAACCGCGACCAGTCGGTCATGTGGTCTGTAATCACCCTCTCGACCTCACCGATACTCATTCTGCTCTGGCTTCTGGCCTTCTCACGACTCCCTGTAAAACACAGGCTCCTGGCTTCAGGTGGCTTCATACTGTTCCTCGGCATTCTGTTTTCGCTAATCAGAATCACAGGTGTCAGTGGCGATTTCGTTCCCACCCTGGGATGGCGTATTGGGTCTGCACCGGATGTTGATCAAGTATCGTCGACCGCATCGAAATCAGGCACCGATTCAAAAGGAACTACTCCCAGATATCCTCAATTCCTTGGCCCCGATCGAAACGCCAAACTTCCGGATGTGCACCTGGAAACAGACTGGGAAATCCATCCGCCGCGACTCCTCTGGCGGCAACCGATTGGCGCAGGATGGTCCGCATTCGCCGTGTCCGGTCAGTTCGCAGTGACCCAGGAACAGCACGGGGAAGAGGAGCAAGTAGTTGCCTACGACCTCACCAGCGGGAAGGTGAGGTGGCGCCACAGTGATCGGGCGGCATTCAGAACGACGACCGGCGGGGATGGCCCAAGGGCGACGCCGACCATCTCGGCAGATCGGGTATATACCTACGGCGCAACCGGAATCCTGAACTGCCTCGAACTCGACACCGGTGACCTGGTGTGGACCAGCAACACACTCGAAGAAAATGGAGCCAAAATCACTGATTGGGGAATGGCCGGATCTCCACTCGTCCTGGGAGAAAAGGTCATTGTCAGCCCGGGAGGACCTGGCGGGAAGAGCCTTGTGGCATATCACAAGGACACAGGCGCATTCCTTTGGGGAGGTGGTGACACACACGCCGGATACAGTTCACCCAGCCTCGGCAAGATCGCCGGAACAGATCAGATCCTGATATTCAACAAAGCCCAGATCTCTGCACACGTACCAGAAACAGGAAGGGTCCTCTGGCAGTTTCCGTGGGAAGCCGGGTTCACCATTCAACACGTTGCGCAGCCCCTGCCGCTCCCCGGAGATCTTGTCCTGGCGTCCACAGGATATGGAATCGGGAGTGTGCTCCTACATATCGCATCGAACGATCGGTCAGAGCTGAGCGCCTCGGTGGTCTGGCGATCCCCCCGACTCCAGGCCAAATTCACAAACTTTGTTCACCGAGACGGTTACATCTATGGACTGGACAATGGCCGACTCGCCTGTCTCGATGTCAAAGACGGTCAGCGCAAATGGAAACAGGGAAGGTATGGCCACGGCCAGCTCATCCTGGTCGACGATATCCTGCTGATCCTGGGAGAATCGGGCGAAGTAATTCTGGTCGACGCGAACCCCGAAGGGTTCAATGAACGAGCGAGATTTCAAGCCATTGAAGGGAAAACGTGGAATAACCCGGCACTCGCCGGGAAGTATCTTCTGGTAAGGAACAGTCGTGAGGCGGCTTGTTATGAGGTGAACATCAAAGCCGAACTGGAATAGAGGCAGGACCGAGATAGCGGGGCAAGTGAAGGAGGAGGAACCGGACGCAGGTGGAGGAAGGATCCGGGGATAAATGTGGAATGCGGGATCACAGAATGCTCAGATGCCCAGCCCAAAAACGCACCACGGAAGCCACAGAAGAGGCGCAAGATCGGCGGGAGATGCCAAATTCGGTGAATTGAGGCGGTAAGGGTGGGTGGAAACACCAACCACGGACAGAGCCGAGATAACGGGGCATGTTGGAGAGGGAGAAATCGGACGCAGGTGGAAGAAGGAGCATTGTGGAAGTCACCGGCGGGAGGCGGATCCTACGGATGGAGGTCCCTCGATACACCTTCCGCAGCTTGCGCTGCTCCAGGCACTCGGAAAAACGGGGTGGAGGAATTTGAGGGAATGTGGGGATGAAAGTGAGAGATCGGGAGCAGAGGGGCACGACATCGCACAGAGCAGGATGGTAAAAGTTACCGGCAGGGGCCGGGTCATACGGGTGGGGAAACCGGAACCAAATGGGAGAGAAACACATTGGAGGATTCGAATGATCAAGATATTTGTCGCGTGGGCTGTGCTCAGCGTATTTCTATTTGTGGGAACATCCGCAGCCGATCACTGGCCGAAGTGGCGTGGGCCAGACGACAATGGCGTTAGCGATGAAACCGGTCTTGCGAGCGAGTGGACACAAACTGAGAATATTTCCTGGAGACTTGCCCTTCCAGGGCCGGGTCCTGCGACGCCAATTGTGTGGGGAGATCGAATTTTCCTCACCTCGTCGGAGGGTGAATCGCTCGTCCTTTCATGTACGAATACTTCTGGAGAACTGCTCTGGAAAAGGGAAATCGGCAAAGGAAATCTTGATGTCCGGCAAGGTGAGAGCAATGGGGCGGCCCCCTCACCCAGTACGGACGGTAAACACGTGTGGGCTTATTTCGGAACCGGTATCGTCGTCTGTTTCGATTTTAGTGGAAGGGAAATCTGGCGGACCAATCTCACCGACCGCTATGGTAAATTCAACAGCTACTTTGGCATCGGAACCACGCCTCTGCTGGACGGCAACCATCTCTATTTCCAACTCCTGCACACCGACGCCCAGTTGATTGTTGCCCTGAACAAATCCAATGGAAAAGAGGTGTGGAAGCATGAACGGAAGACCGATGCACAGAGCGAATGTCTCCATTCATACGCCTCACCGTCCATTTACAGACACGATGATCAGGAGTTTCTACTGACCCACGGTGCGGATTACATCGTCGCGCACAACCTGAAGGACGGGAGCGAGATCTGGCGATGCGGCGGCCTGCAGAATCCAGACAAGTATCGTCACTCGCTGCGACTGGTATCGTCACCTGTTTCGGCGCCAGGATTGATCATCGTACCGTCAGCCAAGAACGGTCCCACACTCGCCCTGAATCCGAAAGGGGCCTCCGGTGATATCACCGGAAAGGATGAGCATTATGTCTGGCGATGGGAACAAAACACCACAGATGTTCCTTCGCCGCTTATCCACGACGGCCTGGTCTACATCTGCCGCGAAAATGGAATGCTGATCTGCATTGACGCCAAATCAGGTGAACAGGTCTACAAAGCGCGTGTTTATGCGCAACGGCATCGCGGTTCGCCTGTTTACGCCGACGGGAAGATCTATTTGACCTCAATCGATGGCACAGTGTCCGTGGTCAAGGCCGGCCGTAAATTCGAGATATTGGCGGCGAACAATGTCGAAGAACGAATTGCAGCATCGCTTGCGATCTCCGGCGGAACGATCTATTTGAGGACGTATAAGGCGTTGTATGCGATCAGGAGGGGTGAGTGACCGGAGCGGCCGAGGGAGAAGGAATTGTCAGGTGAGGGCGATACGGTGGGAGGACGCCAAGGCGTGGGCAGAGGCCGGGAATGGAGGTGGGATGCGGGATCACAGAATGCACAGATGCCCCGCCCAAAAACCGCACCTCGGAAAACACAGAAGAGGCCCAGGATCGGCGAGAGATGCCAAATTCGATGGATTGAGGCGGGAAGAGTAGGTGGTGGAAGTCGCCGGCAGGAACCAGGTCCTGCCGGTGGAGGTCCCTCGATACACCTTCCGCAGCTGGCGCTGCTTCAGGCACTCGGGAAAACGTAAATTGCAAATCCTTAAAACAGGTAGAATAGAACCTGACCCTGGATATGCGTTAGACCGGTGGCGAATCGGCGTTTGGGAGGTCCCTCGATACACCTTCCGCAGCTGGCGCTGCTCCAGGCACTCGGGAAAACGTAAATTGCAAATCCTTAATTAGGTAGAATAGAACCTGACCCTGAATATGCGTTCGACCGGTGGCGAATCGGCGTTTGGGAGGTCCCTCGATACACCTTCCGCAGCTGGCGCTGCTCCAGGCACTCGGGAAAACGGGGTGGAGGAATTTGAGGGAATACTGGGATGAAGGCGAGAGAATGGGAACAGAGGGGAACCACATCGCACAAAGCAGGATGGTGGAAATCGCAGGCGGGAGCCTGCTCCTACAGAAACCAGAACACAATCTACCGGTCTTCTTTGAGCGCGGGAAGGAGCGGGGTTTTCAGGACAAGGTGAGCGGCAAGGGTCGATGTGGTCAGGCCGGTCAGGAAGACCAGAGCGAGTGTCCACGCAAGGGAGGTCCAGGGGACGGCGGCACCTGGTGCAAGGAGATGAGGTGCGACGGCGAGCAAGGCTGAGAGTGTGCCAATAAGGATGCCCAGGATCAGAAGGAAGCCATTTTCTGCCAGCAACATCCATGAAAGTGTTTGTCGGCGAAACCCGAAGGATTGCATCACAGCAAGCTCGCCTTTTCTCTCCAGCGCGTTCCGGAGCAAAACGATTCCCAGACCTATTGTACCCAGAATCAGTCCGAGCCCACCCAGCGTCTGAAAGGTTGACAGGTAGGTATTTTCCACCGCCCTGAAGTCAGCCAGCCGGCGCGAGGTCGAGGACACATCGAATCCCCACTCACCCAGGTTGCGCTCCAACATGCCGGCCACATCCTCTGCCTGACCCGCTGGCGCATCAATCAAATGGAAGCCATATCCGCTTCGCCCCGGGAATTGCTCGAGGAAATCGGCCTCGGAAATCAGGAGCTCACCCTGGAAAATGCTTGTGCTGAGCAGGCCTACAAGACGCAGCTTGATCACCTTGCCCGCTTCATTCCGAATCTCTACATCCTCGCCCAAGCCCTTCTGCAGAATCCACATCACCGAATTGAAGTCGCCGATCGCCGGAATCACATTCGGGCCCAACTCCTGATTCAAGAGCTCCCAGGGGTTGGCCGATTCCGTCAGCGTCTGCTGGAACTGGAATCCTCCACGCGCGATCATTTCAGCGGGAACACCAAGAATCCGCGGCGATTCGGGGCGGTAAAGATTCAGACAGCTCACATCGTCTCCAGGCAGCACCCTGAACTGAACGAATTTGCTCTTCTCCAGCAGACTGGACGATTTATCGGAAAACCCAAGATCATATCTGTCCGACTCAGAATTCAGATCGGAATGCAGGGGAACGTCCGACTCGGCCAGCAAGGTGAATCCCCCTGTTCCGGACACGTCCGAATGTACCAAGGAATCGGAATCGGTTCTGCGGTTGGCACCCACCGCCACAACGACAAAGCAGGCGCACGCGATCAGACCTGTACACAGCAGGCTTCGCCCTGGAAGCCGTGCACTGTTTCTCACACCCAGCCGCCACACGCTGCCAAGCCCCTGGCCTGCCCACACCCTTTTCCTGAACCACTCCGATGTAAAACTGATCCCCGCAGTAAGCAAGAGTGCGCCACTCCCAAAGAACACGCCCACAGCTGCTGAAGAATCTGTGCTATAACCCGCAAAAATGACCATCCCGCCGGCCAAAACCAGACTCAGCAACCCGGTGATCCTGGCCACTCTGCCCGAACCACGGGACACCCAAATGGAAGCGCCGGAAAGCAGCCTGTGGACAGGCGTCTTTCCCAACTGTCGCACCGTGCGCCAGATCGCAAACATCACCACGCCCACGGAAGCCAGGTAACCGATTACCAAAGAGACCCCGTTGATGTGAAGGTCAAGATTGGACGTGCCGACAGCCGACAGCCAAAGCGTACGAAGACCTACCATCATCAACCATCCATATAACAGGGCCCCCAGCACCCCAATGGCCGAGCCGAAAACTGCAAGCTGCGCGCCTTCGGCCAGAAATCGTCGTCGTACCCTCCCTATTGTAAACCCGGATGCCAGAAGGATACCGGCTTCTCCTGCCCGCTGCTCGACGCCCAGGCGGTACAACAGCCCCACCAACAGCGCCGCGGACACAATGAGAAACTGACTGAATCCGATAAAAAGCATACTGAAATCGGTCGCCCCGGAGGACGCCTCGACACCTTCTTGTTTCACAGGTCGAAACGCAAGGCCCACCGACTCTACAGACATCCCCTTCGGAAGATCCAGACCTAGTTTACGCGCCAGGCTGCGCACATCCATTTTTGGCCCTGTACCGATCCTCATTGCACTCAGGGATCCGAACCTGCCCTCCCAGAGCTGCTGACCTGCCCCAATTCCGACGAAAGCCTTGGGAGTCGATCTATATGTCTCCCAGTAGGTTTCGTCCCTCTCGCGTATTCGTTTGAGGTCGACCGGGAAGGGTGCTTCCCACGAAGACATGCGGTCGGCATTCTGAATTCCGGGAAAGTCGGGCGTCAACCCCGGGTCAGCAGCCAGTCCTTCCATAGCAACAACGGCCTGAAGTATAAATTTGGCCTCCCGGGTCTGCAGCTCTTCTCTGGGACCTACCAGATAATAGCTGACCGTCACCGTATCACCGATATTGGCCTGGAGGTCGTCTGCTGCCCATTGATTCAGAACAATTCCATCCTGCTTAAACTCTGCTTCTTCGTTGCCGGCCTTCACCCTGAACGCTCCGAACGATCCGTCATACGTCTTGGACAGCACAGAAGTTCCCACCGCGGAGATCGTGGAATAGGGAATCTCACGCTCCCCAATACGAAGACTGTTTGCCAAATAGGTCAGCACGGGAAGCACCGGAACTGAATGCTGCGAGGCCAAATCTTCTACGTGTCGCGCAATTGCAGGCTTCAACAGAAAGCTCGTACTCTCGATGGAAACCGAAGTCTCCAACTCGCGAATCAGCAATCCAATATCTTCCAACGTCAGAACGCGCTCCAGCATTCGGTGCAAGCTGTCCTCTCCCGCTTCCGGCGATCGAGCCGAGACAAGGATAGCGTTCACATAACCCCTCTGCCCAAGTGCCTTCTGAAGCACGGAAAGAGGGAGGAATGCGTTGAGCCTGAGCGACTGATGAGGTTGAAGTCCGAACCGTCCCATCCCGGTATTCGGAATCACATTCGACACCACCATTCTCAGGTTTAGCGTTAAATCCTCAGGTGCATCCAATCCGAACAGAAACTCTCGGTGAATGCCAGTCGGGCGTTCCAGTGACAGCACCACGGGATCGCCTACGGAAACACCGAGCTCTGCGCTGAGCGCCTCATTGATCGCGACCGGCGGCATTCGCTGACTATTTCCCCGGGCAAGAAAAAGGCCCCGGTCGCGCTCCGACCGAGGCTCAGATTCATACATCGAAATGAACGCCTTATCCACCCCTTGAATACCCACTTTGGACGCCCGGGTGCGTGTGCCCGCATTCTGAATCGATCCCGACATCAAAATCGCGGGTGCGACGGACGAAAACTCATTCACGAACCCGTCCGCTCCCGAAAGATCCTCTCCCAGATCCTCCCTGAAGAAGCGCGACGAAACCAGCGCGAAATCGATTTTTCCCAAACGATCCAGAGACAGCATCTTCAGACTGCCCCTCACCGAATCGCCTACCAGCAGCGCACCTGTCAAAACCGAGGTCGCCACAGCAGACCCGATCACTACCGCGAGATGAATTCGCCAGTAGTATCTCAAACTTCCGCGCAAGTGCCCTCCTCCAACTCCAGGTGTCTCTCGAAACGTGCAGCGAGGGAAGGACTATGGGTCACGGCAATCAGGATATTTCCCGCCTCGCGGTGCAAATCGAAAAGCAGCTCCGAAATCTCGTCCGCTCTTGCCCGATCCAGACTGCCAGTAGGCTCATCACACAACATAAGACCCGGCGAATTGATCAGCGCGCGCGCAACGGCCACGCGCTGACGCTCACCGCCAGACAGCTCCGCGGGTCGGTGATCCACCCGGTGGGACAGCCCCACGCGATCGATCAAGGCACTCGCCCTCTCGCGTGCCTTGCCATCCACCGACCCGAACGCCAAAGTGGGCATCAGAACGTTCTCCAGAACCGAGTATTGTGGGAGCAAGTGATGATCCTGGAACACGAACCCTATTCCACTGTTTCGGAAGCGGGCGAGTTCGGGCTCCGGTAAACTGAAGGGATCCACGCCATCCATCTCAATTCGCCCACTGGAGGGTGGTTCGAGCGTACCGATCAGGTGGAGCAAGGTACTTTTGCCCGATCCCGAGGGACCTGTAATCGCCAGCGACTGACCGGGTGTTGCGTCGAAAGACACGTTGGATAAGACGTGGATTTCTTCGCGTCCGGTAGTGAACGATTTGGAGATGGAGTTTAGGGAAAGCATGACTACCGAGTATCGAGTTTCGAGTGACGAGAGAAACCCCAGGTTGAGGTCATTTGCAGGACCAGGGCTGAGGGAACCAGACGGGTGAGTCAAGAGCCAAACCAGATCCAATGGCTCTAGGATTTAGCGAGAATCAGACGGCTATGTACCTGGTCGAAACAAAGTAACGAGGAAACCGCCGGAGGCAGCCATCACGATACCGAGCACAAACTGCCAGTTAAGACTCCCCAAACCGCCGGCTGGTGGATGGAGGGTCATTGCCACAATCGCGTTTACCACGGGCGCACCTGCGAACACAATCGACATCACCACTGCTGGTGTACCCTTGGCGCCAAATGCGAGGAGCACGCCCAGTGCACCCAGTGCGCCTGCTGTTCCTGCGAGCGTGGACCAGGCCATACCTTTTGTCGTGAACGTCCAGGTAGCGCCCTGGAGCATCAGCACGATCACCGAGCCGATCACAGCGGTCAACAGATAGGCCACACCCACAAACAGAAAGGCCTTTATCCGGCCGTTGGCCGCATCACCCATCGCCATCTGTCCGGTATGGAGAAGCACCCCGTAGACCCCCCAGGAAAAAACCGTCATCATTGCAAATAACAACCAGGTCATCCCAGGTGACTGAATGTTTTCTGCCGCCATATATACCTCCCATTGATTGTAAACTGATTAGCGTCTGGGACTCAACTTGCGATCTGACCTGCATCGATGTATGAACGGTAGACCTCGAGCATTGCGTCTGCCATCGCGCCTGCACTGTAGGACGCGTACACCTTTTCCCGGCCTCTTCGACCCAATTCCATTCGCTGTTCAGGATGCTCCATCAGGTGCTGAAAAGCTCCTGCTAAAGCAAACGTATTGCCCGGCTCCACAAGAATACCTCCTCCGGTATCTTCCAACAACTCTGGAAAATTTCCGTGGCGAGGCTGAACCACAGGCACTCCATTCGCGAGCGCTTCCAATACGAATCTGCCCTTGGGCTCATGGTATGGGGTAGGTACGCTCAACACATGAATGCTGTTCAGGAATGAAAGCTTCTGCTTTCGGTCCACTTCGCCTACATAATCGACTGAATCCGTCAGCTCCCAACGCGCCATACGAGCCTTGATCTCCTCAAAATATGACGCATCCCGCTGGCCAAGATAGCCCGCCACCTTCAATCTTACCTTATCTTTTCCCACTGCCGCTGTCAACTCCCTGAAGGCCTGGGCGAGAAGATGCAGACCCTTCTCGGGGCAAATCCTCGCCAGATACCCGATGGTAAACGGCGTAGCCTGCTCGAGAGATGAGGCATCACCAAATCCATCGAGCGACACGCCAAGTTTCACCACACGAATTCTGTCACGATCGATCGACAGATACTCCGACATGAAATCGGCATAGTACTCACAAGGAGCGGTAAACCCGTCCACATCGGCCGCCCGTTCACGAAGCAGTGAAATTGCCTGAGATTTGTAGGGATCGATCAAATCTTCGAGAAAAATATCCTCCCCTTGAAGCGCGCAAATCACGGGCACATTCAATTCGCGCCTCAGTTCCCGGGCAAAACCAAGGAACATGGAATTGGTAAGGTGAACGAGATCGGGTTTGTACGTTTCCCTAAGCCATCGCACCAGCCTGTCGAGCTCCTTCTTGTGCGGACCCAGCTCGCCCTGTAACACCGAAATCGTCAGACCGCCTAAATCTTCCGCACTGGTGGACCCGCTGAATCTACTCAGACTTTTGAGCAATCCCCGACCATCCAGCAGCCTGTCGAATACGCGGGGGGTATGTCTGAAAAAGGCCAGCTTCTGCTGGAGATAGACATTGATCCCTCCGTAGAACACTTGATTCAGACTCACGTCACGCTCATCCGTACGGATAGGCGTATAGGTCGGAATCAGGATGAAATCAACACCTCTCCGCTGCATCTCCGCCGCCAGTGTGTTGTCACTGATGCAAGTGCCGCAATACATTCCCGCCGCACCAGCCGCTATGTATGCGATCTTCATCGGAATGCCTGCGTCCCAAACCGTTTGGTGTGAACATCATCCAACTCCGAATTTCCGCTCATTTCATCCGCCAAGGAGAAAGTGCCTCGGTATCCTTGATCAAGAAACCAGATCCAATTGCTGATCCCGGCCGTTAACAACGAGAAATCATTCCGCATTCGAAATATCCTGCTCCCTCGAGACCCCAACGATCGATGTGCTCTACCTGCTACCCATTCCAAAGTATAAGTCCCGAACCTCGTCCCAACAAAAAGAATCCCACCGGGAGGGTGGGACTCTGGACTTCTCAAAACTGATCCACCTGGATAAACTCAAGCACTGACCGCACGAGTATCCCCATTCGCGGGAAGTTGACACATCTTCCCCATCGGCTCGAAGATGTAAGTCACGTCCTTCTTGTAGACCAGACCGCTCAAAATATCGATGATACCCTGGAGACATTCGGGATGCGCCGACAGGAATTTAGCAAAACTGAACGAATCCGTATAGAAGGCATATACCAGCTTTCTCATCGACTCCATACCGGGCATGAATTCGCCATACCAACTTCCCAGCCGATTCCCTGAAAAATCATTATTCTCAAAAGCTTTGTGAATCGCATCGGCCGCCATCTCACCGGACTTGAGAGCCAGGAATACGCCAGAAGAATAGATCGGATCCAGGAACCCGAACGCATCACCCACCAGCACCCAGCCATCCCCTGCGATCTCGGTGGAGCGATAGGAAAAGTCGCGTGTCACCTTCATTGGGAACACCTGTTTCGCGGGCGCCAACCGCTCCTGCATTGGCACGCATTTGGCCAGTTCTTCCTCGAAAATCTCCTGAGGTGTTCCTTCCCTGTCCTGCAGAAGATAGTCCAGATCCCCGACCACACCTGCACTCACGATATTGTCCTGCAGCGGGATATACCAGAACCAGGCCTTTCGGTCAGACGTACTCAAAATAAGCGTAGCACCCTCGTCAATACCGGCATCGCGAATGCCGCCCTCGAAATGGGCAAAAATCGAACCCTTCTTCAAATTGGGTTCCATCGTCTTCGTTTTCAATTTTCTGGAAACCAGCGCACTCATACCCGTCGCGTCCACCACAACCTTTGCCGCGATTTCTCGGACAGATCCGTCCGGAAACCGAGTGCGAACGCCTGTTGCTCGCCCGTCCTCGAAGCAGACCTCCTGCACACTCGCGCCTCGACACACTTCCGCGCCCTTATCCCTGGCATTGTCGAGCAGCATCTGGTCGAACTCGCTCCTGAGCACCTGCCACGTCACCGAGCTCTCGTGCGGATTGTTCTCTGAAAAATAGAACGGCGCTGAAGCTCTGCCGGATCCACCAAAAAACTGCACACTGTGTTTCCGCGGAAAACGACTCTCCTTCAACTTGTCCAGAACCCCTAGCCGTTCAAAAGTCCACCAGGTCCCGGGCATCAGGGACTCCCCGATTTTGAAAGTGGGCGCCTCCTCCCGCTCGATCAGCAGCGTGCTGTGTCCGAATTCCGCAACAAGTGCCGCCGTGGTACTCCCGGCCGGCCCGCCGCCCACAACCACAACATCATACGCTTCCTGTGTCACGCTCACCCCGTTATCTCCAGGCGTCTTCGCCAAATCCCGTTCTCCCCTGCGCCTTCAATCCTGTTTTCTATGGTCATTCACACGCCGCGCCTTCAACTCGAATCTGGGCAGCGCGTTCTCGGGCACCGGCTTCACACCCGCACGAATCCCCAGAACGTGACGCAGTTCTGCGGCCAACTTGTCCACGATCTCATTCACGTGAGGCGTATTTAATTCCACCCGCACCTCGAGCTCATCCAGTTCGCCTCTTGGCCACACATCGATGGCGAACTCTACCACCTCTGAAAATCCACGCACCGTATTCTCGATTACACTGGGATAAACATTCACGCCCCGGACGATCAGCACATCGTCCATTCGGCCAATCACGCCGCCCTTCAGACGAGCGAACGTGCGACCACAACCGCATACGTCGGTGGTTCGCCTGACAAGGTCACCCGTTCTGTATCGCACGACCGGCATACCGATTCGCCCGAGATTGCTGATCACCAGTTCACCCTCCTCCGCCGGCTGACTGGATTCCGGGTCGAGCACCTCCGCGATATACTCCGCCTCATTCAGGTGCATTCCATCGTGAGCCCGGCATTCGAAGCCCCAGGCGCCCACCTCGGTCGCCCCAGCGTGATCGAAGCTCTCCGCTCCCCAGGCCTCCTCGATTCTCGCCTTCGTAGCCGGTAAGCTCGCCCCGGGCTCTCCCGCGTGAATCGTCAACCGAACACTGGAGTTCCTGATATCCAGTCCCTCATTGTTGGCAACCTCGGCCAGGTGTAGCGCGTACGTAGGCGTGCAAACCAGCACTGTGGCTTCGTGAGCAAACATCGACTTCAGCCGCTGATCGGACCCCATGCCGCCCCCGGGGATCACCATCGAGCCCACCCTGCCAGCGCCTTCAACGGCGCTCCAGAATCCGATGAACATACCGAATGAAAATGCGAAAAACACCCGGTCGCTCTCAACCACATCGGCCGCCTGATAGACCGACTCCCAGCACGCACCCATCCACTGCCAGCTCTCCCGTGTATCCAGCCACCGGAGCGGAGAACCCGTAGTGCCCGAGGTCTGATGAATTCTGGTGTATTGTTCCACCGGAAAGGTCAAATTGGTCCCATAGGGTGGATTCGCGCCCTGGTCTTGCGAAAGCTCGTGCTTGGTGGTGAATGGCAGCACGCAGTAGTCCTCAAAATTGGCCAGATCATTCACGTCGGACACACCGGCGTCGTTCAGCTTTTCTCGATAGAAGGCGTTGGTTTCCAGGACCGGCGCCAGTGCCGCCCGAAACTTCTCCAGCTGCACCTGCTCCAGATCCTCTCTGTCCAGTTCTTGCGTCGTATCCATCTGCCTCACATCCTCAAATCAAAACCACAATACATCCCGAATGGATTCGCAGGAATCACAGAGGAAGAACCGAATCCCCTGGTTTCGTATTCCTTGTTCGTCAGATTCTTGAGATTCATCCGCACCGTAATTTTCTGGTACTTATAAAACAACGCCCCATCCAAAATCATCGAGCCATCGATCTTGTACTGATTGTCTTCGGCTATGAACTGCTCGTGAACATACCGGGCGCCACCGGCGATTCCCAGACCATTTGCGAAGGTTCTCGTTGTCCACACATTTAAAATGTGCTTCGGTGTGAAAGCCGGCTTATTCCCGGAGCGATCCACCATATTGAATGTCACCCCGGTTTGCGTGGGCACCATCACCATCTCCCGGAACCGGGTCAGCTCGGACTCCGTGAATGCATATGAAAAATACGTCTGCCACCCGGGTGAGGTCTGCAATGCCAGCTCAAGTTCCATCCCTTTCGACCGCTGGTCGCCATCCTGCTGAGTGATGCCCGTGGCATCGGGAATCGCCACATTGTCTTTCTTCAGGTGGTAAACCGCCAGGGTCGCATTCAGCCGTCCGTCCGCCAGGAACTTCTTCATCCCGATCTCGAACTGCCGGGCCGCCTCTGCTTTCCGATCTCCAACCACCTGGCTGGACGGAGGCGAAAAGGCCTGTCCAAAGTTGCCATACACAGAGAAGTCAGGCGTGGGCGACACCACCAGACCGGCCATTGGACTGAACTTGCTGAACTTCCGTTCTGTTCTGGTGACCTTGTCAGCGTAATCGATGTCATCGTATCTCCCGCCCAGAAACATCTGGAATCGATCCGAGAAGGAAATCTGGTCCACGAAATAGGGTGCCAACACCACACTGCGAGCGTCCGCCATCTGGGACTGACCCGGGATCAGAACATGCGGCTCGGCAGCGGTCTCCACCGGAGCGAAAAGATCCAGATTAGGAAGCACGCCCACATCCAGACCGAATGCATCCTGCCACCGACTCAACTCGATCCCGGCAAGCAGAGTGTGTCGGGAACTTCCCGTATCGAACCTGAACACCGCCTCCAGTTGATTGCCAACGACCTTCTGGCGGTCATCCAGGAGCAAGAGCGATCTGTAAAGATCCAGACTCCCCTGGGCGTTCGGAAAAACACCGCTGAACAATGTCCCTCTCGAAATCCAGTCGAAATCGGTATAATAAATGCGGTTTCTAAGCGTCACAGAAGGAGTCAATTGGGTGTTGAACTCGGCTCGAAGGCGATGAATCAACTGGTCGGAGACATCGAAAGGGGACTGGTAAGAACGTGTTCTGGGCACATCGGGAAGCGCGTTATTCACAACGGGAAGACCCGAATCCGATTTGTACCCGCTGTCGACATACTCGAACCCGACCGTAACCGAATGTTTCTCGTTCCACTGCCACAAAAACGTCGGGTGGAACGCCCAGGTGGAACTGTTCTTCTCATCCCGATACTGGTCCGACACGGACCGCAGCGCATTGATCCGGAACGCGACCCCCTGATCGACATCTCCCCTGCCCACGTCAACGGCCGCCCTGTAGGAATTGTATTGGCCATAGGAACCTGAAACACTGGCAAACTTCCCGAACACCGGTTGTTTTCGCTGCAGATTCACAGACCCGGAAAGTGGATTCCCACCATACAAAAACGCGCCCGGGCCTTTGAGCACCTCGACGCGTTCTACATTGTACATATTGTAAAAGCTGGCCTCCGGCTCCGGGATACCGTCAGTCAACACCAACCCGCCCGTCAAAGAATCGAACCCTCGAATCACGAAATAGTCGTGAACACCAAACCCTGTCTGGACATTCACACCACTCACATTTTTGAGGGCATCTCCAAGGACCACCCCATCCTGCCGGTCCACCAGGGCTTTTGTCACCACGCCAACACTCGCCGGCGTCTTCTGAATCGAAACAGGCATCTTCGTCGCCACAGAACTCTCGGTTGGAATCGCCTCCTTATTCCCCCTTACGACGATCCCCTCGAGCGTATACGTCTTCATCTCCTCCGACTGATCTTCCTCACTCGCTTCGGTTGCTCCCTTCTTCTTCTGGACCTCTTCTGCGAATACCTTCGACTCCCACGTCATCCCGGAAATCCAAATCCCCATCAAAAGAATCGTCCCGAACAATCTCAATCTGTCCATCTCTGGATACCGCCTTATCTAAATGAAACTTCCATCGGTTACTTCACCATTAATCCAAGCGCAGATTACGTATATCTGGCATTTCGATATTTATCGTCATAAAATTCCGGCAAAAGTTGATCCACCCGGAGAAGTCCTCTTCGTGTAAGCCGCACCTCGGATTCATCGAAAGTCAACATCTCCTCGTCCTGCAGATGCCTGAATACATTTCCGAAACGCTCCAGAATCTCTGTCCCGAATTTCCCTCTAAAATACTGCGGTTCGATTCTTCCGAGCTTGAGCTGCAGGATCATTTCCCGGGTCATCCGTTCCTCCTGCGTCGTCTCGAATGCCCGGTTCAAGGGCAGCTCTCCTGATTCCAGCGCATCCAGATACCCGTCCCAGTGCGTCTGATTCTGAAAATGGAGCCCATTCACGTGCGAGAAGGAGGCTACACCCGCTCCGATCAGATCACTGCTGCGCCAGAGAGAATCGCGATACATGAACTTTCCGGACCTTCCCTTCTTCACCAAAGTGTAGGCGCTGGACACCTCATACCCGGAACTCGTGAACGTGTCGATCGCGTAGGCGTGCCACTCCCGCTTCAATTCCCAATCCGCCACGGGAATCTCCTCACCCCCATCATCCAGAATCGCTTTCGAATACACCGTATTGAAGGGCAGCTCCATCTGGTAAATCGTCAAACTGTCCGGATCCAGATCCAGCGTTCGCTGAACCGTATCCTTCCAGTTGTCCCACGTCTCGCCCACCATCCCGGAAATCAAATCCACATTCACCTGATCGAATTCCAGAGCGTTGACCCAGGGCATCACCTCGTATACCTCTTTGGACACGTGGGCACGGCCATTTTCTCGAAGGATCTCATCATTAAGATTTTCGATTCCGAGACTCAGCCGGGTCACCCCGATCTCCTTGATCGCCTCCAGCTTGCTCTGCGTCAGCGTCCCGGGCTCACACTCGAACGCCACCTCCTCCGCGTTCTCCCACGTCATCGTCCTTTTCAAACGATCCACCAGCGCCTTCAAGTGTTTCGCGCTGATATAAGAGGGTGTCCCGCCACCGAAGTAAACAAAGCTGGGCGTCCTTCCCTTGAATCGGGGAAGTTCACTGTAAAGTTCGACTTCTCGCCCAAGCGAATCGAGATACCTCTGGATATCCGCGGCATTGCGATCCGTGTACACTCTGAAATAGCAGAATTTGCAGCGCTTCCGGCAGAAGGGGATGTGAAGATATAATCCCAGCGGAGGAGCGTCGGCGCCAGCCGGTGCGTTGAGCACTTCCTCGACTTTACCCACACCCGAATCCGTCCAGAATGAAAAGGGGGGATAGTTCGAAACGAACACACTGCCCACCTCCGTCTGCTTCCAATCCCGCTTGGTCGTTGCCGGCTCCGGCGTCACTGTTTTATCCACATCACTCATTCTTTAGCCTTCTTCCCGAAACAGTAAAGAAACCCGTCAGTTGTCCCGATCAGTAACCGCTCGTTCGCCACACTTGGCGAAGCCACAAAGGAAGATCCGGCCACAAACTCCCATACCGGCTTCCCTGTATTCTTATTCAACTCCAGCAGCACACCGTCCATCGTTGCCACAAAAATTCTCCCGCCAACAATAACCGGAGATGCGTCCAGCCTCGCCCTGTCGCGATAAATCCACAACAGATCCCCTGTCATCGGATTCAGCGCGTGGACCATCTTGTCGCGACCGGCCACAACCACAATTTCGTTTGTGGCAGCAGGCGACGCGTAGAATGGAAAGTGCTGTTTCTCGTGTTCATATCTCCAGGCCACCTCGGCCGCTGCCAGATCCACGCACAACACCTGACTGCCAAAAGTCCCGACGAATGCCCGACTGCCCATCACGGCGGCGCTCGCCCCTACATAGTCTCCCAGAGGAATCCGATGTCGTTCACTGCCGTCACTCAGACGAACGCATCTCATCTGCCCGTCGCAACCGGCGATCAGCGCCACCGAGTCCACCAGCGCCGGAGTACCGTGAACATAACCTTCCGTCTCCAACTTCCAGATCAGCTCGCCCCTGGCGCTTGAGAGACAATACAGGAACTGGTCGTAGGAGCCGAACAGCACCCGGTCACCCGACACGGCTGCGGACGAAGTAATGCCACCACCGGACTGGAATGTCCACAGCGCTTCGCCTGAGCGGGAATCCACGGCGTGAAACACGCCCGCTTCATCCCCAAAAAACACGGCATTCCCTGAAATCGACGGAGAAGACTTGATCTCGTCCGTTGCTTGATACTTCCAAATCTCTTTGCCGTTCTCCAGGGAAAAGGCATAAAGAAATCCGTCAAGCCCACCCACAAAAACGATACCGCCTGCAACGGTGGCCGTGGACTCTATTCCCTCGCCAACTTCCGAAGTCCAGAGCGGTTCGAGATGATCCGGCAGGCTTCCGGAGGCCACACCCGTGAGCTGTGCATTGCCCCGAAAACTCGGCCAGTCGTTGTCTTCCGAAAATGCCGAACCGGTCAGCAGACAAAGCACCGAGATCACGACAAGAATCGCGCCCGAGAATTTGCCAGTTATCTGTGATCCCCGAAGATCGTCAAACAAGTGAGAAAATCTCATAAGAACCTGTAAAACATATCGGAAATTGACAAATTGACAAGCGCCGTGTCCGAGATCATTGACCACTGAATGCGGCCGTGTAGAGATCCTGGAAATCCGACACATCGAGCGAACGCGGATTGAACGTGCCGGTCCATTCGTCACACGCAAGTCTTGCCAGCTCAGGCAGATCGCTTTCCTTTACCCCTGCTTTCGAAAGAGACTCAGGAAAATCTGCAACCTGTGCAAAATGCGTGACCCGCTCACCCAGAGCGTCGGCGTCACACCCTGAAACATCCAACCCGTCATAGAATCCTGTAACACCATTGAACCGGATCACGGACGGCAGCATCAAACCCACCGCCACACCGTGCGTGATTCCGTGCCTTGCCGTCAACGGATTTGCACACGCGTGCGCCGCGCCCAGCATAGACGCCTCGATGGCCGCACCAGCCAGGTGAGCCCCCAGGAGCATATCTCCTCGCGCTTCCACTGAAGCCTCGCCACCGACCACCTCTTCAAAACTCCTGGACAGGAGCGCCCAGGCTCGCCTGGAGAACATCTGCGAAATCTCGTTACGTTTGGTACAGACATAACTCTCGATGGCGTGCGCAAGAGCGTCGATCCCGGTTACGGCAGCCACCTCGCGGGGCAGCCCCACTGTCAGCTCCGGATCCAGCAGCACGATTCGGAAACGGGCCTTGCGATCGCCGCAGGCCATCTTCTTGTGCGTGTCCGGATCGGAAATCAGCGCATAGGACTGCGCCTCACTCCCGGTTCCCGAAGTGGTCGGAATCCCGATCGACGGCAGCATTGGCTGCGAGGCCTTACCGGATCCCCAGTAGTCCGCCATCCTTCCGCCATTGGTCAGAAGAAAATTAATACCCTTCGCGCAATCCATCGCGCTTCCGCCCCCCAACCCTACAATCAGATCGATCTCCTCTTGTTCGCTAGCAAACGTAGCACCTTCCGCCACGTGCTCCGTCGTGGGATTTTCGCCCACACGATCGAACACAAAAACATCCAGGGAAGCCGCCTCAAGCGACTGCACGGCCCGCGCTGAAATGCCGGCCCTGACGATCCCCGGATCTGTCACCACAAGAACACGTTTTCCACCCAGCTCTTTTGTCAGTTCTCCCAACCGCCTGATACACCCGGGTTCGTAGATCACCCTGATATCGGGCCAATAATCGAATGACGCCATCATTTCCGTACCGACTTCCCCGGCTATCTAAGCCCCCTGAGCCCACTGCAGGGCGCGCTGGCGATAGAGATGTTCAAACAAATTTCCCTCGTGGGGCTGGTCCCACGAAATCTGCATTGTAGGAATAGGGCCTACATTCAATCTCTCCACATTGGGAGATCCCAGCAATTCGTCGATAAACTCCTGATCTTCCGTCAACGCCGTCAGCGTCAACGTCGACCCGATTCTCTCAAGGAGCTCCTCCCGAGGCGCTTCGACCACACTCACGAACGGGAACAGAAACTCGGTATTGGCCAGCGGGTGATCGGGATCTTCACAGTAAATCACCGTCGGGCTCAAAAATGTCAAACCATCCAGCTTAACCACCCGGTCTGTCCCTCTAATCTCGGCGGTCAAATCAACAGCACCAGGCACCCTGAGCCCATTGTCGATCATTGCGGAAAGCTGTTCCGCCAGGGCAGGTCTGGTGAACGCAGCGATCCGCGCCTCCGGATCGTCCAGCGCCCTGGGGGTAATCTTGGCGAGTCGCTCAGCCAGTCCTTCGGCCATCTCCCGCCCGTTCGCCGGCATCCATACACCCGACGCGTTGATGCAGGACCTCCCGCCATTCCGCACCACAGAAGTCTCGATCACATCGAGGTATTCCGCCCACTGTCCCGCCAGATCTGCTCCAAAAAGCACCTTGCTCCTGCCCGGGCCGTGGAGTTGGACTCTGGGGTCCGCTTCCCAGGCGGCCACCGTCGACCCTCCGCCGAACAAAAGCGACCGACCACAGCGCATCAGAATCTCGGCTGCGCCGGCGTGATCGGTAGGATAATAGCCGAACGCCTCGGGTGGGCACCCCGCCTCGATAAACGCACTGGCGATCCGGAAAGGTGTCCACGGCTCCTCGCCACCCGGCTTCAGCACGAGAGGCACCTTCAGCGGAATCGCCGGAATCCACAGCGAGTGCACCCCGGGCGAATTGCTCGGCAGGACCGCGCCCAGGGCGTCCGCCTGTCTCAGGTAACTCAGCTTCTGCCCGCGTCCTTGTCCGTCAAGCACACTCAGGTCGAGACCTCGCGTCAGTCCACCTAGAATCTCGGCCATCTCCACACACACCAGATGGATCTTCTCCATATTCGCCCGGCAGAGAGATTCCGGCATTCCCGTCGTACCCGAGAGTTTTCGCACATAATCTTCCGGCGACTGCGATGCGCCGTCAACATCGAGCTCCCCCTCCATAAAGAGGGCGCCTGCCTTGCCGCAAATCTCTACGAGCTGCGCAACCTCGAATCGCTCGAGCGCTTCCCGTGCGGAAGCGACCTCAAGAAGATCCTTCGCCACCAGCCCCCTGTTCGCCTGACTCACCGTAGCCAGGGGCTCACCCGTCTGAATGTGGGTCACCTCGACCGTATTCAAACTTCGATAGGGACGTCCGTATCTCAGAACTGGAATATGCATAAGTCTATTCTTCTTGGATTGGATATCAAGAATGGAGAATTACTGCGGAGAAATGCGACAATCGATTGCAGGTGTTCGCCCCGTGACACCTGGCGAAACACATCCTAATAGACACCTACGGTCACGGACTCGTGCAGCTGGGTCAGCAGCCTCAGATTCTGCACGCCGTCCCAGGGGTATCGCTCGATGGGTTCGGCACGTTCGGCCTCGTCCCGTTCGAGGAATCTGGGCATAAAGAACTCACGGGTCATCGTCGTCAACATCACCCTCCCGGTCTCGCCATAATCAACCGTACGATCCACATTGTCCGGATCGACAAGCTCGATTACCGCCCGAGGGTTCGGAGGGTAATAAGTAATCGCATAATCGTCCGCCGGATCGAAGGGTCGCGAGTAGGCCAGCCCCATCAGCGTATTGCCATAGGTGGGCACAAAATCGATCCCCGGAACCAGCTCCTCCCGGGCGAACCGGTGAAACTGCGCGTCCATCTCCGTTCCGCCACAGAAAATCCCGGTGATACCCGACTTCTTCAGCGACACTTTTTGGCACAGCGCCTCGAGCAGCTTGGGTGTCGTAAACAGACACTTCACATTGTCATTCGCCCTCAGAACCGTCAGCGCCTGATCGATCACGTGGCTCTTGTAAGACTCCATCTCCTGGAGCTTGCCGCCCTTCACCAGCTTGTTCACCCAGCGCGGATCCAGATCCACCAGAAAACAAATCCCACTTCGCACCTGGGCGAGATACTCGACTGCGAGTC
>Ga0114993_10001339_pt1 | contig 28409 bp, 26 predicted proteins | sample ArcticOcean_MG_C_FD_87042 | JGI IMG/M metagenome (GOLD analysis project Ga0114993, IMG submission 87042) | Marine microbial communities from western Arctic Ocean - ArcticOcean_MG_CB2_150 | ecosystem: Environmental > Aquatic > Marine > Oceanic | place: Arctic Ocean: Canada Basin | collected...
AATAGGTTAATTAAGCAGAGTAGTGATATATGTTAATTTTAACATATTCAACATTCTAGATAAGCTTTCAAGGGCTTGAAAACTATACTTTTTTACATTCATAAAGTTAGAGTCAATATTCCAATAAACTATCTATCAGAAAAAAACAAAGTTTACTTTTAAAAAAAGATAAGTGGGCAAATAGTAATATGTAATATGATTTAATTACAATATTGTAATATGATTTAATTACAGTAAAAATAAAATTTGAGAGAAAATATGAAAACTAATAATCGTATAAGTTCAAATGTTTCTGTGGCTTTGGCAGTTTCTATCGCGTTGAATGCTCCTAATCTTAAAGCTCAGCAACTAGAAGAAATAGTTGTAACTGCATCAAAAAGAGAACAATCAGTTCAAGATATACCATATAACATCAGTGTTGTTACTGGCGATCAATTAGATAAATTAGGTATTTCAGATACAAATTCTCTACTTAGAGCTGTACCGGGACTAACTACTTTTGACGAAGGCCTTAGACCTGGTGGAGGCAGAAATAACTTACAAATGAGAGGTATGAATGTCAATAACGCAGGTAATGAAGATGATAACCCAATGATATCTCAAGCAACTGTATCGACTTACCTTGGTGAGGTACCACTCTATTTTCCAATGAAACTTTTTGATCTTAATCGTGTTGAAGTATTAAGAGGACCTCAGGGCACTCTCTATGGTGCCGGTTCTGTTAGTGGAACCGTTCGATTTATACCCAATAAACCCTCTACTGAAGAAGAAAGTGTAAATATTCAAGGTCAAATGTCATCAACCTCTCATGCCAGTGACAGTAGCTATGACTTCAATATAAACGCAAATATTCCAATGTCAGAGACCACAGCTTTTAGAGGGACTTTTGGTTATGAGAAATTATCTGGTTTTATAGATGCCATAGGCCTTATAGGCCAAGAGGGAACACCTAGGGACACAGGGGCAGTTATATTAGCGGACCCAAATGATATTCTTGGGAGCCCTCCTGCTGATGCGACGAGCGTCATGGACTCAAATGAAGCCAATATAACTTACATCAGGGCAAGTGTTTTATCAAAACCTTCTGACACACTGGAAATTGGACTCAACTTCAACTATCAGAAAATTGAAACAGACAATCGAAACGAACACAATCCAAATTATGGATCAGGTGATAATTATGTGACTTATAAAGCACATACAGATCCATCAGATGGAGAAATGACTTTAATTGATATTGATGTTGAAAAGGATTTAGGATTTGCTCGTCTAACGTCTTCGACAGCAGTATCTAGCTTTGAATCTTTCTCTGTTTCTGACTCATCTGGATTTCTAAGAACAAATCTACCTCAGTATTATTTTGGTAATCCTAGAGTTTTTTCACCTATTGATAGGGATCAAGAAGTAGATACCTTTACTCAAGAGCTTAGATTGACTTCCCAATCCGATGGGAAAGTAAGTTGGATCGGAGGTTTGTTCTACTTAAAACGAGACCTTGTTATGGACCTATATCAGCCTTTAATAGGTGTAACCGATTACACCAATGCTTATTTTGGTACAACGGGTTTGGGAATAGACTTCACAGATGTACTGGCATACGGGGGCGTAGATCAAACATTCACTGATTGGTCGATATTTGGTGAAGTGAGCTATCAGATTAGTGATCCTTGGCAAGTTACAGTTGGATTCCGAAACTATGATAACGAAACCAAGGGTACGGCAGGAATTCCACTTCCTTATGCATCACGCACATTTGAATTCTATTACTACGGAACAGCCTCAGATGATTTTCTACTTGGAGGCTTCAACCCAACCTTAGGAGAGGATGATGGTTCTATCATTAAATTAAATACATCCTATGATGTGAATGATAACACAATGGTTTTTGCGACCTACGCAGAAGGTTTTAGAGCTAGTGGTGTAAATCAGCTACCAGAATTTGACCCCTGGGGCACTGACTACAGAGAATACCTTACTTTTAAACCAGATGAATTAGTTAATTTTGAATTTGGAGTGAAAGGAACACTCAATGATCGCTTTAACTACACTCTGACCAGATATGACACTGATTGGGAAGAGTTTCAAATGACGCTTTATTCGCTTTTTGGAATTGCATTTGTAGATAATGTACCCAGTGCGAACTCTAAAGGTTTTGAATTTGAACTCAATGGTAATGTAAGTGATAATTTTAACATTAACTTTGGCTATTCACACGCCGACGCAAGTATAACTGAATCATTTTTGTACTCGAGAATAGCAGATCAATTTATTTCAGCGGGTGCTAGACTCCCAGGCTCAGCCGAAAATGAAATGTTTATGTCTGGAACTTACCAACTGCCCTCGACAAACTCGGGAGCTGACGTAGTTATAAATGTGAATGCTTCGTATAAAGGGGATGTACTTAGTAATTTTATTGAATCGGATGCCAATTTCCAGAAAATGAAATCATTTACTGTATGGAATACAAGAGTAACCTGGACCAAGGACAACTACAGTATTTCAGTCTTTGGAAATAATTTGAGTGATGAATTAGGTCAATCGATGGTTTCTGTAGCTGATGGTTGGATGGGTGATCGCGATCAATCAAAAGGATTGATCCGGCCTAGGTCAATTGGTATAGGATTTAATTACAAGGTTAAATAAGGTAGTTTTTTAGCACAGCTTAGATAACAACATAATTTATATTGTTAGCCTAGGTGCTTTTAAACAAAGCTTAATATGATCTATATATCATCTGCTCTACTAATCGGTAAGCACTTCACTAACAATGTAGAGATATTCATCAATTAAAAGAACTTATGTCAGATAAGCTTTCACACAATTTAAAAAAGGCTAAAGATCTAATGCAGATAGGTGAACTAATGCCAGCTTTAGCTATCGTTGTAAAACTCAAAGAAAAATATGCTCATATAGCTGATGTTTGGGCATTAGATGGGGAAATAGCAACAAGGCAAAGACGTACTGAAGACGCTATTGATGCTATAGAAGAAGCGGTTAGATTAGAGCCTAAGGTCGCAGAGCGTCATGTCCAACTTGCTAGATCTTATATTTTAGTTGGCGATGAAACTAAAGCACTGAAATCAGCTTTAATATCAATAGATTTTGGAGTGAAAAGACTTAATCATTTGTTGATACTCGGTGGCGTGCTAGTTCGATGTAACGAGCATTTGAAAGCTTTAGATATATTTCTAAAGGCGAAAGAAGTTACCAAAAAGAACCCTGAAGTTTATAGGGGGTTGGCTTCAGTATATCGATTCTTGGGTAAATTGGGAAAAGCAGAGCAAGCTTGTGACAAAGTGATTAGTTTAGATCCACATGACTATGAAATGATAGGCCTTAGATCCTCACTAAGGACACAAACAATAGAAAATAATCATGTCAATGAAATGGTAAAACTTCAGCGTTCGGGAATAAAGAATTGGCGAGGTGAGGTTCATATTGCTTTCGCTTTGTCAAAAGAGTACGAAGATTTAAGTGAATACGCATTATCATTTGAATGGCTTCAACACGGTTCCAAAATAAAAAGAAAGCATACTAGGTATGATTTTGAAGAAGATATAAAGATATTTAGTACTTTAAAAAAAGCTTTCTCTAAGCAGAAAATTTCTGATTTAGCTGGCACTGGAGACCCAAGCGCTGCTCCTATCTTTGTGCTTGGAATGCCTAGAACCGGTTCAACCTTAATTGAACGAATTATTTCTTCTCATAGTTCAGTGCAAAATGCAGGAGAGCTCAGTTGTTTTTCATTTGCGATGATGAATCAAATCCAGAAAGAAAATAAGGAGATAATTACCGATCGTCTTGAATTAGCAGAGAATACAACTAAATTATCAATAAATAAATTGGGTGAAGAATACCTCAGATTAGTCAAGCCCATAAGAGATAAAAACCCAAGATTTATAGACAAGTTGCCTCTTAATTCACTTAATCTGGGTCTCATCTATTGTGCATTACCAAATGCTAAAATAGTGCACGTTATAAGAAATCCAATGGATGCATGTTACTCAATATTTAAATTTCATTTTAAAAATGGATACCCCTTTACTTATGATCTAAAAGAACTTGTTTTGTATTACAAAGAATACTTTTACTTGATGCAACATTGGAGAGATGTATTACCTAAAGATTATATTTACGATATTGAGTATGAGAAAGTTGTCTCTGATTTGCCTGGCGAAGCAAGACGGCTCATAGATTTTTTAGATCTAACATGGGAAGATAAATGTCTAGACTTTCATAAGAATACACAAGCTTCAACCACTGGAAGTGCATCTCAAGTTCGACAGCCAGTCTACAATTCATCCATCGGTAAATGGCGTAATTATGAAAAAGAGCTTCAACCACTAAAAGAGGAATTAGAAAAATTTCAAATTCTTTGAATCAATTAAACAAGGAAACTGATCTATGAAGTCAATGCTTGAATAAAATAAGCAGCGAATCTAGAAGTGTGAGAGGTTTTACGTTGGATTAATTCAAACATCATTTTTCGAGAAGTTATTTTAGGTTTTAATGGCCTGAGGCTTTCATTTTCTATCCATCTTTTTGCATAGTGTGTTGGTAAGTAACCAATATATTTACCGGATAAAATTAAATAGGCGGCCCCTTCAATATAAGATGAAGATGCAGATATATTATGTCTATATGGGGATTTCCATTGTGAGGATCTTTCTGCTTCATCCCAACTAACATAAGGTACTCCTTCTAGCTTTTTATTACTTAAATCTTCATCATCTATGCTGAAAAGTTCGTTAGATTTTGAGCAATAAAGCAAATGCTCTTCAGTGAATAAAGCTGTGTATTTAAGATTTTCATGCCTTTGGTTAAAAAGACCGATTGCACAGTCTAAAAGATCATCAGTAACTCTTTGTTGTAAATCTAGTGCATTACCAACCTTTATTTTTACTTCTACTTCTGGCATAGCTTCAGTAAATGATTTAATTGCATCCACTACGATTGAGTTTCCTATTGTTATACTGTTATCTATAATTCCAATCTTAAATTCACCCTTTAGTTCTCCATCGAACTCTTCGATGTCAGATATAAAAGTATCTAGAGATACAGAAAGTTTTTCTAAAGCTATGAGTACTTTTTTTCCACGAGTTGTTAACTTAAAGTTTCCATGACCGCGCTCACAAAGACGGAAACCTAGCCTAGTTTCTAGCACGGACATTTGTGTACTAATTGCGGATTGACTAAGCCCTAATTCTACTTGAGCACCCGCAAAACTCCTGTGTTTTGCAATCACAGAGAACATTCTTAGTAGCTTTATATCCTTATCTTGAAGAGATCTAAGCATCATTGAAAAATTAAACCTAAAATTTATCTTAAACATAATATGATATAAAAAAATAATAAATGCTAGGTATCACTGATGATAAGATTGACCGTTCTTTATAATCTCTCGGAAAATATTTCTGAAGAAGAGTTCATTAAATGGAGACAAGAAACCCATAAGGATTATGTTGAATCAATGCCAGGAGTCATTCATACAGACTTTTCACGAATCAAAAAAAGTTGGCCCAAAGATCTAGCGCCAAATTTTCGCTTTCAAACAATAGTTGATTGGCCAGATCTTGAAAGTTTTGAGGAAGCTTTTTTTAATGATTCTGCCCAGAAAAAACTAAAAGATGATAACGAAAAGATTGGTGAATGTCTCTACATTGTGAGTGAAGTTCTTTCAGGTCAAAGGTAGTAAGTTTAGTTTAATCACGGCCTTTAGTGATCCTTTGTTATGAATATTGTTATGAAGAAAAATATTCTTATCTTAATGGCCTTCTTTTTAATTAGCTGTGGCCCTGCACTAGAAGAAATGGCAACTGTCGAGTAGATTTGAACAATGAATTAGAGTTGCATAATTCTATCACTTTAAACTTCAATCTCCACTTTCAAAATAACTCTCTCATCTATGAAGATGACAAAGAGAAGGAACTAACTCAAAGACAAATCATTCTCCAAAGTCTCATCTTCTATATGCATGATACTCGTGGAATGAGTTATAGAAAGATTAGCAAATGGTTAAATCGTTCAGGCATAAAGACTCATCAAGGAAACACCTGGGGTGAGACTGGTAATTCTGCTTACAGTGTTCTTAAACGAATGAAAGAAAGAGACTATCGTCTCAATAGGTAAGGAACTTTAACTGAAATTTAGAGAGATGAGTACAACTGATAGCCGCTTCTGTAATAGAGCTTAATGGTGGTGATAAATTGCTCACCTATCCAGGTTGTTCTATCGAGCACAAAAAGAGCATCGCCTATTTGACATTCAAGCGCACCGGCAACTCTTTCATCTGCATTTTCAGCTGAAAATATTACATCACCGCTGGAAAATGGAACCGTTCTTACTAGCCACTCATTGACACTTACCTCATCTAAGGGGGCATCAAGAATTTCGGGAACCGCTTCAACATTGACCCAACGTTCTTCATAGGCATATGGGCTGTTGCCTGCTAAATGGATCGTTTGCAAAAATAATGCCTTCTGAGATTCAGAAGTCTGCAGTTTAGTCCTTACAGATTTAGGCGGTACTTTTAGTTTAGTGACCACATTTTGGTGGCGATATTCGCTGCCAGTAACCTCAACCTGCTCACGTAAAATTGAGATGCCAAATTTTGCGTGCCGCACCGGCATCCGACAAACCCTTGTTCCACCTTTTCGCTTTCTAACAACAACACCCTCATCAGCCAGTGCTTGGAGGGCCCGATTTATGGTCGTACGCGCACAGTTATATTCCTCTGCAAGTGAAAGCTCTCTAGGAATAAGAGCACCTAACTCCCACTCACCAGATTCAATTCTCCCCTTCAGCATTTGTCTAATTTTATGGTGAGAGTTGGTTGTCATAGCTTGCCCCGCAATCGTTTTATGGTTTTTAGAAACTGACTGATAATGGCGTCACGCTGAATATGTCTTCCTTCGCTAACCATATGTCTACCCGCCGCCCAAACATTGCTAACAATGTCATCATCTGATGCAAATATCCATGCATCAAGAATCCTGTCATTGGTTAAATTAACAAGAGAATAATGTTCATCATCTAGTGCAACAAGATCAGCAAGCGCACCTACTTTTATTGCTCCGGCATCACGACCTAGTGCCTGCGCTCCACCCTTAGCCGCATGTTCATAAATGAATCGCCCATTGGAGAGTGTAGAGTCGCTGCTAAGAACAACACGTCTTTGATCACGTAAGCGTTGAGACATTTCAAGCAATCGTAACTCCTCGCTGAGGCCAATTTTGACATTTGAATCAGAGCCAATGCCAAACCGACCACCATGCTCAATAAATTGAGATGCGCTAAATGTTCCATCGCCAAGGTTGGCTTCAGTAATAGGACATAAACCAGCAACGGCTCCAGATTCTGCAAAGTCTATTAGCTCTTTTTGGTCAGCGTGGGTTGCGTGCACCAGGCACCAGCGGTCATCAACCTCAACATTGTCTAATAGCCATCGAATTGGTCTAGCTCCTAGAAATTCAAGGGCATCACTAACTTCATTTTGCTGTTCGGCAATATGAATATGAACCGGATTTTGTCTATTGAGAGTAGTTGCTAGTAATAGTCCATCCTTTGACACAGCTCTCAGTGAATGGGGTGCCACTCCGAGGACATAATCCTGTGGCAACCCAGCCATCTGCTCGCTGAGCGATGCATACAGAGTCTGAAATTGATCAAGATCGCAACCAAAACGACGCTGTCCTGCCTGCAGTGGTTGGTTCTGTAGGCCGCCTCGCATGTATAACACTGGCAAGTGGGTATAACCAATTCCCGATATTGACGATGCTTGAAATAGACGCTCTGATAATTCTGTTGGGCTGCTATAGCCAACACCCTTATGGTCATGATGTAAATAGTGAAATTCAGCGGATGCTGCATAGCCTGATTCCAACATTTCCATTTGAACTAGCGCTGCAATAGCCTCGATATCATCGGGAGAGAGGATCTCTAAAAAACGATACATAACTTTACGCCACGTCCAAAAATCGTCAAGGGAAGTCGCTCCTCTTTGCTCAGCTAACCCTGCCATAGCTCTTTGAAAAGAATGGCTGTGTAGATTAGAGAGCGCTGGCAAAAGAATCCCTACTGTTTTTTCAGCACCGCCTGTTGATTTGGAAATATCCGAGATCCGCCCAGTATCATCTACTGTTAAGGAGATATCTTGCTGCCACCCCGAAGAAGTGAGTACTTGTTTCGCAAAAATTTTAAGTGTCATTTATTTCAATCTAACAGTATTATGTGCATACATAATAACCATGTTAATAAGGGTATTACAATACGTATACAAAACGAAAAGCTCTATACAGAATGTTCTGTAGCGACTATGCAGGCTAATGAAGTAGCTTACGGCTTAATTAATAATGCTACTATTGCCGTTCGTAACGGCCGGATAGAGTGGGTAGGTGATGAAAAGTCTATACCAACTTCTTATCAAGGTATGCAAAGAGAGTCGTTAGGCCAACGCCTTGTTACACCTGCGCTCATTGATTGTCACACTCACCTCATCTTTGGTGGAAATCGCGCCCATGAATTCGAGATGCGAATGAATGGCGCAAGTTATGAGGAAATTTCAGACGCTGGGGGCGGTATAAATTCGACGGTTGAGGCAACGCGATTAGCCAGCGATGAAGAACTAATTCAAGGTGCTCTGGGACGAATAGATAACCTGATTAGCGAAGGCGTCGCAGTCATAGAAATTAAATCAGGCTACGGACTAACAATCGACCATGAATTGCGAATGCTTCGAATTGCTCGGCATCTAGAATCGCTTCGTCCTGTAAAGATTATGACAACCTGGCTTGCTGCACACTCTGTCCCGAAAGATTTTAAACATCGGCTTGATGACTATATTGATCAGATTGCCATTACAGGATTACGGCAGGCGGAGAAAGAAGGCATCGTTGATGCAGTCGACGGTTTTTGCGAGACGATCGCATTCTCACCAAGTCAAATAGATCGCCTATTCAAAGTTGCTCAATCTTTAAACTTACCGGTCAAGTTGCACGCAGAACAATTATCTAATCAAAATGGCGCTCTACTAGTGGCCCAATACAACGGCCTATCTGCTGATCATCTAGAATATTTGTCAGCGAAGGATGTCAAAGAGTTTTCTAAATCGGAGGCAGTCGCAGTGATGCTGCCCGGCGCTTTTTACACTCTCAAAGAAACACAAGTTCCCCCGATAGCCGCTTTACGATCTGCGGGCGTTGATATGGCCGTTGCGACTGATTGCAATCCTGGCAGCTCTCCTATTTCATCAATTCTGACTGCAATGAACATGGCTTGCACTCAATTTTCCATGACCCCTGAAGAGGCCCTCAAGGGAACGACAATCTGTGCCGCTAGAGCGCTGGGGTTGCAGGGTAATTACGGGGTAATTGAGGCCGGAGCTCAGGCTGAACTTGCGGTTTGGAATGCAACACACCCTGCAGAGCTAACTTATTGGGTTGGATCATCAATCCTTCACAAACGCATTTTTAATAGGGAATTATCATGACGATTACACTTGCACCAGGTCTAGCCGACTTAGCTCAGCTAGAAAGCATTTATCGCGATGAAATTAGTTTCAATCTAACTCCAGATGCTTTTAAAGCTATTGAAGTAAGCGCTTCTCGGCTCCTAGAGAGACTTGAAGGTAAAGAGACTATTTATGGTGTGAATACCGGATTTGGCAAACTTGCTTCAGTCAGAATCGATGAAGCTCATTTAGCCAGCTTACAACTCAACATGGTTCGCTCTCATTGTGCTGGATTTGGCGAACCTTTACCCCTTAACGTCGTCAGGTTGATCATGGCATTAAAATGCCTTTCTTTGGGTCGTGGTGCATCTGGCGTGAGAGTAGAGGTAGTGGAGCTACTTCAAAATATGGTTTCGAAAAACATTATTCCGGTTATTCCTGCTCAAGGTTCTGTTGGAGCATCAGGTGATCTAGCGCCACTAGCTCATATGGCGGCCGCTATGATTGGCGAAGGAGACGTATTCTATAAAGGTGAACAGATCTTGTCCTCTAATGCTCTGCAGCAAGAAAAACTGACGCCAATCGTATTAAAGACTAAAGAGGGGCTTGCGTTATTAAATGGCACACAGGTATCAACTGCCCTTTGCTTGGCTGGCCTTTTTGATGCATGGCGTCTAGCGATAACATCTATCACAACCACCGCTCTCTCGATAGATGCGGCTATGGGTTCAAGTGCACCATTCCATGATGAAATTCATCAACTACGTGGCCATCCTGGGCAAATTGATAGTGCAAAAAGACTTCGCCAATTACTCCATGGATCTGAAATTCGTAACAGTCATAAAACTGGCGATGAAAGAGTGCAAGACCCATACTGCTTGCGCTGCGCCCCTCAGGTGATCGGTGCCTGTATGGATCAATTGCGTCAAGCTGGCAAGACACTGAAAATAGAAGCCAATGCAGCAACCGACAATCCACTTGTTCTGTCTGATGGCAATATTGTCTCTGGCGGAAACTTCCACGCCGAGCCGGTAGCCTTGGCAGCTGATCAAATTGCAATTGCTGTCTCTGAAATTGGCTGTATTGCCCAACGTAGAATTGCGCTTTTAGTCGACCCTGCTCTAAGTTTTGGCCTACCTGCATTTTTAACACCTGACCCAGGGCTAAAATCTGGGTTAATGATTGCAGAGGTTACTTCCGCTGCACTAATGAGTGAAAATAAAGCCCTAGCCAACCCTCGCTCAATTGACTCTACGCCAACTTCAGCAAATCAGGAAGACCATGTTTCAATGGCATGCCACGCGGCGCGCAGACTTCTGGAGATGAACAAAAATCTTTCAGCTATTCTCGGAGTCGAAGCCATGGCAGGAGCTCAGGGCATTAGCCTTCGAGCACCTCTTAAAACCAGCGAATATTTAACAAATGCTATTTCAACAATTAGAACCCAGTGTCCACCCCTAACAGATGACAGAATGGTCAGCGCCGATATTATTAAATTAGCTGCTTTGGTTCATCAGACCGATGAGCTTAGTAATCTTGGTGAGGATAGCCTAGCACTGGACATATCGCCATGAATCTTGTTGAGATAGCTCAAGGTGATAGTCCGATAATATTGGGCCAGCCGCATTCAGGGACGTACGTTCCTAATGAGATATTCACTGAACTAAATAAGGTTGGACGCCAATTATTGGATACTGACTGGTACATCCCAGAGCTCTACGAGGGTCTGCTGGACAATGTGACAGTTGTAAAAGCAAATTTTAACCGTTATGTGATTGACCCTAATCGTGACCCCCAAGGCTCGACCTTATACCCTGGGCAAAACTCTACTGCCTTGGTTCCATTGTTTACATTTGATGGCGAGCCTATCTGGATACATGAACCCACCGAAGCAGCTATTCAGCAAAGACTGGAAACCTACCACCACAAATATCATCAACTATTGAGCGCCGAAATCACACGAGTTAAGTCCATTCACGGAGTGGCCATTGTTTATGACTGTCACTCTATTCGGTCGAAAATACCTTACCTATTTGATGATCGTTTACCAGATCTGAATGTTGGAGATGACAACGGAAAATCCTGTGAAAGCACTATTACCAAAGGTGTTCAAAATATTCTACGCAATGTTAGCAGCCATACCCATGTTATTAATGGCCGATTTCTGGGTGGGTGGACAACGCGCCATTACGGGCTGCCCCAAGATGGCGTTCATACGATTCAAATGGAGCTAGCACAGCGAACCTATTTAGAGACAGAACTGCCCCCCTTTAATTACGATACTGATAAAGCGTCGTCCTTACGAAGTGTGTTGTTTGACATTCTTCAAGACATTAACAAAACAATCCTTAAAAGCTCTTCAGGAGGATCACTATGAGCGAAGCCTTAAACACCAAACGCAATATCAAGAGCCCGACAGGCAACAAACTTACCTGCAAATCATGGGCAACAGAGGCTCCGTTTCGAATGATTCAGAATAATTTGGATCGAGAGGTAGCGGAAAATCCAGATGAATTAGTCGTCTATGGTGGCATAGGAAAGGCTGCAAGAACATGGGAGGATTTCGATAAGATTCTTGAAACGCTAAAAACACTGACTGAAGAGGAAACCCTGCTCATTCAGTCAGGCAAGCCTGTAGGCGTATTCCCGACACACAAAAATGCGCCAAGAGTTCTCATAGCAAACTCCAACCTTGTTCCCCATTGGGCAAATTGGGATCATTTTAATGAGCTCGATAAAAAGGGTTTGATGATGTATGGCCAGATGACAGCGGGGTCTTGGATTTACATTGGCAGCCAGGGCATTGTGCAAGGTACCTATGAGACTTTTGTTGAAGCGGGTCGACAACATTTTAATGGCGACCTATCTGGTCGTTGGATTCTGACTGCGGGTCTAGGTGGCATGGGTGGAGCCCAACCACTTGCCGCCTCTATGGCTGGAGCCTGCTGTCTTGCAGTTGAGTGTGACCCTGAAAGCATAGATTTTCGACTTCGAACAGGTTACTTGGATGAGAAGGCAGAAACGTTAGACGAAGCTCTTACGATGATCGACAAGTGGACGAAAGCCAGTGAAGCTAAGACAGTTGGGTTGTGCGCCAATGCTGCTGATATTTTCCCAGAACTGGTCAAACGTGACGTGCGCCCCGATATCGTAACCGACCAGACATCCGCCCATGATCCATTGAATGGCTACCTGCCTCAAGGCTGGAGTTTAGCAAAATGGAGAGACAAACGAGTTTCTGCGCCAAAAGAAGTCATAAGAGCGTCACATGCATCGATGAAGATACATGTTCAAGCGATGCTCGATTTTTGGAATCAAGGAATCCCAACTCTTGATTATGGTAACAATATTCGACAGGCCGCTTTCGATGAGGGTCTTGAAAATGCATTTGATTTTCCAGGGTTTGTCCCAGCTTACATCCGTCCTTTATTCTGCCGTGGCATTGGGCCATTTCGTTGGGTAGCATTATCTGGGGATCCTGAGGATATTTATAAGACTGATCAAAAAGTGAAAGAACTGCTTCCTGATGACAAGCACCTCCATCAATGGTTGGACATGGCCCGCGAACGAATTAAGTTCCAGGGTTTACCCGCACGCATTTGCTGGGTTGGTCTGGGGGATAGACATCGATTGGCTCTAGCGTTTAATGAAATGATTAAAACGGGCGAATTAAGTGCACCGATTGTTATCGGTAGAGACCATCTTGATAGTGGTTCTGTGGCAAGTCCGAACCGCGAAACAGAAGCCATGAAAGATGGCTCCAGCGCTGTTTCAGACTGGCCTCTTTTAAACGCATTACTAAACACTGCTGGTGGCGCGACTTGGGTTAGCCTGCATCATGGCGGCGGCGTTGGCATGGGCTTTTCGCAGCATTCAGGAATGGTAATTTTAGCTGACGGAACTGAGGATGCAGCAAGCCGTTTGAAGCGAGTCCTTTGGAACGACCCGGCAACGGGTGTTATGCGACATGCCGATGCGGGATACGAAGAGGCTATTAAATGTGCAAAAGAGAAAGGACTAGTTTTACCTGGAATTTTGGCACGCTCCACAATATTTGAAAAATAAATCGTATACTTTGACCTTCTGATAATTCATCATGAAAGCCATCAAATACACATGCGTTTTCAATTATTGTAAGTGCCATCTTAGTAAGGCCCCCATTGGACAAGGCTTTCGACTTTCAATTTTTTCTTTGGCCAGGAGGGCATGTGTGCAGGTGGTTTAGCAGGATGGCCGATTCCAATACAAAAGCGGGGATCAATTCCATCGGGTATATTTAATAATATACATATTGCTTCTTTACTAAAGGAAGACATCGGTCCGGCTACCAACCCTAAAGCATGGGCTGCAAGAAGCATATTTTGTGAATAATGTCCGACATCATAACTGACTTCAGGGTGCCTTTTTTTCATATTATCCAAGACAAGGTTCCAGTTGATACATATGAAAATCAATGCAGATGGAGTCCCAGCTATCATTCCAGGAAAAAATAACTTTATTTTTTTAATCAATGATTTCTCGGTTAAACAGATAAAATGATGCACTCGCTCATTGCCTCCAGTTGGAGCCCACCTTGCTGCTTCAAGTATAGTCCATAATAAGTCGTCAGATACTGACTTATTCTGATCGTAGTATTTGGCAACACGCCGTGTCCGGATGGCTTCCAGTGTTTCAAGAGCCATGGTCTTGCTCCTCAAAATCCCTGTCTTTTACGATCTTTGCTAATCCAATGATTTTTTCTTCTAAATATTTTTCAAACGATTCGGTATCATCTCCTTGTGTGGCTGCTGATTCTACTGGCATTCTCTTGTTAAGGTCATCAAGAAATTTTGCTAAATCCTCGCTAGCTCTTGGTGCCCACATACCAGCCAAGCGGTCAGCAATGGAGATCATACGGAGTATTGCGTAATGAGGTGGTTCCTTCATTAGACCTTCTGAGCTGGTTAAAATATAAGCCATCAATTCAATTGCTTCATTTTCGTTTATTGTAATTTTCTCTTTATTCATAGGTTCTCCTTATTTAAATAAGTAACAATGGATTCTAAACATTCCCAATGGATGTGTCTAGATTTTTGATTAGGATTTATAGGTTGTATACATACATGATTTGCACCGGCATCTAGGTGTTCCTGAACTCTATTTCCTATATCTTTTGAACTACCCCAAGCGAATGTAGTATCAATAAATTTATCACTCAGTGAGTCAATATCTTCTTCTGATAAACCCATTCTTAACCAGTTATTTCTATAATTTGGTAATTTGTTATAGAACTTAGCTTTTTCTCTGCAGAGGTCTCTGGCTTTTTTGACATTTTCTTCAAGAATTACTTTTTGTTCGACGCAAAGCCAAGAATCTTTGCCCATGATTTCTCTAGCCATTTTAGTATGTTTAGGTGAAGTAAAGTAAGGATGAGCACCCTGTGTTTTTTTTGCTGCCAAGGCTAACATCTTTGGGCCTAGAGCTGCTATTACAGTCGGTGGCTTATTAGGGGGAGTTATTGCTTCTATAATTTGATTATTTGTATTGTCTGATTGCATTTGTAGTGTTGCAGTTTCCATTTGTTCCAAATATTTCTTCATAGTAGCTACAGGAGGGCCATAAGTTAAACCTCTTAACCCTTCAACAATAGGTTTGTGGGAAACTCCTATTCCCAGAAGAAAACGATTGTCAGATTGTTCAGCAAGAGAATTTTGGGCGGCTAATGTAACGCTAGGTTCTCTGTGATAGATATTAGCAATGCCAGTAGCTATGATAAGATTCTGTGTGTTCGCCAACAACCAGGATGCTAAAACCATTGGATTTTTTCCAAGTGGGGATTCAGGAATCCATAATGTTCCATATCCCAAGGATTCAATTTTTTTGGCTGTTACTGCTACTTCTCTAGAACTTGTTCCATCAAAGTCAAACCAAACTCCAAGTTTTCCTAAATTCATGATTTATATCCAAAACTTCTTTGTTTGAAATGTATTATTGACGGACTGTTATAAGATCCTTGCGATCGACGTATGCAAATATAATGGCACCAAAAATAAATATAAACATTGTAAGTATTAGCATTGCATTGACCCCTGATAATTCAAGAACTAAGCCATTAACCATAGGACCTATAGCCCCGCCAACAGATTCAGCAGCTGGAATCAAAGCAACAAAACGTCCTATTTTATCGACCTGAGCCGTCTGTGCCATAATCAAGCAGAAGCCAGCATTAATCCAAAACTGAAATGAACAAACCAGTATCAGATAAATTATGCTAGTAAGAGGCGAGATGTTGAGAACAAATAATGTAATAACTAAGCTTACAATCGTAATAACATAGCAGTAATACATGGGAATACGTTTTATAAAAAAAGCCGCTAAGGGTGCACCAATGGCTCCAAACAATGTTCCGATTGCCAGTGCTTGGCTTGTTGATGTTGCAGGCAGTGCTGCATAATAGGCAATTCGCTCAAAGAATGCCCAAGAGCCTCCAAAAGACCAACAAAATAAAACCATAACTAAAAGTGCAAATATCGGCTGAGTCATACGATCATTAGACCAAGAGAATTTTTCCACTTTCACTGTGTCACTTTCATTGGATTTTTCTTCTTTTTTATTATTAACGGGAATCAAAGGAATCAGCAACAAGGTTGCTAAGGTACTTCCCCCTAGAAGATTCATCACGCTTCTAAAACCACCAATATCGGCAACTATAGGAAATAAAGCCAATAAGGCTGCCGCTCCCAGCACTGAAAAAATAATCATTGCACTGAAGCCATTCTCAGGTTTTATGCCATCACCAAGAATAGTAATAGATGGTGAAGCAAATAAACCAGAGCCAGTACCAACAACAGTCATTAAAAACAGCAAGGTTGGATAACTTTCAGTCATACCCATCAAGATAAATGAGGATCCCATGATGACAATACCTATGGAGCAATAGACTCTCCAGTTAACTCTTCTAATCCATAAATAAGCAGTGGCACTGACAATCCCGAAACCAGTAAAATAAAGACCTATCAAGACTCCCAATTGAGATTCTGCGAGTTGCAACGAATTTGCAGCAGCACCGACTATCCCTGGTGAAACTGCTCCTGGCATCACTGCTATGGCAAACAGCATTGCTGCTGACAACATTACTGGATAATGATTGATATTATTTTTATTCTTCATTATTTCGTTCTCTCTTTTATAGAATTATGTGATTCTCTCAGATATGCCAAGCGGTAATGGATAAGTAATACGACTGTGTGATAACCCCATATCGACAAGGTTTTCAGCAAGTTTTACAGCTGCTGCTGCACCATCGATCACAGGAACAGGATAACCTTTTTCGTGGAGAAAATTCTGCAGCGGTTGGATCAGTGGTGAAAGCAGAGCACAAACTGGCACTATGGCAGCAGCCCCATCTTCAACGATTGCTTCAATCGCAGTTTGTTGTAGACTTTCCATACTGGCTTTAGTGTCTGTCATGATGCCCTCAAGTCCACAAGGCAGATATTTGATTGAGGCGAGCATTGAAGATAATTGATATTTATGAATAAGCTGGTGAATAAAAACCAACTGCTCCATTGGATATAAAATAGAAAACCTATGTCCTAAAATAACTGCCATATTCATCGCAGCATGGCCTGGTCCAATGACTGGTATCTTTACCAAACGACGGCCTTCCTCAACACCAGGGTCTTCCATGCAATCAACAATGACCGCATCCATTCCATTATTCTCTGATTCAACAATTTTTTCCAAAATCTCGGGAAGTATGAAACTATCACTAGGATCCGCATTAAGTGGCACTCGTTCATCCAATATGCTTACCGATATTATGGTTTCTGAACGTGCCAATCCAACGTAAACAGATTGTCTTTCATCTAAATTTTCTGGATTGGATGTTGGATGTATTATATTAATTTTCATCAATCAAGATAAAAGATACCACGATCACATAATACTTTATCATCAAGCAAGATTTTAGGCTGTAAGATTGTCCAATCCCAATGGACATCAGATTTATTAAGCGTTACACCTTCAGGTAGTTCCCATAACTCACCAAGCATACTAAAATCGCCCATGCCACAGGTTAGAGAACCATAAACTCTTTCCCATTCTTGACTTTGCGATAAAACAGCATTTGGATTACAGCCAACATTAAAATGTACAGGACCATAGTTGGCTGAGTCATCTCCAAGATTTTCTAGCCACGTTTCAAGTCGCGATGAAAGCAACTTGTCTCCCCCAATTTCTTTCAAATATCCATCTTCATAAGTAAGGCGTAATGGGGAATCAGGCTTTTCATGATAATTTGGATGATAGAGTAGGGTACCATCAACATTAATTGATCCACTACCAATACCTTTTGGGACTAAAATACCGGGTTGTGCAGGAGGCAAAAATTCCCAATGAGACTTCCAATCCTTTTTATCGGGATCCCATAAAAATCCACAACCTGCGAATCCTTCAACCTTTGAAATATCCATGTTAAATTCATCGTTTTCAGTTATTAAAGTACAATTTTTAGCTTCAGTGAAGGCCTGTGCAATTTGATTGGCTTCGCGTCTAACTGCATAAATATCCGTATGAAGGATGGTCCGGATCAAAACATCATCCATAAAGGCACCACCAATGCCATCACCAGGACAAAGTACTCGTGCGCCATTTTTTATTGCAGCAGCAATAAACTGAGCATAACCGACAGCCATATCAATAATTAGATCAGCTTCTAGTGCAGCTACTTCTAACATTGAAGGCCATTTTGAACCTGGCTGATAAGTTGCACCTCCCTTGGGTATCTTACACTCAATAACCACGGCTTCAGCGCCCATCGCTAGGGCCATTCCTTGAAACGTGGCAACAATATAATCAGGAGTTCTTGCGTCGCTTATAATCAGCACATTTTGGTCAGGTTGCAAATTACAGAGTTCTTCATAGATAATTTTTACTACTTGAATTACTTCAGGTTTAAGTCTACTGGAAACATCGGGTGATATAGAGGCCATCATTCTCTCCTTTATTTAATTAACTTAATATTAACTTGATTTTTTCTAATCGGGGTATTTGTTTTTTATGATGCTTACTTAATAAAAGCATAATTGAAAAAGTATTATATAAAACATATATTTTTCATAAGTTTAATAACTAAAAATCTATTATGGAATGGATAAAATCAGCTTCTCCTCAAAATGAAAATACATCAAAAAAGGATATTGAAGGCACGTGGGTGGAAAAGTATATTACATTTCGACAGGATCATTCAGAAACACTCCATTTAACTGATGCTCACTTTCTTGCTGAAATTCTTATTAAGGATGAACAAGACTTTGATTCAGTTTCAGCTTCATTATTTCTTAATGATTCTTCTATACCTTTGGTGAACTATAGTAGAAGTGACAAAGTCGCTTTTTCACAAGCGCCTTATTTTTATAATAGAAAATCAAAGTCATTTGATGATTTAGATGCATTGGAAAAAAAATACCTATCATCTGATAAATATGTATGGGAAATTAGTGGTCCAAATGGATTTTTTAGACTTGAGCCTATTCGAATAGGTGGTCCAGAAGCAATCACACAAATTCCAAAAGTCAGCAAAATTAGATTGAATCAAAACAAAATAGCTGTGAGTGATTATATGAATATTGACCCAAATACTGATTTAGTGATCGAGTGGGATCCCTTTAATACTGGAAGCGATTTTGATGGAAACGGATGGGATGACATTATGTTTGTCTTGGTTTCTAATTGTTATGGCGAAATTATTCTTACTGGTGGAGCAGCTGATACCAATGATCCTTTTATCAGTTGTCATGATGTTTCAGCTATATTACCTAAAGAAAGAATGAATCCTGGAGAGGAATACACTGTTTTCATTTCACAAGTCAAAATTGTTGATCAAAATCATAGCAGCGGTATTCACCAAGTTGCAAATAATTCATTTGCAACAGAGCTTTCTATAAGTACTTCTGGCAATTCAACGCATCAAAAAGAATCCCTTTTAGTCAAGCCGGCACAACATCTTTGGTCTAGAAAGACAATTGGTAATGATATGGAAAGCTGGCCTACATTGGTTGACTTCTATTAATCTATATGAGATCAATGATTATATGAATGATAAAAAAATATTTAGTCTATTTATGGGGTACGGAGATGGTTTTACCTTCCCTTTTTATCAGACAGTTGCCTTAGAAGCAGAGAAACTGGGATTTGAAACGATTTGGACTCAGGATAATATTACCGGCCATGCCCCACTACCTAGAGACATTGAGATTCTAGATACCTGGAGTTTTTTGTCTGCAATTGCTGCAACTACATCTAAAATTAGGGTAGGGTCAATGGCCACTCCCGTCATCCGCAGATCAGCACCTTTATTAGCAAAAACCATAGCTTCAATTGATATGATGTCCAATGGACGCGTTAATGTTGGACTGGGAACGGGAGATGATGTTCATCAGTATGAAATGATAGGTCAACGCTTCCCGGATTCAATCATTGAAAGGCGACAAATATTAAAAGAAACAATCGATGTGATGAAAGCTATGTGGAATGAAGAATTAGCCAATTACAAGGGAGATCATTTTCAATTAAAAGATGCCATTTTAAGCCCCAAACCCATACAAAAACCAAATCCACCCATTTATATTGCCTGCAACACCAGCAAAAGATTAATGCCAAGAATTGCTGCACAAAAAGCGGATGCTCTGGCAATCATGTGGGGTCATGATGAAACAGTTATCAGAGTCATCAATGCTTTTCAAGAAGAGTGGGAGGCTGCAGGTCGTTCATCAGATAATTTTCGAGCTTTAAGATCTGCTTTCATTATAATTTGTGATCATGACGATGAAGTGAAAGCAAAACAAGAAGCTAAAGAAATTACCGGTAGTTTCAGCTGGGATGAGCATGTGCAGACGGCCTCACAAGCCACAGTTCCACTTGGCTCTGATCCTGACCTAGTTATATGTGGAACACCAGAAAAGATTGCTAATGAACTTCAAGAACGAGTGTTTGACCTAGGCTTTAATGAATTAATGTGTAGCTTTGTTGCTGGGAAAAATATTGAAATAGAATCAGGAGGTTTTAATCGATGGCCAGGGCATTGGCTTGGAGGAATGAGATTATTTGCAGAAAAAATCATGCCATTGCTAAAGAACTAACATCAAATTAATTAAGGCAATCATTAATATGAAAATTCGAATAATAAGCCCGACTATCACAGAGGAATTTCTCCCACAACAGAAAAGGGAATTTGGAGTAGTAGCTCGAGAGGATACAGAATTATCCCATGTGATGCTGGAAGATGGACCGGTTTCAATTGAAAGTGAATACGATGAGGCACTTGCATTACCTGGAATCATAAAACAGGTTGTTATAGCTGAATCAGAGGGGATGGATGCAGTTATTATTAATTGTGCTTCTGATCCAGGTATTGATGCAGCTAGGGAAGTTGCTTCAATTCCGGTTATTGGTCCTGCACAAGCAGCTTTTTCTTTATCAACAATGCTTGCCCAAAAATTTTCTGTTATCGCTATTTTGGAACGAGATATACCTGATTTAGACCGCATGTTTCGTGTCTATGGCATACTTGATAGAATTGCCTCTGTAAGAGTTATGAATATCCCTGTTCTAGACTTATTTAAAGATCGGAATAAAGCCATACATGCCATGACAAAAGCTGCATTACTTGCATTAAAAGAAGATCGAGCTGAAGCAATTACCTTTGACTGCACTGGCTTGACTGAGATTGTAAATGACGTCAAGAATAACTTATTACAAGAAGGCTTTGATGTTCCTGTAATAGAGCCAGTAGCATCTTCATTAAAACTAGCAGAAACCATGGTTGATTTGGGAATATCACACAGCAAAATAACCTACCCTTTACCCTCACAAAAATCTTAATTCATATTTTTACTTTTATATTTAAATAAAGTTAACTTTATTTTTTAGTAATCGAAAATAACTTTACTAATAGTAAAATTCTATTAACGGTATCTTAATCAAAATATTTCTGGAGATTGAAAATGTTAATTTTGGATTTACAGTGGCATGACTATATAGGTGCATTCGGTGCATTCTTAGTAGTAATAGCTTACTTTTACTTACAGATAGGGAAAATTTCAGGACAAGATATTTCTTTCTCAGTATTAAATGCTATTGGTTCAATGCTTATTTTAATTTCTTTGTCTTTCAATTTTAATTTTTCTGCTGTAATCATAGAGGTATTCTGGTTAATAATCAGCCTACTAGGATTAACTCTAGGTTTAAAGAATCTGCAAAGATTAAATAAGGAGTAGTTCATATGAATAAATTAACTCAACAAGCAGCCAAAGACATTCAAATAGGAGCTTCAATTATGTCTACGGGAGGAGGAGGTGATTATCTGGATGGTATTAAGGCCATTGAAATTTGCGAAGAGAGAAATCAACAAATAACTTTGTTAGACATGGAAGATATTAATCCCGAGGGGTTTTATGTTTCCGTGGGAATGATTGGCTCAATCTCAGAAGAAACATGGATGCCTGTTGAGGATGAGATCCAACTAATGGCAGAAGCAGTTAAAATTCTGGAAGACAGTATGAATGTTAAATTTGAAGGGATTATTTCTCCTGAGTTAGGAGGCATCACTGGAATCACTTTTGCAGTTGCAGCGACTCTTAACATACCTATGCTAGATTGTGATGCTGCTGGTAGGGCAGTACCATTAATGGACCATACAACTTTCAATATTGTTAATATTGATGCTTGTCCAGTAGCTATAGCGACAAGATATGGGGATGCTATTATCATCAATAAAGCCCCCAAAGCTGAGAGACTAGAACACTTATTGAGAGCCTTGGCAGTTACTTCAGGGAATATTGCATCCACTTTTAACCCTATCCAAGGCAAGTTGTTGAAGAATTCAATCATCCCATCAGCACTAACGTTATGTGAAAAAATAGGCCAAGCCCAAAGAACATCAATAGAACTGGGTCGAAATCCTATAAAATCGATCATAGAAGCAGGACAGGGTTATATTTTATTCAAAGGTACTGTAAACAAAGATACTGAATGGAAAACAGAAAATGGATTTACTGTTGGTACTGTTGGGATCAATGGCATTGAAGAGTTCGACAACCAGATATTTAAATTGTGGTATCAGAATGAACATCTTATCTCATGGAAAAATGGACAACCATTTGTTACTTGCCCCGACTTGTTATGTGTTGTATCCAAAAAAACTGGGTTACCGGTTTCTAATCCAAATTGCAAAGAAGGAGATACGGTTCTTGTTTTAGGCTTTCAAGCAGATCCTATCTGGAGAACTGAGCGGGGCATTGAACTCCTAAATCCAAAAGTATTTAATTACGATATTGAGTATAGGCGAATAGAGGAACTAGTCTAAAACTTATGACTGAGAAAAAACTGATTCGGATTTGCCAAATGATTGCTGTACGTGATGGTCTCAAATCATGGGGAAAAATAACGAAAGAAATTGTTGATGGGATTGCTGGACCGGATGTAGAAGTAATCATACAAGATCTTCCAGAAGCTCCTGTTATGACTGTTATGACAATCAATGATCACGATCAGGTTGCACCATATAATGTTGAAGCTGCTATTCAGGCTGAAAAAGATGGATTTGATGCAATTACCACAGGGTGTCTAATGGATCCAGGTATTAATGCTATGAGAGAACAAACAGAAAAAATAATAGTTGTCGGTGACTGTGAAGCAGTAATGCATATAGGATCCATGATAGGAAGAAAGATTAGTCTTTTATTGCCAAGTAAAGAACGATCAGGTTTACTTAAAGGCGGAGGTGTTGAAGAAGGAGTAATTCGCTTAATAAGACAATATGGTTTTATGGATAAACTCTGCTCAGTAAGGGGTGTAGCATCAAGCAGCCTTGATTTTGTAGCAAATAGGAATGATCTACCAGAGCTTATGTTGGAGCAAGCTGAATTAGCTGTGCACGAGGATGGAGCAGATGTAATTATGGGTTACGGAGGTTTAGATGTAATAAATTTCCTGCGTAAAAATTTATCAGTTCCTGTTTTAGAATCAATCGAATGCACAATAGTTTTAGCAACAGCATTGATTCAGCTTCGTAATTTACAATATTGAAAATTTTTTTCTACAAAAAGCCATTGACTATCATTGTGAACCCAGAAGTGCATATATAGTTACAAATTTAACAATTTCTATCAAATTTGATCAAATACTGCAATTATTAGTACTAACACTGATTCCTTATAAACACCCAAATACATAATAAAACCTCTTATTTATAAGAATAGTGGGCTTATGTAACCCTTTATTTATGGATATATATATGCGTATAATATATATTATGTAAAGTGTTTGTTATATCTATTTTAGTTGTTATTATTACTTTTATCAAATACTTATAGTATTTATTCAATGTATTTTATATTTTATATATTTTTAGAGTAAAAAATTAATTAAAATAAAGAAATAATAAAATAAAATAAATCTATAATTTTAAAAAATTACATTCTTATTAAAAAATTATAAGTACTAAGAAATTGATGGTGATAATATTATGAAAATTAACTTAATATAACTTTAGTGTGATATATATCCAAAAATATAGACTTAATAGCTACTTGATGACTAAAACAGTATTAATCGCATTAATACTACTATCCATCAATTCTTATAGTGAAGAAAAAACTGCTCTTTTTGATGAATTTACTGCTAAACACACTTGTAATATCAACTTTAATGATAAATTTGCTTTATCTAGTTACTCTGATGAATGGTTCCATGTCTATAAAACGCATAATAATGTCTATTCTATCGTTGAACCCTATCAATATCAGGAATCAATATCACATCTTATTATTGGTGAAAACAAGGCCTTACTATTCGATACTGGAATTGGTTTGATACCTATAAGGCCAATTATAAAGAAAATAACTAATCTCCCTATTATAGTACTTAATTCACATACACACTTTGATCATGTCGGAGGAAACTGGGAGTTTTCTGATGTTCGTGCTATTGAAACCTCTTACACAAAAGCAAATATGAATGGTTTTGAAAATAAAAGAATTGGACAAGACTTCACTGATGACTCATTTTGTAAAGACCCTCCTAAAAATATTGATTTAAATAATATCTATACTAAAGAATGGAAGGCTTCTAGCTATATTAAAAATAAAGACATTATTGATCTTGGAAATCGGAAAATTGAGATACTTCATGTTCCAGGACATACACCTGATGCATTAGCACTTTTAGATAAACAACAGGGATTACTTTTCACTGGAGATACTTATTATGATGCTGAACTATGGTTATATGTTCCAGAGACTAATCTTGATAATTATCAAAATTCAATCGATAGATTAGTGCAAATAGAAAGTAAAGTTGACTATATATTTGGAGCACATAGAACAGTAAGAGTTGATTCTGGAGTTCTAATCAAAACTAAAAAAGCCCTCCTTAAACTAAGATCTGCTGAATATGTATCTGATAAAAATGATCAAAGTAAACAATTATTCATAACTATTGATGGCATTGACTTTGTAACAGCTCTTCCAGTATTAGAAGGTAAACAGGGAGATACTTCAAAAGGAGGAAGTGGTTACGATACTTGGTAGTTACAAATGATTACAAGTTAATATTTAGTTTTCTCTTTTTTAATAATACTATAAGTAGTCTCTAAATTTTTTTTGAATCAGTTATATATAAGGAAAAAAAATGACAATAAAGGTAAAACCTTATACAGAAGCATTAGGTGCTGAAATCCTAAATATTAACTTAGGAAGAAAGCTTTCTAACAAAAATATCTCGCTTATTAAAGATGCTTTAAATAAATACCATGTGCTGTTCTTTAGAGAACAAGACATAAGTTCAAAACAATTCATTAGTTTTGGAAAAAACTTTGGATCATTAGAGATCCATCCACTTATCCCTACCCTGCCCGGTCATCCAGAGATAATAGAAATGAAGAGCTTAGAAACTGGTCCTGCGCCAATGGCTAGAAATTCAGAAGTATGGCATTCAGATATGAGTTATACAAAAGTGCCTCCTTACGCTGGAATTCTAAAAGCTATGGATATCCCTGAAAGTGGAGGCAATACCATGTTCTTAAATGCTGCCCTCGCCTATGAAGCATTATCGGGAAGTATGAAAAAATTCTTATCCAAACTAAAAGCAGTTCATTCGATTGTAAAAACAATGAATAATGAAGAGCTATTGGATAGTAATTCATTAAAAAGATTTATCATGATGAATGAAAAACTCCCTCCAATTGAACACCCTATTATTCGCACTCATCCTGAGACTGGTAAAAAATTAATCTTCGTAAATGAAATATTCACTTCACATATTACAGGTTTAAACAGTAATGAAAGCGATGCAATTTTGCAGTTCCTATACAGGCATATACACAACCCTAATTTCCAGTGCAGGTTTATTTGGCAACAGAATTCAATTGCATTCTGGGATAATCAGATCACTCAGCACTATGCAGTTGCAGACTATAGCAGTCTTAGAACGATGCATAGATTGACTGTTGATGGAACACATAAACCTAGGTAAATATTATGAAATATAATCTATTAGGAAATTCAGACTTAAAAGTACCAATCATTACTCTAGGTGCACTCAATTTTGGTTCCTTCTGTGATGAAGAAACAAGTATAAATACTATTCGAGCTGCAATTGATAATGGAGCAAACTGTATTGATACAGCCCCAACCTATGGAGGAATGAGAGGTAATTCTGAAGAAATCACAGCAAAAGCAATCAAAAATGATCGTGATAAAATTATTATTGCTACCAAGTTTGGTACAGACCCATCCACTGGAAGATCTTCAATCCAAGGTGGAGGTACAAAAGAATATATAGTTAAAGCGGTTGAAGACAGCCTCAAGAGACTAGAGACGGATTATATAGATTTATATCAAATGCACTTCCCCGATAATGAAACACCTATAGATGAAACATTAGAAGCTTTGGATGAGTTAATTAAATCAGGTAAAATAAGGTATATAGGCTCTTCTAGCTTTGCCTCATGGCAAATCTCTGAAGCAGGATGGACAGCTTTAACCCAAGAATTCAAACAGTTTATCTCTATGCAAAATCGTTACAGTATTCTAAATAGAGATATGGAGGAAGAGATAGTGCCTGTTTGTGCAAAACACAATGTCAGTATCCTGCCTTTTTTTCCATTGGAAAGTGGCCTACTTACAGGAAAATTTAAAAGAAATGAGGAACCACCTAAAGGCACAAGGTTAGCTTTATGGAGAGGTGCTTTTGTGAGCGATAGTAAATTTGATGTTATTGAAAAACTTGAGGTTTTTGGAAAAACGATAAATCGAAATATTTTAGAACTTTCTTTGGCATGGGTTGCACAACAAAAACAAGTTGGTTCAGTTTTAGTAGGTGCTACTAGTCCTGAGCAAATAAAACAGAACATCGATGCGATTTCATGGGAAATGACAGAGAGTGAACTGGAAGAAGTTAATACAATTGTTTTAGGTAATTAGATGCCAAATCAAATTGGCCAAATTATAGGTATTGCTAAAAGACAAGCCAAAAGAGCAAAAATGGAAGCCCTAAGTCATACTCATGTTAGTTGTGAATATGGTTTAGAGGGTGATTTTAGAGGAAAGCCAGGTCCAAGACAATTCAGTATATTAACCGAGGAAGGATGGCAATTAGCTTGTGAAGAATTATCGCAAGACATTCATTGGACTGTCAGAAGAGCAAACTTATTTATCAAAGGTTTGGATTTAAAACAGAGTGTTGGTAATCGTCTAATAATTGGAGATCTTATTCTAGAGATTACAGACGAGCTTGATCCTTGCAGTAGAATGGAAGAACAAGTTATTGGTCTTAGGAAAGCATTAATTGAAGATTGGAGAGGCGGAGTGCTGTGCCGTGTAATTAATGGAGGAGCGATAAAAATTGATGATAGAATTACTTTAGAGTAGAGACTTATTTTTCTTAAAAAGATTTAGACCATAAAAAATAACACAATCAAACCGTCAATAAAGAGTAAATCTCTCTCTGAGATTTTAGGCATTAATACAAAAAATATTCCGATTACAAATATCTTTGATAACACCTTTAATGCAAAAAATAATGGTCTATTCATTGCTCGAAAAGGGATCCAGAATCATGGACTAGATTTTCTTAGCAAACTCAATGAAGATAATGTATCTGCTATTATTTTTGATGAGAGAGATAAAGAAAGATTAAACAATATACCTGAGGATGTCTTCGTTCTACCAATTAAAGACTTAGAAAGAAAGATTGGAAACATCACTAATAATTTTTTTAATTATGATGACAGTGATCTAAAAATATCAGCCATTACAGGCACTAATGGAAAAACTACAACCTGTCATTTAGTTCATAAAGCCATTACATTAATGAATAAAGAGTCAGCCCTTATAGGAACATTGGGTTATGGAAAAGAAGAACCTTATAAGAATACTTCTCTTACAACCCCTAATTGCATAGAGTTGCATCAAATTATTAATGATTTAATTGAACAAAATATTGAATATATTGCTCTTGAGGCCTCCTCACATGGTCTATCGCAGAATCGGCTATCTGGAATTAATATATCAACAGCCGCATTCACTAATCTAACTCATGATCATCTGGATTATCACAAAGATCTTAAAGATTATGAAAACTCAAAACTTAAGCTATTTAATGATATTGATATTAAGAAAGCTGTAATTAATATTGATAACCCTTTTGGAAAAAGGATTTCTGAAAACATCCCTAAATCTATTGATAAGTTGGATGTGTCACTAGAAGGCTCAACAAAATCAAAACCTTTAATCAATGGATCTATTAAGCAGCATGATAGCAACGGTTTGATTATTGATGTAGAAAGTGATTTTGGAAAAGGCCAGATAAAAAGCCCATTAACTGGTAGGTTTAATGCTCAAAATCTTCTTTTATCATTAGGTATACTCTTAAGTGAAGGTTTCCAACTAGATAATATTATAAATGCATTTCAATTCATCCC
>Ga0114993_10001340_pt1 | contig 28396 bp, 19 predicted proteins | sample ArcticOcean_MG_C_FD_87042 | JGI IMG/M metagenome (GOLD analysis project Ga0114993, IMG submission 87042) | Marine microbial communities from western Arctic Ocean - ArcticOcean_MG_CB2_150 | ecosystem: Environmental > Aquatic > Marine > Oceanic | place: Arctic Ocean: Canada Basin | collected...
AGCAACTTGCGAATTGCAGGCACGGGGCCGATGCCCATCCTCTGCGGCTCGACTCCAGCACGTGACGATGCTCCGAGAGTCGCCAGGATCGGCCACCCCTCGCTGCGGGCCACTTCTTCATCTGCGATGACCAGTGCGCAAGCTCCATCGGTGATCCCTGATGAATTACCGGCATGGATCGATCCATCACTCTTGAACACCGGCTTCAACCGCGCCAATCCCTCGATGGTTGCGCCATCCCGCGGATGTTCATCGGTGTCCACCACCGTCACACCCTTTCGTCCAGGAATTTCCACCGCGGCGATCTCCTCGCGGAAGCGACCCTCTTGCCTGGCCCTCTGGCAACGCTGCTGACTCTCGACCGCGTAAGCGTCCTGCTCTTGGCGATCGATGGAATACTCCTCTGCGAGGTTTTCGGCCGTCGCACCCATCAGTTGATCCGCCATCGGACAGTGGAAACCGTCGCGGTACATCCCATCGACCATTTCGCCCTGACCGAGGCGATATCCCTTACGGGCGCCGAGCAAATAGAAGGGAAGTTGCGACATGCTCTCGGTCCCTCCGGCCACCATCACCTGAGCATCCGAACGTTCGATGGCATCGCGAGCCTCGATGATGGAGAGCAATCCAGATCCACAGGCCATGTTGATGGTGACGGCAGTGGAGGATACGGGAATCCCCGATCTCACGGCGATCTGGCGCGCCACATTGGGGCCTCCACCTGCTTGGCGACCGCAACCAAATCGTAATTCGTCGACCCGCTCCGGGGAGATCCCCGCACGTTCTAGTGCAGGAACCACTGCCGCGACACCGAGGTCTGCCGGAGAAAGAGATGACAATCCGCCGAGAAACTTTCCGATGGGGGTTCTGACCGCAGAACAGATCACGGCACTTTTCATGAACGAGCTCCTGTCAAGGATCGGGATACGATGATCTTTTGCAGATCCTCTCCTCCGCCAAAGGGTACCGCAGTCTGCACATCCCTGTACGCTCGCTCGACCGGATACTCTCGACTGTATCCGTTCCCGCCCAGCACCTGAACGGCATCCCGGGTGGCTCGATAAGAGGCCTGCTTCGCTGCCAGATTTGCCATCGAACACTCTCGAGTCGCAGATTTCCCCCTGTCATAGAGACCTGCCGCTCGCCACAGCAATAGCCTGGCACTCTCGACGCCGGTCGCCGCTTCTGCCAGCATCGCCCGAATCGATCCAAATCGATCGATACTCCTGCCGAACGCTTTTCGTTGCGAAGCATACTGGAGCGCGTGGCTGATCGCTCCCCGGGCGACCCCGAGAATCACCGAAGCCGCACCGAGGCGAGACATCTCCACCACCCGCGAGATGGCCGGCCAACCGGAGGTCGATCCCGAGAGCGCAGAATGGGATTCGATTCGAACACCATCGAGGTGAAGATCGCAAAAGCCCGATCCACGCAAGCCCAGAACATCTCGCAACGGCTTCCGCGTGCATCCTTCGGAGCTGGGATCGACAACATAGGCTCCCAGATCCTGCAGTTGCTCCTCGCCATTTCTGGCCACCACGGTCACCAGATTTGCCATCAATCCGCCGATCACCCAGCTCTTCCTGCCATGAAGGGAGAATCCGTCAGGTTCCTGCCCGACCGAGCAGGTGATTCCCGACGCATCCGACTCCGCCTCGACTTCCGCCAGGGCAAAGGTCGCCATCGTCTTTCCGCTGGCCAGTGCGGGCAACCAGCGTTCACGGCCAGCATCATCCGCCAGGTTCTTGATCGCCGCGGTTCCCTCGAACAGGTGTGATGCCACCACCACTCCAGTCGAACCACAACAGCGTGAAATCTCTTCCACCACCAGGCAGGCGGTGAGGAGGTCGAGCTCGGCTCCACCAAACTTCTCCTCGATGGTGAGTCCGAGCATTCCCAGTTCTGCCAGCTGTGCGATGGCATCGGTGGGAGTCTCCTGCGATTCATCGATGTGCTGAGCTTTTGGAGCAATCTCGTTGTCGGCGAAATCGGCAACCATCTGCCGAATTTCTTGATGATGTTCTTCGAAGCGAATCACGGCATGAACCTTCCCTTTTTTCCAGGTTGAGCTGGACCACTACTCGATATTGTTCTTAACCGGCTGACACGATCGATTCGATGGCCTGCTGGATCGAGATCTCCTGGCGAGAAACTCGATCTGCGAGTTGCTCGATCGCCTGGGTACCTCCGGCCAGGTCGAGGCCTTTCCGGATCCATTCCTGCTCGGCTCTGCGACGAATCCGACGCACCAGACGCAACCGAACGGCACCGAGGTCCGGTGATTCTCGGTGTTTCCTGGCGGACTCGAGGATCACTGCAACGACCTCGTCGATTCCATCTCCCTGGAGACTGCTGACCGCCATCGGCTCGGGACCATTCTGGTCATGGGCCATCTCTTCAGCCCTGCGAAGCAACTCATCCGCCCCTGGCCGATCGCATTTGTTCACCAGCACCCGGTGAACCACCTCCAACACACCGGCCTTGAGGAGTTGTACTCCATCGCCAGATTCTGGTGACAATAGCAGCCATGCTTGATCGGTTTCATCGGCGATCTCGACCTCGAGTTGCCCGACTCCGACCGTTTCGATGATGATCAGTCCAAACCCTGCACGGGCGAGTATTTCAGCGGCGAGATCGGTGCAACCCGCCACTCCACTGGTCGCTCCGCGGGAAGCCATGCTTCGAAACCAGCTCGCTTCTCCCAGATCGGTGTCGATCCGCACCCGATCTCCCAGCAACGCCCCACCGCTGATGGGGCTACTCGGATCGATCGCCAGAACCGCCACTCGCTCGCCACTCTCGATCAATCGTGGCACCAGTTTCGCGATCAGTGACGATTTCCCCACTCCTGGAGCACCGGTCAAGCCGAGGCGAAACGCGGCTGTCGTTTCGGGTAATCCGGCCAGCAGTGCATCTGCGACCGATTCATCTTCTTCGACCGCAGTGATCGCACGAGCAAGTTCGCGGCGCGAGCCTCTCGATATGCCATCGATCAGATCATTGATTTCAGAGTCGTCCAAGTCTTACCTCCGACCCGGTCGAACATGACGAGCGATGACCAGGCGCTGAATCTGGCTGGTTCCCTCATAAATTTCGGTGATCTTGGCATCGCGAAAGAGCCTTTCGACTGGATTCTCTCGACCCAGCCCCGCTCCACCGAAAATTTCTAGGGCCATGCGAGCGGCATCGTTGGCGATCTCGGAAGCACTCAACTTCGCCATCGAAGCCTGCCGGGAGTGAGGTAGACCTGCGTCCTTGAGCAGTGCGGCACGGGTCGTCAACAACCGAGCCGCCTCGATGCGTGTCGCCATGTCGGCAATCTTGTGTGAGGCGAGCTGATTGTCGGCCAGTTTTCGACCAAACATCTGATGGCCCTCGGCAAAAGAAACGGTGGCATCGAGGCACGCCTGAGCGATTCCTATCCCCTGTGTGGCGATACCGATCCGCCCCCCGTCGAGGGTATGCATGGCAATCTTGAAGCCCTGCCCCTCTTCTCCTAGCAGGTTTTCTGCCGGGACTCTCATCTCGTCGTATACCAGTTGCACCGTATCCGAACCGCGGATTCCGAGTTTCTTCTCCTTCTTTCCCACCGAGAAGCCAGGCATGGTGTTCTCGATCACGAAGGCATGGATGCCTCGCGAACGCATCGAGGGATCGACGGTGGCAAAGGTGATGATGATCGACGCATGGGAACCATTGGTGATCCAGGCCTTGGTTCCGTTGAGGACCCACTCATCTCCCTCGCGACGACAGGTGGTCTCGATACCCACTGCATCCGATCCATGATCCGGTTCTGTGATGGCATAGGCACCCAGTGATTCACCACTGGCGAGACGTGGAAAGAACTTCTCCTGCTGTGCTTCTGTTCCGAAGTGGAGCAATGGACTGGAGAGGAGTGAGTTGTGCACTGAAAGAGTGACCCCGGTGGAAGCACAACCCCTGTTGATCTCCTCGAGTGCCAGCGAAAGTCCGAGATTGTCCATGCCGAGGCCACCGAACCGGGCAGGGGCGAGAATTCCCATCATTCCCAGTTTCGCCAGCCGATCGACATTCCTGGCCGGATAGGACTCCTCCCGATCGTGCAGATCAGCGGCAGGAATCAGTACCTCATCGGCAAACTCGCGGCATGTTTGCTGCAGTTTCGAGTGCTCGGGAGAAAGGGTAGTGCCGAGCATCGCACCGAGGCTTCCAGCGATTCCAGCAGAGGTCTCGTCATCGCGCATCGATCACACCTTTCGCTCACGAATAATCGTAAAATCCGCGTCCACTCTTTCGCCCCAGGTCACCGGCGGCGACCATTCTCCTGAGCAATGGGCAGGGACGGTACTTCGGATCTCCCAGTTCATTCTGCAGTAGTTCGAGGATATTGAGACAAACATCGAGTCCGATGAAATCGGCCAGGGCCAGCGGTCCCATCGGATGCCCCATCCCCAGTTTCATCACCTCGTCGATCGACTCCCGGGTCGCCACACCTTCCATCAAGGCGTAGATCGCCTCGTTGAGCATCGGTGCGAGGATTCGATTGGCGACGAATCCGGGGTAATCCTGAGCCTCCCACGGTTCCTTGCCGAGTCGGCGAGAAAGTTCCAGTGTCGCTTCCACTACAGTATCGGAACTCTTGTGACCTCGAATCACCTCGACCAACTTCATCATCGGCACAGGATTCATGAAGTGCATGCCGACGAAGGACTCCGGTCGCCCGGTGTAATTGGCCAGGCGAGTGATGGAGATGGAAGATGTATTCGATGCGATCACTCCACCATCTGCGATCTGCGCATCAAGGGCCGAGATCACCTTCTCTTTCAATTCTTCACTCTCGGGCACCGCTTCGATCCCCCAACTGGCACCGGCAGCGGCTTCGATTCCCGCCTCAAATGTGACCCGGGCAAGGATCGTCTCCGCAGCTTCAGCGGTGATCTTTTCCTTCTTGACCATCCTGCCGAGACTATTTTCGATGGTTCCACGGGCTCGATCCAAAGCTCCCTCGAAGGGATCGATGATCAAGACGGTATAACCCGCCTGTGCGAACACCTGGGCAATGCCATTGCCCATCGTTCCGGCACCGACCACTGCCACCCGTTCGACCGAGTTGACCAGTTGTTGAGCGGCTTCAGAGACTTGTGAGGACATGAGACTGGTTCCACCTTCCGAATCTTGAAAACTGAGAGTGACATCGATCTCGAAGCGAGAGAAAGTCAGCAGGTAGATCGTAGGAGCCAGCGCAGCGGTGGGCAAGCGGACCGCTGACGGTCCAACGGATCACCCTGATCAATATCGGACCACCAGCCAGCAGATTCCGATCAAAAGAGAAGCCCCGGGGCAGTTTGCCCCGGGGCCCAATAAAACTGTACTCTCCCGCTGCTGGGAATCAGTTACAGACGTCGTAGAGGACGCAATCGAGGGCGTCTGCAGTCGGATCCGGACCACAGAAACCGTGCGGCGCTGCCGGAGGAATGCCACCGCTGAACAGGCTGGTCAGGCCGTAAATCGGATCCGCAACATTGACCAGAGCATCATCGTTGTAATCACAGGCTGAAACACAGGCGAAACTTCCCCCGCCGAACAGGCCATCGAGCAGATGGATGATGTCTGCGATGTCGAATCCCGCATCGACATTGCAGTCCCCCCGGTTGAATCCACCGGGAGCCACGGGATCGAGCGACACCGTTCCATCGATCAGATCTGCCAGGTAGCCGGCCCCATTCACGACCACCATATTCTCGACGGTGCTGGTTCCGATGCTGCTAACCCACTGGAGTGACGAAGAAATGGGTACAGAGGATCCGGCGATGGCCGCCGCATTGGTGTCGTAATCGACGACCAGAACCTCGGTGTCACTGAAGAATGCAAGGGTCTCGGTACCGGGGAAACTGTACACGACACCGACGGTGAAACCGCCAGGAAGGAGGGCCTCGGACATGAAGTCGGGACCACTGGCACCGTTCATCAAGGCCAGTATGGGAGCCGACTGCAGGGCGACAGCCACCAATACGCCGGGATCGTGAGCCAGCGACATCGAGAACCCCTGTGTTTCATTGGGGAATCCCGGGTTGTCGGTTTCTTCCCCGATGGAGATGGTAGCCGTCACCGCCCCGACTCCACTGAGTTCGTCGAACTCACCGGACACCTGGGGTGCGACGAAGCGGTAACCCGCTGGAATCTCGACCAGAACATCGCAGATGGCGGTCGCCTGAGATCCTCCGCAGTACCCAGTCACCATGTAGGTCCGCACCCCGATCGGAGTGGAAGCGTCCAGGTAATTGGTCGCGGTACCTGGCAGATTCGCCAGCAAGGAGCCATCACGAACCACCTGGATCTGGTCATAGCTCTCGCCATTGACCCATCCGAGGAGTACCTCGAGACCAGCACCCTGATTACAAGTGAGGCCAGAGATCGGATCGCAGGTACAAACAGGATCGGCAGCACAGTCCGGGTCGAGACAATCGACCAGGCTATCGAGATCGTCATCGATACCGTTGCTGCAATCTTCTGGTTGAGGCACCACCATGTCGATCTGCAACGAACCGATGCCGCCCACTCCAGCAGCCGCAGAACCGAGGCGAATCATTAACTGCTCGCCTCCGTTGACTGGCAGCATCACCTCGGACGCTAATCCGCAGAAATCTCCGTCGCACGCGACCTGAACCAGAGCTCCGCAGTTCCCCTGGTAAACGATCAAGCTCGAATCAAATCCAACTGTTCCGCAGGTAGAGATGATCAGATTGCCGTTGGATGGCGGCTGGAAGTTATACCAGACGTCCTGGCTCATCGATCCGACGAATGAACCGCTACAGGGAGCGACAAGATCTCCACTATCGGTAGCTCCGGACGTGTCTACCGGATTCGAACCGATGATGGCAATGATGGATGTAGCACACTCATCCGCAGGGAACGGGATGCAAGAGGGATCGCCAGAGCAATCGGCATCCTCACAATCAATCAAACCGTCCAGATCGTCGTCGATGCCGTTGGTACAGTTCTCAGTGGTGCCTCCGACCAGCGTGAGTTCCATCGTTCCGGTACCATTGGATCCATCATTCCAGCCACCGACCCGGATCTTGTACTCGACTCCGGCAGTCACCGGTACATCGGAGAGTAAAGAACTGAAGCCCGGGCAACCCGCCCCGTCTCCATTACAGGCGATCTGATCCAGGGCACCACAGGCACCGGCGTAGATCGACACATCGGTGTCGAAGGTGACCGTGCCGCACAGGTTCACGGTGAATAACCCGTCAGTGGTAGGAGTGAAGCTGTACCAGATGTCCTGGAAGAAGCCCCCGAGGAAAGTGCCGGGGCATTGCGCAGGATCCGCGAGATCGATCGAATCGGTCGCGCCCACGGAATTGACGCCGTTACTCCCGAGATTGGCGAGAATCGCATCGATGCACTCATCCCCCTCGGCCGAGACCACACATGCAGGATCGGCTGCACAATCTGGATCGGCGCAATCTGTCGCTCCATCGCCATCATCATCGACACCGTTGGTGCAATCTTCAGGCGCAGTGGTGCTACATGCAGGGTCGAGAGCACAATCAGAGTCGGAACAATCGATGAGACCGTCCCCGTCGTCATCCACCCCGTTGTTACAGACCTCTACTGGAGATCCACCGCCGGGTGTGAATGTGAGATCCATCTCACCAGATCCACCACTGGAACCGAAACTACCGACGCGAATCTTGTAGTTGGTTCCGCCGGTCACAGCCATGTTCTCGATGATGGAGGTCCAGTTGCTACATCCGGTTGCGTCTCCGTTGCAGGCGACCTGGGTCAATGAACCGCAACTACCGGTGTAGACCACAAGATCAGAATCCCAGCTGGCGATATTGCAGGTCGACAGGGTCACCGTTCCATCCTGTGCAGGGGTGTAACTGAACCAGATATCCTTGGCCACCTGCCCGAGGAATGTGCCGGAGCACTGGCTGTCATCGGCCAAAACTCCGCTATTGGTTCCACCGCTGTTGTCGATGGAGATGATCCCCGCTGCGACCACCGTTGCAGTGACACAATCGTCATTGTCAGGCGGAGGAGGCGGTGAGCATATACCTGCGGCATTCATCTCTACCGCGGTCAGGGCATTTTGAATCTGCAATGCATCGTCAGAGGTGAAGGCGGATGCGGATGGCCCACCAGTTCGTGGATCATTGGGCGTGGTCCCGACCAGATCACTGGCCGCTTGATTGAACAGCGTATACGCCTGGTTGAAATCAGATCCTGGTGTCAGGTACACGGTCAATGTTCTGAACCACACAGCAGCCGACTTGATGGCTCCGATTCCAGTGACGGTTTGTCCGTTGAAACTCTTGCCGTCGGTGACCATGGCAAATGCATGATTGGGAACTCCAGAACCGAAGTGCACGCCACCGCCATCAAATCCAGGATCACAACTGGTGGATTCGTAGAGCGGATCTAGAGCACTGGGTGGATCCCCCATGCATTGAGGAGACCACATGTCGCGGATCGCCCCGAATGAACTGTCCTCTCCCATCAACCACCGCACTGAAGAATCGCCGCATCCGGTACGACCCGAGTTGGGTGTATCGGTGCCTCCCCCTGTCGGACTGGGGGGCCATGGGGTACCGCCGGGAGTACCCGCTTCGGAAGCATTGCCATTCCACAGGTCAATCAGTTCACCGAACACATCGGAGAAGGACTCGTTGAGCTGCCCCGACTGGTTCTGATAGATCAGGTCTGCGGTATAATCTGTCAGTCCATGTCCGAATTCGTGGCCGACGATATCGTCGGTTCCAAGACCGTTACAGAACGCAGTACCCGAGCCATTCCAGATGGCATTGGGGCAGATCCCATCATTCCAGTTGGCCGTGGCCACCAGAGCAGTGCCCGAGCCATCGAGGCTGTCTCGGTTCAGTCCGACATTCAACAACTGGTAGAAATCTCCGGTGAAGTCGTAAATGGCATCGACATTGGCGTCACCAGTCACCGCTCCACCCTCGTTCCTGACGAGGGTTCCCGGGAGCCCACCACCGGAGCCATCGTAGATCTGACGATTGATCGCCGAATGGACTGCAGGCCAGGAATCGACCAGTTCTCCGTCCATCGCATCGATCAGAACATGCTGGGGCAGGACTCGCTCCGAGCCGATCACCATGTGCCACGCGAGGTGCACCTGGCCATCGGAAGGATCTCCGTACCAGCGGGGATCGACGATCACCAGCTTCTCTTCCTGGCTTTGTGGATTTTCAATCTTCAATTCTCCAGCGGCGAGAAAGATCGCATCTTCGAGGGAGAACTCAGGCTTGGTCGGGACCTGGCTGCGGATCGGGTAGAAGTCTCCGTTGACCGCAAGAAAGCGACCTTGAGGATCCTGGTGCACGATCACCTGACCGGTGAGTACCTCGATGCCTCGGTAAATCTGCTGATACCGATGGTGAACATTGCCCAGATCGCACAGCGAGGTGCTCATCCGGCGGAGTTCAGAAGAAGCATCGGTAATCCCAAAAAGGCGCCCATGAATCGAGAAAATGGAGATCGGGTCGAGCCGATCTTCAATACCTGGAATCGGGGCTCCATCTGGCCCCGTGATGAGGCTAGCGAGCCCGGTGATCCGGGAGCTCTCGATCTGGAGTTCAGTGACTCCTGGTTGGCGATCCTCGATGACTTGAGCCAGAGAGGATGCTCCCAGGAGGAAACATGCGGCTACTGCCGCCAGGAACCTGGGCAAGGACATGGTGTCCCCTTTCTGATTTCCCGAGACGACCAGACTTATTTCTGATCAATCGGGAAGTGACAAAGTACCCAAACCTATCGGGTACGAGATTTTCATATTTTTTGGCGGACTGGCCAGGGGCTACTGGCACAGGGATGCAAAACCCGCTCTCGACGGAGCGGGTAGGCAGATCGACAGATGTTGGAAGTGATAGAGGTGCATGTCTTGTGAGAGGCGGAGTCGAGCCAGATGTCATCTGCTCAACCCGTAGCGGAACAGGGTTCCAGCACAGTTCCTCATCGGTGATAGATAGTATCCTCATGACCAATTCACAGAATACGGACCGGATCCGTGATCCTGCCATCCCATCCCTAAAGAGCCTCAGAACGCCCCATCTGGACTCAGGTTCCAGACGGCAACCAAGCGTTCGCTTCTCCCTTGATCCGGATCGGAGGGAAAGTCGGACCACTGTTTTTGAAAAAAAATCCGGTTCGAGAGGATGTGCTGTAAAACAGTGCCAGAACCGAGGAGGAAACCGTGATCAAGGTTCAGGATCTGAGGAAAATCTTCAAAGTTCACCGTAAGCAGCCTGGGTTCGCCGCATCGGTGAAGTCATTGTTCCGCCGTGACTGGATCGACAAGGTGGCGGTCACAGGATCGACCTTCGAGGTCAATGAAGGCGAAATCGTCGGGCTCATCGGTGCCAACGGAGCGGGCAAGACCACCCTGGTGAAGATGCTATCTGGCATCATCCATCCCACATCCGGGCAAGCCGAGGTGCTCGGTCATGTTCCGTGGAAGCGTGAAGATGCTTTCCGGCGTCAGATTGCGCTGATCATGGGTCAAAAAGCCCAGTTGTGGTGGGATCTGCCGGGAGCGGATTGCTTCGAGTTACTGAGGGAGATCTACCAGATTCCTCCAGAGCAGTACCGCAAGACACTCGATAAACTCTCAGAAATGCTCCAGGTCGGCGATGAGATGAACATCCAGCTGCGCCGGCTATCGCTGGGTGAACGGATGAAGATGGAGTTGATCGCCGCCCTGCTCCACTCTCCAAGGGTGGTGTATCTCGATGAACCGACGATTGGCCTCGACATCACCACGCAAAGGGCTGTGCGCGATTTCCTGCTCGACTACAGACAAAAAAATGCACCGGCAATGATCCTGACGAGCCATTACATGGAGGACATCGAACGGCTCTGCGAGCGGATCATCATCATTCGCGAGGGTGAAATCGTCTATGACGGAAGCCTGGACCGGGTGATGCGAGAGTACGCCCCCTACAAACAGCTCCGGTTGAATGTACATCGCAGCTCGACGAATCCTCTGGACGCCGCGTCACTGGAAGTGATGGGCAAGGTGATCGAATGTGACCCTGGCTCGTTATGCTTGCGCGTTGACCGAGATAAGGTCCCAGAAGTCGCTGCGGAGTTACTTCGGAAATACTCGGTCATCGACCTTTCTATCGAGGATCCAGAGATCGGAGACACCATCGAGAGAATCATGGCTGGCAAGGCGGATGAAACTCGATGAGCCCCTCTCTCTTCTTCCACCTGGTTATCGTCGAAGCCAAGAAGTTGATGAGTTATCGAGTCGATTTCTGGATCACCATGGTGGTAGCCCTGGTGGTGAATCTGGTGATTCTCTGGGCACTGTGGGAAGCCATCTTTGCCGAATCGGGCAAGGAACTGATCGGTGGCTGGGATCTGAATGGGATCCTCGCCTACGGAGTGATGGTTTTCTTGACCGGGCGCATCGTTCGCGGCGGCGACCTGCAGATGACCGTTGCGACCGACATCTATGACGGGGCGTTGAGCCGTTACTTGCTCTATCCTCGACACTACCCCTTCATCAAGTACGCCCAGCAGGTCGGCAACATCCTGCCAGATCTGTTTCAGTCACTGATGATGGGACTGGTGGCCATTCCACTGCTGGGAATCTCCACCACCGCAGAGGTCACACCGATGAGCCTGCTGATGGCGATACCCTCGATCCTTGTGGCTCACCTGCTGTTCTTCCTGATGAGCCTCACTCCCCAGTACATCGCTTTCTGGGCCGACAATGTCTGGAGCCTGTCAGTGATGTTGCGTTTCGTGACGATGCTACTGGGTGGAGCAATGCTGCCACTGACTCTGTTTCCGGAGTCGATCCAGGTCGGTCTCCACTGGCTGCCGTTTTCATATCTGTTTGAATTTCCGACCCTGGTAGCCCTGGGAAAGATCGACCTCGTCACATGGTTCCAGGGCATCTGTTACTGCTTGCTCTGGAGTTTGCTGATCGGTTTGATCTCTATTCCCGTCTGGCGAAGAGGTGATCTTCGATACACAGGGGTGGGGATCTGATGAGTCGATACTTACGTCTCTATCTCCAGTTCTTGAAGTTCTCATTCAGCCGCTCGCTCGAATACAGGATGGATTTCTGGTTCCGCATCGTCATGGATTGCATGTTCTACCTGGTGGAGTTGGCCTTCTTCACGATCCTTTACCAGCACACCGATATGCTTGGGGGCTGGAATTACGATCAGATCCTCATCTTCGTCTCTGGATTCCTGGTCATCGATGCCATCCACATGACCGTATTCAGCAACAACATGTGGTGGATGCCAATCCTGGTGAACAAAGGTGATCTCGACTACTACGTGGTGAGACCGGTCTCTTCGCTCTTCTTCCTCAGTTTGCGAGACTTTGCCGCCAACTCTTTCCTGAATCTGCTCATCGCGTCAGGAATCCTCTGCTGGTCGATCCTTCGCTATCCCGGCGAACTGGGAACTTCAAACTTGATCTGGTTCCTGTTCCTGATCATCAATGGAGCATTCCTACATTACATCTTGCAGATGTTCTTTCAGATTCCGGTCTTCTGGACTCACACCAACCGTGGCCTGGTGACCGCCTTCTTCTCTGCAACAAAATTGATGGAGCGTCCCGATAAGATCTATTCCCTCTGGACTCGCAGAATCTTGATGACGGTCTTTCCTGCGCTACTGGTCATCGCTTTGCCCGCGAGAATACTATTCGAAGGCCCCGACCCGTTATTGATCTCCTGGGTTCTCGGCGTGACCGCCTGCACATTCCTGGGAATGCGAGCCTTCTGGAACCTCGCTTTGCGCCACTACTCGAGCGCCTCTTCCTAGTGGCCCGAACTGGAGGTCAACGACAATGCCTTGTCGATCGCTTCGACGACCTTCTTCGCCAGTTCCTTGCGCCCCTCAGGTTTGAAATGAACATCACCCGGGGCTCTGAATAATTCCGGATCAAATTCGCTACTGAATAAATGAAGATCATTGATGGGAATCTTGTACTTCTTCATCAACTTCTGGGCGACCCGATTGTAGCGGATATCGTCACCCACGAATCTCCCCTTCTCCCCCTCTGGAACCCGCGTGGTGCTGGCCCAGATCAGACGAGCCTTGGTCTTCTTGAGACGCAAGATCAACTTCTCGAGGTTGATCCCGTATTGTTCGGAGGACAGGGTGACCTTGCCCTTCTCCTTACCCTGCTTGCGGCTCCCCGGAGGATCACGATAACAGAGATCCCATAGACCCCAGTTGAAGTGAATCACGTCCCAGCTTTCATCTCCCAACCACTGATCGATCAGCTTCAATCCGGTGCCTGTGTGCTGAGCATTGCCTGGGTTGTGAATCACTATCGCCTGGTCGCGCAGGGCCTTCTTTACAAATGGTGTGTATCCGATGGAGATGGAGTCCCCGATGATCAGAACCCTGGGGAGCTCTTGTTTCTCGATGGGATCCTGCGGAGTCTCCGGTTCATCATGAAGAGGAGAGACCACACTGAAGCCGAACAAGATCAAGAACGATAACAGTTTCATCCACTTCTCCTGATCCAGGGCGATTCCGGTCGTGCCAGATGCCACTCATTTCTTCCACCCTACAATTCGGATGCGGATGAAAATAGCCCTCGCAACCAAGGTCACGAGGGCTACGCGGATCACGGTGCGCCCGGAGGCACACCGCCTGATGCCTGAAAAATAGTTAACTGAACTTGGTGGTTCCAGGCCTGGCGATTTCAACCGCCGGAGCTGGACCAAATTCATAGGCCACCGGGGTCAGATCCAGTTCACTGCCGGACATCTCATCCCAGGTGATGGTCTTTCCGGTATAGGCTGCAGTCCTTCCGAGGATCGCCGCCAGTGTACTGTTGCACATGTACTCGCCATTGTTAATCCGGTCGCGTTCACCCTTGACCGATCGAAACAACTCGACCCATTCGGCGTCGTACATATCGTTGGGGGATCCGGAAAAGTTCCAGTTGACCTCTCCATCGACACGATGACGCTGGATTGCGGCGGTTCCTCGGGTTCCATAAACATAATCACTCACGTCACCATCTGCGCCACTCCACTGGCGGCAGGAGTGGAACAACTTGGTGCCATTCTCCCACTCGAACACGCAATTGAAGTGGTCGTAGATGTCTCCCCACTTCTCTTCGGTCCGGCACGTCCTGCCTCCACTGGCGGTACATTTCGCCGGAGGAGCGTCCTTCATCGCCCACATCATCTTGTCGATGCTATGGATGCTTTGCTCGGTGATGTGATCACCGCTGAGCCAGTTGAAGTAGTACCAGTTTCGCACCTGGTACTCCATCTCACTCCACTCGTCCTTGCGACCCCTGTGCCAGAGACCGCCAGTGTTGTAGGTACACTGAAGGGTGACGATGTCTCCGATCGATCCGTCGTGGATACGATCGATGGTCTGTTGCTTCGCATCCTGGTAGCGATAGCAGAGGCCGCTGACCAGGGTGAGTCCCTTCTCGTCGGCGATCCGTGCCGCTTCCCTGACCCTCGCCACTCCCGGTGCATCGGTGGCCACCGGCTTCTCGGCAAAGATGTGCTTCCCTGCAGCCACTGCCTTCTCGATCTGCTCCGGTCGGAAGTGCGGAGTGGTCGCCAGAATGACCAGATCACAGTTATCGATCACCTTTTCGAAACTGTCCCAACCAGAGAATTGCATCTCTTCCGAAACATCGATTCGATCGGCATGCTCCTCGTCGAGCAAGTTCTTCAGTGAACTATCGAGGCGATCCTTGAAGATGTCTCCCATCGCAACCAGTTTCGCCCTCGGTTCCACGTTGAGCGCATTGATCACCGCTCCGGTACCTCGTCCCCCACAACCGACCAGTCCGACACGAATCGTCTCATCGACTGAGTTATGGATCATCGAGGGAAACGCCTGGAGTGCGCTCGAACTCAATGCCGCAGCCGCCAGTGCTCCGCCAGATGCGCTGAGAAAGACACGACGATCGATTCCGCTCGATGCTGGACTGGTTTGGTCTTCATGCTGTGGATCTTCATGCTGTGGATCTTCATCGTGCTGATAATCATCGTGCTGATTCATCGAATCCTCATTTCATGTTCATTGGCCGACCGAGCCCGGCGGACTTACTCATAATACAGAGCAGAAGCGCCCTTCTCCAGAACCGATCCATCACTGTTCGGTGGCCAAAGGCATCTCCCCGAGCACCCGATGAGACCCATCGCTGGGATCGACCAGCAGTGCAGCACTTCCGGGAAATCGTCGTAGAAGATCGGCTGCAGCCTGCGGCTCCAGCACCGAGATTGCGGTGGCGAGGGCGTCTGCGATGGCACCGTCGGTCGAGATGACGGTGACCTGATGGGGTCCTTCGATTCCCAAGCCGCTGCTCGGATCGAGAATATGGCTGTATCTACGCCCTTCGATCTCGGTGAACCCAGTGGCATCTCCGCTGGTCGCCACCGCTGCCCGCCCGGCAATCAGCAGTTTCAGGGGAGTGGCGTTTGACGAGGCCTGCTGGTTCGATGCCTGCTGGTTCGATGCTCCGATGGCTATGCGCCATCCTCGACGTCCTGGAGGAGGATCCCCCAGCACCAGATCGCCCCCTCCATCGATGATCAGATGACGGATTCCCTGCCGCTCCAGTAGTTGAAAGACTTGCTGAACAGCGTGACCCTTGGCAATCCCACCCAGGTCGATGGCTACACCTTCTCGTAGGAGTTGGATGGTACTGGCGGCCTCATCGATGATGATTCCATCGATTCCCATTCCCTTGCGAGCTTTTTCTACCTCATGATCTCGTGGCAATCGACCGGCACGGTGACATCGTCTCCACAACCGCACCAGCCCACCGACTGTCGGATCAAACGCTCCTTCGCTGGCTTGCGCGATCTCCAGTGCCTTTTGCATCACCTGAAGGAGGTCAGCACTCACCACCACGGGTTTCAGATGGGGCGCAGAGCGGCACAGTTGGCGCAACTCACTCGATTCCTTCCAGTCAGAACAGACTTGATCGATCTGATCAATTCGATTCCACGCCTGACGGACCCACGCCGTCGCATGATCTCGATCGGAGTGGAACACGGTGATCTGAAACCGAGTTCCCATCGAGGGATGATCGAGGTGAACCCTGTGAAGTGGCGATTGACAGCCACACATCAGCAGCAGAAGTGCTGACAGGAGCAACGGTGCCCACCGAGCCCGATTCCGCAGCGAATCCACCGAGATGGCCAGCGGAGCCAAGCGGGCCAGCGGAGCGATGTGGGACATCTGGACTGGAGGGAGGAAGTACGACATCATGACTGCCTTGTACCCGCCCGCGGCTACCGGGGGCACCACCCTGCCGAAAACTGCTGGGACCCAGCAAGGCAGAGCCTGGAAGGACACCCTTGAAGAGACCTCTGACGCTGAGACCTCTGACGCTGAGACCTCTGACGCCAAGACCTCTGACGCTGAGACCTCTGACGCCCATCGGGCTCGGTGTCATCCTCCTGTTCGCCGGAATGACTGCGAACGCGGATGAACCGGAGATCCAGAGCCAGGAGATTCCCGGATCGAAGCATACGATCCACTGGGTCTCGATACCGGTCGGCAGTGAAGGATATCCAGAGACCATCACCATCGGTTCACCCACCACCGAAAAGGGCCGGTCTCCCGACGAAGGGCCGACCTGGACCGTCAAGGTGAATCCCTTCTCCATCATGAAGCACGAGTTGACCTGGGATGTCTACGATCTGTTCCGCCAGGAGTACGGCATCCTTCAGGACACGAGGATTTCGGGTGACCAGGCGGATCAACCGGAGTGGGCCGATGCGGTCAGCATTCCCACGCCTCTGTGGGAACAGGATTCCCGACCCATCCTCGAGGGGCTAGGAACTGCTGGGGGCTATCCGGTCGCCGATGTGACCCAGTTCGCAGCGATGCAATTTTCCAAGTGGCTATCAAAGAAGACGGGCCAGTTCCTGCGTCTGCCGACCGAAGCGGAATGGGAATACGCCGCTCGATGCGGCCAACAAACGGCATTCTCTTTCGGTGAAGATGCGACTCGACTGGAGGAATACGCCTGGTTCTTCGACAGCAGCGAGTATGACGATCCCGATTCTGGATACCCAGGCCTCGGCTCGGGCTACCGCAAGGTGGGAACCCTGAAGGCGAATCGCTGGGGAGTCCACGATCTCTACGGAAATGTCGCCGAGTGGACCCTCGATGGATACCTCGCTGATGGCTATGCAGCCCACGGCGAAAAGGTGGTCTCCGCTACCGCTGCGGTGCGCTGGCCAGAAAAGATCTGGCCAGCAGTGGTTCGAGGAGGCTCCTGGCAGGATGATCCGGAGCGCTGTCGTTCCGCTGCTCGCGCCGCCTCGACCCGCAAGTGGCAAAAACGAGATCCTCAGATACCGAAAAGCATCTGGTGGTGTACCGATGCATTTCATGTCGGTTTTCGGTTGGTTCGCCCCACACACCCGCCCCCTCCCGAGCAGTGGGATCGATGGTGGGATTCACAGGTCGAATCGATCCAGCGGCAGATCCAAGAGGGTTACAAGGAGTTGAGAACCCCGGTCGTGAAAGCAACCTCCAGCACCGATGAATAATCTTCCAGCGATTCTATTACTGATGACCACCTTGCTGAGCGGATCGACCGGCACCGCACAGGACTCGGTCTGGAAGCGCACCGACTCCGATGATCCTTACCTGCACCGGATCCCCTTGAGAGACTCCCGCGGAGGAGTCATCGATCCCAGTGCCGACAATGGTAGTCTTCCGCATCTCGGCAAGAGTTGTGCCCCCTGCCATGATGTCGAAGCGGCCAGCGGGGGGCTTCATGCTGGACAAGGACCGGATGGTCGTGCCGGCGAGCCATGGATACTGGTGGATCCTCGCAGTGCCACTCGCATGCCACTTCACCGAAGGAAGTGGCCTGGATTACTCTCTCCCCAATCGATGGACCTCGACCAGCAAAAGTGGAGTCAAGAGTTTGGCCGCCATGAAACCGGAGCCGGAGAAGACTCCGATTGCCTTGTCTGTCACCTGGCCAGTGGCTACGACTTCGCCAAACGCATCGAGCAGATCGACTCGGGGAATACCGCTCTGGCACCTTTTGTCGCTGCAGGGCTGGTCGACACTTCCGGCCAGCTCGATCCCCGTCGCTTCGATTCCAGTGCTCATGTGGAATTGAATTTACTCGGGGATGCGGGCAGTCAGACGTGCCTTCGCTGCCACACGGTTCGAAATCTGGATGAACAGAACGATCGTCGATGGCTGCACCAGGATGATGTCCATCTCGCCGCCGGACTCTCTTGTGTCGATTGCCACCGATCGGGAATCGATCACCACATGGTGCGGGGCTACGAGGGTGAAGTTCATCCCTCGGGTACCGATGTGACCACCCTCAGCTGTCGAGGATGCCACCTCGACGAGGATGGAGGCTTGTTCGGCGCGCCACTGGCGGAACACCGCGGACTCCCCCCCTTCCACCTGGAAGAGATCAGTTGTACCGCCTGTCACGCAGGGCCGGGTCCGGGGCGATCCCAGGTCGCCCAGTGGACCTCTCGTGCCCACCGACTCGGAGAATCGAGTCAGGATCGGCTGCCCGGAATCCCACCTCGCATCATCAGCGCATTCCTCCAGCGAGATGACCAGCAGCGGATCAGTCCGGTCCGTCTCACATGGCCCGACGGCTGGGGTGTTCTGGAGACAAACGGCAGCATCACACTACTGACCCCGGCACAACTTCGACCCGTTCTGCGCCGTGCTCTGAGGGTTCGATCGGACCTGGTCGAGGAACTGTCGGGCCAAATCGAGAATATGAACGCCTCGTCGGTCCTGGTGAAGGCATTGAAGAAGTTACAGGAACCGCTGGAGGCTGGCAGGGAGGCGATCCTCATCACCGGCGGTCGTCTGTGGAAGGTCAGTGATGTGGATGAACTACAATCATCGGCGATTCCCGCTGCTGAAGCCGTGTCCTGGGCCCTCTCCCATCCGGTTCGACCTGCACGAACGGCACTGGGAGCCGGGGGCTGCAACGATTGCCACTCCTCCACCAGCAGCTGGTTGCAGGGTAAAGTCGGTCCATCGTCATTGCTTCCCCTGCCTGACCATCCCGAAATCGAAGGATCCTCCTCTCCGCTGGAGAGTGGAATCATCGATTCGGGTCGCTGGAAGATCTGGTCATGGCTCTTCCTCGGAAGGGAAGCGGGGAAGATCTACTTCAGTATCTGTGCCTTGCTAGCGATCTCCGGCGGATTGCTGGGGCTGTGGAAGATGATTCAGGAGGAATCCCGGTGATCCAGAGACTCTCTCGCTGGACGGTGCTTCTGGCATTTCTCTGCACCATCTCCTCGATTGCCGGCGTGCCGGTCGGGGAGGAGTTAAGAGGGTACTGGCTCCAGCTGCATCTACTGGTCGCGAGCCCCCTGGCTGCACTGCTGGTGATTCGGTGCTGGTGGCCAGCAGTCGATACGACGATTCTCGGGCAGCTTTCCTGGTGGCTGATGGCGATCGCCATGGGACTGGTACTGATCCCCATGCTCGGATGGACCTCATCGCAAAACTCGATGGTGTGGATCGAGGGACACGGCTGGCTTTCACTCATTGCAGTGGCGATTCTCGGCTGGTCAGTGAGAAGGAAATCTACCTGATCACATGTTGCGGCGGTATCTTCCACCGACCTGATAGAGCGCATGTGTGATCTGTCCGAGACTTGCGACTCGCACCGTTTCAATCAACTCACGGAAGATGTTTCCATCAGAAAGGGCCACCTGCTGCAATCTCTGCAGTGCAGTGTCCACTTCACTTCGATGGTCATCATGGAACTGCCCCAGATCCACCATCCGTTGCTTCTTCTCATCCGCAGTCGCACGGCGCAGTTCGATATGACTCGGTTGCGGGCTTCCGCCGGGACGCAAGAAGGTGTTGATGCCGACGATGGGAAGCTCGCCAGTGTACTTTCTGTGCTCGTAGAGGAGTGATTCCTCCTGAATCTTCGAGCGCTGGTACTGTCTTTCCATCGCTCCCAACACGCCGCCCCGTTCATGCAAGCGTCGGAATTCTTCCAGCACAGCATCTTCTACCAGTTCGGTCAGTTCGTCGGTGATGAAGGCACCCTGAATCGGATTGTCGTTTCGGGCCAGCCCCAGTTCCTCGGCAACGATTAACTGGATGGCCATCGCTCTGCGTACTGAATCCTGGGTCGGAGTGGTAATCGCCTCATCGAAGGCATTGGTATGAAGTGAATTACACTGGTCGTAGTAGGCCATCAACGCTTGAAGCGTTGTTCGAATATCGTTGAAATCAATCTCCATCGCATGGAGGGATCGCCCTGAAGTCTGGACGTGATACTTCAACTTCTGGCTGCGCTCATTTGCGCCGTACACATCACGCATGGCGATGGCCCAGATCCTCCGGGCGACTCTCCCCAGAACGGAGTACTCTGCATCGAGACCGTTGGAAAAGAAGAAGGAGAGGTTGCGGGCGAAGTCATCGACCGACATTCCTCGGGAGAGGTAGTTCTCAACGTAGGTGAAACCGTTTGCCAGGGTGAAAGCCAATTGCGTGATGGGATTGGCACCCGCTTCGGCGATGTGATATCCACTGATCGATACCGAGTAGTAGTTCCTGACCTGTTCATCGATGAAGAACTGCTGGATATCCCCCATCATCCGCAGCGCAAAATCGGTGCTGAAGATGCATGTGTTCTGCGCCTGGTCCTCCTTGAGGATGTCCGCCTGCACCGTTCCCCGGACGCTGCGAAGAACAAGAGATCTGATCTCCTCCAACTGAGCAGGAGATGGATCAGATGCCGTTTTCTCACGATGGAGTTCGACCTGCTGGTCAAAGGCCGCATTGAAGAACATCGCCAGGATCATCGGCGCTGGACCATTGATGGTCATCGAGACCGAGGTACTCGCAGCACACAGGTCGAAACCTGCGTACAACTTCTTCATGTCATCCAGATTGCAGATGCTGACGCCGCTTTCCCCGACCTTTCCGTAGATGTCGGGACGTGGATCTGGATCCTCGCCATACAGCGTGACTGAATCGAAAGCAGTGGAGAGCCGATGGACGTCTTCTCCTTCGCACAGATAGTGGAACCTCTGATTGGTCTTCTCGGGAGGTCCTTCACCCGCGAACATCCTCTTGGGGTGCTCATCTCTTCGGCGAAATGGGAAGACACCTGCAGTGAAGGGGAAGTGCCCTGGCAGGTTCTCTTTCATCAACCAGCGGGTCAGATCTCCATGCCCCTTGAAGGTGGGGAGAGAGACTCTCGAGATGTGACTTCCCGAGAGAGATTCGAACTGAAGGGGCTCCCGGACTTCCCGATCTCGAACCTGGAAAACCAATTCCTCCTGCCGGTAGGACTCCGCCAGCGCTGGCCATTGCGAGATCAACTGGAGGACTCGAGGATCCATGGATCCCTGCAATGTCATCGCCATCTCGCTCAATCGAGCGCTCGCATCCGGGTTTTCCGCCTCGATCAATTCCGAACTTCTTTCCAGAGATTCGGCATCGCCAGATAACTGTGCTGAACTTTCGACGCATTGATGGTAGTCGCGAATCGAGTTGGCGATTTCAAGCAAGTATCCCACTCGTTCCTGTGGGATCGTCGAAGGCCTGCTGGCACCATCTACCGAGATGCGATCATGAGAGATTTTCCATCGATCTGGTTCTGACGAGGTGAGGCTAGAGAGAAGATGAGTGTAGAACTTTTCCACCCCCTCATCATTGAAGTGACTGGCGGTAGTTCCGAATACCGGTAGATCCTCATCACGGATGTCGGGATTGAAAATCCCGCGGCTTCTCCGGTATTGTTTGCGAACATCTCGAATCGCATCACGAGCACCGGGACGATCGAACTTGTTGAGGACGACGATGTCGGCAAAATCGAGCATGTCGATCTTTTCAAGCTGAGTTGCGGCTCCGTACTCAGGGGTCATCACATAGACGGACAGATCGGAGATATCGGTGATCCGACTGTCCCCCTGGCCAATTCCGGATGTCTCCAGCAACACCAGATCGAAGCCTTCTGAACGGAGTTGATCCACCGCTCCTCGGATCGCCTCGGGAACCTCTACTCCACTCGATCTGGTCGCCAGGGATCGCACATATGCCCTGGGGTTGTCGGCACTGTTGATCCGAATCCGATCTCCCAGTAAGGCTCCGCCGGTTCTCCTCTTGGTCGGATCGACGGTGATCACTGCAAATCTTCGATCCGGGAAATCTTGCAGTAACCTTCTCAAGATCTCATCTGTCAAAGATGATTTCCCTGCACCGCCGGTTCCAGTTAACCCCACCACAGGAACCTCCTGTGGCTTGGACTCGATTTCTTCTCCCAGTTCAACCCTGGTGATTCGTTGTGGAAGTGCCGCTCCACGGTCCGCCACTCCTTCGATGGAGCCGACACGCTTGAGCATGTCAAGAATCATCCCCTCGAGGCCCATGTCGCGACCATCTTCCGGGGAATAGATCCGATCGATCCCATACTCGTGCAATGCGGCGATCTCTTCGGAAACGATGACTCCTCCGCCACCTCCAAAGATTCGAATCCAGGGGCATCCCTTCTCGACCAGAAGATCTCTCATGAACCGAAAGAATTCGTTATGCCCCCCCTGATAGGAAGACACTGCGATCGCATCCGCATCTTCCTGAATGGCGGTATCGACGATCTCCTCGGCACTCCGGTTGTGCCCCAGATGAATTACCTCAGCGCCCTGGTCCTGAAGGACCCGTCGCATGATGTTGATGGAAGCGTCGTGGCCATCAAAGAGACTGGCCGCGGTAACAAATCGAACCGGACGCATCAGGACTCCTGGCCAGGGGAAGATCACCGAGGTCGAAGGAGATCCCCTTTGGCACCCTCCGACACCCTGCATCATCGAAGAGATCGCCAGATTTTTCAAGTCGAGCGAGCCAGAAGTCGCAGATATATGGGAATGGAGCGATTATCGACAGTTCAGCGGGCCGCCACAGCCGCTCAGGCGCTCGATTTCTCGTCGTGAGCACTGCCGTTGAAGCCCAGCACCTTGGTCTTTCCCTCGATGATGGTCTCAAGGAATACCGGACGCCCCCAGAGTTTGTAGAGATTTTCCAGCGTGCGAGTCGCGTAATCGAGTTTCAGCGGGGTACCGGACCAGATGTGCTTCAACAACAGTTCGCCTCGGTTGCCATAGTTACCATCCTGCACCTGAATCCTCGGTCTACCACAGTTCGACAACTGATCGAGAAATGCCAACTTGATCGAGGAGAAGTCCCTCCCGTCGAGGATGTACTTTCCTGTCTGTCGATCGAACTTGTAAGTGAACATCTTGTGCTGATCGCAAAATTCTTCGGTGAGGAACTCGTCGATGAAGGTGATGTCATTGTGAGTGCTGCGCACCTCGTAGATCTTCTTCAGGCCCAGATCTTCGTCGCGATCCCAATCCTTCTTGCCATGAACATCTTCGCAGGACTCCCATTCTTTTCCGTGGCGACCCGTGTCCCACCGCATCTTGATATCCCGGAATAACTCGATACCCACCTTATAAGGATTCAACACACCAGGGCTGCTTCCAAGGGTGCCCGAATGATGGTCGGCGTAATCGATCAGTTCAGACGCATCGAGGATGTTCCTGGTCATCATGTTGGAATGCCAGTAAGAAGCCCAACCCTCGTTCATGATCTTGGTCATTCCCTGGGGAGCGAAGTAGTACGCTTCTTCCCGGATGATCGACAGGACATCTCGCTGCCACCTTCGCAACTGGCCATGATGGAGCAGGAAGTTCAGGACGTCCTTTTCTGGCTCTTCGGGGAACCTCTCCGATTCATCGATCTTGCTGAGGATCGCTTCTTTCTCTCTTGCCAGTACCTCGGCAGGATTGACGAACTCCTCCATGTATGGCTTGGTCGCGAATCGAACCCCATGCGCCTCATTCCGCGCCAGATCCAGTGTCTCTTCACTCTGCTTCTCTCCTGCAGCGAAGTACGGCATATGCGGATCGATCAAATTTTCAAGAGACAGGCAAACATCGATGAACTCCTCGACCATATCCTGCCCCTGGTCGTCGATGTGCCTGCGAATTCTGACTGCGTGATTGGAAATGGTGTCGACCATCTTGCGGTTTGTATGCGCAAACCAGCAGTTGTTCTTGAAGAAGTCGCTGTGCCCATATACGTGAGCCATGACGAGTTTTTGATCGACCAATGGATTGCAACGCATCAAATATGCGTAGCAAGGATCATTGTTGATCACCAGTTCGTAGATCTTTGCCAGGCCGTAGGAGTACTGTTTCTGTAGCTCCTCGAACTGCATTCCCCAGCGCCAGTGCGGATAGCGAACAGGAAATCCGCCATACGACGCAATCATGTTCATCTCATCGTAGTCCACCAGCTCGTAGAGAACCTCGAAGAAGTCGAGCCCACAATCCACCGCATGCTGGCGGATGGTCTGGCGCCATTCCTCGATTTCAGGCGTAAGATCCCTGTTCTTCAACATCTTCAGCATCCCTTCCCGAGGAAGGTCTTGATCGATGGCAGGATCTCATCGCGGGAATTGATCTCGGAAACCAATACCTTTTCGTCCTGGCCAACTCCCTCACGAAGATCCTTGATGAACTGACCACTGCCGTAAGCACTCTTGACCTGGCCGTAACAGAACACGTTACTGGCCGGGATCAGGTCCTCTTGAAGCAAGCGGATGCACTGGGCGGTATCATCTCCACCCCAGTTGTCTCCATCGGAGAAGTGAAACGGGTAGATGTTCCATTCGACCGGAGAGAACTCCTTCTGTATCAGTTCTTTGGCCAGGTTGTAGGCACTTGAAATCTTGGTTCCGCCCGATTCCCGGACATGGAAGAAGGTGTGCGCATCGACCAGTTTCGCCTGGGCATCGTGAATGATGTATCTGGTCTCGATATTTTCGTACTGACTTTGCAGCCATGTGTCGAGCCAGAAGGATTCGATCCTGACGATGTCCTTCTGCTCATTTCCCATCGATCCGGAAACATCCATCATGTAGATGATCACAGCATTGGACTGAGGAACCTGCTTCGTGTTCCACGATCGGTACCTTCGATCCTCGCGAACCGGGATCACCTTTGGTTTCTTTGGATCGTAGGAGCCACTGGCAATCTGACGCCTCAACGCGGCCTTGAAAGTGCGACGAAAGTGGCGCAGTGATTCGGGGCCATTGCGATTGATGCCGGTGTAACGATCCTTTTCGACCTTCACCGATTCGGTTCCCCGAGGCTCGATCCGTGGCAGTTCCAGCTCCTCACCGAGAATCTCGGCGAGTTCCTCGAGGGAAACTTCTACCTCGATGACATGCTCTCCCGCCTGATCTCCGGCTTCAGCACCTGGAGGGCCTTTCTCTTCACCGATCGGCTCACCCACTTCGCCGTCGCCCATCCCCACGCCACCCTGCTGGGAATCACCGAATCTGAAGTTGGGGATATCGATCTGGGGCAAAGGGACGCTGACGACCTTCTTCCCCTGGCGAGCCAGTAGTTCCCCCTGAGAGACGTATTGCTTCAAGTTCTCGCGAATCTTACCGCGTACGATTTTTCGGAACCGATTGGTGTCTGGATCGATCTTGCGCACAGTGGCCCCTCCCGTGATTACTCGACACCTTTGGTGTCGCCACGGGCGAAGATACTCGCCACGTAGTTGAGAACATCGGTCGCGCTATCCTCGTTGTACCCGAACTGTTCGATCAACCGTGTCTTGACCACATCGATCTTGGCTTGCGAATCCTTATCCACCACATCAGAGATCAAGGTGGTCAGTTTGATGGTGTCTTTCTTGTCCTCAAAGAGCTTCATCTCGAGCGCCTTCTGCAGGCGAGCATTGGTCGTGTAATCGAACTGCTTTTGATCCACCGCTAGTGCCCCGATGTAGTTCATGATCTCACGCCGAAAATCGTCCTTCCGGCTCTCCGGAATGTCGATCTTTTCTTCGATGGAACGAAGAAGACGCTCGTCCGGATCTTCCGACTGGCCGGTGTAGGGGTTGCGCACCTTTTCTCGCTGCGTGTACGCCTTCACGTTGTCGATGTAGTTCGCAGCCAGTTTCTGGATCGCTTCCTCATCGGCACTGATGGCTCTCTGGACCTCGTTTTTGACGATGTCCTCGTACTCCGCTTTGACCACTGACAGGATCTCTCGGTATCGAGATCGAACCTCATCATTCGAAATCAGACTGTGGTGCTTCAATCCCTCATCGATCTCGTTGAGCACCATGAACGGATTCACGTAGTCATAATCGGAGACCAGAGCATTGGAGATCTTGTCCTGGATGTAACGAGGTGAAATTCCTTCAAGACCCTCACGAATCGATTCGTCTCGCAGTTCCTTGACATTCTCTTCGGTGAACCCAGAAACGCTCTTTCCGTCGTACAGGCCCATCTTCTGCGCCAGAGTGATCTGGGCGTTCTTCGGCTCCTCCAGACGAGTCAACACGGCCCACATGGCACAAACCTCCAGGGTGTGTGGTGCAATGTGCTTGGTCATCTTCTCGCGAGCGTAATCCTTGCGGTAGATCCTCACCTCATCCTGAAGAGTCGTGTTGTAAGGGATATCGATTTTCACGGTTCGATCCCGGAAAGCTTCCATCAGTTCGTTGTTCTGAAGCTTTCTGTATTCCGGTTCATTGGTGTGTCCGATGATCACTTCATCGATGGATGTCTGGGCGAAGCGCTTCGGCTTGATGCTCTGCTCCTGGCTGGCGCCGAGCAGGTCGTAGAGGAATGCCACATCCAGCTTCAGGACCTCGATGAACTCGATGATTCCGCGGTTGGCGACATTGAACTCACCATCGAAGTTGAAAGCTCTGGGGTCCGATTCAGAACCGTACTCGGCGATTTTTCGGTAGTTGATATCACCCGTCAATTCTGTCGAGTCCTGGTTCTTCTCATCCTTGGGCTGGAAGGTACCGATACCAACCCGGTCTTCTTCACTCATGATGACCCGACGGACGCGCACATGGTTGATCACCTGATGCCAATCGCCATCGTACTTCTGCATGTAATGGTTGTAGTACCAGCGACTGAAGGGACAAAGGCTGCCCCGCAACTGAATCGGGTACTTGACCTTGCCCGTCGCCTGGATGCTCTCGATCAGTTCTGGTCGAGCTTCATCGGGGACCAGATAGATCGGATCCTCGTTCATCGGAGAATCTACCCAATCACCCTTTTCATCTTGCCACTGGAAGGTGTAGAGAACTCCTTCAGGAGTCTTCGAATATCTCTCGAGTCCCCTCTTCAAAAGATGAACGATGGTGCTCTTTGCCGATCCCACTGGACCGTGCAGTAACAGCACCCGCTTCTCGGTGCCATAACCATGGGCCGCTGATTTGAAGAAACTGACCAGCTGATGGAGTGGTTGATCGAGGCCAAAGACCGCGTTCTTGCCCCCCTCAACCGGATCATCGAAGAAATTCCAGTGCGAGACGTCGCGAGCATCGAGTTGATTCGATGGCTCGCTGCCTTCGATGCAGATCATGTCGTAGACGCGTTGGAAGGCACTGCGTAGAACATCCGGGTTCTCGTATGCGATCTGGAGATAGTCGTGAAAACTACCGTTCCAGTTCAACTCGCGGTAACGATCGGTTTCGAGATTCTTCGAGATCAACTCGAACAAATTGATGTGCTGATTCATGCGTTCCTCCACCAGTCTATTTCGGCCTATTGGCCCCAGTTCTTTAGGAAAGACTCGCTGACAGGTCCAGCCGCCTGAAACAGGGTTGGGGCACCCGTCAGTCAGCCACCGAACGATTACCGCCCCCAGACGGTGGGATGAGGATGGTCGGAAGGGAGCAATTCTGCAATATCTGGGGGGAAAACTCTTCCACGCCGGCCAGCAACAGGTGGATGAGAAAGGCGGCACGGACTCTTGAGAATCCGTGCCGCCTCCTGCTCATGTTCCGATACTGTGAACTTGCTAGTCCTTCACGGTGAAATCGGCGTCGACGATCGGCTCTTCCGCCGCTGCGCCCTCTGCGGACGCTCCTCCAGGAGCCGCACCGCCTGGAGCACCCGTAGGCCCATCTGGGGCGCCCCCCCCCTCGGGTGAGGCCTGTTCGTAGATCCGCCGGGCCAGATCGTGAGAAGCTTCATTGAGCCCGTCGAGGGCCACCCGAATCGACTCAGTGGTCGCAGCCGAATCGGACTTGGCCTCCTTGAGCGCCTCCAGTGCCTTCTCGATCTTCTCGACCTCGTCACCCTCCATCTTGTCAGAGTGATCCTTGAGGCTCGATTCGGTGGCATAGCAGGCCTGATCCGCTTCATTGCGAATTTCGACCAGTTCACGGGTCGTCTTGTCCTCGTCGGCGAATCGTTCGGCATCCTGCCGCATCGATTCGACCTCTTCCTCACTCAGCCCAGAGGAGGACTGGATCTTGATACTGTGCTCCTTGCCGGTACCCATGTCCTTGGCAGACACCTCGAGGATTCCGTTGGCATCGATATCGAATGAGACCTCGATCTGTGGCACTCCGCGTGG
>Ga0114993_10001342_pt1 | contig 28374 bp, 27 predicted proteins | sample ArcticOcean_MG_C_FD_87042 | JGI IMG/M metagenome (GOLD analysis project Ga0114993, IMG submission 87042) | Marine microbial communities from western Arctic Ocean - ArcticOcean_MG_CB2_150 | ecosystem: Environmental > Aquatic > Marine > Oceanic | place: Arctic Ocean: Canada Basin | collected...
CACCCCCACTTGCCTTAAGCAACCAGGCCTTTATTTTTGTAGCTGAATATTTAATTTTAGAGCCTTCCTCAAAATTCACAGTTGAATCGTACCTTTTGGTTGGATCAAAATTGTTTTGTATTATAGCATATTTATCTTCTCCTAAATTTTTTCCTAAATTTTTTGTTTGAACTAAAAAACTGTACTGTATTAGAGGATATGCTAGTGTACTTACCTTATCTGTTGTGCTAAAAAGTCCTGATAAATTGCACATAGAATCCTGCATACGTCCATCGATATCTTCCTTTAAGTCCTCGCATTTTTCTACATTTAAGGATACTGTTGGATATTTTTCTAATAAATAATCTGTTAGTGTCTTGGTCCATATTTTAGTTAAAAAATCGTCAGACGCAACACAACCTCCCGCCACAAATACAGTAACAGTTTCATTCATAGCATTAGTAAAATAGCCTCCACTCTCCCCCACCTCATCCTTAAACTCTTTATTATAACCACTACATTTGGCGGTGTCTTCTTCAAACATGTCTTCATCACCTACTACATACGCATTATTATCTGGGTTATCACTTTTCTCGCCTAAGAAGAAGTCATAAAAATCTGTTTTATTTATCGCATCTTTAGTAACGTCACTTTCGACACCTGCCACGCCTTCTCTGTAACGCTGGTTTAAGGTACACCCCGCCTTTAATCCGTTCAAATATATATTCCTTATAGCCCTTGAATATGTGATTAAAACATCAGCCTTAGGGTTTTTTAGTTCTGATATATCCATTACTTGCACGTTTTCATATAGGGCTCTATTCAGTTCTACATTATCGGTGGTCAAATATGTATATCCGGCGGCATATCTTTGAAAATTTTCTTTATTTTTTCTGGAATACCAATAAAGTCCTACACATACAACAACAACTATAGCAAGAAGTAGCCATTTATTTTTATTTAATACAGATTTTTTAGGTAATAACTTTCTTAACTTATTAAAATTCATTGTAATAATAATATAAAATAAAATAAATAAAAATAATATTATTATTTTGATGACTTAGTATTAGAATTTGCTTTAGACTTACTTTCCCGTATAGTTGAAAGCCAGTCCAATATTTTTGTTTCAGAATATTCTATCTTTCCATCATCCTCGTTAACAAAGGAAGTTTTTGCAGTATCTAATTTTTTTTTAGGATCAAATTTATTGGTATAGTAATAATTATCTAACACTTCTGTTTTAAATCTCCATTTTAAAACATTTAAGGAAACATATTCCCACTGGTCCTTAATATTATTTGTTATTAGATATAGACCTGTTACTTCATCGTACCAATAAACCTCATGTTCAACCACAACCACTTCAGTTCCCATAAAAGTAAATCCCTGTCCCGCTTCAGTTGAATCTTCACTAAAAACCTCAATAATTGTGCCTATAGGTATTAATAAAGCATAAGGAACCAGGGTTTGGGTTTGTATATACTTGTATTTACGACCATCAAGGTAATATTTCCATTCTCCGACAGCTTTCAGCCCCACCGACCTGCTGTTCACTAACTTATCTAAATCTAACTGTTTGAATTCCGTAAATTCCGCCCGTCCACCTACTAATGAATCGGATTCATATTTAATAAGATGTCTATCAGTTACAGGATCATAAAAATCTATCTTCCCGAACAGATTATATCCCAGGGTATTTTCAAAAAATATTTCGACTCTTTTACCCACCATTTGTTCCTTCTCAGCAGCAACCGACAGGTCTACAATATTACTCCCTCTTGTTGCTTTATCTACCGCTTTACTAATCTCTATTACCCTACTATATTCTATTGTGGGGAACACTCTTGGTTTATCCCAACTATCTCTAGTGGTTGGTTTATAATAACCTCCGAGTTTACAAGCGGCAATAAAATCTTGATTATTAGTTTTTGTTTTTGTTTTTGTATCTCCTGTGTGTGTCTCGCATGGAATAATACTGACGGAAATAGTATTACTTAATTTACTGGTCAACCCTTGCTCTATATAATTTTTAAAATTATCGGAATGTGTACATCCAGTGGCTAAATATATATTTATACGTTCTAATCTTATTCCTGAAACATATTCGATGCCAGGATTTGTTATTAGTAATTGGTTAGTATTTTTATCAAGTGTTGTAAAAAAAGTGTTCAAGTTATCTATCGCGAGCCAACCCAACCTCCCATCACAAGTTAGTTTAAATGTTTCCTTTTCATTTATTTTAAATGCAGAAAAATCTATTACATAATCAGCATCACCTTTAAAAGTGTCTCCCCGATCTGTTATAGTTAACTTACATGCTGCTACGGATTGTGTTAAAGTATCCTTTATTTTGATTATTGTATTCATTAAATATAAATTAAATTTATCAGATAATTTTTCTTCTTCTTCTATTATAACACCAGTCAAATTAACATTGTAATCACGTAAAAAATAAGCTTTTAATGATGTATCTTCAAGAATTTGTTTAGATTCAAAATTCTCTTTATTTTTTCTGGAATAAAAATAAAGTCCTAAACATACTAAAACAACTATAGCAAGGAGTAGCCATTTATTTTTTTTTAGAATAGACATCTTAGGAAATAAACCTTTAAAAATATTTCGTTTCATTATAATAATAATATAAATTTTATTATAATTAATTAATAAAAAAAAAGTAAATAAATAATTAGAGACTATTGTTTTTTTTGTCATCACAACAAAGTTTTACATAGTACATAACAAGAGCAAGTAGAACAAGACTTAATAATGCAATCAAAAGATTTTCAGGATCTTTTAACGATTTGTTTACACTTTTGACAGATTTATTCATAGTATCCATAACACCTTTAACTAAACTACCCCCTTTAACACTTTTTACTTTAACCATTTTATAATATCTTGTAAGAAAAAAATTATACAGGAGTATGATAAATAGAATTATTTAATAATCTATCAACATTCGTATTTGTATTATCATAAACTGAATTGTCGAACTCCCTATTATTAAAAGTATATGAATCCTCCATATTTTCATCATTATCTATTATTTCATCCGTATCTATTATTTCATTATTTTCTACAACTCCATCATTATCTATTATAGCTAAATTGTTTCGTCTTTTATAAACTATACATGAAATTACTATAATAAATAATATAACTAAAACAGAAATTAATATTATAATTAATAAATTCATCGATGATTTAGTTGATTTAGATTTTAAAACCGCTTCGGATGTCACCATATTTATAGTAGTAATCGGTGTAACCATATTTATAGTTGTAATCGGGGTTGGTGTATTTATAGTAGTATTTATAGTAGTATTTATAGTAGTATTTATAGTAGTATTTATAGTAGTATTTATAGTAGTATTTATAGTAGTATTTATAGTAGTATTTATAACATCTGGGGTGCTTGTTTTTCTACTTTTATTTGAAAAATTGTATGTGTTGTTGTTTGTGGTATTAGTATAGCATATATTAACTGGTAGTAAAGACCAATTACCTAAAAATAGGTTTTTAATACTACAAAAATAATGACAATATGTATTATAAATTTTAAATTCATTTGTTTCATTAATGCAAATTTTGTGGTGTTTTTTTGGTTTTTTTATACAAAATGTGTCTAAACATTTCTGTTTTACACATGTACTTTTAAAGGGTTCTGTTAAATTTAATTGATTCGGTTTAATAAACAGATCTAATACAGTTTTATTTATTTTATTACCATTGTAATAAATAAATTTTTCAATATAATCATTATTCCAATAAGAATTACGAAATCTATTCTCTATATAATTGTAATGTGTGTTATCAGGCTGTATAAATTCATCACCTATATGGGTATCTGTAAAAAAAATTACAGTTAACATTTTATAATTATCTTCAATAAAATTAGATTCTATTAGTTGTAAAGCTAAATCAAGATTTGTATGTTTTGTATTACGGTGGTATTCTAATGCGTTAACCTGATTTATCATACTAGATTTATTATTAGATGTATTAAAATTAAATATAATACTTGGTGTTGTATCAAATGTTACTAGTCCTATATTGTCTTCTTTTATATCTGTTGTTTCAATAATATCTATTACTTTGTTTTTAAACTTTTTAAAGGTATGTTGTTTTCCAAACAATTCAAGATTATTAATAGAACTAGAGCTATCTATTACGAAAAGTAATTTAGAATTACATTCTATATTAGAAATATTAATAGATTCCGATGGTGCAACCAACGATAATAAAAATAAAAATAAAAACATATTATTTGTTCTATTCGCATTATTCTTAAATATAACCGGAATTATTTTTTATATTTGTAATAGATATCACAGTTTTTTTCTCCAAATTTAAAAATATTTTTGAAGTTTATCTGTGATGTCCCTAATACTATATCCTTTAATAGATGTTTAATTTTAGTAGTTCCCTCTGTGCCATCATATACAACTGATATCGTTTTATTATGTGTTTTATTAATATAATTAATAGAAGTAAATATTTCGTCATCATGATTAAATGTTAAATTTATAATATCAACCCATTCATAATATTTATAATTTTGGGTTATTTCATTTATAAATATTTTTTTAGAAGTGTTAAAATTATAACCATCATAGATTAAAAAGTTATATTTCTTAGATAGTTCTTTTAATATTGTAGCCTTTTCAGAATTAAATTGTTCTATTATATTTGAATAAATTTTCAATATACAAAAATTATTGTAATTATCAATAATAAAATCTACTAACAATTCAAAATCGGTAGAATCAATAACATAACATACTTGTGTTTGTTTTGTTTTAATAATATTTATTAGTTTGTCTATATTTGTTTGATTATTTGTTTTGAAATTTATTTTTTTATTATCGACTGGATTGTATAATTCTCTATATATAGAGTGTTCTATTAATTTATTTTTATATAGCACTGTTACAATATCCGATATGGTAAAAATAGATATAACTTTATAGTTACCAAGTAATTCAAAATCAGTTCTTCTATCACAAATTGTTAGAATAGATAGTGGTGTAAGTTCTATTTTCTCTAATTGTTCTATAAAAAATTTAAGACTTGAACCGGTTGTTATAGTATCTTCAAGAACAATTAATTTTGATGATGGAGTGTATTCGCCTTCTATTAATTTTTTTAATCCATATTTTTTAGTTTCCTTGCGCATCATTAACATAGGTATGTTATATTTGGATGATAAAACAGATGAAAATGGTATTGCACCATATGGTATACCAAGAATATGAGTATAATCAAGTAATTGGATCTTTTCATATAAAAGTTCAACAATAGTGTTTAAAATATAGGGATAACTAATAACATTTTTAAGATTTATATAAATTGGTGATGTTTTTCCACTTTTTAGTTTAAATTCACCAAATTGTATACAGTTTTTATTATACAGATCAAGAATTAATTTTTCCTTCATTAATCTATCTATCTATTTGTTTATATTTAAATTATACTATAATAAAACTTATTGTTAATATATAAATTATAAAAGCACCAATTATAAAATACATCCATAAAGGTAAGATTGTTTTCTGTTTACCTACACCAAATTCCTTAATCTTATTGTTTTTTGTTAGAAACCATTTTGGATTTTTTTTTATGACAGTAAGAAATAATACCACTAATATTAGATAAATTATAATAGACCATATTAACTCATTATTTATATATAAAATCATTAGTATATAATAATAATTTTTTTATAAAATTTATATTATTATATTAACTATGTATATTTTATTAATAATTATACTTGGGTATCTAATATACTATAAATTCATAACTATACTTGCAAAAGAACAATCTTCTGATTCCTTTACAAACTATAATGACAACATGATTCTAGGAGAATACGCAAAATACAATAGTAATGACCAAAAAAATACATATATTAAGATGTCAACACCTAAAAATATGAAAAAATATACATTTATATCGGATGAAATAAGTACCTTACCCTATTATATAGCAAATACTATTAAATATTTTAGTGGAGATGTAAGATTTGACGTTATAACCAAAACAACTGACATGTTGGAAACCACTAATATAGATTTTGTAAATAATGGTGAATTTGAATTTGCTTTATGTACAGAATATTCTTTATTAAACATATCAAATAATAATGAAAAGCTTAAAAATACAAGAGTAATTTGTAGTTTAAACAAGAGTTACCTATTTTTAGTTGTTAGAGATAATTCATCTATTACCACTATAGAGGATCTAATTGGGAAAATCGTTGGTATAAATAGTTCTAAATCAGAAGCATATTATATTTTAAATCAAATGTGTGAAATATTAGGACTTTCATTAAAAAATATTAGTACTAAGGATAACTCTGATACAAAAACAATCTATTTTAAAACCGATGGTATAAATGAATTATTTTATGACTTTGAAACAAATGGTTTAGATGGATTATTTATAGTTTCATCCCACAATTTACCTTATCTATTTTCAATATCAGAAAGGGTACCAGTTAGATTTTTAGATTTAAATAATAGAAGAATCGAACAATTTAGTAAACAAACATCGAACCATTTATTTTTAACTAAGGAACGTATAAATATTGAACAATATAATACATATAATAAAAGTATATTCCTGGATACATTCTATACTAAAAATATGTTAATTTGTAATAAGGAACTAACTATAGAAGAGGTTTATAATATTATAAAAAATATTTTTACTAATATTAATTTAATAAAAAAGAAACTAAAAGAATTATCAGAACCATATATAGGTGATGGAATATATGATCCACTATATAATGATTTTAAAAGACTATATATGATTTTTAGTAGTCATAAATTACAGATACATGAAGGGGCTAATAAATATTATGAAGAAATCCAGGTTTTTACGACTGAAGATAAATTATGTGAATTTTATAATGAAAAATGCAACGTTTACCCATATCAAAAGGTAAAGTTTAATAAAAGACCATTAATCAGTATATTAGATACTATTCCCTGAAACTATTCCTTAAAAATATACTTGGGTGGGGTTTGTGTTTTACAGCACCTATATGTACCATTACCACATCCACTACAAAATGGAACAGATTCTTTATTATATGTTCTAGGTGAATAGACTTCTACCCCCCAAGGGAATTGACAATTGCCATTATTACACTTGCCAGTATTAGTAGTTTTATTATAAAAGGGACATTCTGTATTTGATGAACATTGTCTATCCCATACTCCATTATTATCTAAACATCTTTCTTTAGTATTTATTTTTGAATCTATGGTAAACTCATCCTCTGATTTTTTATAGCAGTTATAATTGTTGTTATTTTGATTTAATAAATAGTTTTCTCTGTTTACCATCTTAATAAACATTTTCATTTTATTTTTATAATCTGGATCAAGTGATAATACATTATTACAATCTACACTACATTTGTCGTCATTTACTACACATTTGTCTTTAGATATAACACATTTATTATATTCTTCTGAAATTACTTGATTATTAATTTTAGTTCCCATAAATTTTGCAGAATTAAATAAGATAGTGTTTTTTAGTTTATGGACAATAACATCAAAATAAACATTATAATACAGATGTGTTCCAAATCTAAATAGTGTAAAAATAAACTGGTAATTATTATATAAATTATTTTCACCAGTATATAATATTTCAGTATTTATAATTTTATAATCATTCAAAATTACTATATCTTTCTCTTTTAGATGTTCCTTGACCTTTTTGTTAATATTATCCAGAATAAATAATCTAATATTGTTTATATTTTTCGTATTTGTTATAGATTTAAACTCCAATTTGTCTTTATTTTTATACATAGCAACAATCTCTTTTACTATTTCTTCTAGGTCATCATGTTCTATAGAAGCTGTGTTATAGTATTTGGAATAAAATCTATGTGGATGATTTCTTCTTATTCCATAGTCTTTGCTAGTTATATCAATATCATCATTTAATTTATAAATTTTTGGTTTAAATGAGGAATGAATAAATTTAGGTTTAACAACAATGCAGGATTTCTTGAAATTTATAAAATCTTCTTTTTTAGTACTAAGATAAAAAAGAGTTACTATTACTAGTAATATAATAATTACTGTTTGATTCATTATATATATTAATATAATTAATTACAATGTAAAATTTTATTGTTCCATCTCACCACCATCCTCACCATCATCATCAGGCATGACATCTCTTTCCTCATTTTCTAACCGGTTGATGACTTCATCTCTATATTTACTGTTCGATTCATCGGACTCGTCTTCATCCGGTTCTGATACAGTATCGAGTTGTGTATTTTCATCTTCACCAACAGGTTTATCGGGGACATATAAATTTTTATCTTTTGAAGATATAGTGCTCCATTTATCTAATCCTACACTTATACGCATTTTAAGACTAGCCCAGGTTTCTTTGTCTAGTTCCTGAACGAATCTTAGTGTTTCTTCTTTTTGTGTTTCTGATTGCTTTTCAATAATAGACTTGATATGTTCTGAACTGTGTTTATCTAATAATTTTGAATCCTCTTCTATATGAAGTAGAATACTATATAGAAGATTAGCTTCAATCTCGTTTGTTTGTTGTATACTTCTAGAAATTTCCACTTCATCATCATCGTCAGAATCTTCTTGGGTATCTGTCGTAACTCCAACAACTACCTCATGACCTGTCTCTAATATTTCGGACAATATAAAGAGGAAAATATAGTGTATAAATGTTGAAATATTAGAATATAATTCTTTATTATCAGGTTCTTCGCAAATATTAATATTTGTAGAACCTGACAAGATTTTTATATTTTTGGTTGTTCCAGATATAATATTCCCCATTTTTTCAAGCATTGCTTTATGAGTAGTACCTATATGAAGGAACCGTTCGGTGTATTTATTGTTATTCATAATTATGTTACTATATTTATTATCTAGTTCAGGTTTATTTTTCCATTCATCTGGGATATGAACTTCTTCCTTAATAATAATATTCTTCTTATTTTTTATTTTAAATATAGTGTTTTTTAGGTATGTGAGTGTAAATGACTGTAGAAGATTTATTTTGTCAATATAAAATTTAGTGTATGCTTCTTCTTCATCCATATTTTTAAGATCAGATTCAAGTACATTTTTCTTTTCTCCAAGAGATAATAATATTACTTTGATAGGTTCGCGATTGGATATATTTAATTTTTCACTAAATTGTTTTGATAATACATCACATAGAACTTCTATCTGTTTTTTCATATCACCCCATACTAATTTTTTATTTTTATTCGCCTTTAGTTTTCTATTAAACTCGGTAAGATATTCGCTACCCTGCAATTTAATATTAGAATCAATTACATTCGAGATTTTATCCTCGATTTCTTTGTAAACTGTTTTATCAAGATTAAAAAGTTTTTTCTTATTTACTTTATCTACTAAATTATAATAATCATCTTTTTTATATTTTTTAGACATAATATCTGTTTTATTTTCTCCAGTTAGAATACAATAGTTCTGTTCATATATATGTTTTTGTCCTTCAAAAAATCCAGTATCAATAAATTTAGCATATAAATTCTGGATATCTTCTTCCGTTAATTCATCTCTATCCTTACCAATATTTCTATTAAATGAAATAAGTGTAGGCTTTAATTCAGATAGAATAAATATTTTTGATTCCTTTAATAATTTATTGATGTCCTTTTTAATTTGGTTGTATTTATAAATAATTTCGATTAGTTCCTGTATGTTTTTGTTCTTGCTAATAAAATCTGTGAGATAATTATATGTTTTATTTATTTCTTGCAAACAACACAAATTATCAAGAGGATTAGGAGTAAATTTTTTATTAACAAGTTCGTTTTCCATTATTTGTACATCGATTTCTTCTATAAGTTTAAGACAAACATTACTTTCAAATGCCTTTATTTTTTGAAGTTCAGCGTTGGCCTTTTCAGTATCACCAGATTTGATATGTTTTTGTATACTACTAAATGTTTTTAGTTCTTTTATATCAAGATCAAATTTATTTAGTGGTGGTCTAAATTCATTCCATTCATAAGAATATTCCTTTATTTCTTTGCCTTGTTTTTTAAGGAGTTCTCGTTTTCTTTCATATCTATACTTTATTGTATTATCATTACGAAATTCGTCTATTTTTTTAATAATGTTATCCTTCGTTTTTATTTTTTTAATACTAGACCAATCTACACCTAATGAACTTAGACTATCTAATACACAAGAGATATAATCGATACCTTCCTTATTGTTTCCTTCTTTATCTAATGGATACCCTCTAAGAGATGGTTTACATCTAGAAAAGGTTTTAGTGATAATATAGTCTGTTTCACTTGATTGTATAAATAGGAATAAAATAGAAGCTGTATAGAGTATAATAGTTCTGATTCTATAATTATTATAAGCTGATTCTAAAAAGGAATTACTTGCTTTTTTCTGTTTCTGTTTTGCAGCACGTATCCACGCAGATTTATTTTTAATTTTAGATGTTTCAATTGAATTAGATAGAGTTAGAACACTTAGTTCATCGCTGTTAGACAATTTTATACCCATAATATTTGTTAGAACTCTAATAATTCTAATAACAGATAACCCCTGATTTTCTATCGATTTATCGTCACCTTCTAATAATGATTTTCTTAGAATCTCTACTATTTCACTATTTTCTTCTGATTTATAGTCATCTGACGTATCAATTAATTCATGAGTAATATCGCGAGCACCAGAATCGAGGAAACCTTCCTGTGTTTCAAATTCAGCACCATTTATTTGTTCACCACAATTTTTACACCAAATAAATCCGTCATTTTCTACACCATATTCCATTATAGTTTTTTCTAATGCCTCGTCATATGTTATAATTTTATTATTGTAATCAATAAAATTACTATGATGTTTGCATATAATTTTTTTATTACCCGGTCTACTATAATAAAATTTTTCATTTTCACCATCAGTTATAGAACCAGACCGACCATATTTATCAAGTAGTAAAGATAAAGATGTATAGAATTTGTTTAACGGAAGAGATTTTATATTTTCTAGATATTTATCTATTCTATAATAGTGATATTGATAAATATCTTCTTCACTTCTTTCGTTCTTTTTATATTCTTTTCTTGTAAATTCATTATTTATTTTCTTATTATTGTCTGATTCTAGTTCGTGTTTTAGAATTAGCAATTCATTTTCCTGTTCCTGTAGAATTTTATCTTTATTATTAATATCTTCAATATTTTTAGAAATATCTTCTAACTGTTTATTGTAGCTATCAATTTCATCCTTTAATTTTATAATCCGAATAGGTAAACATCTTTTATAGTGTTCTGAATATTTGCATCTATTTTTACCTTTTAAAAATGTAGTGTCGATTTCTTCTATGGCCATTCCTTGCTGTACACAGAAATCTGTGTATGATGAAATTATCATATCAATATTAAGATCTTTTTCAATAACCCAAACATCTGTGTTCTGAACCTTTTGTCTTTTGTATATTTTCTTTCTATCGTAATCTTCAATTAGAATAGCATATTGTCCTGGTTGAACTTTATTAGTAGTTTCTCCTTCTATTAATTTGTCGTCTTCAATAAAAACATCACGGTTATTATCTAATTTAAGTTGGTCCATATCGGTATAAGTTTTAACTAAACGCATGCCTCCACATTTATTATCCTTTTCAATTTTAGAAAACTCTTTATCTAAATTTTCAACAAGTTTCTCTTTTGATTGTATAACTCTTTCCTGCACCTTATTCATAGATTCTATGCGTTTTGAATTTTCTTCCATGAATTTCTTTGTAACATTATGGGTAATAGTTTTAAAAAACAAATGTCCATTGTCATATGATTTCCTTAACCAATCTAATCTATTATTTTCTGTATCGCGGGATGTTTTATAGTCTGGGTAATCTCCATAATAATAATTTACCTGGTCTAAACTATAATTGTTTACTAATGGATAATTCATTTTATCGAGTACTTCTGTATCTTTCTTTTCTTTTGTAGTTGTTAATGTTTTTTGTGATTTATTATTATTAGATAAAATCGTTTTTATGGTTTTAAAATGGTTAGATGGTATATTTTCTAGAGTGTATCCATATCTAAATAATTTTTTTTCGAATTGTTCTAATGATGTATATTTGTCCTTACCATCTATACTATTAATAATATTTCCTAAGTCCGGTAGAATCTTAGTTAGGTAATTATCTAAATCAGTTTCGTCTAATTCTAGTTTATCGTATAGATAGACAGAAAGTGAATCGGTATCAAGATCTAAGCAGGACGGAACTATTTTCGTAATTCTTACATTACTATCCTTTTTATTAATACGTAATGTTTCTACTGGGTCTGTATTTATATCAATAATATAGTCTACATCATTAATGTTAGTAATTTTTCCCTGAATCGTTTGTTTATTTTCTATACAAATATTTACAGTATCTCCTAAATTATATTCGCTAGTAATTATTTCTGACTGTATATTTTCTTCGAGGTGTTTCATATTAAGATGTATGGGTGTATTGGAATTTTCTATAAGAGATTTATTATTTTTGTATAACTCTTCATTAAGTTTATTTTTTGGTAGTTTTACGAATCCAACGTTAGAGATTTTATTACCCTTTACTATTAATTCATCATTAAAAATAGTATTACCTAACAACACATGTCTATTTATATTAGTATTATCTCCTAACATTTGTTTACAAGATTCTTTAAAACAATTGCTATAAACTTCCATATCATTTCTAAGATGTGTGACAAATCCTTTATTACTACTTTCGTATGCATCCATTAGTTCATATTGTTCTCTGGTTTCATTTTTATAAGAATAATTAACACGTGAATCTCCCATTTTATATTTATGATTTATATCAAAGACTTTCGTAACATGGTCTTCGAAACTTTCCATTATTATTTTGTCATCATCACTTAATATGTTTATTTTATCAAGAGGTAATCCGAGGGTTTTAAGATCATCTATATTATCAATTTTAAAGTATTTCTTTTTTTCAGAAACAATTGGTTTGTATAATGCATGACGATTGAATTTTTTTAAATGGTCTTTTAATGGTTTATATGATTCTCCTTTTAATTCAAATCCAGTTATATTTTTATCGTCATCAAAAGTAGAATTATTCTGTTTAAGATACATAAAATTTTTAATACGTTTTTTGATACTCTTACTATTATTTGGGTCTAATTTGATTAGTTCATTTAATAAATCATCTTCTTGGATTTTATCATTATAGATCACTTGGTCTTCGGGTATAATACTTTCTTCATAAATAACCATATTTTCTGAATTTTCCATTTCTATATTATTTTCTTCAAGTTCATACACATTACTATTATCATCTTCTTCGTTACTATTATCATCTTCTTCGTTACTATTCTCTACTTCTACTTCTTCATTATTATTCTCTACTTCTACTTCTTCATTATTATTCTCTATTGCATCTTCTTCTGGGTCTATATCTTCTTCAGGGTCTATATCTTCTTCATCGTTATCTCCTTCGTTATTGGTATCATTAGTTACATCACCCCAACTAAAGTCTGAATTTGAATCAGCTCCTCCTGATAGTGGTTCATCTTCAACATACTGGTCATTATCAAGTACAAATATTTCTTCGTTATCTTCTTTGTCGTTTTCTTCTTCATCATTGGGGTAGTAGTTATCATTAAAATCATATTCATTACCTACAACATTATTATTATTAAATTCTTCATCTTCTTCTTGAGATTCTTTATTTAAATATTTTGGATGTTTTTCAAGAGTGTGAAAAATATTAGAAATATTATTAAAATTAATTTTGGTTTTATTTTTTCCTACATAAAAATCATCTTTATTTTTTAGAATAATTCTTATATAAATAGAATTATCATCGTCTTTTCCAACGACACAATACTTATTTGTGTCATTTTTAATTTCTATTATTGAATATATTTTTACGTCATCTAAAAACTTATTCATATAATTAAAGGTTATATTTTATTTAATAAAATATTTTACAGATACTTAAAAAAAAGACAATAGTATATATAAATGGAAGTCCTAGATTTTATTACCCATGAACCTTTTTCTTCTACTAAAACTAAACTAACTGAGTTGGGTCTTATTGTAAAGGAATACCCAGTTCACGACCTATATCTCGTAAAATATAATAAAGATACATCAGATATGGACAATAAATATGTAAAAATGTGTAGAGGTCTGATTGCTAAAATGTCAACGAATGAATTGGTATGTTTGCCTCCGACTAAATCGTGTGAACTAGAAGAGGTCTATAATTCTATAGAGCAATGGGATAGGTTGAGTGTAGAAGATTTTTTGGATGGTACAATGATTAGTATGTTTTATCACAATGATAACTGGATGATTTCTACAAGGAGTAATATTGGAGCAAATTGTAAATGGATTGGGAATAAATCTTTTAATGAAATGTTTAAAGAGGCTTGTAATTTGGAGTTTTCATCATTGGATGAGTCAAAATTCTATACATTTGTTCTAATGCATCCAGATAATATTATTGTTACACAGTATCATGTTCCAGAAATTGTATTGGTTTCTGTTGGGTCTGTTGTAGATAGTAAAGTAGTGTGTCATGATATTTATAAGGAACCGCTTGATATTAAAAGGCCTATTAAATATTCATTTAATAATATTTCAGAAATTCGTGATTTTGTTAGGACAATGGATTTTCAAAAACAAGGAATTGTTATTAAGGATAAAGAAAATAGAAGGGTAAAAATCAGGAATGAGAATTATAATTATGCTAAATCTCTTAAAGGAAATACTAATAATGTAAAATATCTATACTATGAAAATAAAAAACATAAACATATTCAGGAATATTTGTCTTTTTTTCCGAATGAAACAGAAATGTATAATATTTTTAATAGTGAATTTATTAAATTGGTTTCCGATACACTAAACTATTACAAAAAATATCATATTAAAAAGGGTATTAAAATCAATGAAATTCCGTTCCAACTTAGACCTCTTTGTTATGACCTACATGGTATCTATATGATTAGGAGGACACCATTGCAGTTTAATGATGTCTATAATTATATTAGTTCGCTGGATAGTGCTAAGATTCTATTTATTCTAAAGCCTAATAAAGAAGTAGATTTGTCTTATAAACTATAGTTTTTTATGAACCGTTTTCTTAAACCCTTCTAGAATGGCTATAATTTTGTCACAGGTAATAGTAATAATTTCCTGGATTTCTTCAGGTGTGTTATTTTGTGTACTAATTTTTATTTCAATTAGATCCTTGAGTGGGTGAGGATTTTTATATCCAATATACATCAGTTTTTTTCTATCGAAAAAGTTTAGAGCGTGGAATTGAATAAGATTGCCAAGAGTATGAGATTCATTTTTGGCAGTAATCGTATATGCCTTCATATTTTCAACAGAAACATCTAGACTAATTCTTTCATCATCGGATTTGTTTCCAACAATATTAATAATCGCAGTTTTGAAATTTTCAAGTTTTTGCGTTAGAATATCTAGACATCCGTGTAGAATTTTTTCGGGTGATTCAATTCCTAGAGATTCTATATACATTTCATATTGGTCACAGATACCTTGTTTATTTGTATGAAAATATCTATCAGCTTTAGAAAGTTCGAACTGTCTTTCTAAAGATTCTTTATTTTCACTATCTTTATTTTCCTTTAGATAAAGTTCTAGACCTTTCTGAACTTTTTCTGGATCTCTTTTATTGTTATAGGTAATGCAAGAAATAGGTTGGTATCTGGCATGTTTTTTACCATTATTGATTGATGCTTTTCCTTCAATATGTATTTCTTCACCTTTGTTATTTGGATTAGATTTTAGTTTAGTAATAAGAATATAAGAGTTTCTTTCATTGGGTGGAAAGAATTTTTTAGAGTCTACATTTTTACCGGTTTCTGTATCGATAACTTCAAAATCTTCTGTAGTAACATTAATAGTGCTGGTTCCTTCGTTCTTTTTTTTAAGAATGAAATTATATCTATTTACATCAAATGTTTCTTTGTTGGCATGAATAGGTACCATTCCAATACGATGTAACAAGAATTCATTGTGTAGACCACACGTATTTTTAATAACCTTTAGATCCGAATTTATATAGTCTTCTGTATTAAATGCAACTGTTTTATATTCAGATATACAAACACGTCTAATACCATTGACTATGCTTGTATCTACATCTTTAATTTCAAGATGAAGTTCATTTGAAGTTTTTTTTGACGAAAGTGAAATAGACATTTTATTTATATTAATTAGTTATAAAATTTAAATCAATTTTAAGTTTAATTAAAATAAATTTTTTATAAAAAATATCTAATGAATAAAGATCTTCTATTTTATAGCAATAAAGACGATTATTCTAAGGAAATAATAGAAATAATTAATAAGAATAATATAAAAGATATATTTCCGGTGTGTATTGATGATAGTAAAATAAAGATACCTGGTTTTATTAAGTTAATACCAACAATATACTTAAGTAAATCTAAAGAATTAATTATAGATGAAAAAATAAAGGAGCATGTAAATGGATTAATAAAAAAGGAAACAATTGAAAATGATTCTATAGAAGCATATTCGTCTGATACTATGGGAAATTTACACGATATAGATCTTAGTAAAAAAGAAGATAGTAATTTAGATTTTTTCTTTACAGAAAATGAGAAAATAGATGAGGATAAAGTTTTAGAAAATAGGGCCAAAAATGTTGATGGTCTTATGAAACTCAGAAATAGTGATATTAATACCTTTTTTGAAAAATAGAATATTATAAGTTAATTTATAGAATAAAATATATTTGTATAGAATAATAAACTATGTCTGTCCTTTCTGCTTTCAATAATATTATTTTGAATTTTTTAGATGATTGTATATTAATTTTTAATGATGATAAAGATTTCAAGGTTTACAAAAGAGGTCTTGGAGTAGTTGTAAAGTATAATCCTAAACAAGTGCATACTGTTTTTAAGGAGTATTTAGAACAGTATAGGCCTTATATTGAATCGAGAGATGATAAATTCTTCCTACAAAACAATTTTGATGAAGTAAAAAAATACAATAACGAAGAAATTTTTACAGTAATTTCTAAAATTAAGACTTACTGGACTACTTTAGATGACCATAATAAGAACAAAGTGTGGGACTATTTTAATATTTTGACACAATTATCTGATAAGATATAGTTGCGGTCTATATTTTTAAAATTTTTATTTTTTATTATTAATGGAAAAAACTAATATTGAACATTTCAATAGTTTTTTGAAACAGTTTATAGAAAACATTATAGAATCATTTGACGAATACAAAGAAGTTATCACTAATTATTATAAAGACCTATTGGAATCTGATACTTGCAATGATGATAAATATGTTAAACGATTTCTAAATAAAACAAAGGATTATAAACAATTTATTTCAGAAGAAAATAATGATTTGTTTAAAGAAGATATTTATCTTCTAAAGAATGTGAATTTTAAAGATATTTGGAATTCTGGTGAAATTAGTGATAATAACAAAAAGAAAATATGGGAATATCTACAGACTTTATATGTTTTGTCCGAAACTATTATTAATGATACTAAAACAATTTCGGAATTAGTGAATCAGTTTAAGAATATTAATGAACCTGAAGAGGAAAGTGATTCCCAGACTGATCCTAATATAGATAAAGATGTTTTTAAAATGTTAAAGAATCTTTCTAATAGTAATAATGAAAATGTTGATAATATCTTTAATGAGTCTGGTATGATTGGAAAACTAGCGAGTGAATTAACCGAAGAATTAGATATTAATAATTTAGATTTAGGTATAGATCTTGAAAGTGGCGATGGAAATATGGAAGACCTTTTTTCAAATCTTATTAGTGGGGATAATTCTTTAAAATTTATGAACCTTATACAAACGGTTGGTAATAAAATCCAAAATAAAATTCAGAGTGGCGAATTAGATGCTTCTTCTCTTCTAAGTGAAGCACAGAGTGTTATGTCTAATTTAAATAATAATCCAGACCTTGCAAATATGGCGAACATGCCTAATATGGCAAATATGGCAAATATGGCCAATATGGCCAATATGGCCAATACCCCATTAAATCCTACTCAGGAGAGATTAAGGAAAAAACTAGAGAAAAGAAATCAAAATAAAAATGAATAATAATATATATGAGTGATATATTTTGGTTTGATGACTTTAAAGTATTATTAGATAAAGAACTTGTTAAAGAATATTTTCCAACAAAGGAAATGAGTATAGAAAAAAAATTAAATTCGTTAGTACGTTTTTCTTTATATCTATCGTTTCTGTTATCCCTACTAACAAATAATATAAACTATATTTTTATACTAATAGTAACTCTATTTCTGACCTATTTAATATATATATTTAGAAAAAGTGAAGAAACTAATTAAGTTAATTATAAAAAAATTTATATTTCTATAGTATATGGATAGACAAACATTAAGAATTAATGAATTAACATCTTTACAACAGGATGGTAATTTTAAAAAATATAACACCGTTCAGGCACTTAGTGGTGGAGAATATATGTTAAAGGATTTTACTGAAGTACATCCGAATAATACTAAAATAGCAACAAATCAACCTTATCTTAATTTTGATGATGGATTTGGAGTTAATTCTGATTTAATTGACGAAGAAAAACGTGAAGGTAAAGTAAATAATTTTAGAGGTGATGCGAACCAATTATTTCCAAGACCATATCTTACTATTCCATATACTGGTAAGGGTAAGTATCATGTAGATATTGATAGCGAGATTCGGTCAGCGAATATTGCTAGTGATGACAGAGCTTGCAATTCCCTCTCTGGAGTTTCTATTGAACATCAATATACACCACTTGTTCCTAATCTTAAAGAAACTATACAAAATCCTAAAAATCTAATCCCAGAAGATTCTGTTCCAGATTGGTTTAGAGGTGGTGTTGATACAACACAAATAAGAAAAGATATAGATTTTTTTGAAAGATGTCTTGATGACCAGAAGGTTAGAGATATCCTAACAAAGAAGAAGACCTATTTGACAACTGAACCAGTTCTTAGAACTGATAATTAATTTTTTATTTTATTTCTTTTATTTTTCTGTTAAAAAAAAATGTTTTTTAATGGTATATGAGTAGCAATCGATTAATGTACGATACTTGTGCAGAACAGACTAGAATTAATCAGAGTGCAGGAACTGCTGGTTATCTTTTAGATAGTGATAAATATGAAAATGTTAATAAATGTAGAAATGGATTCGGACTTATTGGAGGATCTAATGTAAGTCATATTTCAGGTAATATTGTAGATTTAGAATCTGATTTATATGGTATAACAAGGAAAGCTTCTATGTGTCCAGATGAAAAATTTTTTTCTAAATGCTCTTTAGAAGATATTAATAATTGTCAACCTAATGATATTTTAATTAGAGGTAATGAGTCAACCGAAGAAAGGGTTATTTCAACTGATTTATTACATTTACCAACTTGTAATATCGTAGACTATCCACCAGTTGTTCTTCCAAAAAAAATTAAAATAAATAAAATTATTAAATAATTTATTAAAATAATATCTATATATATATGAGTTTTACTAATTTAAATTACGATAGCGCTGCTTATGACCAGTCATTAAAGGAATCACTAGGTGGTTTAAAATATCAGTTAAACACCCCACAACATTCGCAATGTTTTGTAGAAGATCCTAATATTGCTATGCAAAAATCTGGCGTTAGTGTAGATGTAACTAACGCAATGATAGATGTGGATTCAGAATTACTTGGTTTAACAAGAAAACATAGTAATGATCCACACAAACAATATCTACCAAAAATGGATAAAGATGGAAATGTTTGTTTAGAAACAAAAAAAATGAATTATAATCCTTGTAAAAATGTTAAAACTGAACACACACGATTAAGTAACCCTAGTTTTAATCTTAGAGGTACTGGTTGGAACAGATGGGAATGGTTATGTCAGAATCCACAGGATAAATTAGAAATCGATTTTTCTATGAATACAGATACTAAAAATTTAGCTAAAGATTCTCATAGACCAATTATTCCATCTCCTTTAGGTTCGAGTAATTCTTTACCTAAAGAAAATAAAGAAAGTAAAAATGAAGAAGTATATGTTTTTGATGAAGTCCCAACAAATCCAGTAAGTGTTAGGTGGGAAAGACCAGTCAACGAACCATTAGATTATGACGGATGGCAACCTAAGAATGTTCTTAGTAACGAAGCCCAAGTTCCTACAGGTCCTGTCAGTACTCAATGGCAGACACATAACACATTAGATAATTATTAACGAGCGAAAGCAATTTCAGCCGCACCCTCTTTAATTCTTAGAATATTATAGGATACAGCATAAACCTTGACTTCAGAAACAACCTTCTGGGCCTCTTCTGTTAATGTAATTATAATTTCTGCATCAGATATTCTTGAGAAATTACATGTCCCTGAAGGTTGATGATCTTCTGGGTCTATAGCAAAAGAATAAACATTTATTCCACTACATGGAACATTAGTATGGTGTTGATATGGTTGTATAACATTAAAATAGAAACCTTCCCTCTCATCGAATCTTCTTACACCATTAAGGAACAATGAAGCGTTTTTAGTTGGATTATCACCATTATAAGTAATTCTTTGAGCATTATTTTTTCCAGGTCTATTCCATAATCCATTTTCATCGGGAACATGGAGAGTTGTATTATCATCTATTATTGTAGGCTGATTGAACATATGAGCCATAGTAAAATTTTTATATAAACTACTTTCTGCCTCAGTAGTTTCTGTTCTTGTAGAATTAAAATATTGTGATATAAAATCAAATCCGGTTGTAGCACATTGATTAATTCCTAATACAGTAATATCAGATAATTGATTATTCTGTCCATCCCAGCTAGTAGTGGCAGAGGCCGTTAATTGATTGACTAAAAAGTCAGGAGTATGTAGAGTTTTATCCGGGTCCGATGAAGATTTATATGATAACTTAGCCGCAGGTAAACGTGTAAAGAAATTTTCATTAGTTCTACCACCCACCAGACCACAACCACCCTTTGGACTAGGAACACCTGTATACCCAGTAAAATCATATTTATCTGTATAATTATATCTTTGCATACCTCCTCTTGATTGACAGAACCTTTTATCTATAAGATTAACCGGTCGAATTCTCCATATTAATTCTTTAACGGGATTAAAAAAATTTAGGTCAACTGTATGGGTTTGACTGTTAACTGATGTGAATGAAGTACCACGTGTCTGAATTTTTTCTATAAGATATTCGTGTCTGTTATTTGCGAATCTTTTTTTTTCATCATTATCAAGATAGATATAATCCGCATATATAAATGCGTTCCTTAAAGATGGTTTATTATTTGATTGGAAAATATTAGCGGAGGTAGAACGACGAACTGTATTCATTCTAGAACCACCACCAGGAAATAACTCTCCATGGACACCAGAAACGAGTTGTTCAGATGCCCATATTAATTCTTCTAATTCTTCAAATTCTATATCTACCATTACTTCAGATTTTTCTAATGCTATTAATGGTAAAGCTTGTCCAGGATTTTTACAGAACCAAAATTGTAAAGGTATATACAAGTTTCTTGCATCTGTCATTTTAAAATTACTTACGTCAGCGCCCTCCGGAAAACTACCCTCATCAATCATACCTCGAACAGTGTGAATCTGTGTCAAATCAGGGACATTTCCTACCATTTCAGCATACGCATGTTTTTTCCCTTCCTTTTGTGATAATTCATTCCAAATATGAAGCCATTCTCCATCTTGTTCATCAATAATAGTCTGTCCTATAGAAATAGACGAGTTTTTAATAATAGAATGACCTAACCAATTTAACCATCGGAAAGCCTTATATGATTTTGCTGAAACATCGACATTTACTTCTGGTAATTCAATATATAAGTATAGTTTATGTAAAAGGTCAGGTCCTTTAGGGATTCTACAGTTAACTGGATCACCGAAATCAGGCTTAGATGTAAAATTTAATTTTCTAGATTCTATAGCAAAATTAGTATGCCTTCTATAAACACTTTTAAAAAATGTAATCTGAGGATTTCCTGTTAGATAATTATTTTCTGTAGCTTCTGCTATTAATTGTAATGAAGCTCCACCCATAATACTATTTATAAATATTATTTCTTAAGTTATAATTTAAAGAAGTTATTTAAAATACATTATATTAAAAATATAATTATGTCATTTAAAAATAAAAATAATAAACGAATACATTACGATACAAAGGTAACATTAGAATCAAAACACAATACTTTTGTAAACAATTTTAGAAAAAAGGAAGATATTTTAGAAATGGAAGTAGAAAAAAAAGAATTAGAATTGCAACTTAAAAAAACAAATAATATCGTAGATGAACTAAAAATCAAAGACCGAATTATTTTGTTGAAAGAAGATATAAGCAATTATAAAAACAATAATAATAATAAGAATGAAATAGAATATTTTTTAGATAATGGAAATCTAATTTTTCAGTATTATGATAATAGTTCTTCAACACCTGTACAGAAACAATCATCTATTAATGATAACACGCAAAATATAATGTCATTCTTTAATGAAACAAAATCAAATAGTAAAGATAACTCTAATATTGATAAAGATTCTAATAATAATAGAAAACATTTATTAAATAGTTATTTACTGAATACTAAAGAAAATTATCAAATAGATTTTGATGAATTTAAACATAATGTAGAATTATGTAATAACTGTCATATAAATAAAATTGTTTATATGTCTGAAGGAAAACAAATATGTCCACAGTGTGGCGAAGAATCATTTATTTTAATAGAATCCGATAAACCATCATATAAGGATCCTCCAAGAGAAATTACTTATTTCTCATATAAACGTATTAATCATTTTAACGAATGGTTAGAACAATTCCAAGCAAAGGAAACAACTGATATTCCTAAAGATATTTATGAAAAAATATTATTGGAAATAAAAAAGGAAAGACTTGATATTAACGTATTAAAACCTACAAAGTTAAGATGTATTCTTAAAAAGATTGGGAAAAATAAGTATTATGAACACATACCTCATATCTTAAATAAACTGAATGGAAAGACTCCACCGGTGATGTCGGTTGAAACGGAAGAAGAACTACGACGCATGTTTAAAGAAATCCAGATACCATTTCATAAATTCTGTCCTAAAAATAGAAAGAATTTTTTGTCTTATTCTTATGTATTACACAAATTCGTTGAATTATTGGGGTTACATGAATTTGAGAATAGTTTTATATTACTTAAAAGTAGAGAAAAATTACACCAACAAGATATTATCTGGAAAGATATATGCAATTATTTAAAGTGGGAATATATTTCGAGTATTTAATTATTTTTATCATTAATATTTATCGATGGGAATAAAATATCTATTATACTAAACATTATAATATTTACAGTAATAATTTTAATTTTATTAGATGGGGAAATATCTAGTGTATTTAGTAATAGATAGTTTATAAGAAAAAGAAAGGATATTTTTAGAACCTTTCTGATTAGCTCTCTTGGATTAACAAGTTTAAAAGTCATTAATATTAATAAACATATTTTTTTTTAAATTTCTACTTAAACAAATAATTCTTTAGAATACTATTATGTCAGATGATAATGAAACATTTCTTGAAGGCGATAACAATATTCCGGGGCAAAACTTCGTGTGTCTCTCGTTCCTATCTCCCGAAGAGGTTATGAAAAGCAAAGAAGTTTATATGTTCCACCGTTATATGACACAACGGTTTGGAGAACTAGAACAATCTATTGATAAAATTACTAAAAATGCGGGTGATGAACTTAAGACAAAAATTAACAAGGAACTAAAGGAGAAGCTCCGTCTTGAGCTTCAGTTTACATATGACCAGTTTAAAGGTAGGTTCGAGGATTTTACCTACAAATTCCACGATGACCTTAATAAGGAATTCAGTGAAAAGAACGAATTCCGGACGAGTGTTCGTGGTGTGAAAATCCGGGGTGTGTATGAGACTCAAAAGGAAGCTGAGATTAAGGCGAAACAGCTACAGAAGCGCGACCGCACATTCCATGTGTTTGTTGGTTCGGTGGGTCAGTGGCTTCCTTGGGACCCATGTGCAGATAGGGTTCAGAGCGAGGAGTATCTTGAGGATGAACTCAATAACCTAATGAGGGAGTACAAAAAGAACGAGGTGAATAAGGATATATTCTATGAGGATCAGAAACGTGAGCGCAAGGATGATGCAATGAAGGAGCGTATGAATGCCGAAAAGGAGATGGCAAAACAGGATGAGGAGAACAAGAAGAATATGGCTACTATTGAGGAGCACATTGAGAGTAACGATCCGTGGATGGAGCGCAAAACCGAGGAGGCGGTTGAAGACACCAAAGGTGGTGACGATGCCGATGGTTCTAAGTAAGCTATAAAATTTATGATTATACCACAATATAAAATATACTATCAACTTATATGAGAAGTTTAGCTTCGCTTTTATTTTTAATAATAATTATGTTTCCTATTTTTATTTTTTATAATAAAAAATTAGAAAACATTAAACCTCCTAAACTGATTAAATACAGACCGATAGATACAAATATTATTGATATGCAATTCGACACATATAAAATTAAAAAGGAAAGTATCAAAATATACGTAAATATGAAACAAGTCGTGAACAACGAGACCGTATTGCTTTAGAACGCAGACTCACTAACAATAATAGTAATAGTTTAAGTTCGATAGTTGAACCCAGTTCTAACATAGTTGTAGGCTAGACTATTATAACTATTCAAGATGATTTAATCTATAAAAATTTATATCTATAATATAATATGAAATCATTAACACTAGTTTTTTTAACTTTATCTATAGTCTGTATTGTAATCGGATATATGGAACTTAAAATAGAATCTAAAAGACAAAAAAATAATTTTGACATAGAATATAGATTTGTTCCAAGAGAGATTTATGATTCACAATTTAATCAACTAGATCTTGAAAAAACATTTAGTGATATATTCGAAAATAAACTATTAATCTAAAATGTTGTTTTTTTAACATTTACAGTAGGACCTCCTTTTCTTTTTTTTTGTTGGGAATATGCTAAATCAAAAGGTTCTTGTTCTTCTTCTGAATCGTAACCACTATTAAAATTATTAGAGTGGTGTTTCCAAAATTCTGGTGCCCCTATTTTAAAATCAGAATGGGCGTTAGCTTTATACCAGAAAACCTGTTCTTCTAGTTTATTACTTTTAGCATTATTATTAATAACTAAACAATTAAAATCTTCTGTACATTGGTCCATCACCTGACAGAATATTTCAAACGTTGGAAACATGCCAGCATAGTGTTCATATAATTTTTTTCTGTTTGATACATAATTTTCTCTTAGAATAAATACGTAATCAATATTTGTTCTTAGATTCGGTGGTATACCTAAAGCATACTGCATTGTAATTATAAACAACATTTTGTAATGTCGTCCATTCATAAATAATGAACGAATATTTACATCCTTTACCCAAGAATTATCATATAAACAATCATCTAAAATTAAAAAAGCGGATGGATTTATATTACTTTTCCCATACAAATGTTCCTCTTTCATTTTTTTCTTTACTACTAATTTTTGCCTTTTTACAGCATTTGCTACAACCACTGGTGTATATTCGTCATGGATAAATAAACTAGGAACCATTTTCCCATAGAATTGATTAGCACCTTCTGTCCCTGAAATTACTGTGCCTATAGGTACCTTTCTATGAAAATATAATAGATCTTTTACTAAAAAACTTTTACCAGTCTCACGCTTTCCTATAAACACACAAACTTTGTCTGGCTTTATTGTAGAAATATCGAATTTTTTTAATTCTAAATTCATTATTATATTTGGATAATTTTATTTTGTTTTTTTAACAAGCAACGCGTAATTATAAATAAACAAAAATATACCACAATCATAAATGAATAATATACTTTTCGATAATAAAAATTTTAAGTTTACAAAAAAAAACATAGAAACACACATGAATGTTAGTAATTTACAATCATATTTCCCTATACTAGATAATTATATAGATGAGTCTAATTTTGATTATGAAGACAATTCTAATTTAATTTTAAAATCAAGATTTATTATAAAAAACCTTAGTGAAAATAATACCGATATATATACACAAAAACAATCTCATTATATAAAAACTTTCTATAAGTCTAATATTTATGATAGATTTGCAAAAAAAGAAATAACAAAAGATATATTTATTAAAAAAAATCCTATAGTTGATGTTTTAGGATACAGTATGAATCATTATAGTTTAACTCCTAAAATTCTCCCAAATATTACATCATGTATTACATCTGACTATATTAATAATTATAATAATGAAGCATATATTGATTCATTTTTTACATTCTTAGGAAGTAAATTAACCGAAAGTAGAAGATGTCCCACATTCCCATTATTCTATGGTACATATAATTGTTTATCTAATAATCTAAAATTTGACATTACTGAAGATTATGATGATATTAAATTTAATAAATCATTTAGTGATAATATTAACAAAAAATTCGCAATTGAATCTATTGCCATTGATATTGATTCTGATAATGAACCAGAACCAGATTTAGAAATTATTGAAAATAATCTGGATATCGATACATTAGAGATTGATACTAGTTATGAAGATACACAAGATAAACTAGAACATTTAAATAGTTTAGAAGACTTACCAGACTCGTTTGTTAGTAATATAGATGTTATGGATATAGATGAATTAGAAAATTTCTCAGAACTTGAAGAAGAGGATGATGACACATTTAAATATATTAATGTTACAAATTTTCCCACTCAACTAATATTTATGGAAAAACTGGAATATACTTTAGATGATTTATTAGAAGAAACTAATTTAAGTGATAGAGAATGGACCTCTATTCTATTTCAGATTTGTTTTGGTCTTGCTGTAGCACAAAATAAATTTCATTTCGTCCATAATGATCTACATTCAAGTAATATAATGTTTACAACTACAGATAACCCATTCATGTACTTCGAAGTAAATAACGTTTTTTATAAAATACCAACATATGGAAAAATTACTAAAATTATTGATTTTGGTAGAGCTACATTCACTCATAACAAAACACTATATTTTAGCAGCACATTTGATGAAAATGGTGATGCAGAAGGTCAATATGATTACCCTATAAATAACTCTTTAAAAAATTGTAAAATTAAACCTAATAAAAGTTTTGATTTAGCCAGATTAGCTACAACCATTATAGAACACTTCAATCCTAATACTAAACTATTTAACCTTCTAAAAATATGGATGACTGATAAAAATAACCAGTTTATTATTAATGAAGAAGACGATTTTGATTTATATAAAAAAATCGCAAAGGATATTAAAAATGCTGTACCACTTAACCAATTTAAAAATAAAATTTTTAAAAGGTTTATTGTAAACAAAAAAGACATAAAAAATCAATATAGTATATTTAAATATTAATATGTTTATTTATTAGATAGAGTAAATATAAACAAAAAGATATCATAGGATGGACATTAAATACTATAACTATAACAAATAACATAATAGCTTCTTTTAATTTATTAAATTCAATAGATTCTTCATTTTTAAACAAAAATAAGATCAAATACAAAGTAAATGGTATTATTATATAAACCAAATCTTTCTTTGATAGAGTCATCATTATATTATACTATTATTAAAAATTAGGTGTTCCAACAATAATATCATTATATTCTGGAGTTCCTTTATCTGTAATATTTTCTATACTAACAGAAGTGTTTGCAAACATGTTATCTAAAACCTTTTTTTTTAGATAAAGCAGAACTAAAATTATAATACTATTAATTATAAAGGTTTTAAGGTGCGTTTTTATAGACACTCCATCTTTATTATCGCGATTTAAGTAATTCATAACTAATGAAATAACTAGAGATGTAACGAGAGCACAAGCAAATTCCAAATTCATATATTTCATAATATTTTATTAAAATATATTTAATTTTTTAATTTTACTTATTAAAAAAATTTAATATCAGATTTATTTTTATATTTTTCCAGAACTTCCTCCTTTGTTGATTCTTTATTCACTACGACATCACTTAAATTAACTATCTCTGTTATTTTTTTGTTATTATTTGTATCAGTTATAGAAATAGTTTTAATATCACTTTCCGTTGGTTCTTCTGACTTTACTTCAAATGGTTCATCATATACCTCCTCGTAATTACCAAAGTCATCCAGATTTAACTCCTCTATCTGCAGCACATCTTCTAAAGAATCAACCACAACACTAGGTTCCTCTTTAG
>Ga0114993_10001344_pt1 | contig 28348 bp, 25 predicted proteins | sample ArcticOcean_MG_C_FD_87042 | JGI IMG/M metagenome (GOLD analysis project Ga0114993, IMG submission 87042) | Marine microbial communities from western Arctic Ocean - ArcticOcean_MG_CB2_150 | ecosystem: Environmental > Aquatic > Marine > Oceanic | place: Arctic Ocean: Canada Basin | collected...
GAATATCATTAATCATCTCATTGACTTTAATTGCTGGCTTATTTTACATATTTACCTATGTGCCAACTCTTTCAGAACAACACGGAGTTGTTGAATCCAAACTATATTTAGGAAATTCAGACAATCAACCTTTAATAGTAGCTTTTGGTGGAGGTGGAGGGGGCAATGATTGGTCTAGAAACTATATGAAAGAAAAAAGAGATAGCCTAAACGAAAAAGGTTATGCAGTATTAGCTATTGGTTATTTCAAATCAAATGGAACACCCAAAAGTCTCGATAGAATTTCATTAGATGCAATTTCAGATACTATAATGAACATTGCCAATAATCCAAAAATAGATGAATCAAAAATTGCCCTTATAGGAGGCTCTCGTGGTGGTGAATTAGTCTTGAATCTAGCAAGCAGATTCGACCACTTTAAAGCAGTTATTGCAATGTCAACTTCAAATGTAAGCTTCCCTGCTATTACTTGGTCTGCTAATACTTCTTCGTGGACTTATAAAGACAATGAGGTTCCGTATGTACCAGCACCTTTAAAAACAATATCACCTGCATTAAAAGGAGACTTATATACTGCTCATAAGATGATGCTTGAAGACAAAGAATCCGTAAAAAAAGCTGAAATTGAAGTTGAGAATATTAATGGAGCTATATTATTGTTATCTGGTAAAAATGATGACCAATGGCCAGCTACGGAAATGTCCGACCAATTAATCAAAAGATTAAACAGCAAAAATTTCAAGTATTACTTCGAACATATTAAACTAGATAGTGGACATATAGCACCTTTGGAACACTTTAATCTTGTATATGACTTTCTAGATAAACATTTACCAACCGAATGAATAAAGCCAGTGGCTAACAATGTGTATAAGTAATAGCGGTTTAAGTGACAAAACGAAAGATAAAACATAAAACAGATGGTTGATTAAGTTTTTTATTTTTTAAAATTAACAAATTCTAAATTAATCTCAAAACTAGATTGTTTTAATTGGTCAATTATAAATTGTAAATCATCAATTTTTTTAGCAGTCACTCTTAATTGTTCCCCTTGAATTTGGGATTGTACTTTTAATTTTAAATCTTTAATAAAAAAATTAATTTTTTTAGCGTTTTCTTTTGAAATACCTTCTTTTAAATTAATAGTTTGTCGAACAGACATCCCAATAGATTTTTCAATAGCTAATAAATCATAAATTTTAATAGATAAGTTGCGATTAATAGAGCGTTTTTTTAAAATATCAGTTATGGCATGTAATGCCATTTCATTTGCTGCTTCAATAATTATTTTTTTATCATTTTTATTTAATTGAATAGAACACTCTTGATTTTTTAAATCATATCGAGTTGTTAATTCTCGAGTAGTAATATTTATAGCATTGTCTACTTCTTGCATATTAAAACTACTAACAATATCAAATGATGGCATAAATCTCTCCTTAATTAATTATGGTGCAATATAATGACACCCTTTACTTTCTCTGTCTGCAAGAGCTTCGCTCGTAATTGCTATGGCGGTTTGAATCCCATTTCTTAAACCAACAATATCAGGGGTTAATTCAGCTTTTTGATAAAATTGTTCTATATCATATTGTAAATTACGAAGGATATGATGTGCACGATGTAACCTCTCTCTTGTTCTAACTAACCCCACATAATTCCACATAGTGTTTTTAATAATTAGCCAATCTTGTGCAATTAAGGCTGGATCAATAATTTCTGTTTCTTTAATCCATATATTAATAGGAGGGCAAGTATGCTCCTCCTTATAATTAGATGCATTTTTCCCAGCAATATAACCCCATACTAAACACTCTAATAGAGAAGTACTTGCTAATCTATTTGCTCCATGTACACCTGTACAAGACACTTCCCCAATAGCATATAATCTTTTTAAAGAAGTTCTACCTTTTAAATTTACCCCAACACCTCCGCAGCTATAATGGGCAGCAGGAACAACAGGAATTGGTTTCTTTGTTATATCAATTCCTTTATTTAAACAGTGTTGATAAATAGTTGGAAATCGTTTTTTAATCCAAGCTTGATCTTTGTGAGTAATGTCTAAATAAACACAGGGGTGATTAGTTTTAATTAGTGTTTGGTGAATCCCTCTTGCTACAATATCTCGGGGGGCTAAACTATGTAATTTGTGAATATCTTTCATAAACTCAACACCATTAACATCATATAGCTTCCCTCCTTCTCCTCTCACTGCCTCAGAAATTAAAAATCTATCTGATTCATGAAATAATGCTGTAGGATGAAATTGTACATATTGCAAATTAAAACAACGCGCACCAGCACGCCATGCCATTGCAATTCCGTCACCTTGAGATTCAAAAGGGTTAGTGCTATGTAAATAAATTTGGCCTAATCCCCCTGTAGCTAAAATTGTTTTATCAGCACAAATTTGAATAATGTTTTTTGTTTGATTATTTAATAATATAGCCCCAAAACAAAAAGGTTTTTGATAAATATCTGTTGATATATTAGAATGATGCGAAGAGGTTAATAAATCCACAGCTGTATGGTTTGTGTATATAGTAATACGCTTATGACTTTGGAGTTCATGTATTATTTCTTTATGTATGATTAATCCAGTTTGATCTTGATAATGAATAATTCTTTTAGTTGAATGAGCTGCTTCAGATGTAAAAATTAATCGGTTGTTTTTATCGGTTTCAAATGGAATGTTTAATTTATTAATTAAAATGTCTTCAATTAATTTGGAGCCTGTTTGTGTTAATTGATCAACTGCATCTACATTATTGTGCCCACTGCCTGCAGAGATAATATCTTGTTTAAAAGCTTGGGGGGAGTCTTGCTTATGAGAGTAGGCAATGCCTCCTTGAGCCCACGGGGTGTTGCCACTTAATAAATCTTTACATTTAGTAATTAAAATAACATTTTTATTTTCTTCGGCTGCTGTAAGTGCTGCAATCGCGCCAGACAAACCACTGCCAATTACTAAAATATTTGTACTCTGAGAATTCATTTTATTCTTTATAAAATTCTAATTTAATATTTTTAGAAACTGCTTGATGGGTAATGGCTCCAATTGAAATACCATCTATCTTTAGTTGTTTATACTTTTTTATATTATCTAAAGTTATTCCACCTGAGATTTCAATAAAACAATTAAGCTCCTTAGAAGAAATTAATTCAACACATTGAGCTGTTTCTTTAGAAGACATGTTATCTAATAAAATTGCATCAACCTGATTCTGAAAATCTACTTCGTGTAAAAGTGATTCTAATTGATTAAATGTATCTACCTCTAATTGAATTTTTTTATTAGGATGTTTTTCTTTGAGTTTTATAAGGGTTTTTTTTAAATTATCAAGAACAGTTAAATGATTATCTTTAAACATTACCCCATCATATAAATCCATCCTATGATTATATCCTCCACCAACAGTAACTGCATATTTTTCAAATAACCTTAGGCCAGGAGTTGTTTTGCGTGTATCTAATATTTTAATGGATGGTGTGTTGAGTGTTTTAACATATTTATTGGTTAATGAAGCAACACCAGATAATCGTTGAATTAAATTTAACAAAACACGTTCTTTAGCTAATAATGTTTTAGCATTGCCCTCTATGGTTGCAATTTTATCTCCTGGAAAAAATTGAGATCCATCAGGAGCTAACATTAAAATGTCACATTCTCTAAAAATACTTTTTATAATAAGTCCTCCTGCAAAAATTAAATTCTGCTCTGCAATAATATCTGCTTTTATAATTATTGTTTTTTGTAACAAAGTGAATTGAGTAGTAAGGTCTTGGGGGACACGGTCTTCATTTAAAAATTCTTTTATTTTTAAATTAACATATTCTAGAGGAAGATTAGTTTGTTGTGTGTACAGTGCTTTCATTAACTTAATTCTAACATTTTAATTAATGGTTTTTTGGCTTGCTTCATAATATAAGAATCTAAAACAATTTCTGGAGTTAATGTTTCTAGGGCATTAATCATTTTATCTAATGTATTTAAGAGCATATAAGGTCACTCATTGCATGCACAGCCTTCAATATTAGCCAAAGGAATATATTTTTTTTGAGGATTTAATTTTTCCATTTGGTGAATTACTCCTGGTTCAGTAATAATAATAAATTCATCACAATGACTAGATTGTGTGTGCTTAATTAAAGCAGTAGTAGAACCAATAAAGTGGGCTTGATCTAAAATTTGAGCTTCACACTCAGGATGAGCAATGATTTCTGCGCTGGGGAATCGCGTTTTTAATTTAATAAGTTCTTTTAAAGAAAAAATAGCGTGCACCTGACAAAATCCATCCCATAAAATTAAATCTCTCTTTGTTTTTTTTATTAAATATTGCCCTAATAGTTTGTCTGGTGCAAACAATATTGGCTGATTATTAGGAATACTATTAATAATTGTTTCAGCATTAGAGGATGTGCAAATAATATCAGACATAGCTTTTACTTCAGCGGAACAATTAATATATGAAATTACTATATGATTAGGATAGCTTTTCACCCACTGGTGAAAAGCCTCTGATGAAGCGCTATCTGCAAGAGAACAGCCCGCCTCTAAATCAGGAATTATAACCGTTTTTTTTGGGTTTAGTATTTTAGCGGTTTCACTCATAAAATGTACTCCACAAAAAAGTATAACATCTGCCTCTGTATTTTGTGCATATTTTGCTAGAGCTAAACTGTCTCCTATAAAGTCAGCTATATCTTGTATGTCTGGATCTTGATAATAATGCGCTAAAATAATAGCATTCCGTTGTTTTTTTAATTTTAATATTTTTTTAATCTTATCCATTTTATTTTGATTGATAAATTTGCAACATATTAGTATTATTTTTAAAGTTTTGTAATGTCCCGGAAGATAATAAAAAGTTTTCATTTATATTAATCAGTTTTCTCTCTATTAAAATTTTGTTTATCAAAGTATATAATTTATTTAAATCAGATGGTTGTTTTTGATATATTGGAACAACCCCCCAAATCATAGATAATTGGTTGCATACTTTTTGAAAAGGCGTAATAGCAACAATGGTGGTTTGTGGTCTAAACTGTGCCATTTGAATGGCTGTTTTCCCGGAATCTGTTAATACTACAATAACACGAATATCAAGAGTAGTAGATATAGAATATGCTGCATGACAAATCGCTAAATAATTATCATTAATTGATTTAGAAATTGAATCAATAATGTTACGATTAAAATTTGAGGTATCTAAATCAGATTCAATACTTTGAGAAATTTTAGACATCATTTTAACTGCTTCATTTGGATATTTCCCTGTGGCAGTTTCTGCAGATAACATTATAGCATCAACCCCATCATAAATTGCGTTTGCAACATCATTAACTTCAGCTCTAGTTGGGGTGTTATGAAAAATCATAGATTCTAACATTTGGGTGGCTACGATACAGGGTTTTTTGTGATAAATACAGTGATTAATTATTTTTTTTTGTAGTTTAGGCAGTTCACTTAAATTCATTTCTACCCCTAAATCTCCTCTAGCAATTAAAATTCCATCATAAGTATTAATAATAACATCTAAATTATCAATAGCTTCAGGTTTTTCAATTTTAGCAATTATAGGAATGGCTTTTTTGTGCTTTTTTAAAATTCTTTTGAGGGGCAGAATGTTATTGCTTTGCCTAACAAAAGATTGGGCAATCCAATCAATTTCTAAATTAATTGCATGGACAATGTTCTGTTTATCAATGGGGGTTACCGCAGGAATTTTTAAATCAATCCCTGGAAAATTTACACCTTTGTGATTTGTAATAGTTCCATGATTCAGAGCTATTAAAGATAGTTTATTTTTCAAAACCTTCTTAATGCTAAAACTAATAGAACCATCATCAATTTTAATGAGAGAGTTTTTTGTGATATGTTTAAAGTTAATGTATGTGTCTATACAAATATTACAGTTTTTATAACCAAAAGTATATTGCTTGCCTTTAATAATCTGAATTTGAGATGAAAGACCATTTAATAACACTCTAATTTTAGGTCCGCCTAAATCCATCATAATTGAAATGTTTTTATTTAATTTGTTAGCTACAGATCGAATCATACTAACTTGTTTTTTTAATGTGCTTATATTTTTAGTGTGAGACATATTGATACGCACAACATCCAAACCATCAACTAACATTTGATGTATTGTTTCCCTATTATTACAGGAAGGGCCTAACGTAGCAATTATTTTAGTCTTTTGCATAAACTTTATAACTTAAAAATTAACTCTAATTTAGAAATTTCAATTAATATCATTAACATAAATATTATATATTAATTAAATAACCTTCTATTTTATATTTTAATATAGAGGCTATAATCGCAATATTTGCTAAATAAGAAGATGGATAGGGAAATTTATTTGATAAATGTTTTCCACAACTATTGGTAATAATCCCTTCTTCTTTTTGAAGATATAATTTTTCTACATTAATAAAATCAATGTTAAATTTGTGTTGTTGCCCAATAAAGGGGTTGTGCCCAATCCTATTTACATGATCATTAACTGTAAAAATTTTTCCTGGCTGATTATAACCTATCGTATAATCATAAATTTGTATTTTATGTTTTTGAGTTTTGGGGTTGTTTTTTTTGAGTTTTTCGTAAATTAAATCATACTTATTAAAACACAAAACATCACTTTTGTTTTTATTTGATTTGATTCTAAGGTTTATAAATTCTTCTGGAATTATTTGATTAAATAATTGAATAACTTTAAATTCTTGGCCCATATAATGCTGTTCCTATTCTAATGTGTGTGGCCCCCTCTTTAAGCGCATATATATAATCTCTACTCATGCCCATAGATAGCTGGGTACAATTAATGTTAATTTCTTTTTTAATTTTTTCTTGTACTGCGCGTGTTTTTGCATACAATTTTTGTGTGTCTTTCACATTATTTAAATAAGGTAAAATAGTCATAACGCCTTGTAATTTAATCTGACTTAATTGTGTTATTTTTTCGGCTTCTATAAATGTGTTGTTAATTAAAAGCCCATGTTTATTCCTATCATTGCCAACATTAATTTGTATGTAAATTTTTTGTGTCTGTTGAGTTTTTTTTAATTGCTCATTAATTTTGCGAGCTAATTTAAAAGAATCAACGGTTTGAATAACATCAAATAAATTAACAGCTTTATTAATTTTATTAGATTGTAAATGACCAATTAGATGAGACTCAAACTTGTGTTTTGATAGTTTTTTCTTTTTATCTAAAAATTCTTGAATTCTGTTTTCACCAATACATTTTATGTTGTTTTTAAGAGCAGAAAGAATAGAGGTGTATGAAAAGTTTTTAGTGACAGCAATAATTTGGGGTTGAGTATCATTAGTTCCATGTTGTTGAATATGGGCAATAATTGTTTGGAGAGAATCAAAATTTATACTAGCCTGACTCATAAATAAGTTTTTAATCTTCTGTGTCTTGTGTGTCTTGTGTCTTTTGAGAGTCTTCTGTTGAATCATCTTCAGCATCTTCTTCTTGGTCTTTAATAACCTTGGTTACGCTAGAAATTTTAGCATTATCATCTAAACGTAACAAACGAACACCCTGAGTGTTTCTTCCAATAATACGTATAGCATTAACACTTTGTCTAATCATAACCCCTTTGTTTGTAATAATCATTAAATCATCATCATCTATTGCTTCTAAGATGATAACAACTCTCCCCGTTTTATGGGTTTTCTTCATAGTATATACGCCTTTTCCTCCACGAGATTGTATTCTGTATTCATCTAAATGACTACGTTTACCATATCCATTTTCTGATGCTACCAAGACGGTCCCTTCACGTTTCGCAATTAACATGCCAATAACCTCATCAGATGCTCCTAACCTAATCCCGCGCACCCCCTTAGTTCTTCTTCCTGTTGGTCTTACTTGGTTTTCATCAAACCTAATTGATTTCCCTTCTTTTGTTGCCATGATAATAGTGTCGCCACCGTTTGAAATTTTAGCTTGAATTAATTCATCACCATCTTTGATTTCCATAGCATAAACCCCACCTTTTCTTGGTTTGCTATACAAAGATAATGCCGTTCTATTAATAATCCCTTTTTTGGTTGCCATCACAATAAATTGGTTGTTATCAAAACTGTCGACAGGAAGAAAAGCTTGTACCTTCTCGCCTGGGTCGCAACCAATTAAATTAATAATTGCTCGGCCCTGTGATGTGCGTAGTGCTTGGGGAATTTGGTGAACTTTTAACCAATAGCACTTTCCTTGGTCAGTAAAAAACAACATCATGTCGTGTGTGGATGCAACAAATAAATGTTCTACAAAATCATCATCTTTAGTGTGGGCTCCCTTCATTCCTCTGCCGCCTCTTTTTTGTATTTTCCATTGAGATGTGGCTAATCTTTTAATATAACCTTTGTGTGTAATAGTTAAGACCATATCTTCTTCTGCTATCATATCTTCTACACTTAGGTCTCCACTAAAAGGAATAATTTCTGTTCTTCTTTTATCTCCATACCTTTCAAACAAATGCTTTAATTCTTCTTTGATAATATCGTTTTGCAGTTCATGGCTTTGTAAAATTTTATTTAACTCTTTTATGAGTTTTTGTAATTCATTAAACTCTTCAACTATTTTGTTAATTTCTAAAGAAGTTAACCTTTGTAGACGCATATCTAAAATAGCTCTTGTTTGCTTTTCAGAGAATGAGAATGTAGATATTAAAGTTTGTTTAGCTGCGTCTGGGTCTTTAGATCCTCGAATAATAGAAATAACTTTATCAATGTTTTCTAATGCTTTTTTTAATCCTTCTAATATATGTGAGCGCGCTTCTGCTTCTTTTAATTCAAATATGGTTCTGTTAGTAATAATGACTCGTCGAAAATCTAAAAAATGTTGGAGTATTTCTTTTAAGCCCATTACTTTTGGCACTCTATCAACAAGCGCTAATAAAATCACCCCAAAAGTGTCTTGTAGGGCTGTGTATTTATATAAATTATTTAAAATTACCTCACCAATTGCGTCTCGTTTACATTCTATAACAACCCTATTTCCGTCTTTATCTGATTCGTCTCTTAGGTCAGAAATTCCTTCTAATTTTTTTTCTCTAACTAAATCAGCAATTTTTTCTACCAAGTTTGCTTTGTTAACTTGATATGGAAGTTCTGTTATAATTATTGTTTCTTTTCCGTTTTCTAATTCTTGAATAGAAGCTTTTCCACGCATAACTATCCGCCCACGTCCTGTTGAATATGCAGACTTAATTCCATCCGAACCCATAATATATCCAGCTGTTGGAAAATCAGGCCCCTGAATGTGTTTTTCTATAATTTCATCAACGCTTATTTCTGGGTTTTCTAACAAAGCTGTTAATCCTGTAACTAATTCACATAAATTGTGTGGAGGAATTTTGGTGGCCATACCCACAGCAATGCCTTCAGATCCGTTCATTAATAAGTTTGGAATAATACTAGGAAGAACTGTTGGTTCTTTTAAAGAATCATCGAAATTGGCTGTAAACTCTACTGTTTCTTTGTCAATATCTTGTAGCATTTCTGAAGCAATACGGTCCATGCGAGCTTCTGTATATCTCATCGCAGCAGCGTTGTCTCCATCAACTGACCCAAAGTTTCCTTGCCCATCAATTAAATTGTATCTTAAAGACCAAGGTTGAGCCATTCTAACTAAAGAATCGTATACTGATGAATCGCCATGAGGATGATATTTCCCCATTACTTCCCCTACAATTCTAGCAGATTTTTTATATGACCTGTTCCATGTGGCCCCTAAATCTGCGGCCCCAAACAAAACTCTTCTATGTACAGGTTTTAATCCGTCTCTTACATCAGGTAGGGCTCGGCTCACAATCACAGACATTGAATAATTTAAATATGATTCCTCCATCTCCGTAATAATATCACGAGGCTGTATGTTTCCGCTTTTATATATGTTTTTTTCTGTCATTTTATAAATCTAAATTGGATACAAATTTTGCTTTAGTAACAATAAATTCTCGCCGAGGCTCTACTTCCTCTCCCATTAAACGAGAAAAAACACTGTCTGCTTCAACCGCATTGTTCATAGTCACCTGTAATAACGTTCTTTCTTCTGGATCCATTGTTGTTTCCCATAATTGAGTTGCTGTCATTTCTCCTAAACCTTTATATCGCGATAAAGAAATAGGGGCTTTGCTTTCAAGCTTAAATTTATCTAAAACTAAATCTCGTTGTTCATCTGTATAGGCATATTCTATTTTTTTTCCTTTAGTAATTTTATATAAAGGGGGTTGAGCTATATAAACGTGTCCCTCTTCTATAAGTGGGCGCATTTTTCGAAATAAAAAAGTTAACAACAGGGTTCTAATGTGACTCCCATCTACATCTGCATCTGTCATTAACACAATTTTATGATATCTAAGTTTAGTAATATCAAAGTCGCCCACCGAAGTTTCTTCAATGTTATCTGAGTCTCCTCCAAACCCTGCACCTAGGGCTGTAATGATTGTTTGTATTTCATTGTTAGATAATAATTTGTCTATTCTGGCTTTTTCTGCATTAATAACTTTTCCGCGCAAAGGTAGTATTGCTTGAAACTTTCTGTTTCGGCCTTGTTTTGCTGTTCCTCCAGCAGAATCTCCCTCTACAAAATATATTTCACTTAACGCGGGGTCTTTTTCAGAACAGTCTGCCAGTTTCCCTGGTAGAGCAGAAATATCTAAGACGCTTTTTCTGCGAATAAGTTCTCGTGCTTTTTTAGCTGCTTCCCGTGCTTTTGCTGCATATTCTGCTTTTGTTATAATTTTTTTAGCTGTCTCTGGGTTTTGTTCAAAAAAACTTGTTAAACCTTCAGTAATAAAAGAATCACAAATACCCTTAATTTCTCCGTTCCCTAATTTTGTTTTAGTCTGGCCTTCAAACTGAGGTTCGGGCACCTTAATAGATAGTACACAAGTTAAACCCTCTCTAACATCTTCTCCTCCAAACGAAAGGGTTTGGCCTTTAATGGGTTTTATAAGTTTGTTTTTTGTGGTATATCTATTTAAAGCTCTAGTTAGCGCCGTTTTAAATCCCGCCAAATGTGTTCCTCCTTCGATTGTGTTAATATTGTTAACAAAGGTTAGGATTGTCTCATTATATGTTTCATTATAAGACATAGACATTTCTATAGGAACAGAGTCTTTTTCTCCCTTTAAATGGATTGGGGGTTTAAATATGGGTGTGTGGTTTTTGTCTAAATATTTTACAAATTCTAACAACCCTCCATCAGACAAAAAAACAACCTCTTCGCCTTTTTGTTTAAATATAATTTCAATTCCAGTGTTTAAAAAAGACAGTTCTCTTAGTCTGTTTTTAATGGTTTCTGCGTTGTAGGTTTGATCAACAAATATAGAATAGTCGGGCCTGAATGTAATTTTTGTTCCTCTTTTTTCTGTTTTTCCGGTCTCTTCTATTTTGGTTTGTGCTATACCAATTTTATACTCTTGTGAATATTGTTTCTTCTCTCTAAAAACCTCTGCTTTACACCATTCAGACAGGGCGTTTACTACTGAAACCCCAACCCCATGCAACCCTCCTGAAACTTTATAAGAATCTTTGTCAAATTTTCCACCAGCATGCAAAACAGTCATTACTAGTTCAAGGCCAGACTTTCCTTCTTCTTTGTGTATATCAACAGGAATTCCTCTTCCGTTGTCCTCTACTGAAATAATTCCATCTTCTAACATTTCGACAACAATTTTATTGCAATGCCCCGCCATCGCTTCGTCAATTGAGTTGTCTACCACCTCCCAAACTAAATGGTGTAGTCCTTTTTTCCCAAGGTCCCCAATATACATGGCTGGCCTTTTTCTTACAGCCTCTAAACCTTTTAATACTGTTATGCTTTCTGCTTGGTATTGTTTTTTGTTTGTCATTTTATTTTAATTTTTTCGTTTTTTTGAAGTTTTGTCTTTATAAGGTTTATCTCTGTTTTTGCTTCAATTGAGTTGGTTTGAATAATAATTTTTTTATTGTTCCAATAAATTGTTTTAATGTTTTTTTTTAAAAAGTTTTTCCCTAAAAAGCCAACAATGTCTTGTTCTGTTGTTTTTATTTGTTGTAGTTCGTTATCAACAAAAATGTCTGATATAATTTTTTTAATTTCTATTTGCATTTTATATTCTTATTGGCATTAATAGGGTTGTTGTTTCTGTTTGTTCTTCTCCTTTTTGTTTAATTAGTGTTGCGCTTAGCGCTCCTGAAGTTAAAAACTCTATTTCTTCTGTTTTTTGGTGTTTTAATATTTCCACCAACAGGGTTGCATTAAAACCTATTGTACACTCTTTTCCTTTGTGTTCAACAACAATTTCTTCGGTTGCTGACCCCCCTGTTTCGTGGTCTTCTGCAGAAAAAACAATTTTGTTTGTGGTTATATTTAAAATAATTTGTTTGGTTGTTTTGTTTGACATTAAAGCAACCCTTTTAATTGCCCCCAAAAAATCTTTTGTTTTAATTGTGGTTGTGTTTTCTGATTCTTTTGGAATAACATTTTCGTAGTCTGGAAATTTTTCTGTGATTAATCTTGTAGATAGCGTTTGGTTTTCTGTTTTGATCCTTATGTAGTTTTCAGAAACCTGGAGTTGGGCTTTTTTTGTGTTTATTGTTCCCGACGAAATAATGTTTAAAAACTTTTGAGGAACAATAACTGTTTTTGGTTTTGGGTTGTTTTGTTGACAAATAAACCTTACAAGTCTGTGGCCATCTGTTGATACTGCGGTTACGCTAGAGGCTCCAAAAGACAAGGAAACCCCATTCAATGCTGGTTTAAGTTCATCTTTAGAACATGTGTATAGAGTGTTTTGGGTTGTTTCTTTTAAAAAATCAGCTGAAAGAGTTTCTTCGTTGTCTTCGTTGTTTCTTTTTTCCGGAAATTCTTCTGTTCCTAAACAAGAAACCAAATATTTTCCTGTGTTGTTTTTTATTCTCATTCTTTTTGTTTCATTAACGTGTATAGAAACCTCTGTTTCTAAAATGTTTTGAGTTATTTCAAGTAGTTTATAAATTGGAGCACAAACTTCCCCTTGTTCTAATATTGTTGCGTTTAAAAAAAAAACCATCTCTAACTCTAAATCTGTTGCCCGCAAAGAAACCTTGTTGTTGTCTTCTGTTTTTATGAGAACAGAGGACAAAACAGGAAGGGTTGTTCTGTTGGGGGTTATTTTAGACAAGGTTGAAAGAGCAGTTAAAAAACTCTCTTTATTTATTGAAAAATCCATAAACTAATTTAACAAAAAACTATCAATATATGTATCTTTATTTATATATAATAAGGTAATAATAATAATAAGAAGTGTTGATAGTTGATAACAAAAAAAAAAGAACAAAAACACCCTATTAAAACAAGAAAAAAAAGGAAACACCTAAACATAAACTTTATATTAACAACATGAGGACAGTTTGTTAATAAAATTTTTGTATGTGTATTTTTTTAGAGTGAGTGTTGATAAGGTTTGTTATTTTGTTGTATAATATTCGGTTTTGAGTTAAATCATATAAGTTTAAATAATAATTTTCTAAAGAAACGGGCCCCTCTTTGTCAGAACCAAAGAAGCGGGCTAAATATATTTTGTCATTTCTTGTTATAAAAGAAGAAAAACCAAAAGAATCTACCTTTGTATCAGAAAGAAAAGAAGGGAGATCAGAAACAGGAAAACCAAAAAAAACACCCTGAAAATCAGCTTCGGAAGGATTAAAATGAACACACAAAGAATCAAAAGTGTCAACAGAGTTATAAACATTGTTTTCACCTAAAAAAAACTTAAAAGAAGAAAGACTACTTTGTGTGTCGTTGTCATCTATAGAAACTTTTTTTAAAATATGGGAGGTTTTTATTTTTTCTCCTAAACGGGCTTCTAAAAAAACCAAATGGTACCCAATAGGGGACACAAAAGGAAAAGAAACCTCACCAACCTCTAACCCGTAGGCTGCGCTTTCATATTCAGGAAACAAGGTCCCCCTAGAAGTGTAACCTAAAGACCCTCCTTTTTTTCCAGAAACCAAATCGTCAGAATAATCAAAAGCAAGAGAGCTAAAGTCTTCCCCTAACAAAAAACTGTTTCTTATTTTGTTTAAAAAAACAACAATACTATCCTCTTTTTGTTTTTGAAAAGAAACGGGCCACTCTAAAACTGAAAAATCAACTCGAGAAGGAAGAAGAGGTAAAGAGTCTTTATATTCCTCATAAAAGCTTTGAATGTCTTTTGGTGAGGGGGAGGACAAAGGATATAAAGAGCCCTTAAGTTGTTCTATTAGAAAGGTTTTTTTAAGTTCTTTTCTAAGTTTTGCTCTAATTCTAGACAAAGGTTCGCCATAGGTTTTTTCAAGATCTTTAACAGAACCAACCAAATCAACCTGTCTTGAAATTTCTTCCTGCACTTTTTCTTCTACTAAAAACTCGTCTATTATTAAGGTTGTGTCTTTTTTTGCTATATCATATAAAATTAAACCATCCACCATTTGGTTTAAGGTTGACTCATATAAAGACTCCAAAACCTTTTTGTTGTTGTATAAATCAATCTTTTGAGCAGAGGCAATATAAAAAACTTGTTGTAAAACCTCATTTTTTAGAATAAACTCTTCTTCAACTATAGCCGCTATGCCGTCAACGGTTTCTTGTCCACCAAAAACAAACAAAACCAAAAACAAAATAAAAAACCTATTCATTGTGTATCCAAACTAAATTTAGCTGAGACAAAGATTCAACCTGAAGATTAAAGTTGTCTTGTGTTTTTTGTTGGTTTTGTTGTAATAAAATAGACCCAATAGACTCAACAGAAAACTCTAAAGAAGGGTTTGTTTTTTTTGTTAGGTTGTAATAATCCTCTATTTCTGTTAAAGAGGGTTCTGGTACAGAGTCTACCAAGTGTTTAATCCAACTTTTTTGTAAAATATCTTTTTTAACAGAGTTAAACTGTTGTTTAAAAGAAAAACCTTTGTCTACACCTTTTGTTAGGCCTAAACCAAAAACAATTTCACGAATTAAAATCCTTATAAAATCATTATATAGTTGGTCTGTATTATCATAGTAGGTTTTTTTTTGATATAAACCGTTTTTAATTTTATTAACAAACCACGCCCCACCCAAAACCTCTTCTTTGTATGTTCCAACAATTTCAGAAAAAGAAGTTAAAACCCCCAAAACATCAACTTCTCTCCTAGATTTTTCTTTTCCAAAATTAAAACGCTCTTGTTCTATTAGTTTTATAATTTTTTCTAATTGTCTCCGGCTTATAAAAACGTTGTTTTCTTTTAATAAAGAAGAGTCGTGTTGGGCGGCTAAAAGAGAAAGATCTTCTTTTATGTAGGCCGTAGAAAACTTAAATGCCCAATCGTTGTATTCCGGAGTCTCTAACTCTTTATATTGGGAGGCCCGAACAGAGTCTACCCTTACAATATGATACCCAAAAGAAGTCTCCACAACATCCACACAACCAACACATAAACTAAAAATTTTATCTTGAAATTCTGGTACGGTTTGACCAACAGAAATCCAACCTAAAACACCTTTGTTTTGTTTTGCGCTAGGGTCTACAGACAAATTTAAAGCTAAAGCATAAAAGGTTTCTCCATTTACAAGTTGTTGTTGTATTTTTTTTGATTCTTTTATAGAGGCTTCATTTAATGGTAATAAAATATGATTAACAAAAACCTCTCTTTTTAGGTTTTGAAAACAAAAATTTAAATCTTGTTCAGGAACTAGCGACCCTAAAAAGTTTCTCATATAGTATTCATTAACAATTAAACCATGAAAGCGGTTTTTTATTTTTTTATTAATTTTTGGAGAGTGTTGTAATCCTTTTTTTTGTGCACTTTTAATTGCAACCTCTTGTTTTATAAAAGTTAAAACAATTTTTTCTTTTTGTTTTAAATCAACAATTGAAAACCAATCTTTTTTAGGAATATAATCAAATAAATCTTTTTCATAAAAAACATCCTCCCCATGTTTTGCAACCCACGTTTGCGTAAAACAAAAAACACAAAAAAACACAACAACAAAACTATTTTTTAACATAACCATACAACCTTTCTAATAAAACCTTTAAATAAAGCCCATCTAAAATTACACCTTTATTTATAACAAGTTCAAGGCTAGTAGCATTCTTTACCACTTTAAAATAATATTCATCAACAAAACTATCTAACTGTTTATTTTTTAAAAGGTTAAAAAGCTCAGAAGTTTCTTTAAATTTATCATCAAAAATAAAAACAACAGTGTTTTTGAGACAAGTTAAACTTATTAATTTTAAAAAACCAGCATACACAGTTACAAATCTAAGGTTTATTAAATTTTTAGATGCACTAGGTAAGGGGCCATATATATTAGCTAAACTTATTACATGTTGTTTTATTTTTTCTATACTATACAATTCTCCTAAATTTTTATATTCAGATAACCTCTGGTTGTTAGCTGGAATATAGGTATTAGAAAAAACACACACAAAATCAACCTTATAAACAAACTTATTAACATAAAAAATAAAATTTTCATTTATTTTTTCAGAGATTTTTTGGGAAACTAATTTCACATAATAGTCGTACCCTAAATTAAAAAAGCTACCACTTTGTTTGTAACCAAAAACTAACCCTCCTCCACGAATTTTCATATCAGATTTTGCTATATAATAGCCCGAACCTAACGAGGTGTGTTTTGAAATTGTTTTCAGCCTTTTTTTTCCTTTGTCTGTAATTTTTGCCCCCTTAGAAACCATTAAATAAGCAAAAGCCTGTTTATGTGATCTCCCAACGCGCCCCCGAATTTGATGTAGTTGTGCTAAACCAAAAAAGTGGGCGCGGTTAATGATAATAGTGTTTGCGTTTGGGATATCAATCCCCGACCCAATAATAGAAGTGCACAATAAAACATTTATATTTCCATTAACAAAATCAAGAACCCTCTTTTTTAATGTTTTTGCAGGAACTTTAGAGTGAGCAATTTCAATTGATATATATGGACACAGGGCCTTTAAATAAACAGAAACAGAATTAATGCTTGAAATTTCATTGTGTACATAAAAAACTTGCCCTTTCCGAGACAACTCAAAATCAACAGCTCTTTTAATAACTTGTTTTTCGAAGTAAACTATAAAGGTTTGAATGGGTAACCTTAAAATTGGAGGAGTAGAGAGGGTGGAAATTGAATGTACTCCAGACAAACTTAAATTTAATGACCTTGGTATTGGCGTGGCCGACATAAATAACACGTCTTTATTTGAAAAATAATTTAATGTAATTTCTTTATCTTTAACTCCAAAACGATGCTCCTCATCAACTATAAAAAGAGAGCTAAACTTAATAAAATCATGGTCATATATAATGGCCGTTGTGCCAATTAAAACATCTAAAGAGCCTTCAATCCAATCTGTTTTAATGTGTGTTTTTTCTTTCGTTGTTGTTGAGCTTGTTAGTATGTTTACATTCACACCAAAATCTTGCATTCGAGAAACAAAGACCTTATAATGTTGCGCAGCCAAAACGGCGGTAGGCACCAACACAACAGCCTGTTTTCCATTTAAAACAACCCGAAAAACAGCCCTTATTGCAAGCTCTGTTTTTCCAAAACCCACATCGCCACACAACAAACGATACATTGGAGCCTCTGATTCTAAATCCTTTTTAATTTCTGCCCATACTTTTGTTTGGTCTGCTGTATCTACATGTTGAAAGTTGTTTATAAAGGCCTCTTCTAAATCTCCCCCATCAAGAAAAGGTTCCCGATATACGTTTTGTTTTTCTTGGTATAAATTTATAATTTCTGTTACATAGTTCTCTATTGAGGAGGTTATTGATTTTTTGGCAGTCTTCCAGCGCGCTGGTTTTGATAAGGAATTAATTTTTATTTCATTTTCTGTTTCACGTGAAACAATAGAAATTTTATGTAGGTTTTTTGTAGACAACAACACCTGCCCGTCTTGATATTGTATTTTTAAAGAATCGTCCGCATATTTTGTATGTTCTGGAACAAAGCCCTTTAATATGCCCACCCCATAATCTTCGTGACAAACATAGTCTCCCACCTCTAGCACGGGATTATTAGTGTTAACTAAAGGTTGGTTTTGGTTTTTATATATTAAAGGAGCCACAATCTCTCCTTTATATTTATAACCTGAAAAATAAATTTTATCTGAATATAACACAGGTTTATTGTTTTTTCTATTAACTAAACTATAATAACTTATTATTTTAGCTCCCCCCATTAACTTTGGGCTTGCTAGACTTATAATAATTTTTTTATTATTTAAAAAATTTAAAATATTAAAAGAATTTACTTTTTTGTCTTGTTGATTTAAATATATAAAATGATGTTCTTTTTGTTCGCTCAGGCCACTTACAATGTTATAAAACTTTATTGATCTGTCTTCTTCGTATAAACATAATCGAAAGGGTTTAGAATATAAAGGAGAATAAACATCAATAATCCCCCCTTTAATACAAAACTGATTAATTTCTTCTACATAATTAACCTGTTCATATTCAGAAAGCCTTAAACCATTAATTACATCTTGATAATCTGTATTTTTAAATATTTTTTGTTTGTTAATTATTTGATAGTATTCAGCGTTTTTTTGGTCTTTTATAAAGACAAAAACTTCTACTAAATTAAAATTTTCTTCATATGCGTGTGATAGTTTATTTGTGAGTTTTTCATATATAGAGCCAAAACCTTGTACAAAGTGTTGGTTATTGTTGGGGCTACCAAACAACAAAATGCGAGGGTCATCTAAAACCGGTCCTAGAGCAGCAGTTAATTGCACGTATTCATCTAATGATATAGTAATTGCTAGTTTTTTTTTCTGCAACAAAGCTATATCAATATAATGGTATATTGAAGAGGGGGTATTAGTTTTATTAGAAACAGTCGCCCCTAGTTTGTTTCACGTGAAACAGCCTTTTGAGACATTAAAACCATAGATAACACAGTTAAATCTGATGAGCGTACCCCAGCAATTCGGCTTGCCTGGCCTAATGTTTCTGGTTGTATGGATTTTAATTTTTCTTTAGATTCATTTGAAAGGTTTAATATTTCATCATAATTCGTATTGTCTGGAATTTGGACATCATCCATTTTTTTAATTTTCTCAATCCTTTTGTTTTCACGCTCTTCATATCCAAAATATTTAATTGATGTTTCTGCAGCAAAAAGTACCTCAGTTGAATATTTGTTCAATATTTTTTTTACATCCTTATTGTTTATTGAATTTATTGTGATGTTCGGCTGTTTTAATAATTGATGTAAAGGTTTCTTTTTGTTATTATGCTGTATTTTTATGGTTTGGATTTGTTGTAATAATTCATTTAAATCATTTTTATATTTTTTATAAACCTTTGTTTGTGTTTTGTTTAGCATGTTATTTTTAATTGCAATATCAGACAATCTAAGTGGGGCGGTATCAGCCCTTAATGCTAGGCGATTTTCAGCCCTCGAAGTAAACATTCTGTAGGGTTCATCAATATACTTTGTAATTAAATCATCAATCATTACCCCTATGTAAGAGGTGGATCTATGTAAAATTAAAGGGTCTGATGAGTTTATATAGTGTACAGCATTAATACCAGCAATCAATCCCTGTGCTGCGGCCTCCTCATATCCTGAAGTTCCATTAATTTGTCCAGCACAAAACAAACCTTGAATAAGTTTTGTTTCTAGTGTGAGACTTAATTGGTATGAGGGAAAAAAATCATACTCTATAGCATATCCTGGCCTAATTAATTCTATATTTTCTAATCCCCGAATACTTTTAAGGGCTGATATTTGGACGGTTTCCGGTAAACTAGTTGAAAAACCATTTATATATATTTGTTCTGAATCTTCCCATTCGGGCTCTAAAAATAGCTGATGTTGATTTTTGTCATGGAAACGCACAATTTTGTCTTCTATACTTGGACAATATCGGGGGCCAACTCCAGAAATCTGCCCCGAGAACATTGATGACAGATGAATATTTTTTTTGATGATTTCGTGTGTTTTTTTAGTTGTATATGCCAAGTAACATGGAATGTTTTTAGGATTAAAAGGTCTAGGAGTAAACATTGAAAAAGGTTTGGGTTTATCTTCTCCTGGTGCAATTTCAAGTTTAGAAAAATTTATACTTTCTTTATGGGCCCTAGGGGGGGTGCCAGTTTTTAATCTACCCAATCTTAGCCCTTTAGATTCCATTGCGGCAGTTAAACCAGAAGATCTTTTTTCTCCAATACGCCCTCCTTTAAATTGTTTGTGTCCCACATGAATTAAGCCCGACATAAAGGTTCCACAGGTGACAATTAAAACAGAACACAAAATTATTTTGGAATTTTTTAATATTACCGCTGTGATTTTATTTTGACACAACTTAAAATCTATAATTTCATCTTCTAAGACTGTAATATTTTTATCTTGATTAATTAAATTTTGGACTAATTTAGTATATTTAATTTTATCTATTTGTGAACGTGGGGACCAAACTGCTCGACCTTTAGATTTATTAAGAATTTTGTTTTGTATCGTTGTTTGGTCTGCTGCTAGCCCCATTATTCCACCCAAAGCATCTATTTCCTTTACTAAATGCCCTTTTGCTAACCCCCCAATTGCAGGGTTACAAGACAATCTTCCAATAGCCTCCTTATTTAGTGTAACCATAGTACACTTTAAACCCATTTTAGAAATAGCTAGCGCAGCCTCAATCCCTGCGTGTCCCCCACCAGCAACAATAATTGTATTATTTTCCAACGCAGAATCCCTTAAAAATATTATTTAAAACCTCATTGGATGTAATTTTACCTAACATTTCATCCATTAAATATATAAAATCTTTTAATTCTGACGCAATTATGTCCATTTGTAGATTTTGATTAATATTTTCTATAGCTAAAGATATAATTTTATTTCCCTGTTTTAATAAAAGTATTTGTCTAGCATTACATAAAATAATATTTTCACATGAATTTTTGTCAATATTTAAATTAAAAAATGTTAATAAGCTTGTTAATAATTGATTAACACCTAAACCCTGTTGTGCTGATATTTGATAAATATTATTTTTTTTATCATGCACCTGTGTTTTTTTTATGTCATCACATTTATTTTTAATGAGTATTATGTTGTGTGATTTAGATAGATATTTTTTATTAATTAACTCTTTTTTGATAAGGTTTGGGTGATGATCATCCACAATTAATATAACATCCATTTTATTTAGTAGCTCTAAGCTTTTTTTAATACCCAACAATTCTATTTTATTTTTAGTTTTTCTATATCCCGCAGTATCATATAATGTAATAGGAACATTATGAATTTTAATTTGTGCCTCTAAAATATCACGAGTAGTCCCCTTAATTGAGGTGATAATTGCTTTATCTTGTCCAATAATTTTATTAAACAAAGTCGACTTCCCAACATTTGGATATCCTAGAATCATCACCTTATAACCTGAATCTAAAAGTTTTATTTTTTCTGATAAACTAACAATTTGATTTATTTCAGCACTAATATTTTTTAATTGGCGAATGATTTTTTTGTGCTCTAAATGATCTATTTCATTTTCATTAAAATCTAGTTCATGCTCAATAATTGATAATATATTAACAATTAAAAGTCTTAATTCTTTAATTTTATTGGACGTAGACCCATCCTCCATATTTTGCAATAAAACGCTATATTTATTAGTGTTACTAGTAATCTTTTCCGCAATTGATTCAGCCTGTAATAAATCAATTTTATTATTTTTAAAAGCCCTATATGAAAACTCTCCTGGATAAGCAACACGGTAACCAAACAGAACAAACTCATTAATAATGTGTTCTACTAAAGAAATTCCTCCATGGCAGGAGATTTCTAGCATATTTTCTCCTGTATAGGATTTAGGGGCAGCAAAATATGTTACTACACATTTATCAAGAGATTGATTATTATTGGGAGATTTTAAAGTTCCAACATACGCATATCGAGGTTTTAGCTTATTAATAGAAAAAAAATTCGATATATCATCTAATATATTTTCCCCTGAAATTCTAATAACTGCTAATGCTGCATTTCCAATAGGCGTAGCATGCGCTATAATAATATCTGAATTATTATAATCCATATATAATTAAACTATTTATTTGAGTTTTTTTAATTGTTTTTGCTGTATAAAATTTAAAATATTATAAACCGTATAATATAAATTTAGCCCTGATGGGAAAGTGTTAAATAATAAAATAAAAAAACCATTCATTAGATACATAGGAAACTTTTGAGCATTATCTGTTGTCGTGGCAGTTGTCATTTTCATATTTAAAAACATTACTACACCCATAATAATTGGTAACAAAGCAATCCCTTTTGCAAAAAACCAACCAATGAGGGGAATATCAGCTAAAAACTGTGTTTGTATAAAAACATCTGGTTGAGATAAGTCTGGAATCCAATAAGGTATAAAAGAAGCTCCTCTAAACTCTATTGTATTTTGAAAAGCTTGAAATAAAGCTATTAATAAAGGCATTTGTATTAAAATTGGCAAACAACCCCCTAAAGGATTCACGCCTTCTTTTTTATATAAGGCCATTGTTTCTTGACTAGCTTTTTGTTTATCATCTTTATGTTTGGTTTGAATGTTTTTAATTTTAGGTTGCAAAGCTTGCATTTTCTGATTTGCAAGAAAACTTTTTTTAGTTAAAGGGCCAGTAAATAGTCTAATAATAAAAGCAAACAGAATACAAATAATTCCATAATTTGGAATAAAAGCATATAAAGAAGTTAAAAGCCAAATAATAACTTTTTTCAGCGGCCCCATAGAATACCATTTTCCATAAAACAAATGATTTAAATGTGAAGTTCTATCTTCAGTTAAATACTTTGTGTCAATTGGCCCAATATAGGATTCTACCCCTAATGTTCGAGGGGGTTGATTATATTTAAATTTCATATCTGTATAAATAAATTCTGATTCTAAATCATTTATTTTTTTTGCAGAATGCGTAAAGATGACTTCATTAGCTTTATTATTTTTATAGTCTATGTTTGTAATAGCTTTTTGAAAATATTTAGACCATAAGGCTGCCCAACCAATATTAGTGCTCTTGTTTTCTGGGAGATCGTTTACATTATTTAAAGTAACCAAATTACTATAACCATCATCATTTTGAACATATATAGCTAAACTACTATTTAATTCATCAGCTATTTTTTCTTGAGTGGGAGCAATCCCACCTGTCCAATTTAATGATATAGGTTCATCTGGTAGATCATTGAATATATGATCTATAATATAGGAATCTTTATATATAATTGTTTCTTTGTTAATATTTTTATCTGGATTGCTTGATTTAATAATAATTTGGTTGTTGATGGTCGTGGAATCTATTTCATCCTGATGAAAGGAGATAAAATCATCTTGAATATATAAACATGGGTTACAATGAGAATTAAGAATTTCAACAGATTCATTTTCTAACCACTCACCAATCCACTTTCGGTTATTATGTATACAATCTTTTTCAGTTTCAAAATCTGTATTGTCACATTCAAAAAACCAACTTCCTTTATGTTCTTTTAAAGTAATATTGCCAATAGAAGTGCCCCCATTCAATAAAGAAATAGACATTAAGGGGGTTTCAATTAAAATTGGCTTTTCTTTTGGAAGTGTAACACCAGGAACACTCTCTATGAATTTTTGAGCATTATTTTTATGATTACTATTTATATTAGAATTAGTAGTATCAGTATATGGTTGAGTAGCATTTGTATTTTCAGCGTTTGGTAAATTTGTTTGTTGTATAGCCCCCCCCTCTAATTCTGTTGGCCCAAAAAACCATGAATATGTAAACATAAATATTAAACTTAAAAGAAAAGCCACAAATAATCTTTTTATATCCATTTTCTACACCTCATCCACGCCATAATGTTTAGAATAGGGGTGACACTTAGACAATCTTTTTATTCCCTTAATTAATCCAGAAATCACACCATATTTTTTAATTGCTTTAATCATATATTCTGAACAAGATGGATAAAATCGACAATTACCCCTAAATATTAATCCTAGTGTTAATTGATAAAATTTAATTATATAAATAATTATATATTTCACAAACTTAATTTACTGTAAAATTCTTCAAAGGACCTTGTTAATTCTGGCCACGAATAATTATGTTGTAATTTTTTTTGTGGTCTTACAATGATTTGTATTTTTCTAGGTTGAGCTTTTTGTGTGTTTAAAAATAAATTTCTACAACGGCGTTTAAATTGGTTGCGTAAGATAGCCCCCCCAATTTTTCTGCTTACAATAAAAGAAATTCCAGATTCGTTTTTTTTATAATAAAACAACAAATCCCTGACAAGCAGGGATTTAGAATTAAATAATATTTTTTTAAAATCTTGGTTTGAAATAGAATTTTTCACCCTTCACTAACAGTTAATTGTTTCCGCCCTTTTTTTCTACGCCTTGCCAAAACAGCTTGGCCATTTTTGGTGCTATTTCTTTCTCTAAAGCCATGTTTATTTTTTCGTTTTCTGTTACTTATATGAACCGTTGTTTTCATAAAGCTCCCTTATAAAGTCACAAAATTTAACACATTAAGAATTAATTCCAAGCAATATTTTATTACTCTAATTAGATTTTACAATTGTTTTAATTCCACCCCTAGGGTTAAAATCGCCAGTAATCTCAATTTTTTTGGGGTTACACACTTTTTTAAAATCGTCTAATATATAATTAGTAACATGCTCATGAAAGATCCCAACATTTCTAAATTTGACAATATATAATTTTAATGATTTTAATTCTACAATATATTGGTTAGGAATATATTCAATATAGAGTGTACCAAAGTCTGGCAAGCCTGTTTTCGGGCACACACAATTAAATTCAGGGATTGTTACATTAATTGTATAATCTCTATCATTGTATTCGTTTTTTACAACAACTAAATCTTTATATGTAGGTTTATTATTATCCATAAAAAAAGGGGTAATTGATACCCCTTATTTATTGTTTTTATTAATTTATTTTCCTCTAGAGGGAGGCCTAATCATTCTTTTGCGTCGATGGGCGCGTTTTCTATATAGATCGTTACCATTTCCATTGTCTTTAAAATTACTTTTTGGAGAATATTCTGCTACTGTATACCCATCTATATCTAAAGAGGAATAATAGTTATCTATTGATGAGCTAACATTTGTAGATGCAAATATTAAAGTACCAGACAAACATGCAATTGCTAATATTAAGCTTTTCATTCTTATTCCCTTATTTTGTTTTAAAACTAAATGTAAGTTGAATATAAATTGATTTAATTACTAAAAGCAAACAAAAAAAATAATTTATTGTAATAATAAAAAATAATTGATTTAAATCACAAAATTATTTCCCCCCCATTAAGAATACTTGAGTAGCAACTATCTCTATTATTTTTTTTTCTTCATTTTTTGTGTTTGTCCATTTTCTAGTTCTAATAGAACCCTCGACATATACAAGATGCCCTTTATCTAAATATTCAGTGACATAATCTGCCGTTTTATTCCATGTAATAATATTATGCCATTCTGTATGTTCGTGTTTTTTATTATTTATATCTATCCATGTTTCATTTGTTGCCAATGAAAAAGATGCAGTAGAAATGCCTTGTGGTGTATATCTTCCTTCTGGCTTTGCTCCTAAATGTCCTATTAAAATTATTTTATTAATACTTTTCATGGTGTCTTTTTGGAATTAATAACATAAACTTAGATCCCTTCCCTATAGTACTTTTAATTTTTAATTGACCATTATGTGCTTCAATAATTTTTTTGGCTATAGCTAAACCCAATCCAAAACCCCCATGATTTTTTTCTTTAGCTTGACGTCCTCTATATAATGGTTGAATAATTTTATTTATTTGTGTTTGCTGAATTCCTTTTCCATAGTCTTGAACTGTGCAGCAAATATATTTATTTTCTTCTGAAAAAATTAAATCAATTAATTTTGTACAATCCTTATATTTTAACGCATTATCAATTAAATTTTTTAATGCTAAAGACATTTTGTATTTATCTATGTATAAAACTTGATTTCCAACCTGATTTTTAATATTTATTTCTTTGTTAATTTGATAAAACATATCACAGGTAACTTTAATAAAATCATCTATTAAAACTTCCTCTTTTTTTAAATCTTCAATATATGGGGTAGATAATTTGTCAGATAAAAGCATATTAGAAATCATATCTTTTAATGAATTAATTTCATTATTTAATTCTCTTTTATTATGCTCTTCTATATCCATATTAGCTAATATAAATTTGAGTCGAGTTAAAGGTGTTTTTAATTCATGGCTTACATCTAATAACAAATCATCTTTTTGATTGATTAATAGATTAATATCTTCTGTCATTTGATTAATTGCAGCAGTTAATTCTCCTAATTCATCATTTGAAATAATTGGGATTTTTTTATTTAAAGAGCCTTGTTTTAGATTTCTAACATGCTGGATCATTAATTGAATCGGATATAAAAAAGAACTAATTACCCAAAAAACAAAAATTAAAATTAAAGGTATTGTAAAAGAAAGAACAATAGAGGGCCAAAACCTATCTGTTGGTAAAGGGTGATCTAATATTAGCCAATATGCCATCCATTGATTATTATTAATTGGAAACTCTAAAAAGACTGCAGGTATTCCATTGGGGCCATAAAATCCATAGGAAGCATAGGGTGAGTTAACCTCTTGTATTAATTCTAAATCTTGTGCTATAAAATCTTTATCCCCTAGGCTATTATAGTGTTCAGCACCCATTCTTCCATCTGGGTCTTGTGGATTAAAATCAGGTTTATTTCTTTTATGAGACCACAATTGAATTAAGCTATCTCCAGGGAATATAGATTCATTATCATCGCGAACTTGATTTTGATTAATATCTTCAAAACTTTTAAAATTTAATGTTTGACTGGAATCACTATCATGATATAAACCAATAAATGCAGATAATTTTAATCGATTCAAGTCATTAATTAATTGAGAATCTAATGAATCACGGCTCCAATGTTCTGCCATCATTTGATATAATAGCAAACTTTGATATTCAATAATTATATCTTGTTCACTATATTGGTCATCTTCTAAATTAATTGCTAAAAAATAAGTTAATGAAGTGAATAGTAAAATAATTAAGGCAATTTTATAAAATACACCGATTTTATTTTTTTGGCGACACATGGAAATAATCTTATTATAAAGTTTAGTTATTTTTAATCCTATCTATAAACTTGTATCCCACGCCATGAATTGTTTTAATATATTCTGTATCAGGGTCTAATGCATTTAATTTGTTTCGTAATCTACTAACTAATACATCGATAGATCTATCATAAGATTGCCAAGAAATTCCACGTAAATTTTCAACTAAAAAATCCCTATCTAAGACTTGTCCACAATTTTCTGCAAAAATTAAAAGTGCTTCAAATTCTGTGGTAGATAGCATTAGTGGAGCACCATTTAGTAACACCTCTTGTTTTAATTTGTCTATTTTTAAATGTTCAAAATTAATTTGATCAATCATACTTTCTGGATTTTTAATACGACGCACAATTGATTGTATACGCGCAGTGAGTTCTTCTGGCTCAAATGGTTTTGGTAAATAGTCATCTGCTCCTAATTCTAAACCAATTACTCTATCAGATACCTCCCCCCGAGCAGTTAACATTATAATTGGGATTGTAGATGTTTTTCTTATTTTTCTTAATACTTGGAATCCATCCATATCAGGCATAGTAATATCTAAAATAACTAAATCTAACTTTTCATGATTTTTGTTGAAAAATTTTAAACCTTTTTCCGGATGATTTTGAATATTGATTTTAAATTGATGATTTTCTAAATATTGTTTAATTAATTGAGTTAATTTGATGTCATCATCTATAATTAGAATATTAGTCATGTTATTTAATCTTTCCTTCAATTTTTGATATAATCTGTCTTAATTCTACATCTTTTTCCATCTTTTTTTCAATGGTTTTATAAGCATGGATTACAGTAGAGTGGTCTCGTCGCCCTATTTGTTTTCCAATATTAGACAAAGATAAATTAATTAATTTTTTAGATAAAAACATACATATTTGACGAGCTAAAGCAGTTTGCATGTCTCTTTTTTTACCCAGGATATTTTTTTCTGTAATTTTCATTGTTTGTGAAACGATTTTAATAATTTGGGAGACATTAATTTGATTTAATTGTGTTTTCCCAATATGTTTTGCTAAGACCATTTTTGCTAATGATAAAGTAATATCTTCTTTTTTTAATGAAGATAATGCTAATAAATTTACTAAGGCACCCTCAAGTGTGCGTACATCTCCTTCAATATTGGAGGCTATAAACTCCATTACTTCATAAGGAATTTCTAAACCATCATGTTCAGTTTTA
>Ga0114993_10001355_pt1 | contig 28266 bp, 28 predicted proteins | sample ArcticOcean_MG_C_FD_87042 | JGI IMG/M metagenome (GOLD analysis project Ga0114993, IMG submission 87042) | Marine microbial communities from western Arctic Ocean - ArcticOcean_MG_CB2_150 | ecosystem: Environmental > Aquatic > Marine > Oceanic | place: Arctic Ocean: Canada Basin | collected...
CACCAGAACGGGTTGGGGGTTAAACAGGACATGGCGCGCGCTCGGGCGCATTACGCGGAAGCGGCGCGGATGAACCATGCCCGCGCGCAATATAATTTGGGGCTGCTTTATTACAAGGGCGTGCGGCCCGGCAAGATGGAACCGGGCACTCCACCGGAACGGCGCTTCCAACTGAAACTGGACACGGCGCACAAGCCGACCTTGATCGACCTGCTGCGAGAGCTGCAATTTGTTGATCCCCAGATGATCAAGTCGGGCACGGTGCAGTATGTGCACGACCCAAAACGCCAGCGCGAAGTGCTGCTGGTGGAATCTCCCAATCGCAATGCGCGCACGATTTTTAATGCACTGCGGGGTGCTTTCCCGCGGGCAAACTTTGAGTGGACCACGCCGATTGAGATGCCGCGCGATCCGTTGCGGCACGCGTTTTCATCGGCGGATGACCGACGATCGGCAAACCACGAAAGGGCGTGGCATTGGTGGCGATTGGCGGAGTTGAACCAGCTTGAAGAAGCGCGGCGCGGGCGTGAATTCATGGAGAAATTCATCCCACGCCCGGAGTTGGCGGAAGCCGGCTTGGTGACAGAACGACAGCGCGAGGCGTTGATCCAAATCGCCCAGCCGCGCAAGCGTCGGCTGACTATTTCGCCGCCGCCGTTTGAGCCGGTGGCTTGGGTGGCGGGCTTCATGGTCACGGCGGACGGCTACCTCGTCACCAGCCAGGATGTGGCAGCGCTGGGCAAACGGTTCCGCGTGGTCACTGAGTCGGGCGCGACCTTCACGGCGCGCTTGGTAGATGCGACCCGCACGCTGAATGGTTTCGCGCTGTTAAAGATCGATGGCGGTCACCGGTTCCGCCCCCTGCCCTTGGCGTCTTCGCGGACGGTTAAAGATCATGATGAGGTGTATGTGATTGGATACAAGCCGCTAAAAAAACCGGCGGAGTTGCCGGAGGCCTGCTCAATTCTCACGCACGTGGCCAGCACGCTCGGCAACCAGGCCGATTCGCGATTTCTCACGTTGAACGAAAATGTCTTGGGCGACCGGCTGTTTTTGCGTTTCAACAAATACGTAGATGCCCGCCGCACGCTGGCCAAGGGAGAACCGTTTAAGGGTCAGGTCGCCGTGGAGAAACGATCGCTGCGCGCCATCTCCGACACGCTGATTGCGCGCAATGAAAACCTGGCGCGCTCGCAGGCATATGGTTACCGGTTGGCGTCCGAGTTGTGGTATGATCCAGCCACCGGGCAGTGGCACGATGAGCCTGGCGGCGATGACGAGCTGCATTTTGCAAAGGGGAAATTTGTGGTGGTGGACGGCCAGGCAGTGCGCACTCCCCCGCCCTCCAATAAACTGGAACACGGCGGTCGACCGCTGCTGCGTATTCTCGCCCCCACGGGTTTGGCCCAGCCGGCTGAGCAGGCGCTGCGCAAAAAATTCTGGGTGGCGGGCTTGGAGCGTGACTCTTTCCAGCCGGGTCTGCGCGGCATGGCACTCCTGAACCGGCATGGCCAGGCGGTGGCGATTCACTATCCACCGATGCGGCCGGACGCCGATCATGATTACCCGAATTTTAACACCTACGACCGATTCGTGCTGAAGGTGGACACGTTGGCCAGCGCGCTGCGCCAACGACCTGAGTTGCGGCTGGACGAGGCGCAGCCAATGGAGTCACAAATCACAACGTCCTTGCTACTGGCGAGCCAGCCGGGCGAGGGCTTGGAGTCTCACCGGCCGGGTGCCTGGACGCCACCGAGCGCACGGTTTTCGCTGGGCGCCCACACGCATCCGAACCCGCTGGTGCGCACGAATTTAAACGCCTGCAACCTAGCTCTGGAGTGCATCGACTCACCGATGCTGTCGCGCGCGCGCGCCTCGCTGGTGCTGGTGCAGGTTGCTGAATAGGAGGTTATGAGATATATCATGTCCATGGCAGGAGCAGCGGGTTTTGCCCTCGTAATGGGGGTGGGCCTGTGGCGCGAGAACCCGCCGAGCACGGTGCTCATGGGAGCGCTGTTAGCGGCGGTGGGCTTTGGGCTGTTTGCCCGCGTGTGGATGGAGCTGGTGCTCCACGGCTTGGCCGACTCGTTGCTAGCCAAACAGGCGCGCGCGGAGTCCGCAGCTGGAAAGCCCGGCGAAAACGACAATCAGAACGATGCGCCTTTAACGGCGCCGAATGAATAATGACCGACCCGCTTACAGATCTGGAAGCGCCTGAGGTGCTGGCCGAGGAGCAAGATGCGCCGGAGGAAACTCCCGCGCGCGCGCCGGCCAAGCACGCAGCCAAGGCTTACCAGAAGACGGCGCTGACCGAGGCGACCGAGGAGGATTTGCTGGAGAGCTATGCCCCGGTGATCAACCAGATGGTGCATCGGTTTGCTCCGCTGGTGCGGGTGACGGTGGACGCGGACGACCTTCGCAACATTGCCTGCATGGCGCTGTTGCAGGCGGCGCATACTTTTGACCCGAGCTTGGGGGTGCCCTTCGCGGTTTATGCGCGCATGAGGATTCGCGGATCAATCCTCGATGAGATCCGCAAGCACCAACCGCTTTCGCGCACGGTGTATTCGCGGCGGCGCGATTTGGAACGCACGATCGAGGCGTTGCGAATTGAGCTTAACCGCCAGCCTTCCGAGGTGGAAATCGCGGCGCGGCTCGGCACCAGCGTGGCGCAGTACCATGCGCTGCTGGATCAGCTGCGGCCGGTGATCTTTGTGCCCATCCACCAGATGCTGGAGAGCGACGATGAATTTGGCGCGGCGGGCCATCAAGTTGAGGATTTAAACCAGAGCGGCCCCGCCGAGCAGACCATCACCAAGGAGCTGCACGAGCTGATCCGTGACCGGATTATCGAGCTGCCCAAGCAGCACCAGAAAGTTTTGACATTGTTTTATTATGAAGGATTGCGTATGAAAGACATTGCTGAGCTGCTGGGGGTCAGTGAGTCGAGGATTTGCCAGATCAATACCGAGGCGGTCCTTTCCCTGCGCGCGTACCTCAGCAAAAAGGAGAAGATCTGAAGCAGATTTAACACATGCATAGGAGGAACTAGTTATGGTTGTCATTATTGGATTTGGATTACTAATGTTTTGCGTGATGACGGGCTTTGCCATGGCGGCGGGTGGCGGTCATGGGCTGGGCGAGATGATCGCCAACATCAACTATGGAGCGATCGGCGGCCTGATCCACATCAACGAGTTTATCTCGCTGGGCGGCATGGTGCTGGGCAGCATGATCATCATGGCACCAATCCATGTTCTAAAGGGCGTCGTCGCCCAAGGCCTTGGCACGCTCAAGGGCGCCCCCTATAAAAAGGACGACTACGAGGAGCTGATGAAGTGCATGTACGAGCTCTTCCAGCTGGGGCGCCGCGGCGGCATGATCGCGCTGGAGGAGCATGTGATGAACCCGGAGGGCAGCAGTTTGTTTTCGAAATACCCGAAGTTCCACGGCAACCATCACGCGGTGGAGTTCCTGTGTGACGCGCTCCGTCCCATTGTCGATGGCCGTCTCAAGCCCGACCAGTTGCCGCCACTGCTCAACAAGTCGTTGCACGTGATGGAAAATGAACATCACGATCCGATTTCGGTGATGCAAAACGTGGCTGACGGTCTGCCGGCTTTTGGAATTGTAGCGGCGGTGCTCGGCATCATCGTGGTGATGATGTACCGGCTGGGCGGCGACACCGCGCTGGTTGGCCAAGGCATCGCCACCGCGCTGGCGGGAACGTTTTTTGGAATCTTCGGTTCCTACTGCGTCATCGCGCCCATCAAGGTCAACGCGGAATTTATCGGCCACGCGCAGATGGTTTACATGAACTGCATCAAGGAAGGCGTGTTGAGCTTTGCCAACGGACTGCCGCCCTTGGTGGCGTGCGAGGTGGCGCGGCGCGTGCTCACCGAGGACGTCCGCCCGAAGGCCGGCGACCTGGAAACGATGCTGAAGACAACCAAGTAATCAACCCCAAGAAAAAGGATAAGAAACCATGGCAGGCGGAGGAGGAGGAGCATGGAAGGTGGCTTACGCGGATTTGGTGACTGCGATGATGGCCATGTTCCTGGTGTTGTGGATCTTGTCGCAGGACGAGGAAGTGAAGGGTGACGTGCAGGCCTATTTTAAAACGCGCTTCAGCACGCTCACCCAGCAGTCACCCGGCATCATCCCCAACGACGCCATGCAGCTGGTGCGGTCCAAGAAGGACATTTTCGAGCTCGCCTCAGCGGTTCCGCTGGATCAAGTGCGCCGGCTCAATGATGACCTGATCAAGGTGTTCGTGCAAAACCCGAACGAGATGGACATCAAGACCATGGAGATCCAGATGGAGTCGGAAGGATTGCTGATCAATATTTTAAACAACCCGGACAAGCCAATTTTCAAGGAAGGATCGGCGGCGGAATTGACGGCGTATGGCCAGGTGGTCTTCAACAACATCGCGTGGACGATCGCCCGGTTTGACGACACCTTGGTGGAAGTAGAGGGGCATACCTCCACGACCTACGCCGGCGATGCCGGTGAAAAATGGGACGCCTCCACCGCGCGCGCGCACAAGGCACGACAGGTGCTCATGGGCAAGGGCGTGGAGGAATCGCAGGTGATCAAGGTGGCCGGCTACGCCGACAAGCGGCCGCTGCCCAAGCGCCCCGGCACCGCAGCCCAAAATAACAGAGTGAGTATCCGCGTGCGCGCGGGTGCCGCGCCGGGGAAGGATTCTGGCGGATGAGTGCTGATGGTGGTTTTGTGCCTTTTGGCGGCGAACTTGCGGAGGAAAAATCCAGCCCGCAATTCATCAGCCACGGCAACAGCGTGCCTGATCCCGCCGAGCCGCCTGATCCCGAGGCGGAAACCCCGCCCGTGGTGCCCGCCGAGGCCACTGATCCCACCGAGGCAGTTCACAGCGTGCTGGCTGGGTTGCCCGGAGAAATCCCGGAGGAATCGATCAGCGAAGCTGTGCAGCAAATTTTGAAAGTGGTGGAATCCAGCCCCACGCGTATGACCCTGCCGGATCTGAAACTGCAACCCAGCGACACCCCGCCGCCGGAGCCAGCCGAAGGCGAAGAAGCGCCGCGAGCCCACCCGGAACTTTCGCTGGAAAAAGATGGCGATAAAGTTACCCGCATAAAGGTCGATTGTATATGTGGGGAAACGATCGTGATGGACTGCGATTATTAGCGCCGTCCCTCCTTAGCTTCATACCGTTGGCACCCAAATTGCTGTGTTAACCACGGGCGAGGTGTATCCATCGCCCGCGCACGCGAGATATTATGGAACTAAACGTTGCAGGATTGGCTTCCGGTTTCGACTGGAAAACGATGGTGGATCAGCTCGCCGATATCGAGCGGGGCCAGCAGCGTGTCCTTAGATCCGAGCAAAGCACCTACAACATCAAGAAGAGCCTGCTCAACTCCATTGGAAGCAAGCTGGAGAAACTTGAGGATAAAGCCGAGGCACTCGCGAAAACCACCCTGTACGACACCCGAACAGTCAACAGCTCGGAGACCCACATGACCGCCAGCGCCAGTGCGGGCACCGCCAGTGGCGACTACAAGTTCGACATCTACCAGATGGCCACCGCAGCCAAACAGGTGGGGACATCGGACATCGGCAAAAAAATCACGGCGGGCAATTCCCTGAGCACCGCGGGCTTCAGCGTTGCGCTTAGTGCGGGCACGTTCACCGTGGGCGGCACCCAAATCACCATCGCCACCACCGACACGGTCACCGACGTAATCAACCGCATCACGACCAACGTATCCAATGTGACGGCCAGCTACGACAGCGGCACCGACAAGATCTCGATCACCACGACCAGTGGCACACTGGTGCTGGGCTCGGCCACCGACACCAGTAATTTCCTCCAAGCCACTCACCTAACGAACAACGGCACCAGCACCATCAGCAGCACGCACAAGCTTGGTGGCATCAACCTGCAACACACGGCCAACGCGGCCGCCTTTCAGACCTCGGGAACGTCGGCCTCCGGGAGTTTTACCATCAACGGAGTCACCATCAGCTACGCCGCCACCGACTCAGTTGCGGACATTTTATCCAAAATCAACAGCAGCAGCGCCAGTGTCTTCGCCAGTTATGACGCAGTGAACGACCGCTTCAAGTTGACCAATAAGACCGATGGCGACTTGGGCATGACCTTGGCCGATGTATCCGGCGGTTTCCTGGCCAATAGCGGCCTCTTGGGCGGCACGCTCGATCGCGGAAAAAACCTGATCTACCGGCTCAACGGCGGCGATGCAGTCATCAACCAAGGCAATTCCATCAAGGAAACCAGCACCGGCATCGCCGGGTTGATAGTGAAACCGACCAAGAGCAATGGCGCCAGCCAGCTAAGCAGCATCGATGCCGCCACCGAGATTGTCACCACCCAGAGCGCCCACGGCTATAAAACAGGGGAAGCCATCACCGTCTTCACCCCCGGCACAGTACCGGGCGGCTTGACCTCCACCACCACCACCTACTACGTGCGCGCCACGGGCAGCAGTACTTTTACCCTGCACACCACCGAGGCCGGAGCCACCAACAACACAGGCACGGTGAACATCACCAGCAGCGGCTCGGGCGACGTTTATTTCCTCGGGGCCTCCCCCATCAGCGCCACCGTCTCCATCGCCAAGGACACGGACGCAATCAAGACGGCCATTGCAGGCTTTGTCGCCGAGTACAATTCCCTCCAGGAAGTCATTTCTGCCCAAGTTAAAATTGATACCTCCGCCGCCGGCAAAGTGACCGCTGGCACGCTGGCCGACGAACGTCTGGTCGCCGAAATTTCCGCCAGCCTACGCTACAAGATAATGGGTGACGTGGACAGCACCCAGATCACCGGCGCCGTCAAGCGCCTCGAGTCTCTGGGTTACACCTCCAACGGTTACGACAACACCATCAAACTGACCGACTCAACGACACTGGACACGGCGTTGCGGGAAAAAATCGGCGATGTGAAGGCGTTTTTTTCTACCACCACTTATGGCTATGGCAACGTGGTGGATGATTACGTGGAGACATTGATCGGTGAATCGATGGAATCCGGATCGCTGGTGGATCGCACGGACAACCTGTCAAAGCTGGCCGATGACATTAACGACCAAATCACGAAGCTGGAACTACAGGTCCAAACCAACCGCCAAAAGATGATCGACAGCTTTGTGATCATGGAACAGGCCCAAGCCAAGATCAACCAGCAGATGCAGTTCATCATGTCCCGATTTGGCGACAACAACTCCAACAAATAACAACCAAACTGAATTACTTTAATGAAGAAAAATATGCAAACAAACCCTTGGCGGCGTGATCTGAACATGCTGACCCGCCGGATACGGGACTGGATGAACGGGCTTCCCGGCACGCCAGCCGCTCTGATGTTGGCGGCGCTCTTGGGCGGAACCGGCTGCCAGTCAATTCGTGACTCGATGGATGGCTCGGTCGTCGGCCCATTCCACAAACCCCAAAACCACCATCTCGCCAACGGCGAATGGCCCGATGAAATTGGCGTGGTGGCCGTTTTGCCGCTCACCTCGGGCCACGGCGATAGCTGGACCGAGCAGGGCCTCACACTCATGCAACCCGTCCTCACCGAGGAACTTGCGCGGTTTGACCTCTTCGAGGCCATCACGGTCACACCCGAAAAACTCCGCGCGCTCACTGGCGCGCTACAGGTTCGGCCGCACGATTATTTGCCCAACAACTTCCCAGCCATCATCGGCGCACTGGACAAGCAACGCACCGATCGTAAAGTCTGCAATGCGGTGTTGTTTTGCGAGATGGACACCTTTCGCCCCTACCCTCCCATGGCGGTGGGCTGGAAATTCCGGCTGTTCAACCTCGAGACCGGCGAGTTGGTTTGGGCGTTTGACGAGGTTTTCAATGTCGGCGATCCCCGGGTGAACAACAGTGTGCGCCGTTTTATGCGCACCCAACGCATGACCCACATGGATATTTTCCGCGATAGCCTGGTAATCGACTCCCCACGCGTGCTGGCCCGGTATTCGCTGACCTCGGTCTTGGAAACAATGCGCAAAAAAAAGCCTAAAGTAATTCAGGAAACTGCCGATAGTACAATTAGTAAGTGAACACGGTTAGCGCAACAAACCATCCGGCCGGACAGGCAACCCGGCCAACCAACAGAAAAAGATTGATTTATTAGCGAAATAAGGCGAAAAAAACGGAGGTTTTGCCATGAAAGAAGTCGGACTCAATACTACAGGCCAAACACAAGGCGCACAGCGGATATCCCAAGCGCAGTCGCAGCGGCGTGGTGAGGTAAACTCGGTGGCCCCCACCGATTCCATTGAGACTAACCTGACCCGCACCCCAGATTTTTCCCAAGTCGAACGGGACACAGAATCGCGATTCGACGCCATCAAGACTAGGCTCAAGGATGAAGTGAAAGATCCGAGCTATCCCCCATTGGAGACCATCGAGGCCCTTTCCCACATGATGGCCGGCACCCCACAGGATGCCGACCGCATCGATTAAACTCGGATTCCGCCGAGACTCCACAGGTTCGGCACAGTTATTGCTACGCAAAACCGCCTATGAGTGCACTAAGGCAAGCACAAGCATATAAATCCTCCGCGGTCAACACGGCCACGCCGGGCAGTCTGCTCTTGATGCTCTATGACGGAGCCATCAAGTTCATGAATATTGCCGAAAAAGCGTTTGATTATGAGGATCCGCTGGAGTTTAACCAGACCATTCACAACAACCTCGTCAAATCCCAGAACATCGTGCGCGAACTACGCGGGGCTCTCATCAGCCGCGGTGAAGGCGAAGGGGAAGATCTGGTCAACAACCTAATCGCGTTGTACGACTATTTTGACCGGCGCCTGCAAGAGGCCAACGTCAAGAAAAAGCGCGAAATCGTACAGGAAGTCATCGCTAGAATGACCGATTTACGCGACGCTTGGGCCGAATCGTACACCAAGGAAAACCAAAACAAAAATTCCGCCATCAAACCGCCCGACCCCGACGGAAACGGCTCACGACTTTCCCTAATGGGATGATCATGAAGATGTTACACGACAACTCAAACCGCAATCCCCTGCCCTCATTGCAAGAATGGCAGCGCCTGACCATCGCCGAAACCCAAGCCATAGAGGCAGGCAAATGGGATGAACTGGCCCAACATCAGGCCGCCAAGGACAAGCTGCAAGCCCAGATGGATGCGGAGGATTTCTCCGACTTGGCTCCGGAATGGGAGCATGACCTCATTGTCCGCGAAAGAAAAAACCGCGATTTGCTTCAGGAAAAAATGGATGATATGCAACTGCTTTTGAGCGAGGAAAACCGGTCGATGAACAACATCCATCAGGTTCACCGCGCCTACGGCCACCAACCACTGCTTGAGCGTCAGACCAAACCAATCTGGCATCAGGTCACCTGAGCTCGGAGCCTGTTTTATAGCAGTTTTTTCCTTAAAAACCGCCAAAATAAAACAGACACTCCGAAGCCCAAAAACAAGGCTGAAAAATATACTGCGTAAATAGCGGTTTTTTCAAATTAAGAGCATTTTTCTGCTCGTTTTCGCAAGGAAATTCATTATTCAGAATCGTGGCACACTAAATGCTGCGTATCGCGCAATGAATGTGACTTTGTATCAAGCTGCTGCCGCAATGGAGGGCAATTTGCTGCGACAGCAAGCGATTGCCGAAAATCTCTCGGCGTCGTCGGTGCCTGGTTTCAAAAAGAATGACATCGGATTCTCAGCCATCTCGGCCGATATGTTCAAGGGACAGTCCAACAAGGTTCAGGACAAGTCGCAACTGCAATTTCTTTTTCCAGCCTTCGAGCAAAGGACCAATTTTGAGCAGGGCACGCTGGTTTCCACCAACGTCAACACCGACGTGGCGATCGACGGCCCCGGTTTTTTCGCGGTGCAGGGCCCGAACAACCAGATTTTTTACACGCGCGACGGCACCTTCCGCCCGAACAAGGACGGCCTCTTGGCCACCAAGGAGGGCTATCCGTTGTTGGGCGAAACCGGAACCATCAGCATCGACCCCGCGAACGCCGCGCCAGTGACCATCTCCAACTCGGGCGATGTGAGCCAAGGCGGCAACGGGCTGGGGCGGCTGCAAGTGGTTAACTTCACCAATCCGGAACAATTGCAGCGGGCCAGCTCCGGTTACTTCATGGCCGGCAATCAGGCTGTCCAGTCCTCGGATCTCAACCAGACGAGCGTGCGGCAGGGATTTTTGGAGGGGGCCAACACCTCGCCCATGAACGAGATGAGCGAGCTGATGCAGACGCTGCGCCATTTCGAGGCCAACCAGCGCATCATGCAGATGCAGGACGAACACTTGGGAAAACTAATTCAGGAACTAAGCAATCTAAACTAGGAGACCACCATGTTACGCGCATTGTATTCCTCAGCTTCCGGCATGGAAGCGCAGCAGATGAACCTGGACGTAATCGCCAACAACTTGGCGAACGTGAACACGACAGGTTTTAAGAAGAGCAAGATCGAGTTTCAAGACTTGCTGTACCAGACCAAACGCCAGGCAGGCGCGGAGCAGGGGGCCGGCAACCAAGTGCCCACCAGCCTGCAGATCGGACACGGTGCCCGGCCGGTGTCGACCTCCAAGATTTTCACCACCGGCGAGATGTCCCAGACCGGCGATCGTCTGGATCTTGCCATTCAGGGAACCGGCTTCTTCAAGGTGCAACGCCCGGACGGCACCAACGCGTGGACGCGCGACGGCGCATTTAAACTGAACAACTCGGGCTCGGTGGTCACCAGCGATGGCCTGCCGGTGCTAAGCTTCGCGGGCATCACTTTTGACAGCCAGACCTCAAACATCACCATCGCCGCGACTGGCGAGGTGACGATCCAGCGCGGCAGCGAGCTGGCCACGCAAGCCGGCAAGATCCAGCTGAGCCGCTTTGCCAACCCGGGCGGACTGATGAGTATCGGCAACAACCTTTTCATTGAGTCGCCCGCCTCTGGCACGGAGGAAACCGGAGACCCCGGCGCCACCGGCTTTGGCTCGCTGGCGCAAGGTTACCTTGAGCTATCTAACGTGAAGGTGGTCGAGGAAATGGTGAACCTCATCAAGGCCCAGCGCGCCTACGAGATCAACTCCAAGGCCATCCAGGCCGCTGATGAAATGATGCAGATGAGCAACCGTCTGCGCGGTTAAAATTAAACAACGAAGGAACGTATGATGAAACTACTGGGAGGAACTCTGATGAGCATGGCCGCAGCCACCTTGCTGGCGGCCGAAAAACCCGAGACGCTGCCTGCCGCCGAGCTGGGCAAGATGCTCTCGGCTGAGTTGCGGGCACTGCTGCTGCCCAAGGACGGCGGTGAACTGGAGCTGACCCCCGTGCGCGCGCTGCCGACCATCCCGGTGCCGGCGGATCAGGCGCTGCAACTGCGCGTGCTGTACCATCCCGGCGCGCCGATGGCCTACATGCGGGTGAAATTCGCACTGAAAGCCGATGGCAAACAGCTAGGCGAATGGACGGTTTATTACCGCGTGAAGCTGTACCGCGACGTGTGGGTGGCCCGGTCGCCCGGCCAAGTTGGAAAGCCGCTGGATCAAGTGGATTTAATCCGAGAACGACGGGATGTCATCAACGTGCGCCAGCCCTTGTGGAACGGCAAAAAGGCTGATTCAAAAGCATGCCTCGCACGTGGTGTCGCCAGCGGCTCACTGATTTACAACCGCTACGTGAAGCTCACGCCGGTGGTAAAACGCGGCCAGACTGCGGATGCCTTCATCCGCGTCCGCTCGCTGACTGTGGTTTTAAAAGTCGAAGTGCTGGAGGACGGAGCCCCCGGCGAAATGGTACGGATGCGCAATCTCAAAACCAAAAAGGAACTCCGTGGAACTGTCATCGATGAAAAATTTATCCGGGTCAGCCATTAAACCCAGCCTGCTCCTGGTCGGCCTCATGCTCACTGGCACAGTGGGCGCTGATTCGCTGTGGAAACCCGGCCTCAGCCGAAACCAAGTAACGGACAAGACGGCCAGAGCCGTGGGCGACTTGGTGACGGTGGTGGTTTACGAGAAAAACGTGATCAACAAGTCGGCCAAGTCGGAGACGAAAAAGGAGAGCACCGATGACGCGAAGATTGAGAGTTTCCTTTACGGCACCGCCACGGGCACGAATAGCGGCAGCCAGACGCTCAAGCACAAGGGCGCCTACCCGGCGATGAAGTTTTCGCTGAGCAACAGCTTCAAGGGCGAAGGATCGGTGGCAAACAGCGACGACATCTCGGCCACTTTCACCGTGCGCGTCATCGATGTGCTGCCCAACGGAAACATGATCCTTGAAGGCATGCGCCGCACGGCTTACGCGGGCGAGACGCAGGATGTCATCCTGCGTGGCACCGTGCGCCGACTCGACATCACCGGCACCAACAAGGTGAACAGCAACCAGATTGCCGACCTGAGCCTGCGTTATATCAACTCCGGCGAAATCACCGACGGCCAGCGCAAGGGGTGGTTCAAGCGGTTCTGGGACTCGGTCAGCCCATTTTAAGGAAGATCACTAACCATGAAAAAACTCATTTTTGCCAGCCTGCTCATCGCTCATGCGGCGGACGCCCAACCGGCTCCCACGGGACTGGACACCAACCAGATCGCGGCGTTGCGCCAACAACTTTTCGAGGCCCGGCGCACGCGCGGTGTGCGAATCAAGGATCTGTCGTACATCAAGGGCGCGCGGCATAACCAGCTGGTAGGTTACGGCTTGGTGGTGGGTTTGAACAGCACGGGCGACAAGGACACGGTTTATTCCAAACAATCGATCGCCAACATGCTGCTGCGTTACGGCATCCGCGTGCCGGGCGCGCCGGATGGCACGGGGGTTTCCTCCAAGAACGTCGCGGCGGTAATGATCATCGCGGACATTCCGCCCTTTGTAAAAAACGGCGCGAAAATCGACGTGATTGTTTCGGCCATGGGCGACGCCACCACCTTGACCGGCGGTGTTTTAATCCAGACCCCATTGATCGGCGCTGACAACAAAGTGTACGCCGTGGCGCAGGGGCCGGTGAGCAACAACTCCCTGATGGCCGCCTCACCCAACGCGGCCGTGACAGTAAACCACCCGACCACCGCGCAGATTATTGGCGGAGCCCTGGTGGAACGCGAGATTCCCGTCACGCTGGTACGGGACAACGCCATCGAGATCATTTTGCGTGAGTTTGATTTTTCAGACACGGCGCGACTGGCGGAGGCGATCAACGCGAAGTTTCCTCTTTCCACTCGCGCGATTGACGGCAGCTCGGTTCGCGTCGAGATCCCGGAGGATTATCAGGGCGCGGCGATCGATTTCATTGCGCAGGTGCAGCAGATTACCATGATGCCGGATACCAAGGCGGTCGTGGTTATCAACGAACGCACCGGCACCATCGTGGCGACCGCACCGGTGCGCGTCTCGGCCTGCGCCATAGCACAAGGCAACGTGGTGATCACCATCGCACAGAGCGGCACGGTGTCGCAACCAGGTGCCGCCGCGCAAGTGGGACAGACGGTTACGGTGCCGGCCGACACAGTAACCATCACCGAGGAAGGCGGCGGCCGACGCAAGCTGATGCCTTTCCGCGACATGCCCACGGTGGAGGAGGTAGCCACCTCGCTCAACGCACTGCAGGTGAGTCCGCGCGACATGATGGCTATTTTCCAGGCGCTCAAGCAGGCGGGCGCGCTGAAGGCAGAACTACTGATTAAATAAAATGGCAATCCCGATTTCATTAAACACAATGAGTTCCCACCACATGGCGGTGGAGCATCTGGCGAACAACACCCAGATGAGCGACGACCAGAAGGTGTCGGAGATCGGACGACACTTTGAAGCTATCCTGCTGCGACAGTTTTTGGGCGAAGCCACCAAGCCGATGTTTGGGGCCGGCGAAACCGGCATCAACTCGGCGACCAAAAGTATTTATCAGGACATGATGGTGAACACGCTAGCTGAGCAAATCAGCAAGACGGGCCAGTTCGGCCTAGCCGAATCTTTTAAGACACAATTGACGCAGCGCCTAAATCCGGTGGACGGATCCACCGGGGCGCAGCCAAAGGACAAGGGCAATGAATAACGACGAAATCAACCGACTGGTCGAGTCGCTGCGCGAGGAGATGACGCAGTACGGCGAACTGCTGGCACTGATGCAGGAGCAGCAGGGACTGATCATCAACCGGCAGCCACAGGAACTGCTGGCCAACCTCAACGAGGTGAACCAGCAGATGGAAAAAATCGCCACGGCGCGCAACGCGCGGGAGCAGGCGCGGGCAGCGCTGACGACACAACTGGGCGCGGCAGAGGAAACGACTTTCAAGCAGATGATCGGCTTGCTGCCCGTGGAATACCAGCCGCTGGTGGATGCCTTGGTGGAGGAAATCAACGCGCTACTTCAGAACGTCCAGAAGTGGCTGAGGCAGAATCACTTGCTGCTGAAACGCTCGCTTGATTTGATGCAGGATATTTTACAAAACGTGTTCCCAGCCAAGGCGTCGCCGAAGACTTACGGCCGCCAGGGCTCGGTCTCGCCGGTTAACCCGCCGCCGAGCACACTTTACGAGGGGATTATTTAAAGGGAATTTGATACCATGTCGGGACTTGGATTATTTGGCACGTTGGAGATGGCGAGGAACTCGCTGGCGTCCTCAAGGACGGCGGCGGAGGTCACCGGCCATAATCTCGCCAATGCGTCCAACCCGTCTTACGCGCGGCAACGCGTCCGGCTGGTTTCGGCTCCCTCGCTGCCCACAACGGAGGGCCCGCAAGGGACTGGTGCCAACGTGGCTGGTTTTGAGCAGATTCGCGACAAGACCCTCGACAAGTATCTTGTCAGCGAGAAGTACCTGACGGGTTATTATTCCTCCAAGCTGCAGACTTTGAACCAGGCGCAGGCGCGGCTGGGCCAGATTCTGGATCGTCAGACGGTGGATCCCAAGTCGGGCAAAATTGAACAAACTGGATTGGCGGAGCGGCTCACGGATTTTTTCAACACGTTCCAGTCCCTGTCGTCGGCACCAACCTCGAACACCGAGCGCCGTTTGGCGGTGGTGAGCGGGGAGGAGTTGTCCGATCGTATTAAGCGGGCGCATGACCGGCTCAACACGTTGCGCACGGACATCAACAGTGAGATTACTGACTCCGCGACGGAAGTAAACCGGCTGTTGCAATCCATCTCGGTGGTCAGCCAGCGAATCGGCGCCTCGGAGACCACCGAGACGGGCTTGGCCAATGAGCTGCGAGATACGCGTCAGGCGTGGTATGAGGAGCTGGCTCAGTACACGGACTTTAACTACACCGAGAATAGCGATGGACAGATGACGCTTACGGTGGCTGGGCAGGAGTTCATCAAGGAGGACACGTTGGTCGACCAATTTCAGGCCACGACTGTCACGGACAACCCCACGGCGGTGCAGCAGGGCATGACCTACATCAAGCCAATCAACAAGACCGGTCTGCTGAATGTGACCGGGGGGAAAATCAAGGGGCTGATTGATGCGCGGGATGTCACAATTTACAACATCCAAGACGAGATAAACAAGGTGGCGGCAAACATGATCACCGAGGTCAATGCGCTGCACATCACAGGTTTTGATCTCAACGGTGCCAATGACAACACTCTGAAGTTTTTTACCGGTACGGGCGCGGCGGACATGGGGGTGAACGCTACGTTAGTTGCCAACCCGCAACGGATTCAGGCCAGCGCCTACGCCAGTGAGCCGGGTGACAACACCGTTTCCCGGCAGATCGCGGGCTTGGCGCAAAAGGCTGTCACCAACCTGAACAACCTGACCTTCAACCAAAGATACGGCAATGCGGTGGCGCAGTTTGGCCAGTCTATCGCGAACGTGGAGTCGCACTTGAACGCGCAAGAGACCGTGGAGCGGCTGCTGTTGAAACAACGCGACACGGTTAGCGGCGTGTCGATCGACGAGGAAGTTGCGAACCTGATGATTTACCAACGCGCCTTTCAGGCTTCCTCGCGGTTAATTACCACTGTGAATACGATGCTTGGGGATTTGCTGAACATGAAACGATAATAATTTAAACCACCCACACACCATGCGAGTCACCGCCAATAGTTTCCCCATCGACCTGCGCCAGCAGCTGTCCAGCTTATCGGAAAAGCAGGCGAAACTGCAGATGCGGGCCTCCAGCGGCCAGCGCATTGTGAATCCCAGCGACGACCCGCGCGCCATGCACAAGGTGATGGGGTTGCAGGAGGAGCAACGCCAGCTTTACCAGTTCCAGAAAAACGTGCTCAACGTCCGCGAGAACGTGGACATCTCATACTCGGCGATCGACTCGATGAAGAAGGTTTTTGACCGGGCCTCGGAGATCGCCACGCTGGCAGACTCGGCCAAATCACCGGAGACAATCCAAGTCTATGCGCATGAAGTGAACCAGTTGCTCGAGTCGATGGTGCAGCTGTCCAACACCAAACATCGCAACGTGTATCTCTTTGGCGGCACGAAAAGCCTGACGACGCCTTTCTCGGTGACGCGTGACAGCGAGAAGCAGATCACGGCCGTCACCTACAATGGCAACGAGAAAACCATCTCCGTGGATGTGGCGGAGAACAGCACGGTGTCCGCCAGCTTCACCGGCCAGGGCTCGAGTGGTATTTTAAAGAACAACAAGGGCGCGGACATCATGAAGCACTTGTTGGATATGCGCAAATTGCTCACGACGGCGACCCCGGATGATATCGAGAAGATAAAGACCGAGGTCAGCCAAGGGCTTAGGAATGACGAGGATAATTTCATTGACCATTTCAGCATTATCGGTGCCACGCAAATGCGGCTGGACACTTCCGAAGCCATCGCCAAGAAACGCGCCTTCTCGCTGGAACCGCTGATCTCACAGGAGGCGGACGTGGACTTGGCGGAGACACTGGTGCGGCTCAATGAGATCCAGAACGCCTACGTCGCCGCGCTGCAGACAGGAGGAACCTTGCTCAGCACGTCACTTTTAGATTACCTTCGCTAGGAGCTTGATATGAAAACGCATCCTTCCCTAAACAACCGACGTCCCGCGGGGCTGGCAATCTGTCTGTTCTCGCTGCTGTCAGCCGGAACGGTGGCAGTGGCCCAAGATGCCCCGGCGGGTTATCTCGCGCGTGGGCTGGGCGGTTTCACACTGCGCCAGGCACCACCGCCCAAGCGGCCCACCAAACCGTTGCCGCCACTGCCGGTGGTGTATAACCCGCAACCCGGCCGCTCCGGCCATGCGGCGCAGCCAATCACCCAGACCGCGGCGCAGCCAGAGTTTAGCGCCTCATCGGAGACACAGTTTATGATACCCGGAGCAGGTGGCGCACCAGGAGCACAAGCACCGGTGGCACCGATTCTGCCGCAGCAAAGCATGCTGAACCCGCAGACACTCATCCATATGTTTAAAGGAGCCGACGGCAACACCACGATGATCCCCCTCAACGCGGGCCCCTCGCTTTATCAACTGCCGGCGTTCCCCATTCGCGGGAGCAAGGCGGAGTACATCAGAAAATGAACGGACACCAAAAGCCGCACGGACGTGGCGTGGACCAGAACCGGGCCGGGGGTTTGCTCCTGGCCTTGGCGCTGGTCGGCCTGTTGCCGGCCGCCGAGCCGCCCTCGGCGGGGCCGCTGCGGGTGATCGAGCACGCGCTGCAGCTGGGCGACGTGCGCCAAGCACTGCCCGGCGACCGGCGCAAAGTGTTCCTGCCGCCCAGCGTGCAGTTCATGGTACGACCGCCTTACCTCGATGTGCAGGATCAGTTGACTGGCGCGGACATTGCCCTCCTGGGCGGCGCGCGCGTCACGCAAACCTCCGCCATCGACTATAGCAATGGACGCATCAGCTTGGAGTCTCCCCACGGGTTTCGCTCGGGCGACAAGCTGGAAATTTTCGCCACCGGGCCAGTGCCGCGTGGACTGACCCCCCGGCGCCCGGGCATAACTAAGCGGATGTATTATTATGTCCGGGAAGATGGCCCCAAGAGTTTTTACCTGCACAAACGCGAGCCGGATGTGTACAAGGCGCGCCAAACCATGGTGCCGCTTTTGCCCGGCGTGCTGGGCAACGACGAGCCCGGTTGGCTGTATTTTGTGCCGCAGGCACTGGAGCGGCGGCGCCCACTGGTGGATGAACAGGGCGAAGGCGAGCCGCCTTGGGAGGGCATTCTGCGTCGGCTCAAACGCGTGCTGGAAAGCGACGCCACCTCGCGGGTGAAGCAGGAGGCCAAGGGCGTGACGATGATGAGTCTGGCCTTGCGCGCGCGCCAAGAAGGCAACCATGCCGCGGCCCATCGCTTCTTTCAGCATTATGCCCTCACCAATCTCTACCTGCCCAACCCGCCGGTGTCGCTGCCCGAGGTGCTGCTCGCTCAGGCGAAAATGCACCGCGACGATGGCGAATTCACGAAGGCACTGGAGAAATATTACGACGCGCAAAAATCGCTGCTAGCCCGGGCCGCCGCCGATGAGCGAGTGTGGCAGTGGCTCAACCTCCGGGCCAAGCGCGGCATTGCCGACACGTTTTTTGCCGACACCGGCGGCTACACGGAGGACGTCCGCCAATGGGCGTTCAAGATGGGCGCATTGGAAATGGAGCGCACCCACTTTGCCATCACCGACGCCACCAGCACGGTTTTCGAAAGCGTCGTAAAAACCAGTCGGCGCCATGGCCTGCGCACGGGCGCGCGGTTACGCCTGCTGCCCTTGGGCACCACCCACGCCACGGTGGGCATCAAGGCCGACCAACCGCTCTACGTGAAAGTGATCGATGACGGCAAGGGCGACAAATTCATCCTGTTGGCCAATCTGGAAGACGCGCGCAACCCATTCAAACGCCGCGGACGACTGCCGGCCACGCCGGACACCGGCAAACTTTTTTTCCTGCCCTACACCGCGCCCGCCAGCAAATTGGTGGACGCCGCGCGACCCAACCGCTACACCGATGAACAACTCGGCCTGTTAATTTATCCGCGCTTGGCCAAGCTCTTTGCCGCCGCCCAACTCTACGGACAGATTGACACCGAGGTGGACGACTTGAAGCGCGTGTTCGGCAACCTGAACGACGCCCTCTTTGCCGGCCCGCGCGGCGAGGATCTGGCCAAGTGGCGCCTCGAGTGGCGACGCTTGATCCATCCCGGCACCGGCAAGCCCAACCTGGAAGCGTTGGCCGCGGCGATTCCACGAATCCTTAAAACCTCCGGCCAGCTTGAGGCCGAGGCCGCCGCCGAGGCCAAAGCCGAACGCAAACGCATGGAACAAGCCACTCACTTGGAGACTGAACAAGGCGCGTGGACGGTGATCTTTGATCATATGCACGAAATTTTTGCGAATGACTCAGTGCCCACCAGCGGCATCCGCATCGACTTGGCGCGCAATGAATTAACCAAGCGACTGCACGGCCTGCACACGGGCGACCCGATTCGATTCAGCGGGCCGCTGCCCATCACGGCCAACGTGCGCGACCTGGACAACGCCAGCGTAATGTACGTTCGCGCCTCGTCGCTGGACAAATTCACCCTTCACCCCAGCGCCTCCGAGGCAGCCAACAACCTGAGCATCATCGATTTTAATGGCACCGGCCCACAAAGTTTCGTCACCGTCGTCGGCATTCCCTTTAAGGAATCGATCGTGGGATCCGCATTAATCAACCTTGCCATCAGCGCCGAGCACGAGGGCGAGTTTGGCCGCGCGTTGCAGTACCTCACCGAGTATCTCGCGCGCAACCCCGACAGTCCCGTGGTGCCCGAGGCACTGCTGCGGCAGGGTTTCCTCTACCGCCTCATGGGCCAGCCAGATTTGGCCGTGGAGAAATTTTACGAGACCATGACCGATGCCACGCGGCTGCGTTCGAGCAACCTGCTCAAGTATCGCCGCACCACCCTCATGGCCCAGTCACAAATCGCCGACACTTACTACGCCGACCTGCGCCATTACGACGAGGCCATCAAATTTTACCAACAACTGCTCAACGAGCCCGACGAGGAACTAGCGCTGGAGAACACCAAATACAAACTCATCCGCTGCCTCGTGCGCCGGGCAATGGAACTGGCCGACCACGCCGCCGACCCCGCCAAGGTGCGGGAAAACCCCATGCTGGCCAATGATCGCCGCCAACGCCTCACCACCTTGGCGCTCCAAGCCACGCGTTTCCTCGTGAACCATCCACGCTCCAGTTTCCGCGCCCAAATACGCTACCTCCGCGCCACCGCCTTTGAGCAGCTCGGCGACGAGAAAAATGCCGACAAGGATTTTCGCACCCTCATCGAGACCCCTGCCAGCAATGACCCGCGCGAAGACCACCGGTGGGATTTCTGGAAAACCAAGGCCGCCCTTGATCTGGCCTACCGCATGTTCACCCGCAAACGCTACGCCGACGCCGTCCAAGTTTACCCCGTGCTGCTGCCGCACAATCCCACGCTCGACGCGCATATTCGCATCCACCAACAAATCGCCCTCTGCCACGGGCACCTCGGCAACCTCGACAAAGAGATCGCCGCCTGGGCACGCATCGACGCATTATGGCGCCAGCATGAGGATGGCATGAAAGATCAAAAGGACATCCTCGCCGTGCTGAAACAACAGGCCGATGATTTAAAAGACGCCGAGCTCGAAACCCAACTGGGCCGCATCAAGGAACAAAAAACACTCATCGCCACCAGCCGCACCGCGCTGACCCCACGCTTGGAACTCATCATGCACATGGCCCGCGCCCGGCACCAAGTACTCTCCTTCCGCAAACAACTCACCCCCCAACCCGCGCCCACCGCACCCGCCAACGTGGCCAACACCCCATGACCGACACCACCCAACCAAGCCTCGAGCGGCTCGCCAGCGAACTGCGCGCACACCTCGACCTCTGCGGCGGCATCCTCGCCACCGTGCAGCAGGAACACCAACAGCTCAAGAGCGGCGGCGTGAAAGACCTCAAACAATTTTTCCAGCACCGCCACGGCATGCTCGAGCAAGTGACCAGCGCGCAACAGAAACTCTTCGCCCACAAGGCAGCCTGGCTGCGGCTCACCCCGGATGAACGCACCGCCCATCCCGAAATCGGCGGCTTGATCCGGAAAAACCTCGACCTCATCATGAAGGTCGTCCTGCTCGACCGTGAAAACGAAAAACTACTTTTGCAAAACAAACTCATGCCCGCCAGCCACCTGCCCCCGGCCGGCCGGCAAAACCCCAGCCTCGTTGCCCAACGCTACCAGGCGCAGCGCTGATATTTAAATATGTCCGTCGAGAAAGTCATCATTGTCGCCAAGGAAGAATTCCTGCGCAAGAACGTGGGGCAATTTCTCCGCCGCCTGCGCATCGACTGCGCCGAGGTCGGCACCGTGCAAGAAGCCCACGACTACCTAGGCAAAGGCAACTTTGACCTCATGCTGCTCGACTGCGAGCTGCCCGACGGCAACGGCATGGAATTCCTGCAGGAAGTAAACCTCCGCCCCTCCAAGCCCCTCGTCGTGCTCATGGGCGAATCCGTCGATACCGGCGTGGCCGCCATGAAAGAAGGCGCGCACGATTATCTTTTAAAACCATTCTCCAACGAGCAGGTTCAAATCCTGATAAAAAAAGCCGGCCAATTCGCCCAAGTCGTCAACGTCAACCAATACCTCGCCCAATCCGAGACCGAGGAAAAAGAAAACGAAATCCTTGGCAACTGTCCTGCCACCGAGCAACTCCACACCATGATCCGCCGCGTGGCGCAAACCCAAGCCACCGTGATGATCCAAGGCGAAAATGGCACCGGCAAGGAACTCGTAGCCCGCGCGCTGCACAACCTTTCCCCGCGCAAAGACGGCCCCTTCATCAAGCTCAACTGCGCCGCCATGCCAGAGAACCTCGTCGAGAGCGAACTCTTCGGCCACGAAAAAGGCAGCTTCACTGGCGCCACCAACAAACGCGAAGGCCGCTTCGAACTCGCCCACGGCGGCACCATCCTACTCGACGAAATCAGCGAAATGCCACTGCCCCTGCAAGTCAAAATGCTCCGCGTCCTGCAGGAACGCGAATTCGAACGCGTCGGCGGCAACCGCACCGTCAAGGTCGACGTCCGCGTCATCGCCGCCACCAACCGCAAACTCGAGGAAAGCGTCGAGAAACAGGAATTTCGCCAAGACCTCTACTTCCGGCTCAACGTCGTGCCCATCCATGTGCCGCCCCTGCGCGACCGCTCCGGAGACATCAAGCTGCTGGCCGACGCCTTCACCCAACGCTTCACCCGCAAACACGGCGTCCCAGTCAAGGGCCTCACCGACGCCAGCTACACCGCCTTGGACGCCCACGCCTGGCCCGGCAACATCCGTGAACTGCAAAACGTCATCGAACGCGCCGTCATCCTCTGCGGCGAAGACGGCCACATCAATCCCGAACAACTCGGTCTCAACGGCCCCGTCACCACCGGCCAAACCACCGCCGCGCCCGCCACAACCCCGACATCCATCGCCGGCAACGGCGCGGCCAACACCCTCGCCCAAATCGAGAAACAACACATCCTGACCGTCCTGCGCGAAAGCAAATTTAACCGCACCCAAGCCGCCAACACCCTCGACATAAACATCCGCACCCTCCGCAACAAACTCAACGAATACAAGGCGGACGGGGAGACAGTCGACAGCTAGAACCACTTAGCCATTATTGAACAGGCAAACGCCTGCAAGGGAGGAATTATGGCCAGACGAAAACGCAACAGGAAAACTGAACCAAACAATCCGCAAAACAACATCCCCGCCGTGGAAGACCCTCGTGATGCCCTCATCAACCAAGCCCTAGAAATGGGACTCCGAAGCCAGCAAGAGGGAAAACCCAGCCAAGCCGAGCAGATTTACAACAGAGTGTTGTCATTGGACCCCAACAACGCGGAGGCATTCCGATTGCTGGGAATAATCTCCCACGAAAAAGGGGAACACGCCCTCGCCATCACACTCATTCAAAAGTCTATCGCCATCAAGCCAAACATGGCGGACTCATATTGCTACCTCGCCAACTCCCAAAGATCGCTCGGCTACACGGACGAAGCAATTGTAAATTATAGAAAAGCCCTTTCACTCAAGCCAAATTCCCCACAAGCACTCAACAACCTGGGCAACAGCTTCAAAAATATAAGCAACATTCCAGAAGCAATATTTTATCTTAAAAAAGCCGTTTCACTTGACCGACAACATGCACGGTTCCGCTGCGACCTTGGGACGGCCCTGCGCAGAAACAACCAAGGCGAACAGGCCATCTCATGCTTTCGAAAGGCTCTTGACATAAAGCCAGACTACACAAGAGCCCACACCAAGCTCCGCCAAACCCTGCAGTTTCTAGGCCAAGCAGAACCCCTGGAGGAGATCATCAGCCCCGTACGCCGGGCAATTAAAGACGTTTCAGCAGAGCCTACCCCATCCCTGGCCAATACCAAGGTTGAATCCTCATTAAACGCCATGGAAAACACCGTGGCATTGATTACGCTTGGACGCGCCGGATCAATGTTCTTTCATTCGCTGTTCGACAACCACCCCGAAATCTGGACGACACCCGGAATTTACTTAAAGGGATACTTTGAAAAACTTACATGGGAGACTTTGAGCGGAAAATCTGGATCAACTGGCGACTTCAAGATTTTGGTCGAAAACTTTTGTGACCACTACGAAGTATTGTTTGACGCCCAGTCAAACAAGCCGGTTTTTGGCAACCCCATGACAAAAAAAGAGAGCTTGGGGCTAACATCCGGGTTAACCACTATGGATGAAGAGGGAACCCACGCCCTCAAGCTGAATCAGGAATCATTCAAGGACAACCTGCTTAAACTCCTCTGCTTATTCAAGCATGTGGACCAGAAAATATTCTTCAAGCTTATCCATTTGGCTTACAATGAAACACTTAACCTGCCCCGCCAAAAAACCACGCTGTTCTATCATTTGCACAACACTGAACTGAATGCCATCATCCAGTATCTGGGCCTGTTTAAGAGAGCCCGGTTCATACAGATTATCCGGGAACCAGTGCAATGCCTGGAAAGCTGGCTTTACCATCGCTTCCCCGCTGAAGAACAATTGCGGAACACCAAGGAAATTTTGGATAAAACTGATTCTAATCTGCTGCATGACAAGGCTAATCAAGGCCGCCTGGAAATTTATCAGGATGCAGCAGATCGTGTAGGCGCCATTTTTTCAGAGTACGGTCATTTTGCGTTTAACTTTGCTCCAGCAATGATGGTTCGCCTTGAAGACGTAAAGAAGCGACCTCGTGAGTTGATGCCGTTGATTGCTGACTGGCTCGGGGTGAAGGATCATGAGAGCCTGTATACGCCAACTTTCCAGGGACATTATTACTGGGGCCCGGAATCAAGTCTCAGCTCACGACTCAAGGGTTTTGAATCCACCAGTATAGACCGAAAGGCCGGGGTGCTCTTTTCCGAACGTGACCAGTTCGTGTTCAAGACCCTCCTATATCCCGCACGTGTCCGGTTTGGTTACCAAGATGAAGATCATGACAACCACAAAAAAGACTTGGATAAAGTCGAGCCGCTCCTCGATGAACCACTGGATTTTGAAACCAAGTTGTATAACTCGTTGAGAGGCGTGTCTGCCCCGCTTAAAGGGCTCAGGCAATACCAGGGTCTCCACTGGCACCTAAAGGCTCAGTTTTCAGCGGTTAGAAAAAACTGTGGGCTCCAAGCAAACCTGACAAACCACTTTGAGCTTACACCAAAATCCCCCTGAAAAAATGCGAGTTTCAGTCCCGCGCCCGGACTGTCCAAGCCCGCGTCTTGTACGGCACGACAACCTTGTCCAGGTGTTTAATCCTTTCCCCGATGCGTGCCATGATTATATCAAACAACTCTGGCCCGGCTTGTGCCTGAATGTCGTTGACTGACCGCCACGCTCGAAGATACCTCTCCTGGCTCATTGCGATCTCATGATTTGCCTCCATGAAAATCACGTTATTGAAATGTCCTGTGGAAATCAGCACTTCCTTCCAGTCACTTGTATGCTTGGAGTTTCCAGATGAAACCCGTTTCAAATTGGGCACCATGTCATGGATCATTTGTTCAATTTCCTCATGCAGGGGGTGTCCAGAGATATTGCGCGGATTCCACAGGACCGTCAACGATCCGCCCGGTATTAAAATACGATGAAACTCAGGCAGCGACTTTGCCGGATCCGTCCAGTGAAACGAAGAGGCCATGGTGACCCAGTCCGCCTGACCGTCCGCCAGACCAGTTGCCTCCGCCGATCCATCATGCCATTCCACATTGAGCCTCGCGGTGTGAGTTTTTCCTTCCTTGCGCATGTCGCCACAAGGTTCCACGGCATGGCAATCCAAGCCTGACTCTGCCAGCATCCGGCTCCAGATGCCCGTGCCCGCGCCAACGTCGGCCACGGTTCGTGCTTGGGCAACGCCCAAAAGCGCACGCAGCAGGGTCGCTGAATAATCCGGCCGGCTCATGGCATAGTCCTTGGCCAACCCAGTGAAGTCGCCTTGTTTCATGGTCGTTTTCATTGTGTTTATTTTAAATTACATTCTCGCCCTGTTATAAGGTTCAAAATTTTCCCAGCCAATATCTCTGGTGACGTAAATGGTTCGTTGTTGTGCAGAACAAGATCAGGATTGCTCGGCTCATCAAAATCTAGATCATGACCCACCACATGGCTGGCTTTCCCTTGCTCAAACCGGGAATATAATCCGCGCGCATCCCGTGCCACCAGTGCCTGCCAGTCGCTTTTCAGGTACACCTCAAAATAATTTGGAAAATGTTCACGGTTCCACCGGTGTATTTCAGAGAAAAGGGTCATGGTGGCCACCAGCACCAGATGCCCTTGATCGGCCAGGAGTTTTGCCAACCGGCAAACTCGGCGGCCATTGTCGAGGCGGCTGGCCTGGTCGTGGCCCGTGTGTGGATCGCGAATGGCGGCACGAACCGCATCACCATCCAGAAGCACCGGTTGTACACCTTGCGAACGCAAACACCTGACCGCAGCTTGGGCTACTGTGGTTTTGCCTGTGCCGGAAAGGCCGGTGATCCAAATTACGCGCCCTTGTGGATCCAAATTTTTCATAACGGCAATGCTTCCCAGCGCCAATCGTGTCTCCAGCCATTGGCTTGAGCGATGTGCCTTTGGTAAATGTCCAGGTCGTTTTTGCAATCCACCTCACACCAACGTCCGCGAATGGGGGCCGCGTCTATCTCCACGCCCTGCTCGATCAATCGCTGGAACATCGCTGTCATGTCCAGCCGGTTCCTTTCCTCGCTGGATTTGTTGGCCAACAGATTTTGGATTTGGCGCCATCCGGCCGGCGTGGTTTTAATCAACCCCATGTACTGGCTCTCGATTGCCTCCAAGGTGTCCGCCCGGCCGCCGATTTCGCACAACCGGCCCCGTGTGTCGCACCGAAATGTCTCTGCGTCTTCCAGTGGATTGGCAAATCGTTCGCGCCACAGGGACAGCCAGTCGCGATCGTGGGAGATCACCAAATCACCGGGGTGCCGCGCGAGCTTTGTGATGATGTCTGGATGATACAGGATGTCCGAGTAGGCAATGAGGCAGTCGTCGCGATTGAGCCATTCGCGGGCACAAGCAAGCGTGGCCACCATGTTGGTGTTCGACCATTTGGTGTTTTCAAAAAAAGTGCAGCCGCTGGGTTTCAGTTGCTGGGCTTGGTAGCCGCGCACCACGGCGATTTCGTTCAGGCCGGCTTCCCGCAATGCCGCCAACTGCCAGTCCAGCAGGGTTCGTCCGGCGATGGTTGTCAGGCACTTGGGCTGTTCACTGGTGAGCCCGCCCATGCGGGATCCTCGTCCGGCTGCCAGGATAATCGCGTACATCAGTGCCCTCCCTTCATTGTGTTTAAGAGCAAATCCCGGTCCAGTCCGGCGGATGGTTGGTCGCGTTCCGGGTGCCACTGCACGGCGGTAATGGCTGCCTCTCGATGGCGGGCGGCCTCCACCAGGCCGTCCTCACTGGCGGCCAGCAGTTCCAGTTCCGGTGCCAAGGCTGGTTCCGGCACGGCCCATTCGTGGTAGGAATTGACGTCGGCCTCCGGGGGCGTGTCAAACGCCAGTCGATCTGTCCGGACCGAGACTGGGTGGCGGGTGGCCACGTGGGTTTCGCGGCGGCAACGCTCCAGTACCCCGCCGAAGTGTCGCTGCAAGAATTGCAGGCCGCGGCACACCCCGAACACAGGTAGGCAGTGTTTTAAAGAGTGTTCCAGCAGTGCTTGCTCGGTGGCGTCGCGCACGTGGCATTGGCCCAAGTCGTTGCCGCCGGAAAAAATGAACCCGTCCAGTTGCCATTGAGCGGCCAAATCGACGATGGCTTCCCCGGTATTGGGCAGGGGCATCCACGAGGCACGGGGCAGGGTGACGGCCATGAAGCGGGGCCAGTCGCGCGCCAAGCAGTCGCGTGACTCGCCGTGGCGGCTCGTCATTACGCGCATGGTGATGCCGATGCGTTCAGCCATAAATGGGTCGGATAATGCGGGCGCCGGCGTCCAGTTCCACCAGGTCGGCGCCGGCGATGCGTTCAAAGGTTTGCCCCCCCACGCCGATGGCGGCGGGCAGCCCAAGCTCGGCGCAGCGGATGGTCATGTGTGAGTTGGCGCCGCCGTATTGGCTGACTAGGCCGGCGATGCCACGGGTGAAGATCCAGTCAAACCCGGGGTCGGCGTTCTCAATGCAGACGATGCGGCGGGCGAGGTTTTGGCCGCCTTGGGTATGGTTGTCCAGGCGTATTGGGGCGCCCTCGATGCGGCTGGAGGTGACGAAGTTGGGGGTGCTCCGGTGCAGTGGCACTACGAAGATATCGCGCCGATCGCGAATGAGGTAGCCCAGCCGAATGCCGCTCATGGATTCGTTGTCGCGACGGTTGCGTTCCGCGAGGGCGCGGAAGTGGCGCGCGGGATTTTTCAGCACGGGCATGGACTGCTGGTCGAGTAGGTCGCGCACGGTGAGATGTGAGAGCGCCTCGCGGTTCATTCCCAAGTCGCCGCCCCAATGAGCCACCATTTCCAGCGCGTCGGAAAGGTGGCGCGTGAAAATGAACTTGGCGCGTTCGCGGTTGGCGATGGCGAGCCTGGCGTACTGGAGGAATTTCCCCGGCTCGACAGTGCCCAGACCGGCGGTGCCGAACAGCTGGCGCAATTCGCCGGCCTCGGCGCGGGTCAACTCAAATGACGGCTTGTCGGTTTGTCCGGGGTCGGTGGCGGGGGCATTAAAAAGATCCCGCCTTTGATCGTATCGGAGGGAAATGATGTCGTAGGTTCCGGGGCGGAGATGGCCGTAGCGTTCGAGGAATTCTCCGCGATGGCTGGG